>Ga0207641_10001631_pt1 | contig 21877 bp, 21 predicted proteins | sample KBSSwiS62_FD_184306 | JGI IMG/M metagenome (GOLD analysis project Ga0207641, IMG submission 184306) | Switchgrass rhizosphere microbial communities from Kellogg Biological Station, Michigan, USA - KBS Switchgrass S6-2 (SPAdes) (version 2) | ecosystem: Host-associated > Plants > Roots >... | reverse complement strand
GGTCCGCGGTCGCGTCAGCCAGCTCGATCTACCCGCCTATGCGATCGAATGGCAACGGCTACGCCAGGACTCTTTGCCCACCATCCGCGCGCAAATGATCGCCAATCACATGCTGGTCGGCGATCATCGATATGACGAGGTGTCGTTGCGAGCCGAACGCACGAGTGCGGGCACCAACTTGTTGCTCGACTCGACAGCAGTAGCAGGCATCGTGCGTTGGCCAACACCTGATAGAGTCCCGCACAGCCGTGGTGTCACATCCGACCCGCAGCCAGCGGAGATCCATTTCACGCGGCTGGATTTGCCGGATGGCAGCCTACCAGGCGATGGCGTCGGTATCATCGCCGCACTGGCGCCCTCCGCATCGCTGGCGGTCGATGAGTTGAACTGGCGTGGCCGGTCACTCGGCCGCCTGACTGCAACCATGACCTCCAAGGACCAGGCGGTCTCCGTCGAAGACGCTCACTTGGTCAACGGCACGCAAGACGCGCACGGTGTGCTCCACTGTCAGACAGCAGCGCCAACGTGCCGGCTGAAATTCGCAGTCGACAGCACCGACGCCGCAACCACACTCGAAGACTTCGGCTTCAAACCGGACCTGGCAGCCACTAGTGCCTCGCTCAATGGCGAAGTTGAGTGGCACCCCACACCCGGCCAGCCATGGCTAGCCGGTGTTCAGGGCACCGTCACAATGCGCCTCGCCGACGGCACACTCCGCAACTCCAGCGACCGCGCGTTGCAATCGCCCCTTGCCAGCCTTGGCAATCCCGACACGCTCGCGCGTGACACACTCGATGGTCCGCGCGATGCTCCTTCCGCCGCCGCCGCCGCCGCCGGACGCCATGAGTCGGCGCCCGTAGCGCGCAACGGCATTCGCGAGGCCGCAGCCGCCCCATTCGCAACGCTGGCAGACGTCGGCGGCGGAGCGGGCGATGCCCACGACGTCAGCGCGTCGTCCACCGCCCCTGATGCGCCGACCCGCACAGCCGCTGACGCAGGTTCGGCAGCCGTCACGGATGTCTGGTCGCGAACCGCAGCGGCTTCGGATGCCGATAACGCTAGACCTCAACCGTTTGCGCTTCTGGCAGTACCGGCGCTCGTAAGCGCGCTCGACGCGCCAGGGGCGGCAGGAAGCTCGTTGACGAAGCAGCAGCCAGCGCTGCACTTCGACCACCTGGAGGCTGATTTCGACCTGGCCGACGGCCAAGCCACCACCTCGAATCTGCACTTCGACGGCGACGCCGAAATTCTCATGCGCGGGCGGATCGGCATCGTCTCCCGCGATTACGATCAGCAGGTATGGCTGCTACGCGGCGAGGAACGCCTGCCAGCAGCCGTCCGGCGCTTTGGAGCCACCCCGAGAGTGGCTGCAGCTTGGCTCTCCCTACGCGACCTATTCGGCGGTGGCGGATCCCAGGACCGCACCCGGGCTGTCCTACGCTTGCAAGGCACGTGGGACGACCCGATGGTAGTGACAGCGAACTGAACCGACCCGCCGAAGCCACTTCCTGTAGATTTTCGACCCATGAGTGCCATTGCAGCGATCCAAATGACGTCCGGCCCGGACGTAGCCGCCAATCTCGAGCAGGCGCGGCCTCTGCTGGAAGACGCCGCCCGGCGCGGCGCCCAATTGGCCGTGCTGCCTGAGAACTTCTCGTTCCTGGGCCTCAGGGACACGGACAAGCGCGAGGTCGCCGAGGCAGAGGGCTCGGGCCCCGTGCAAGACTTCCTGGCCGCAACGGCAAGAAGGCTAGGGCTGTGGATCATCGCCGGAACGACGCCGATAAAAGCTGGTCGCGACGCCAGGTCCGGTGCTGCGACAGCGGCCAATAGCGCCGCCGGGGCCAACGCGGCTGCGACCGACGACGGCAGGGTAGCCGCGGCTTCCCTCGTCTACGACGCGGCCGGTAACCGCGTAGCCCGTTACGACAAAATCCACCTGTTCGACGTCGACATCCCGGGCAAGGCAGAGAAGTACCGCGAGTCCGCCAACGTGGCGCCCGGCACAAAGACAGCGGTAGTCGACACGCCCGTGGGCAAAGTCGGCCTGTCAGTCTGCTATGACATCCGTTTCCCCGAGTTGTTTCGCCGCCTGAGCGCCGCGGGCGCGCAAATCCTGACAGTGCCGTCCGCCTTCACCGCACCCACGGGCCGGGCCCATTGGGAAACGTTGATGTGCGCTCGCGCCATCGAGAACCTGTGTTACGTAGTCGCTCCGGCACAATCGGGCTTCCACCCCAATGGCCGCGAAACCTACGGCGACACCCTGATTGTTGATTATTGGGGCCGCATAGTGCAGCGCTTGCCGCGCGGCCGTGGTTGTATCGTCGCGCAGGTCGACCTGCAGCGCCAGGCGGAAACCCGCCAGAATTTCCCGGCGTTGCAACATCGCGTCTTCGCAGGAGAATGAATGTTGAGTGAGCAGTCCAACCCAGCCAACCCGTCCGGCCCGTCCGGTCAGTCCATTGATGCCTTGGGGATCGCCCGCGATCTGATCCTGAGGCCCAGTGGCCTCGACAACAGCCGCCTCGACAAGGTATTCGGTGAAGTGCTCACGCACTCCGTCGACTTCGCCGACCTGTATTTCCAACTCTCGCGCGAAGAGGCCTGGTCCCTCGAGGACGGTATCGTCAAGGACGGCAGCGCCAGCATCGAGCAGGGTGTTGGTGTGCGTGCGCTGTCCGGTGAGAAAACCGGCTTCGCGTATTCCGATGAGATCATCCTGCCGGCCCTGGAGGAAGCGTCCCGTGCGGCCCGCGCCATTGCCGTCCATGGCGGTGACAAACAAATACGCGCCTGGGAATCGAAAGTCGGGCACTCACTCTACCTGCCCGGTGATCCCGGTGTTGGCTTGACCGACCAGCAGAAAGTGGAATGGCTGGAGCGGGTCGACCGCGAGACCCGCAAGTTGGATCCGCGCATTGTGCACGTGACCGCCAGTGTCACCGCGGTGCACGAAGTCGTTCTGATCGCAACCAGCGACGGCGAGCTTGCGGCCGATGTGCGTCCGCTCGTGCGATTCAACGTGTCAGTGCTGGTCGAGCAGAACGGCCGACGTGAGCAGGGCTACTGTGGAACCGGCGGCCGTTTCTCGCTCGCCGACCTCGTGGCCGGCGATAAGCCGCTGGCGCTGGGACGTGAGGCCGTGAGGCAGGCCCTCGTGAACCTGGACGCGAAGCCCGCGCCGGCTGGCGCCATGACGGTGGTGCTCGGCCCGGGTTGGCCGGGAATTCTCCTGCACGAAGCGATCGGTCACGGTCTCGAAGGCGATTTCAACCGCAAGGGCACGTCTGCCTTCGCCAATCGCATTGGCGAGCGCGTAGCCGCGCCCGGGTGCACGATCGTCGACGACGGAACACTGTCGCGCCGCCGTGGTTCCCTCAACATCGATGATGAAGGCACGCCGACCCAGTGCACGACGCTCATCGAGGACGGGATCCTGCGTGGCTACATTCAGGACAAGCTGAATGCCAGGCTCATGGGCGCGAAGCCCACCGGAAACGGCCGCAGGGAGTCGTTTGCGCATCTGACACTGCCGCGCATGACCAACACGTACATGCGCCCGGGGCCGCATGATCCTCAGGAGATCATTCGCTCGGTTGAGCGCGGAATCTACGCTGTCAATTTCGGCGGCGGTCAAGTTGACATCACTTCCGGAAAATTTGTGTTCTCGGCAAGCGAGGCCTATGCCATTGAAAATGGCAAGCTCGGTGCGCCGTTGAAGGGCGCGACCCTCATCGGCAACGGACCTGATGTGCTCACGCGCGTGAGCATGGTCGGGAACGATCTGAAGCTGGATGATGGTGTTGGTACTTGCGGCAAGGATGGCCAGAGCGTTCCCGTCGGTGTGGGCCAACCCACGCTGCGGATCGATGGCCTGACGGTCGGCGGCACCGGCTAATAAGCCGAATTTCTCCCGCAAAAAGCGCTTGCATTCCTGTTTGGCCGCAAAGCCGGCAGGAATGCCCTCTCGCCTCGACCAACATGTTGGTCCACAGTTCGCGTGCGGACGGAGCAGGACGCACCCGATGAGACGAGAGCACTCGGCCATGCACTCAACTCATTCAGCGCGAACGACTCGCGGTCCGTGCGCCGAGCAGACGGCGAGTGGCCTTCCCACCCACTCGTCGTCTGTGAGGGCGGCGCTGTCGCATCTTTCGCCGAGGATACGTTGTCTGTAAGTACAGACACACTGCACGCGCAACCACTGACTGATAATGTCCATGGTGATGCATTTGTGTCAGTTGTTGCGCATTGTTCGTGCATACGTGTCGAACATAATTTTTACACGGCGTGAACGTGCATCCTATTTCGATGTCTGTCCGTGTGGGCGTACCGAAGATGTGACGGCCTGCACGCCGCGCAAGTCGTTGGGTCCGTAGTTTGCTCGCTCGTTCTCGTTCTACTTTCAGTTGAGGAATACATGATGCACTCCGAGCCCGGACTCGCCGACACTCAGAAACTGAAAATCCCCGAAGGCCTGGTGAGTGCGCTCGGTCAGCACAAACCGAAGACCGATTACGGCATTGAGGCGCTCAAGCCCTCGTTCTTCGGACGCCTGATGGAAAAGCTGATCGGCCCCCGGAATTAATGTCCCGCAAAAATTGATGTCTATCGGCGTGCCGACCCCGTGAGAAACGGGGTCGTGCATCGCCGCAGTTCCCGCCACGGTATGCGTCAGGCTACGATAGGCTATGACGCGCCCAGGAAAGCAGCGCTTATCCCGGCCTCTCTATGAGGGCCTGCCATGGATGTACGTGGCCGGAGGAGCCATTGCGCTGGTCGGAAGCTACTTCTGCCCCTGGAAGAGCCTCAGCATCCCAATCGGCGTATTAGGCCTCCTGGGCGTCGTGGGAGGCATAGTGGTGCTGCTACGTCGCCGCGACTATCGGGCCATGCGATCCGAGTACGGCCAAGCCGACTCGACACTCAGCGATTTGAGCGGCGAAGACCAGGGCAAACTGCCCTGACTCATTGCCAGCGCAAACCTGTCGGGCCCGATCGGGCGGTCCGGGCTGGGTTATTCCAGCTGCTCTTCGTCCACCACGCCCGTGTCGACCACTCCGGTCGAAATGTGGACCCCCGGCACAGTGTCCGTCATCGCGGCGCGTGACCGCGCCATCCGCTCGTCCACATAGATCAGCTCGTGCTTGCCAATCACAACAACGTCGCCGTCGTTGAGATAGTGACGCCGTACGCGCTTGGACTTCACGTAGATGCCGTTGGTACTGTTCAGATCCTCAACCACACTCGAATGCATGGTTGTCACAATCTGACAGTGATGCCGGCTCACAAACCGGCTGTCGATCTGCAGGTCATTGTCCGGAGTACGTCCGACAATGATGCGGCCCACTCGCAGCATCCGCTCTTCAACAGTTCGGCCATCGGTCGCGACGAGCAAACGGCCGTGAATGGGCGCGCTGTCGTCCGGTGCTTCCACCGAAGCGTGATGTTCCCGATCCGCCGGATCATCGCCACCGACCCTGACATTGCCGGCCCGTTCCGCAGCGGCGCGCGCCTCGGAAGCCTTCACCTGCAATGCGTTGCGGGCCGAGTACTCGACCCACTGCAACTCTTCAATGGCCTGGTGTATGTCCGCGAGCGTGACAACGTCACGATCAGAGGTGAATGCAGCCATCAGCGAAGTGTCACACAGCGTGTTGACGAGACGCGGGACGCCGCCGGTGTACTTGTAAATCTCAGCGAAGGAGTCTTCGGAGAAGATCTGCCTGTCGCCGGCGCCCGCGACTTCGAGACGGTGTTGGATGTACGCACGCATTTCCTGCGCCGACAGCGTCGTCAGATGGAACCGCAAGCGTATGCGCTGCGTGAGCTGAATCAACTCCGGCGCATCGAGCTTCTCATTGAGCTCCGGCTGGCCGGCCAGGATGATTCGCAGCACCTTCTCCTTGGTGGTCTCCACACCCGAGAGCAGGCGAATCTCTTCCAGGACCCGCATCGACAGGTTCTGTGCCTCGTCGACGATGAGCAGCACCTTGCGCCCGGCCGCGTACTGCTCAATGAGGAAATTGTTGAGCGTGGCAATCAGCTCGGCCTTCTTCATCTTGAAAGGCGAGAAGCCGAACTGCACCAGGACCGCCTGCAGGAAATCGACCGCGGACACCTGTGTCTGGTTGATCTGCGCGATCACCACATCCGACTGGATTTCCTTCAGGAATGACTCGATCAGCGTCGTCTTGCCGGAGCCGATTTCGCCTGTGATCACGACGAAGCCGTCGGTGAACCAGATCGTCGACTCCATGTACGCCTTGGCGCGGGCGTGCTGCTTGGACAGATACAGAAACTGCGGGTCCGGACTCAGTCGGAACGGCAGCTCCTTCAGTTTGAACGGATCGAGATACATGCGTGCTCGTTTTCGAGAGCCGGGTGGCCGGCGCGATTGTTTGTTGGCGTGCGATCACCGGCCTCAAAGTCGAAAGAGGCCGGCAGTCACTATTCCCTGCGCCTGCGTCAGATCTTAAGGGATGCCCACCCCGGGCGCCAATTGTCCGAGCAACCGCCGTGCCCGCTTGTCCCGTGCGGTGGCGGTGGCTTCGACCAGGGTGCAATGACCGAGCTTGCGGCCGGGCCGCGGCTGTTTACCATAGTCATGATAGTGCAGCTCTCCTTGCGCCAGGAGGCTCTCCCGGGGTGGCAGGGTCCCGATCAGGTTGAGCATGGCGCTGTACCCCAGGGCCCGTGTCGAGCCCAGGGGCAGGTTCAGGATCGCCCGCAGGTGATTCTCAAATTGACTGGTGGCGGCGCCTTCAATGGTCCAGTGACCTGAATTGTGCACCCGAGGGGCCATCTCGTTCGCAATCAGCCTGCCGCCTTTGACGAAAAACTCGATTGTCAGAATCCCGGTATACCGGAAGTGCTTCAGCACCTTCTCCAGGTACCCCGCCGCCAGCTTCTGCCAGCGCGGTGGTCCATAGGGCGCCCGGGTAAGGCGCAGGATGCCTCCTGAGTGGACGTTGCCATTCAAGGGATAGATGACGACCTCCCCACGCGGACTTCTCGCGCCGATGATCGAGACCTCGCAGTCAAACGGGATCATCTCTTCAAAAAGCAATGGTTGGGTACCCAAGTCCGCCCATGCCTTCTCTACATCGTCTGGTGTTCTGAGGACCGCCTGTCCCTTACCGTCGTACCCGAATCGTCGCGTCTTGATGACTGCCGGAAGACCTATGTCTCGGACCGCGCGTGTGAGCTGAGCGCGTGTGCTGACAGCCATCCATCGCGTTGTTGGGATCCCGAGGCGTTCAAACAGCTTCTTTTCGCTGACACGGTCCTGCGCGGCTGCCAGCGCCGGGATCGGAGGGGCAATTCGCGTGTCACCTTTCAGGGCACGCAATGCATCCACCGAAATGTTTTCCCAGTCGAACGTCAACACTTCCGAACGCTCTGACAGCTCATTGAGCAGTCGGGCTTCCGTGAAAGGTCCCGTAAGCTGGGGTGCAACCTGTCCCGCCGGCGCATCTCGAGCCGGATCCAAAAATAAGAAGTTCAGTCCCAGCGGATAGCCCGCCAAAGCCAGCATCCGGCCGAGCTGGCCAGCGCCCACGATTCCTACTGTCATACTTTGTTGATTGTTCGCGGATCGGGAGTTTCGAGTACGCCGGCAGTCTGACGCTCGCGAAAGCCTTCGAGCGCAGTGCTGATCTGCGGATACTTGTTCCCAAGAATGGAGGCGGCGCAGAGCGCGGCGTTGGTTGCGCCTGCAACGCCAATCGCGAACGTGGCCACCGGAATGCCCGCTGGCATCTGCACGATCGACAACAGTGAGTCGAGTCCGCCCAATGTTTTTGACTGCACCGGGACACCCAACACCGGGAGGGTGGTCTTTGACGCTGTCATGCCTGGCAGATGAGCTGCTCCACCGGCGCCGGCGATGATTACTTCGATGCCGCGCTCGCGCGCGGTTGACGCATATTCGAAGAGCAGGTCAGGAGTCCGGTGCGCTGACACAACGCGCACTTCGTGAGGGATCGACAACTTATCGAGCAGGTCGGCAGCCGACTGCATCGTCTCCCAGTCGGAGGTTGATCCCATGATGATGCCGACGAGTGGTTTCATCTAGGCATTGTACCGAGGGTCGCCGCGTATCGCTCGCCCTTGGTGGTCAGGGTAATGGCTCGGCCTCAAACAACGCACGCAGCGCGCGGAATAATTCGCGGCCCGCTGTCCCTTTGCCGCCTCGTTCCCGCTCGGATTGGGCCGCACTGATTTTGCTCAGCCACTCCGCGCGCTCGAGACCCGGTCGCCATCGTTCGAGCTCATCGAGTGCGGCAGCGCCTTCCAGCAGGAGCCTTTCCCGCCACGCTTCGAGACGCTTGAAACGCTCCGCCTCAACCGCTGATCGCCCCTGACGTGCCGCCAGCGCAGCGCGAATGGGCTCAGGATCAATGTCGCGCATCAGCTTGCCGATGTACTGCCGCTGCCGCGCGCCGCCCCCACGGGAGGAAGTCCGCTTCGCCTCTCGAACGGCTTCAACGAGGACTTCCGGAAGATCGAGCGCGACCAGCTCGGAATCCCGCAATTCAATGAGCTCGACACCCAGGTCCTGAAGCCTGTGAGCATCGCGCTTACGCATGCTCTTGCTGGGCTTGTCGTATTGGGGGCGGTCTTCGTCGTCGGGGCGGGCCAAGTTTTCTTCCTTCAGTCAGGGACACTGCGGCCTTGCATCAGGCCGCGGCTGGTACAATTGTGCCTTACTACTGGGTCACTCAAGCACACGTAATGCAACAGGCTCCGGCCGACGATACTGGGATTGCGCAACTCAAAGACGTAATCAGATTTGTACTGGAGGAGGCTGCACGCAAGGGTGCGACGCAGGCTGCAGCCGATGCCAGCATAAACCAAGGCCTCGGCGTCACAGTCCGGCTCGGCGAAGTCGAGACCGTCGAGTACCAGCGTGACCGCGGATTGGGAGTCACCGTCTATTTCGGCACCCGGAAGGGCTCCGCCAGTACGGCGGACCTGGGGATGCAAGCAGTGCGGGACACGGTCGAAAAGGCCTGCACCATCGCACGCTATACCGCGGAAGATCCGTACGCCGGACTCGTTGATCCCGAAGCTCTCGCACGGGACATCCCCGATCTGGATCTCGATCATCCGTGGGCTCTGAAACCGGAGCAGGCCATTGAGCTTGCGCTTCGTTGTGAAGCGGCAGGACGGGCTGTGGACCCCCGCATCACCAATTCCGAAGGCGCGACCGTCAACACGCAGCGTCACATTGGCGTGTATGGCAACTCCCTCGGATTCCTCGCTGGTACGGCTGGGACCAGTCACTCGGTCAGTTGCTCGCTGATTGCGCAACACGGTGACGAGATGCAGCGCGACTACTGGTACAGCAGCATGCGTGATTCGACGGAGCTGGATACTCCCGAGTCCATCGGCCGCATTGCTGGTGAGCGTGCAGTTGCCCGGTTGGGGTCGCGTAAGCTGACGACCCGCAAGGCTCCGATTGCGTATTCGCCTGATATGGCTCGCGGATTGTTCAGGCATTTCATCGGTGCAATCCGGGGCGCGAGCCAGTATCGCAAGGCCTCGTTCCTGTTGGACGCGGCTGGCAAGGAAGTTTTCCCCGCGTTTCTGCAGATGCAGGAACGACCCCACATCCTCAAGGGTCTCGCAAGCGCTCCCTTCGACGGTGAGGGCGCAGCAACGCATGATCGCGACCTCATCCGCGACGGCGTTCTACAAGGCTACGTACTCGGCAGCTACTCGGCACGCAAGTTGGGCCTCAAAACAACAGGCAATGCCGGTGGCGTTCACAACCTGATCGTCGCTGCTCCCGGAAAGGCTCTCGACATGCCGAGCTTCCTGGCGCGGATGAAGACGGGTCTGTTGGTTACCGAGATGATGGGGCAGGGCGTGAACGGTGTGACCGGTGATTACTCGCGCGGCGCGAGCGGCTTCTGGGTGGAGGATGGCGTGATCGCCTATCCGGTCCATGAGGTCACCATCGCGGGTAACCTGAAGGACATGTACAAGAACATCGTTGCCATCGGCAACGACGTGGATGTTCGCGGCGGGATTCGCACGGGCTCGGTGTTGATTGGCGAGATGACGATCGCGGGCAACTAGCGCGGCGGCAAGCGCGGGCGCACGAAGTTGGCAGTGCTGTCGAGGTCAGGCGCGGAGTCGCCTACCAGGTCTCTCAACGTCATGTCGTTGCAATGCTCGCGGCGTTTGGCGTCGATCTGCGCAAGCAGCAGGTCCACGGCCGGGACGGCCGACTCCCGCGGTGGCATGTGTCCGCTGCGCAGATTTCGCGCCATCTCCAGGATGTCGTTGATCGCGATGCGGCTGATATCGCGTGCGCATAGCAGCTCGGAATCGTCTGTTATTTTGATCAGGCCGCCGCGCTCGAGCGCGCGAGCCATCTTGGCCACTGCGATTCCGGGCAATTGCAACTGACGCGACATGCGATTGATGGTCCAGCGCTTGCCGCCGGTCAGGTGCATCTGACCTACCAGGAACATCATCTTCAACGCCAGCTGTTCCAGCTCCACGCAGGAGAGTCGCAGCTCCTGGGTGCCAACGCGAAGATAGGTTGGGTTTTGGACGTAGAAGGATAGTTGCGCTCCGGCGAGCAGGATCAGCCAGCCCAGGTAAGTCCACAGCAGCGCAACGACGATGATGGCAAAGCCGGCATACACGATCGTGAGTCGTGTTGCATGGACGACGAACGCCGTGAACATTTTGCCAACGGCCGCCCACAGAAAGCCGCCGGCCAGCGCACCGATGAGGGCAGGTCGCCAAAATACCCGTGTGTTGGGCACGAGCATGTACATGCCCATGAAGAACACAGTCACCATTACATACGGTGAGATTGCGATCGCCAGATCAGGCAGCTGTTGCAGGAAAGGCATCCTGGTCACTTCCTGGACCGGAGTGCTGTTCATCGTGGCATGTGACAACCCGATGAACGCAACGAGCAACAACGGGCCTACGACGAGCAGTGACAGAATTTCGGCCACCCGCCGGCCGAAGCTGCGCGGCTGCTCGACCCGCCACAGGTAATTGAAGCTGTCCTCGACTTTTTTGACCGTGTCGAGGAGCGTCCAGGCGAGCAAGGCAAAACCCAACGATCCCACGATGCCGCTGCTGACACGGTCGGCAAATTGCATGACGCGCGCGGTGAGTTGGGTCGCTGACTCGGCACCGACCGGGCGGAAGAACTCGTAGACGATCGGTTCCAGGTCCTTGTGCGCGCCGAAGACCTTCAGGATGGCGAAACTGAAGGCGAGGAGCGGAATCAGCGACAGGAGGGTGGTGTACACCAGCCCCATGGCGCGCAGATTGATGTCGCCGTGCCAGAGGTCGCGGATCACGGCATACGGATAACTCAACGTCCGGATGAGCAGGCCTAGCAGGTCGGAGCGGGTGGACGCCGGCCCGAAGAAACACCAGTCGAGGAAGGCCCAGATCCTTTGCATCATCCCCGCAGTGTACAGGGTAACATTCCCCGGATGACGCACCCGTCCGGCTATCCGCAGCGCATCGTCTGTTTGACGGAAGAAACCACGGAGACCCTGTATCTGCTGGAGGAAGACTGGCGGATTGTGGGGATATCAGGCTTTACCGTGCGGCCCCCACGGGCCCGGAAGGAAAAGCCGCGCGTCTCGGCATTCACGAGCGCCAAAATCGGCCGCATCGTCGATCTCCAACCTGACCTGGTCCTGGGGTTTTCCGATCTGCAGGCAGACATCGCCGCCGAGCTGGTGCGTGCGGGTATCGACGTACATGTGTTCAATCACAGGAGCGTCGAGGAAACGCTGCGGATGATCCGGACGTTGGGCGGGATGATCGGGTGTGAATCAAAGACGCAACGGCTGGTCGAGCGGTTGATGGCTTGCCTCGAAGACGTGAAACAGCGTGCTGCGGCACTGCCGCGCCGTCCCCGAGTTTATTTCGAAGAGTGGGATGAGCCGCAGATCTCCTGCATCCGTTGGGTATCGGAGCTGATCGCGGCCGCGGGTGGGGAGGATGTGTTTCCGGAACTCGCGGGGCAATCGTTGGGGCGCAATCGAATCATTCATGATCCGTCGGAAGTGCCCCGGCGGGCGCCGGACATCATCCTGGGGTCGTGGTGTGGGAAGAAGTTTCAACCGGCCGAAGTGGCGGCGCGGCCGGGTTGGGCCGATGTGCCGGCTGTTCTCAGTGGGTTCGTGCGGGAGATCAAATCACCGATCATTCTGCAGCCAGGACCGGCGGCGTTGACGGATGGTGTGCGGGCAATTCAAGAGGTGATTGTTGAGTGGGCGGCGGGGCCATCCGCTTCGCCGGCCGCCGCTACGACAGGCCGCGCTTCGTCTTGATCAACTCGTACGCTTCGATGATCTGCTGCGTGCGCTGCTTGGCGTGCTCGATCATCGATTCCGGCAGGCCGTTGGCTTTCAACTTATCGGGGTGATTACGGCTCAATTGGCGGCGATACGCTTTGACGACTTCGCCATCGCTGCTGGAAGCTGAGCACTCCAGGACACTGTACGCCTGGTTGAGCTGCTCCGCGGCGCTGCTGCGAGCTGTTTGCTGGCTGTACTGTTGGCGGAACGTCCCGCTGCGAATCCGCAGCACCGCTTCAATCTGTGACAACTCAATCATGGAGACATTGAGCCGGTTGGCCATGTACCCGAGCAACTGCCGCGCGGGGCCCTCCATGTTGTTACCGGACAGCGCCGCCCGGACCTGTATTTCCATGAAGGTGCGCATCAGCGCCGGCCGTCCGCGGGCAACATTCGCCAGCGACATCAGCTCGCCCGCGAGATTGAACTCAGGCTGTTTGCCGGAGTTGAAGTGATCGATCGCAGTCCGCACCTGATGCTCATTGAGCCGAAGGTCGGACATCACCGCGCGCGCGGCCGCGATTTCGCTTTCCGACACCCGGCCGTCCGCTTTCGCAACGTGTCCCATGACTCGGAACGCCGACCGGAAGAAATGTTCGCCGACCGCGAGAGAGTCCGGATCACTGCGCAGCCGAGGCTCCTCGCGCCCGGTCGCATACTCGTCAATCTGGTGGCCCAGCACCACGCCCACGGCCGCGCCCACGGGTCCCCCCACGAGCAGCCCGATAGCGCCACCGACGACTTTTCCAGCGAACTTCATGCACTGCTATAGTACCAAGCCCGGCGAGCCTCTTTCAGGCGCTGAAGCACAAAGCAAACATGCCGTCGTCCACGTCATCGAACGGTTCACAGTCTCCACCGGTGTTCCGCACCGCCCTGCGCGGTCTCGAGCGCATACACGAAGGAAAAGTCAGGGATATCTACGCAATCGATTCGGAATCGATGCTGATTGTGACGACCGATCGACTTTCGGCTTTTGACGTGGTGCTGCCGGATCCCATCCCCGAGAAAGGTCGGGTGCTCACCGAAATATCGAATTTCTGGTTTAACCGTACCCGGCACATCGTGCCCAACCAGCTGACGGATCGAACCGTTGACAGCATCGTGAAAGATGCTGACGAGCTGGCATTGCTGCGAGGACGCACCATGGTCGTGCGACGCCTGAAGGCGTTGCCGATCGAGGCTGTGGTGCGTGGTTATCTCATCGGGTCCGGGTGGAAGGATTATCAGAAGACCGGCGCGCTGTGCGGAATTACGTTGCCGCCGGGCATGAAGCAGGCGGAGCGCCTGGCGCAGCCGTTGTTTACTCCCGCCTCCAAAGCTCCGGCCGGCCAGCACGATGAGAATATTTCTTTCGCCGACGTCGAGAAGCTGGTGGGTTCGGATCTCGCCGCCAAGGTGCGCGATACGGCGATTGCGATTTACAACTTTGCTGCGGAGCACGCACGCAGCCGCGGCATCATCATCGCCGACACCAAATTCGAGTTTGGTGTGGATGCGGCCGGGCAGTTGGTGCTGATCGATGAGGTGCTGACACCGGATTCATCGCGGTTCTGGCCCGCCGATACCTACCAGGTTGGAACGAGCCCGCCGAGCTTCGACAAGCAGTTTGTACGCGACTACCTGGAAACGCTGGACTGGAACAAGAAGCCACCGGGGCCGTCCTTGCCTGTGGACATCATCCAGAAGACGAGCGCGAATTACCGCGAGGCGCTGCGCCGGTTGACGACGTAACCGAGGGGAAGACTGCGCACGGGCACCCTGCGTGCGTCGAGGTCGTGGACTGGTCTGTTCGGTGTTGGCACACGTGTGTACCGCCGGCGCTCGGCACCCGGGGCGCTATTGTGCCGAATCCGTAGCCTGCGCCACTGCAGCACCAGCCAGGCTCGCCCGGGTTGGCCCGCCCCGCGTAGACTGATCCCATGCAAACACCATGGATCGCTCCCTCCATCCTCTCAGCCGACTTTGCGCGGCTGGGTGAGGAGGTTGATGCCGTAGTCAAAGCCGGCGCTCAGGTCATCCACTTCGACGTAATGGACAACCATTACGTCCCAAACCTCACCATTGGTCCGCTGGTTTGCGAGGCGCTTCGGAAGCATGGGGTGACGGTGCCTATAGACGTACACCTGATGGTGAAGCCGGTGGACCGGATAATCCCTGACTTCGCTGAGGCGGGCGCTACGTTTATTTCCTTCCATCCGGAGGCGAGCGATCACATCGACCGCACGATCGGGCTGATCCATGACCACGGCTGTAAGGCGGGACTGGTCTTCAACCCCGCCACCCCGCTGGATTACCTCGACTACACCCTGGAAAAACTGGACATGGTGCTGCTCATGTCCGTGAACCCCGGCTTCGGCGGGCAGAAGTTTATTCCTACAGCCCTGCACAAGCTCGCCCAGGTTCGTAAGCGTATTGACGCCATAGAGCGTCCAGTGCGGCTGGAGATCGACGGCGGTGTAAAGGTGGAAAACATCCAGGAAATCGCCCGGGCGGGCGCGGATACGTTTGTGGCGGGTTCAGCGGTCTTCGGCAGCAAGGACTACGCGAAGACGATTCGCCAGATGCAAGACGAAATCGAAGCCGCTCGTAAGCCGGCGAAGTAGCGAAGCCGATCGCCGACTCGCAGCGCGGGCGACCGGTCGGCCACCCGCACGTGGGACTAACAGGCGTGGCGGCCGTGGTGGCCGCCGCGGCGCTTAATCCTCGTCATCCTCATCATCGTCGTCGTCATCATCCTCGTCATCGTCCATATCCATATGGGCGGTGGACTTGGCCGCGCCTGCGGTGGCGGGCTTGGCCGGGACGATAACGGGGCGGGTCTTCATCTTCGGACGGGCATTGAAGACCACGATGGTCTTGCCCGTGGCCCGAAGCAGTCCCTGCTCCTCTAGAACCTTCAGCACGCGGCCAGCCATTTCGCGTGAGCAGCCAACCAGGCGGGAGAGCTCCTGCCGGCTGACCTTGATCTGCATGCCTTCCGGGTGCGTCATCGCGTCCGGCTCGCCGCAAAGGTCCATGATCGCGTGTGCAACGCGGCCGGTGACGTCGACAAACGCCAGATCGCCCAGTTTCCGGTTGGTCCGGTCGAGGCGAGTAGCGAGCTGCGTCGCCAGCTCGAAAATCAGGCCCGGGCTCTCCGCGGCAATCTGCCGGAAGCGCGGGTAGGTCATTTCCGCCAGCTCGCACTGGTTGCGGGTACGCACCCAGGCACTGCGGGTGGGCTGTTCGTAGAAAAGCCCCATTTCACCGAAGAATTGACCGCGGTTGAGGTAGGCGAGAACCATCTCGTTGCCTTCCTCGTCTTCGATCATTACTTCGACCGAGCCGCTGATGATGTAATAAAGGACGTCTGGCAAATCACCCGCATGAATCACTACCGTCTTGGACGGAACCGTCCGGATACGGCAATAACTCAAGAACCGGTTGATAGCCGGGATGTCGCTCAACGGCTTGATGTTTTCTTCCATCACGGCTCCCCGAATGTCGCCTGTAAGCGGCGGCCCGCTTTTTTATACATATGTCTGTAGAACTGCAAGCGCTGCCCCCGCCGCGGTGTTGCTTTAGAACTCAAGAAAGCTATATCCAATGAGCTGCGGTGGTCATGACCTTCGCCACGTGGCGCATGAGCGCTCGCACCGGTGCCGGTAGCTCTGAGGCTCCAGCCGATTTTGCGGTTGCACCATGTTCTATCTCGTCCGTCCGCATTACGTTCAGTATCGCACGGCTGCGTGTGTCGTCTGCAGGTAAACGTGCCAAATGTTCGTTTAAATGGCCTTCAACCTGCCGCTCTGTCTCAACAACGAAGCCGAGGCTGGTGCGGTCACCCATGGCCGCGGCGAGCGCGCCGATGGCAAATGAGCCGCAATACCAGAGCGGCACGAGCAGGCTCGGCCGCGAATCCAGCTCCTTCAGCCGTGTTTCGCACCAGGCAAGGTGGTCGGCTTCTTCGTGCGCCGCACGCAGCAACAGGTCACGTGTTGCCGCTGATCGGGAGATGAGGGCCTGCCCGTGATACAGGGCCTGGGCGGCAACTTCGCCGGAATGATTGACCCGCATGAGGGCGGCTGATTCGCGGCGGTCAGCCTCGGACAGTTGGGGGCTGGGCACCGGCGTAGTCAGTGCTGGGCCGGCCGTGGCGGTTGGCGTTGGGCTGGCCGTGGCGGTTGGTGCTGGGCCGGCCATGGCGGTTGGCGTTGGGCCGGCCATGGCGGTTGGCGTTGGGCCGGCCGTGGCGGCTGGCGTTGGGCCGGCCGTGGCGGCTGGCGTTGGGTTGGCCGTGGCGGCCGAGGTCGCCGTCGTTGGCGGTGTCGGACCGGAAGGCGTGCTACTGGCATGCGCTGCGCGCGCTGCGTTTGCGGGGGCGCGCGGGGCATCGGGGACGGGACGGGAAGCGTGGGCTGGGGCGAACATGGCCCGCAATGCCCGATCGGCTACCGAGATCAAATGGTCTAAAGGATGTCCGGACTCCATTATTGTCATTATAAGCAGGCCAGAGGATGCTTCGCGCCGGCTTTGCATTGGGCGCACTCCTCGACTACACTTCCCGGCCTTTTTTCGACCCCCCTTTTAGCGGCCTGATTTTTATGAACCAGCCTTCAACCCAAGTGCGCGTGGCTCTGAGCCCCCAGACGGTTTTTGCCAAAGCCGGCGCGATCCGCGGCGATTGGTACCTCATTGATGCCGAGGGCCAGACCCTTGGTCGCCTGGCTACGGCCATTGCCCATCGCCTGAAGGGCAAGCACAAGGCTGACTACAGCCCGCATGTGGAAATGGGCGATCACCTCGTCGTGATCAACGCCGAGAAGATCCACGTGACCGGACGCAAGCTGTCCGACAAGTTTTACTACCACCACACCGGCTATATCGGCGGCATCAAGTCTATTGCCCTCGAGAAGCTGCTGGCCGAGCACCCCGAGCGAGTCATTGAGATCGCCGTGAAGGGCATGCTCCCGAAGAACCCGCTGGGCCGCGCGATGTTTCGCAAGCTCCACGTGTTCGCCGGAACGGAGCATCCGCACCAGGCGCAGCAGCCCAAGCCGCTCGAGATCAAGTAAGGACCGAAGACTAAATGGCCACTCAGCAAACGAACTACGGCACCGGCCGCCGCAAGACTGCAACGGCGCGGGTGTACATGAAGCCCGGCACCGGCAAGATCACGGTGAACGATCGCCCCCTCGATCAGTTCTTCGGTCGCGAGACGGGTCGGATGATCGTCCGTCAGCCCCTCGAGACGGTGCAGTTGACGAACCGGTTTGATTTCACGGTGAAGGTCGACGGCGGTGGCATCACCGGCCAGGCTGGCGCCATCCGTCACGGAATTACCCGTGCGCTCATGGAATACGATGAGTCCCTGCGCAAACAGCTGCGCGACGCCGGATTCGTCACCCGCGACGCCCGCGAGGTGGAGCGTAAGAAGGTCGGACGCCGCAAAGCACGCCGCGGACCTCAGTACTCCAAGCGCTAATGCGTTATGGTGGGCGAGGCCCAAAGGCCTCGCTCAGCCCCGCCTTCGGAGGCCGCGCCCCGGAGGCGCAGGCGAGAAAATCGTTCCAACGATTTTTGCCAACGAACTTGGGGGATCGTCTAGTGGTAGGACAACGGACTCTGACTCCGTTTACCTAGGTTCGAATCCTAGTCCCCCAGCCAATAAAAACAGCCACTTAGTAAACGCCTTGCTAAGTGGCTGTCCTGTTCTGCTAGCATTTTGATCGCGTTTGCATTGAGCGCGGTGGATGAGGAGAAGGTGGAGATTGGGCCGCGGTGACCCACCGCAGAGCCCCCCTCGGGCTCGCGCACGCTGGGGCCGGATCCGCGCCTGCGGAAAAGAACGCGACTGCCTCCGGCAAGCGTAGTGGGTCTTGGTCACCGAAATGCTCCGGCGGCTCGACCGCGAGCGTGAGCCCCTGCCGAACCGTGAGTTCGGCCCCTCCTACTCGCCCAGAGTGGGGTACGGGTTCGGAGGGGGTGGTAACCGCACTTTGAGAGCCTTGGGAGCCGGCTCTCTTGTCGTTACAACCACAGCCCGGTGTCATTGCCTCGTTACGCACCAGAACTTACGGAGCCGGAGTCGCGCCAGGATTTGATGTCGGCCCAACGGTAGCGAATTATCTGCGGGCCGAGCTTCGTGTACTTGGGACCGCCGTTCTTGCGATAGCGCCAACCTTCGAAAGTTTGGCGACTAATGTTTGTCAAAGCTGCTACCTGCTCGGTTGTCAGCAATGTCTCGTCGTGGAGCTGTGCCGGAAGTGCACTATCGCGCATGCGACCATGCTCCCCTGCAAGGCTGCGGCGGGCGCGAGCGAGGAGCGGCACTAAGAGCGCGAGAGGCTTGCTCAGCGACCCTCACTGTCGTTTGAGCGGCTGTCATTGGCGGTGGTCTCCAGGTGGGTACCTGAGAGGTGTAGTCACCGCAGCCCCAGATGAGCGCACACGGAGCCTTCGGGTTCGCCCACGCGACGGCAGGGGACTCGACGGCAATGGCCCGCCTACTTTTCGTCCAGAGTTCGAGAGCGTGTTTTATTACTGGCCTTCGAGTCAGGTCGTGATCGTTATAGAGCTCGTCGGCGTGCCCGGCTCGGTAGGCTCAATAGTCAGTTCGTCGGGCCATTCGAACTTGGACCACCGCTGTCTATACGAACAAGCGACTTCGTACGTCCCACAATGTTTTCCTTCTTATCCGAGCGCTTGATCACGATCGTGACCTCTTCTCGCATACGTCACGGTCTACGGCATTTCGAAGCCGACGTCGGCGCAGTTGGGAGCCATTGCGCCAACGTTGAACTACCAGCTGGTCGCACAGATCGCTACTACCGGCGGTAGTTGCTTATCTACCGGCCGGACGGAGAGTGACAGCGCGAATACCGCAGAGGTGCCCCGCATTAGTACTCCAGGCGCAGTCGCGGTCGCGCAGGGTATGACAAATGCCATTGCCGCTTGCGGGCACCTGCCTATCTGGTGATGTCTATACGCCAAGCCACATCGGGCTACGGAGCGCACTCCATGAATCCCTCCCTATCACAGCGTCTCACGACCGTTCTGACACTGCTGATATACGCGGTGGTCTACAGCTTTCCGAAGCCGGTGGCCGCACAGTCGATCGCCTCGCCCCCGACGTTGAGTTACCAACTCCTTGCGCAGCTAGCGGGTATAAGCGGCAACTTTCTGTCCTCGGGTCGTGCGGAGAGCGACGCCCTTGATCTCGCGCAGATGCCGGCTCTCGAGCTCGAGAACAACCGGGCCGCCGTTGCAACAGGGCTGTCCGCGGCGAACGTAGCCCACCTGATTCAGCTGCTGCCCTCGAATGTCCCGCTCGTGCTCGGGCGCTACGCACCGACCACGGGCGACTTTGTTGTCGACATCTACAAGGTCGATCGCACCGTAACGACCACCGGTGTGTACCACGCAGGCTTCACGCCTGCTCAGGGGGCGTTGTGGGCACAGGCAGGTACCTACCAGGATCCTGCTCTGAAACAAACCGGTGCGACCACTGGCGCGAACCCCTTTGCTGCATTTGTGTCTGCCAGCAATCCGCAGGTGTTCTCATCGATCACTTTGGATGCGGCTCAGGTGATAGTTGGGCATGCGATGCGGTACGTGGGCTCGCCGTTTGGCGTGCTGATCGTGGCCAACCCGCGGACCACTCAGTCCACCCACACCAGCGGTGGCATCTTTCGTAAGACGACCACTGTAACGGTGAAGGGCTACTTGGAGCCGCATTGGTACATTGCCGCGCCACCCCAGTTTCAGCCTCAGGGCACGTCGGCCGCGATCTGCGTGGACCCGCGGGTGGCGAATCCTGTGAACTGCCCCTGGTACATGATTGCCCCCGCGATGGTGACCTTTCAGGAGTGGCAAGGTGGCGCGATGCCGGAGCTCGAAGACTTGGTCACCACCTGGAGCGAATCTAAATCCGGCTTCACGTTCGTCTTTTTTGTCGTCGTGGCATTCGCGGTGAGTTTCAGTGCCAGCGCGATTCTGTACTCCGCGCTTGGGCCCACTGCATCCTCCGCTGGCGCGGAAGCGAGCCAAGCCGCTGGCAGCTACACCGCCGCATTGCAGGGATTCGGTATCCCGGCGGGTGCCAGCGCCTCTCCAACCGTGGGCGTTGGCGGGGGGAGCCTGTATGCGGGACTGTCGGAACTCGTGAACGGCGGCTCGCTGACCGATGTACAGCGGGGTTATTCGGGGGCGGTGGGAAATGGGATATTCACACCCTCCGCGGACCAGACCAGCACTCAGTTCGGACAAGAATTTACCGCCGACACCGAAACCCAGGTGATCAACTTGGATCCGCTGACCGGTGGTCTGAGCGGCACACATGCATACTACGTGGGGTCCTGCCCGGCGAGTCAGACGCTCGCTCAATGTCAGGCGAACGGGCAGGACGGCGGCGTGATACCGCGCGCCGACACCTATGTTGAGTTAGATGCAACCCGCTTGTACCAGGACACTCAACCGCCGAACTGAGTAAGGGTCAATGCGCGCGTGGAGTCTCACACCGATGCGGCAGCGGCCCACACTCAGCAGCGTGCTGGCTTTGTGTCTGCCAATTCCTACACCACTTAGGGCAACTATGAGAAAGGTGTATTCCTGCCAGCCAAGACGCCGCTCGATGAACTCGAGTACTTCGGTGAACGAGTTGAAGTACCCCGGCCGAAGTATCCGGTAGGCACCGAGATCGACATCGGACCATTGCGCGCGGATGATCGTGCCTACTACTGGCGTGAGATTGTCCGCTCGGTGATTCGCGACAGTCGCCGCGTGATCAGTTCGTTGCAGCGCCAAGGTTACCTGTCGGAGATGAGGGGGAAGAAGATGCTCCCCTTCAACAAGGATCAGATTCGGGCCAAGCTGGACATCGTCCGCTATCCAGACAGTGTCGAGATAGCCGGTATGGAGCCTCAAGGCATGCACGTCGTAGGTACACTGGGTAACCAGTGCTACCTGCGTAACGGCCAGTGCCATTCGGGTGTGTACTACCGCTATTTTCTACTGTTTCGCCGGAAGTTGAAGGGCAACAAGGTTACGTATATCCATCCCCACGCCGTGATCCATGAGAATGCGATCACGATCCGTGAGTCTGCGTCCCGGGACTCAGCAGCCTCTCTGGATTGACGACGCGAACTCGCTAGACACTTTCCCCGGCGGGCACAGGCTCTGCGCCCCCCGGGGGTTTCTCGGCGGAGTCTTGTCAGCTATCGAGTCAGCGAACTCCCAGAGCCCCAAACAAAGTGGGCCGCCCGAGAAGGGCGGCCGCTGAGCCGCTCTAAGCGGCTACTTGCAACAGCCGACTGCGAATCTCAGCCGGAGTGGGCTTCGCTCGAGACTGAAACCGGATCGTCCGATATCCCAACGAAGATAGCAACTTGTCGCGCTGCGCATCCTTGGCTGAGTCATGAGTTTTATCATCCAACTCGACGACGGCCACAACCTCAAACTTACCTGGACTGCTCACAACATAGTCCACAATCTTTTCTGCAAACTCCCGACGAGCCGCCCAGAAATCTGGATGACTTCGGGGC
>Ga0207641_10001624_pt1 | contig 21918 bp, 17 predicted proteins | sample KBSSwiS62_FD_184306 | JGI IMG/M metagenome (GOLD analysis project Ga0207641, IMG submission 184306) | Switchgrass rhizosphere microbial communities from Kellogg Biological Station, Michigan, USA - KBS Switchgrass S6-2 (SPAdes) (version 2) | ecosystem: Host-associated > Plants > Roots >... | reverse complement strand
CGCGCCTACCTCGATCGATTGCGCATGATGATCGAGTATCTGGCGGCTGTCCTTCGTCCTGACGGACTCATGCCGGTCGTCGGCGATGCGGACGACGGGCGGCTGCATATCGCGAGCGGGTACGGCGCCTGGAATCCGCAGGATTCGCGGCACCTGCTCGCTGCCGCCGGCTCGTTCTTCGGGCGTGACGATTGGATGCTCGCCGCCGGCCCTGACGCGCGGTGGGAAACGGCGTGGTGGGGGTTCGAGAGTCTCGACGCGGCCGCGCGCTTCTCGTCCTCCACCCAGCGTGGCGCGCGGCATTTTCCGGATGCTGGCGTGACGGTCCTTCGCGATCAGGCCAGCTATCTGCTCGTCACCAACGGCCGCGTCGGCACGAACGGATTCGGCAACCATAAGCACAACGACCAGCTCTCATTCGAGTACCACGCCGGCGGCGCCGCGCTGGTCGTCGATCCCGGCAGCTACGTTTACACAGCGGATCCTGACGCCCGTAACCTGTTTCGCAGCACCGCTTACCACAACACGTTGTCGATCGACGACGTCGAGCAGAACGAACTGCGCCCGGAATGGCTCTTCAGGCTGTTCGAACAGGCGCACTCGGAGCATCTTCGGGTCGGCGACGAGCCACGGCTCGAATACACCGGTCGGCACACGGGTTATCGCCGTCTGCCGCAGCCGGTCATTCACACCCGCCGGTTCGGCCTCGATGCATCGTCGCTCGCCGTCGAGGATGTGCTGGATGGCACCGGAAGCCACACGCTTCGTTGGCACTTCCACTTCGATCCCGACGTAAGGATTTCACCTGGCGCCGACCCTGGCACGTTCACCGTTCGCAACGCACGCGCTGTCATGACACTGGTGCCGCCGCCGAACCTGACGGCGCAGTTGACCTCGGGATGGTACTCGCCATCGTATGGTGTGCGGCATCAGTGCCCCACACTCGACTTCGCGGCGATTGTGGATCTCCACGTGCGCCACGCGTTCACCTTTCTCTTCGCTGGCGAATGATCGAGGTCCAAACCGCGCGCGAGAAAGTCGTCTGGATCTCAACGGCGCTCGCCGTCGCGATCGCGCCGTTCGTCATCCTCGCCGCGTATGCGTACCCGACCGCCGACGACTTCGACTACGCGATGGACACCCGTCTCGAAGGCTACTGGCCGGCGTTCTCTCACCAGTACACCGGCTGGAACGGCCGCTTTGCCTCGAATGTTCTCGTCCTTGCCAATCCGATGGTGCCCGGCTCGACGACTGTGTACCGCATGGTTGCCGGCGGGATGTTCGCGGTCACCATCGTCGCCATCTACGTGTTCATTCGCGCAATTGCTGGCTCGGCGCTCGATCGCCGATTGACCGCGGTGTGCGCGCTTGCCTGGTGCGGCGTCTATCTCGCCGGCGTGCCGGCCCTCGGTGAGAACTTCTATTGGTATACCGGCGCCGTCACCTACCAGTTGTCGAGCGTCCTCCTCCTCGCGCAGGTCGCGCTCTTTGTGCGTGCCTTGAGGCAGAGAACCGCCATCGACCGGTTCACGTCGGTGGCGCTGGCCAGCGTGCTGGTGGTGTTTGTCGTCGGGATGAACGAAATCGCGATGCTGCTGGCGGTTGCGTTCTATGGCGCATTCACGGTCTTTGCGGCGCTGCGCGGCGATCGGCGCGCCACCACGGCGTCGCTGGTCTGCTTCGCCGCCGCCGCGGCTGCCGGCCTTGCGGTGTGGCTGGCGCCTGGAAATGCCGTCCGCGCCGCGTTGTATCCGGCGAAGCATGATCTGGTCCGGTCGGTTGCGATGACAGCGATGCAAACCGTGCGGTTCGGCGCCACGTGGGTGACGGCTGGAACGCTGCTGTTGGCCACGCTGCTGTTCATCCCTCTCGCCGAGCGCATTGCCGCGACCGACCCTTTCTGGCGCGAGCTGACTCGCCGCGAATTCATCGCGCTGCTGTCGGCGCCGTTCGCGGCCATTCCCCTGGGAATCTTCCCGGCGTTCTGGGCGACCGGTCTGCTCGGCCAGCATCGAACGGTCAGCGTCGCCTACGCAGCCTTCCTCGCACTCTGGTTCGTCGCCACGTTGGCGGTCGCCGGACGCGGGCTGATTCCGGCATCGGCGGCGGCGCCGGCGACAGTCCGATCGGCGCTCGCGTGCGCGCTGGTGGTCGCCATCGCGTTCACTGGGAATGGTTATACGGTCATGACGGATCTGCTGACCGGTCGGGCCCGACAGTTCGCACAGGCCCTGGACGGCCGATCGGCAATGCTCGCCGTGTGCCGCCGCGCAGGCACGCGCCCCTGCGTGGTGCCGCGCCTGCCCGATCCACCGCGGGTGACATTCGTCTCGGACGCGGCAGCTGATACGGAATGGACGGTCCAGAGCCACGCCAGGTACCTTGGCGTGTCGGACGTCGAACTCGCACCGGCACCCAATAATGTGCGGCATTAACGGCGCGCTCGCTTGCTCGCCCGCGCAGCGCATCAACGAAGCGTATATAACCGCGATGCGCGACGCGATGTCGCACCGCGGTCCAGACGGCGCCGGCGCGTGGATCTCGCCGGACGGGCGCGTCGGCCTCGGGCACCGCCGGCTCGCCATCATCGATCTGAGCCCGCTGGCGAACCAGCCGATGTCCAATGAAGACGACTCGGTATGGGTCGTCTACAACGGCGAAATCTACAATCACGCCGAGATCCGCTGCGAACTCTCGCGCACCGGCGTCCATCGATGGAAGACCGACCACTGCGACACGGAAGTCATCCTGCACGCCTACGAAGAATGGGGCATCGACTGCGTCCAGCGGTTTCGCGGCATGTTCGCGTTCGGCCTGTGGGACGCGCGCGAGCGGCGGCTTTGGCTCGTTCGCGATCGCGTCGGCATCAAGCCGCTCTACTACAGCGTTCATCACGGCCGCTTTGTCTTCGCCTCAGAGATCAAAGCTCTGCTCGAGGACATCGACCAGCTGCGCGCCGTACATGAACCGGCGTTCTTTCATTACCTGTCGTTCCTCACGACGCCCTCGCCACAGACGCTCTTCGATGGCATCCGCAAGCTTCCGCCGGCCACCATCATGCGCATCGACGGCGACGGCACGATCACCGAGCGCCGCTACTGGGACGTGTGGGACGACGTCGTTTCGCTCGACGGCCGGACCGAGGATCAGGTTGCCGAGCAGGTGCTCGACGAGCTGAGAACCTCCGTGCATCTCCGCAAAATGAGCGATGTGCCGACCGGTGTGTTTCTGTCGGGAGGCATCGATTCGAGCACCAACGCCGCGCTGTTCGCCGAGGGAGAGCACTCGCGAGTGAAGACCTTTTCCATCGGCTACGCCGAGCACTACCACTCGTATCAAAACGAATTGTCCTACGCGCGCACGATGGCGGCCGCGGCCGGCACCGATCACCACGAGTACCTGCTGACGGCGGACGATGTCGTGGCGTTTCTGCCGCTGATGGCGCAGCTCCAGGACGAACCAATTGCCGATCCGGTGTGCGTGCCGCTGTACTTCGTGGCGAAGCTGGCGCGTGAGAATGGGGTCACGGTCTGTCAGGTCGGCGAGGGGGCTGACGAGCTGTTCATCGGGTATCCGAGCTGGATCGCCGCCCTGCGGCGTCAGGAGCTCGACGATCTGCCAGCGCCCGCGATCGCGAAGCGCATCGGATCGGCCGGCCTGGCGGCGCTTGGCTACGACCGTACGGTCCAGGTCGAGTGGCTCCGCCGCGGTGCGCGTGGCGAGCCGATCTTCTGGAGCGGCGCTGAAGCATTCACGGATGGGGAAAAGCGGCGGCTCCTCTCCCCCCGCGCGCGCCGGACTCTGCGCGACCTCACGTCGTATGACGCGATACAACCCATCCGGTGTCGATTCGAAGCCGCCGCGCCCGATCGGTCGCACCTGAACTGGATGTCGTACGTCGATCTCAACCTGCGGCTGCCGGAGCTGCTGCTGATGCGCGTCGACAAGATGACGATGGGCGTCAGCCTCGAGGCGCGTGTGCCATTCCTCGATCACAAGTTCGCGGCGCTTGCGATGAGCATTCCGTCGGCGTTGAAGACGAAGAACGGCACGCTCAAGTACGTCCTCAAACAGGCTGTCCGAGGGCTCATTCCAGACGCCCTCATCACCCGGCCAAAGCAAGGGTTTGGCGTCCCGGTCGACGAAATGTTCATGGGTCCGCTCGGATCGATTGCTTCGCGGGAGCTCGACCGGTTCTGCGGTGAGACCGATCTGCTCGATCCGACGGAAGTCCGGCGAGTCATGACGGCGGCCGATGGGGCGAAGCGATGGTATCTGATGAACCTCGCACTATGGTGGCGGACGTTCATCGCCGAGCAGCCGACCGCCCTCGCCTGATGACGAGGTGGCGTTCGCGGATCGCCGGCCTCGTGATCGCGGCGATCGTGTTCGAGGCGATGGCACGGCTGGCGTTCGCCGTCCGGTCCCCTCCGCCTGTGACCGATCTGCAGCCGTATCAGATGGCTGACGCGTCGCACCCGTGGCACAAGCGTCTCCGGGCCGGGTTCACCGAGACCTACGCCGAGGCGGCGGAGTTCAAGCACAACACCGGGCGCGTCCTCGGCGAGCGCTATCTGGCCGAGCTGCGGTCCGATCCCCGCCAGGTGTTCGTACGGATTAACCGCGATGGGTTTCGCGGACCCGAGATCGATCCGGCGCATCGCACCACGCGCATCGTCACGGTCGGCGACTCGTGCACCTTCGGTATGGCCGAGGCCGAGAGTTATCCACGCGTTATGGAGGATACGCTGCGGCGTGGCGGCGTAGCGGTCGAGGTGATCAATGCCGGCGTCGAGGGCTATACGACGGGCGACGTACTCCTCGAGGTCGATCGGATCGGCCAGCTGCGCCCCGAGTGGGTCACGATCTATCTCGGATGGAACGGTTTCTTCAATGAAGAGCAGGTCTTCGGCTTCCCGCGGCTCGCGAGCTGGCGCCTGCTGCGAGGAGTCGCCCGCGGGATCGGGCGGGCGTATCGCGGCCGCCAGCAGACGGCGTTATCCGAGTACGCAAAGGCGAAGCATCTCGATCGCGACGCGCCTGCGGTGCGCGCACTCGACGGGTTTGTTCCGGCGTTCGTTGGCGACCTGCAGGAGATCGTCCGGCTCATTCGGGCGCGTGGAAGTCGCGTCGTACTCTTCACGCTGCCCGGTCTCTACGAAATGGATCACGAGCCGACGCTCGCGATGCTGCAGATGGGGCACGTCCCGTCCTATACGGACAATCCGTACGTGCTCGCGAAGCTCACGGCGCGCTACAACGACACCCTTCGCGAGATGGCGCGAAATGGATCGGCCGAGCTGATCGATCTCGATCAATGGAGCCGGGTCACGCTGCGGCCGCGCGAGCGATACTTCTTCGACTCGGTCCACCTGACCGATGAAGGTCAGACGATGCTTGGCCGCTACCTCGCCGATCGGTTGCAGAGTCTGATCACGACGCGATGAACGCGTCAGCGATATGTACCTATGTGACGCCGGACCGGCGCGAGCGTCAGGTCTGCCTTTCTGTGGCACTCGATCCGGCGATCGAGCGTGCCCGCGTCATGACCCAGCTCGTGGACTGCGTCGCTCCCGACCCGGCGTCAGCAACCCGCCTCGTGATGGAGGCCGCAGGCGGAGTGCTCGAGCCGTGGCAGCTGACGAGGCTCGCGACCGCTCTGGCAGCGGATCAGCACGCGTGGGCGTATTACCCGCACGAGCAGGCCATCGAGGCAGTCGATCGCGAACGACTGGCCACGTACGCGCGTGTGAGACGCGTGGCACGAGTCCTTCGGCCCGTGGCGTCTGTCGCTGCGCTGGGCCGTCGTCGCCGATCGCCGATCGCCGTGCACGCCGCCGGCGCCCAGCGGGAGCAGAGCGGTCTCGCGCGCATCGCGACCGGCGACGCTTACAAAGACGCCGCGCAGGATCAATGGGACTTCAATCCGGCCGGCTCTCATTACGCCGGTGCTGCTCCGTCGCACACGCTGGACTGGTTCGAAGCGATCGAGAGGCATCGTTACCACCAGTACGCCCCCTGGATGCCCGAGGTCATGGAGTTCGATCGTCATCGCGGTCGCGACGTGTTGGAGATCGGCGGTGGACTCGGCACCGACCTCAGCCAGTTCGCGCGGCACGGCGCTCGGGTCACTGACGTGGACATCTCGTCCGGGCATTTGCGGCTGGCCCAGGAGAACTTCGCGCTCCGGGGCCTTGGTGGCCGCTTCATTCACCACGACGCAGAACGGCTGCCGTTCGACGACGCGAGCTTCGATGTGGTGTACAGCAACGGCGTGCTGCATCACACGCCTGACACGGCGCGACTGGTTGCGGAGATTCATCGTGTGCTGCGACCGGGCGGCCGTGTGATTGCCATGGTTTACGCCGAATCGTCGTTTCATTTCTGGTACCGGCAGGTCTGGGTTCACGGACTTGTTGAGGGACGATTGAGAGATCACTCGATCGGCGAGGTGCTGTCGCGAACAGTGGAAGTCACGGACAACGATGCCCGGCCGCTCGTGAAAGTGTATTCGCGTGCCCGGCTCGATCGGCTTTTCGGGGCCTTCGACCAGCGGGTTACGACGCAGCATCAGTTGACGGCGGGCGAGCTCCCGCTGCCGCTCCGGCCATTCCGGTCAATGCTAGAACCACACGCCGGTTGGAATCTCGTCGTCAAGGCAGTTCGGGCGTCATGAGTCGCCTCACGGTCGTCCGCGCTGGTATGCCCGTCCCGCGGCCGATTGGGGGCGAGGTTGTGCTCACGACAGACGACTTCCGGAGGGAACTACGAACGGGCGCTGTCGTCGGCCGATTGTTCAGCGCGTCGGAAGCGCGGCTGCTCGTGCGGCGACTGTCAGCCGCCGGCCGCCCGCTGCCGACATGCCTCGCGCTGTGGGCGATGAGTCGAGGCACGGTGTGGATCGAGGACGCGAGCGGGCAGCGTCGAGCGGTGACCTTGCGGCTGATCGCGAGCTGGCTCGCGCGGTTGGTCGTCGAGCCGCTGCAGGTGAACGGCGTATTGGCGCGCGTCGCCGAGGACGTCGGCCGTCACGAAGCGCTCGCTCGTCAGCGGCCCGCCGTGCGTGCGACTCTCGACGGCGCGCCCTTGTATCTCCGCACCGACCTCAGCTTCGGTATTCGCGCCGGCGGCTCTGTCGGGCACACCGCTGGGGTGCTGAACAATCTGGCCGCCTTTGGGAGCGCGCCGATATTCGTGACAACGGACGATGTCCCGACCATTGATCCGCGAATCGAGACGCACGTTGTCTCGCCATTAGAGGAATTCTGGAACTTCCGCGAGGTGCCGGCCTTCCTGCTGAGCGACCGATTCGCGTCCGATTCGCTGGCCGCCGTTGTCGGCCGCTCGATCGGCTACGTGTATCACCGATATAGTCTCGGCAACTTCAGCGGTGTCGCCGTGGCGCGATCCCTCGGCGTCCCGCTGGTGCTCGAGTTCAACGGATCGGAAGTGTGGGTGAGCGATCACTGGGGCCGGCGGCTCAAGCATCGCGATCTCGCTCTGCGTATCGAGCGGCTGAACCTCGCCGCCGCGGATCTGATTGTCGTCGTCAGCCAGCCGATCGCCGATCAGCTGGCCGCTGCTGGTATCGGGAGCGATCGCGTGCTCGTGAACCCGAACGGCGTGGACGTGGAGCGGTATCGGCCAGACGTGGACGGTGGGCCGATTCGGCGCGCGCTTGGCATCGAGCGCGCGTTCGTCGTTGGTTTCATAGGGACGTTCGGGGCGTGGCACGGCGCCGACGTGCTGGCCCGCGCCTTCGTCGCGCTGTTGCGGCAGCGCCCGGACCTGCGCGACTCGATGCGGCTGCTGATGATTGGCGACGGCGCGCGAATGCCGGCCGTGAAAAGCATTCTCGCGGAAGGCGGCGTCATCGACTTGGCACGATTGACCGGGCTCGTGCCGCAGGAAGAGGGGCCGGCTCATCTCGCGGCTTGCGATCTGCTCGTGTCACCGCACGTGCCGAACGTTGACGGATCGCCATTCTTCGGATCGCCGACGAAACTGTTCGAGTACATGGCCATGGGCCGGCCGATCATCGCGTCGGATCTGGATCAGATCGGCGACGTCCTCGAGCACGACCGGACGGCGTGGCTGGTTCCACCTGCGGATGTCGGCGCGCTCGCGGCCGCCGTCGCGCGCCTGGCCGCGGACGGCGACGCCCGGCGCCGGCTCGGTGCGGCCGCCCGCGCGCAGGCGATCGCGCGCCACACCTGGCGCGAGCACACGCGACGCATCGTCGATCGACTCGAGTCGGTGGCCGGTGGCCGCCGGCCGATCATCGCCGCGCCGTCAGCGCGATGAGTCGTCTGCTGGCCGTCTCGTGGGAGATGCCGCCGATGTACGGGCCTCGCGGCTCGCAAGTATCAGCCACCCTGCGCGAGCTTGCCGTGCATGGGTGGGCGCCGAGCGTGGTGTGTCTGGCGCCTCGGCCGGGCGGAGCACACTGGCCGGACGGCGCAACGATCGCTGCGCCTCCTGGCGTCGAGCTCGTTCGCGTGCCGTCTCCCGAGGAATGGTTGGTTTGTCGCGCCGCGCGGCGTATCGCCCCAGTCCTGTGGAGGTTTCCCGATGACAAGCGCATCTGGGTCAATCGCGCCGTGACCGCGGCTCGAGCGCAGGTGAGTCAGCGCGAGTTCAGTGGCCTCATTACCTTCGCGCAGCCGTGGTCGGACCACTTGATCGGTCTGCGTCTACGCCGCATCGAGCGTCTGCCATGGGTCGCACATTTCAGCGATCCATGGGTTGATAGTCCGTACCTGGAGGGCCCTGAGTGGCAGCGTCGAATGTGGCGAGGGATGGAGCGTGCGGTCATCGAGGAGGCCGACGCGGTCGTGTTCGTGACGCGCGAGGCCGCCGATCTCGTGATGGCCAAGTACCCGGATTCGTGGCGCGCCAAAGTCGCGGTGGTCCCGCATGGCTACGACCCGCGCGTGGTGGATCGTGGCCAGACTCGGGGAACGTCTGGACCGATGCGCATGGTGTACGCCGGCCGCTTCTATCGGGGGCTGCGTACTCCGGCGGCTCTGCTCCACGCGCTGGCTTCACTGCACCGACGGCAGTCGCTGACCGGGACGCTCGACCTGGTCTTGATGGGGCCGTCCGTCGAGGCATACCGACGCGATGTCTCGGGGCTCGGCCTCGATTCGATTGTCAGGCTGGAGCCACGTCGCCCCAGGGATGAAGCAGCGCGGATCGCCGCCGACGCTGATGTCCTGGTGGTGATCGACGCACCAAGCACTGGGCCGAGCGTGTTCTTACCGAGCAAACTCGTCGACTACCTGGCGTTCCGCAAACCCATACTCGGTCTGACGCCTATAGGCGGGGCTTCCGCGAAGCTGCTGGCGCGCCTTGGTTTTCAGGCGGTGCCGCCCGACAACGTCAGTGCAATTGCTGCGAACCTTCACGTGCTGCTCGAGCGCTGGCGTGCGGGCGCACTCGATGTGCCTGCGTCGTTCGACGAAGTGGCCACTGAATTCGATATCCGCCGTACAACCGCTCAGCTCGAAGCGATCCTCGACCGCACCTGCCGTGCCGCGTGAATCCGTCCTGCTGGTGACGGGCGCCTACTACCCGGAGATCAGTGCGGCCGGGATCCAGTGTCGGGCGATGGCGGCGGCGCTCCGCGATCGCGTGCGCTTTGGCGTCTTGACGACTGCCGTCGATCCGTCGCTGCCCGCGGTCGAAATCGTCGAGGGGGTTCCAGTATTTCGCATCGTTCTCGACGTGCGCAGCCGCTGGTCGAAGGCTACCGCGACTCTGCGACTCGTCAGGCGGCTGCTGCAAGTCTCGCGCGACTTTGCAATCGTGCACCTTCACGGGTTCTCGCAGAAAAACGTCCTGGTCACCTGGCTCGCGCGTCTCACCGGGAAGCGCGTGGTGCTGACCCTTCACACGTCGGGGCAGGACGAACCCGACGCCGTGCGGAGGGCAGGGTCAATCGCGTATCGCAGCTTTCTGACCGCTGACGTGGTCCTGGCAGTCAGCCCGGGCCTCCGAGATGCCTATCTCCGCGCTGGCGTGTCGCCGGAGCGCGTGCGACTCTCGCCGAACGGAATCGACACGACTCGATTTCATCAGGTCGATGCGTCGATGAAGGTGGCGCTGCGAAGAGATCTGGGTCTGCCCGAAGAACGGCCGATCGTGTTGTTCGTCGGATTCTTCTCGCGCGACAAGCGCCCCGATCTCCTCTTCCGCGCCTGGACACGCGCGAGACAGGAACATGGCGTCGACTCGACGCTGGTGTTCGTCGGCGCGACGGAAGACAGCTACTACGAGATCGACGAGCGGCTCGCCCGCGACATTCGTGACGCGTCGGCGCGACTGGCAGAGGGCGACCGCGTCGTCTTCGTGCCGCCTACCAACGAAGTCGCACCGTACTTCCAGGCGGCTGACGTGTTCGTGCTTGCCTCGGTCCGCGAGGCGAATCCGGTGGCGCTGCTTGAAGCCATGGCTTCTGGTCTGCCGAGCATCGCTGCGAGACTGCCGGGCGCGACGGACGTAATCATCGACGACGGGGTCAACGGCCGTCTGTTCGCCGTGGACGACGAGGCGGCGCTCGCGCGTGCGATCAGCGACGTCCTGCGCGACGAGAATGCCGCACGGGCGATGGGCGCCCGTGCCAGAGACACTGTCGTGTCGAGGTTCGGCACAGCTCGGTCGGCGGAGCGCTGGTTCGCCGCCTATCGCGACGCGCCTGCTCCGTTATAGTCTGAGTATCTCGTGATCAAAGTCGGTCTCATCGGATACGGCTACTGGGGGCCGAATCTCGCGCGCAATCTCACCAACACCATCGGCCTCGAGCTCGCCGCCATTGCTGAAGAACGTCCGGACCGACGAGCGCTGGCCGCCGGCCGCCATCCCGGCGCCGTGGCCTGCGCGGGCGCCGCAGCGCTGATCGATCGCGAGGACATTGCAGCGATTGTGATTGCGACGCCGCTCGCCACGCACTACGCGCTGGCCGCCGCGGCCATCGACCGTGGTAAACACGTACTGGTCGAGAAGCCGCTCGCCGCGTCGCGACCCGAAGCCGAAGACCTCGCGGAACGGGCGGAGGCGCGCGGTGTACGTCTGATGGTCGACCACACTTTCGTCTATACCGGGGCCGTCCGGAAGATGCGCGCGCTGGTCGATGCGGGGGAGCTCGGCGACTTGTTGTACCTCGACTCGGTTCGTGTGAACCTCGGCCTCTTTCAGCAGGACTCGAACGTGATCTGGGATCTAGCGGCGCACGACCTCGCGATTCTGGATCATCTCATCGCCGAGCGTCCGGTCGCGGTCTCGGCGAACGGCAGCGCGGTTGCCGGCTACCGACACGAGAACATCGCCTACATCACCGTCCACTATGCGAGCGGGTTCCTGGGTCATTTTCACGTCAACTGGCTCGCGCCGCTGAAGATCCGCCAGATCCTGCTCGGGGGCCGCCAGCGCATGCTCGTCTTCGACGACATGGATCCAAGCGAAAAAGTCCGTGTCTACGACAAGGGCGTCGATTTCGACGTGCAGGACGATGAGACGCGACGTCAGATCCTTGTCTCGTACCGGACCGGCGATATGCACGCGCCGAAGCTCGATCGACGCGAAGCCTTGTCGCTCGTCGCGGCCGAATTCGCGTCGGCAATTGCGGAGAATCGCTCACCACTCACCGACGCTGCTGCCGGCGTGCGTGTCGTCTCACTCCTGGAGGCTGCCGAGTGCTCGCTCCGCGCAGAAGGGCGCCGGATCGCGCTATGAAATTCCAGTCCATTGCCGCCGACGTCAAGCTCGGACGCGACGTGAAGATCTTCGAATTCGTGAATCTGTACGGCTGCGAGATTGGCGACGAAAGCCGGATCGGCACGTTCGTCGAGATCCAGCGCGGTGCAACAATAGGTCGCCGCGTCAAGATCCAGAGTCACACGTTCATCTGCGAGGGCGTCTCGATCGAGGACCACGTCTTCGTCGGCCATGGCGTCACGTTCATCAACGACAAGTATCCGAGCGCGGTCACCGCTCAGGGCGAGCTCGTCAGGGACGGCGACTGGACGATGGTGCCGACTGTCGTGCGCAAAGGCGCGACGATTGGATCGGGTTCCACCATTCTCTGCGGCGTCGAGATTGGCGAAGGCGCCATCGTCGGTGCCGGAAGCGTCGTCACTCGGAACGTGCCGCCGCGGACGATTGTGGCCGGCAACCCAGCGCGTGTGTTGCGGGTGGTCGAGGAGCGTTGATGAGCGCGAGCAGCAGACGCCTGCTGGTCACCGGCCGCGCGGGTTTCATTGGCAGCCATCTCATCGACGTCGTGATGTGCTGGATGCGGCAGTGAGCTCCGCGATGCCCCTCGTGTCGATTGTCGTGCCAGTCTTCAACGAGGAAGCGAATCTGCAGCGCTTTCACGATGCCGTGTCGGCGGTCTTGCGTTCGATCGGTGGTTGCGATTGGGAGTTCGTATTCGTCGATGATGGCAGCGGCGACACGACATGGACCGAGATCGAGGCGCTGCGCGCGCACGATCCGGCGGTGACCGCCCTCCGCTTTCCGAGAAACTTCGGCAGCCACGTCGCCATCGCCGCCGGCCTCGATCACTGCCGCGGCGACGCAGCCGTGATCATGGCCGCGGATCTGCAGGATCCGCCGGAGGTCCTGCGCGAGTTCGTCGCGCGCTGGCGCGATGGCTTCCACGTCGTCTGGGGTGCGCGAATCGGTCGCGATGACGGGTGGATCCGCTCGTGGGTCATGCGCCGCTTCTATGCGCTCGTCCGACGCTACGCGATTCCGACGTATCCGCCACAGGGGACCGGCAGTTTTTGTCTCATCACACGCCCCGTCATCGGCGTGTTCCGTCAATGCGCCGAACGGAACCGGTTGACGTTCGGCCTGATCGCATGGTCCGGGTTCCGAGAGACGTACGTGCCGTATCACCGGCTGCGTCGCGCCTCCGGCGAATCAAAGTGGTCCGCCGCCCGACTGGTGAAGTCAGCGATCGACACGTTCGCAGGGTTTTCATACGCGCCGATTCGCGCGATCTCGTATTTCGGTCTGGTCGTGTCGATGATCAGCTTCCTCTTCAGCTTTTATGTTCTGATCAGCAAGCTGTTCCTCGGCACAAAGGTCGAAGGCTGGACGTCGGTGATGCTGACCGTCCTGATTCTCGGCGGCGTCCAGCTCGTGATGATCGGCGTCCTCGGCGAATATCTCTGGCGCGTGCTCGAGGAGGCCCGCGCCCGTCCGCTTTACATCGTCGAGCGTTCGCTCGGCATGCCGGCGTCGGCCACGGCTGGCGTGCCTCCCGCCCTCTTGCGTTGAGCGATCCGTTGCGCCTTCCTGAGTTCATCATCGCAGGAGCTCCTCGCTCCGGGACGACCTGGCTGTACGACCTCCTCGATCGGCACCCCGAGCTGTACATGGCGCGGCCGAAGCAGCCGGAACCTAAGTTTTTTCTCGTCGACCAGTTGTACGCCAGGGGACTCGCGCACTACTCACAGACGTGGTTCGCCGGCGCGCCTGCGAATCAAGTCGCCGGCGAGAAGAGCACCAATTATCTGGAGAGCGCTGCTGCCGCCGAGCGGATTGCGCGCCATCTGCCGGCGGTGAAGCTGGTGTTCATCCTGCGCGAACCGGTCGCCCGCGCGTGGTCGAATTATCTGTGGTCGAAAATGAACGGGCTGGAGACGGAGGATTTCGAAACCGCACTTCGACTCGAGGACGAGCGCGAGCGAACGCTGTCCGAGCGGCTTCGCTTTGCGCGTCCTTTTTCGTACATGTCGCGCGGCCTGTACGCGGATCTGCTGCGACCGTACCTCGATCGCTTTCCACGCGAGCAGCTGTTGATCCTCAAGTTTGAGGACATTCTCTCCACTCCAGGTGCGGTCGCGACCAGGCTTCACGCGTTTCTTGGCGTCTCGCCGCGGCCAGTCGATGCGGAGGGGCTCGGCGTCATCAACCCCTCCGAGAATTCGGGTGCGGCGTTGTCCGACGCACTGCGCCGCGTCCTGGCCGATCGGTTCGCCGGGCCGAATCGCGAGCTCGGTGCACTCCTCGGCTCGTCCTTTCAGCTGTGGACCTGAATGTCGTTCCAGTGCGGCTCGTCTCGGCAGGCGGGCACGCGGCCGCGGCCTGGGCGTTGGGGCTGCGATTCGCGCTGCCCATTTTCACCATCGAGCGAGCCGGGTGGCACCGCTGCATCAGCGCAAATGGTGATCTCAGCATCCCGCCTGGGCCGGTCGATCTCACGCTGACGGACGTCGCAGGCGTCCGCGAACTGGCGGCGTTCACGCCCACGCCACCCGCCTCGTCGCGGCTGCCGGTCAGCTACCAGCGCGTGCCGGGCTGGGCGCGCGCGCTCGTGGCGTCCGTAATTGGCCGGCGCCATCGACGGCGGGTGTCGACGTGGGCGAAGTTTCCAGGGTGGCCGCTCGATCTCACCGCCGATCTGTTGGCCGACATCGCCGGTGTCGCACGTCCCGAGGCGGTGCGAAGTCCGACCCCGGTCGTGCTCACACACGACATCGATTCTGCGGAAGGGTTGGCCGCGCTGCTTCGTGAGTTCCTGCCGCTCGAAGAGGCGGCCGGCGCGCGCTCGACGAGCTTCATTGTGCCGTGCGGCTGGACGCTCGACGAAGCGATCGTCGCGGACGTGCACGCGCGCGGCCACGAGATCGGTGTCCACGGATACGACCACGCCAACCGGACGCCCTTCGCTTCGGACGACGAGCGCCGGCGCCGGCTGGATGCGCCGCGCGCGTTCGCGTCGCGGTATGCCGTGGCAGGTTATCGCGCGCCGTCGTTGCTGCGCACGCGTGGGCTGTTACGCGACCTGGCTCCAAGGTACAAGTACGACAGCAGCGTTCCGACGTCCGGCGGACTCTTTCCCGTGCCGAACAACGGCTGTGCGTCCGCGCGACCGTTCACGTTGGAAGGCATCGTCGAACTGCCGCTGTCCATGCCGCGAGATGGCGCGTTGCGGTTTCTGGGCTATAGCCCCGACGAGATCGCGCGCCTGTGGATCGACTGCGCCGAGCAGATCGCCGCGTCCGGCGGCCTGGTGGTGGTGCTGACGCACTGCGAGCGCCGTTTCAGCGGAACGGCGGCCATGCAACGCGCGTATCGCCAGCTGATCGAGCACGTGGCGTCGAGCGCGCGGTTCCGGTTCGCCCGAGCGGTCGACGCGGCGGTGCCCGATGCGCTCTGACGTCTTCGAGGGACGAATCTGCAGCGCCCCGGCGGCGCGGAGCGCACGCATGGCAGCAATCGCCGCTTCCGTGCTTCCGCCTGGGGCGCGCGACGTGCTCGACCTCGGCTGCGGCACCGGGCGGCTCGCGCGCCTGATCGCCGAGGCACATCCCGCGCTGGCGGTGATCGGCATCGACATTTCGGGCGCCAACATCGCCGCGGCGGCCGTGCAGACGCCATCCCGTGTGCGCTTCGAGCAGGCCGACTATCTGGCGTTTGCCGGCGGTCCATTCGACTTGATCGTCACCGACGGCGTTCTCCACCTGATCCCCGGCGACACGCGGACGATCATCCGGAAGCTCGGTGTCGATTTGCGCCCGGGTGGCGTGCTGGTGTGCTGCATGCCGTACGCGAGCGTCTACAACGTCGCTTCGGCGGGCGTGCGGCGCGCGCTCCGGTTGGCGCGGGGCGCGTGGCTCGATCGCACGATTCTGACGGTCGCCGAATGGGTCCACGGACGAGAAATGGCGGCCGACGATCTGCGCGAGCGGGTTCACTACATGTACCTGCCGCCAACGCGGATGATGAATGGACAACTTCGCGCCGTCATGCGCGACGCTGGTTTGCAGGTGGTCGGCGAACAGCCGATGCCGAGCGTCAGCCTCGCGCAGCTGCGGCACAACGTGACGATCTTCCGGAAGACCTCTGAGAAATCACTTGCCTGAGCGGCGCCTGCTCGCGATCGCGTATGCGGTGGTCGCTCTCGTGTATATCCACAACGCGCTGCCGTATCTGACGACTCTGCCGCGTGTGAATGTGGACGAACCGTGGCTGATGGAGCGGGCGTATCAGGTGCTCAAGACGGGTGCGCCGCGGCAGCCCATGTACGGCCTCGATCACGCGTACTTGCTGCAGCCTGGGTACAGCTACGTGCTTGCAGGATGGATTGGCCTGTTCGGAATCGGCATGTGGCAGGCGCGACTCCTCAGCGTGCTGCTGGGCGCCGGCATCCTCGCCGCTGCCGCCGGCACCGCCACGCGGCTGGGCGGACGCGGCGCCGGACTGTTGACGGCGGCGTTCCTAGCCGCGGACAGCAGCTTTCTGGGCGGCGCGCGGGACGCCCGGACCGATATCCCATCGTTGTTCTTCGCCGCGCTGGCGATCGGCTTGTTCGTGCGCGGACGCGACGGGCGCTGGCCGTGGTTCGTCGCGAGCGGTGCGGCGACCGGTGCGGCGATGCTGTGCCATGGCAACACGTATTGGGTCGCCGTCACGCTGCTGCTCTGGTATCTCGTCGACCGCTGGCGGCGTCCGTTCGTCATGGACGGTTGGGCGTATTTGACTGGCTTTGCGGCGGTCTTCGGGCCGTATGTCGCCGTCCTGCTGACGCACGCCGCGGAATTCCAAAAGCAGCTGGGGAACTTCGCAGGCGATCGTGTGCCGCGGCTGTCGCCGGCATTCGTCTGGCAGCAGATCAACCGGGAGCCCGGTCGGTACCGCGACTGGTACTTCGGTCTGGTGACGAGCCTCGTGCCGAATCCGCTGCTGATGTTGTTTCAAGCAGCTGTGATCATCTCGCTCGTCGCGCTGGTCGTCACGCTCGCGCAGCGGGGCGACGCCGCGGCCAGACGATCACGCTGGAAGGCCTTCTGGCTCCTCGTGACCCCAGCCGTGATCTTCGCCGGGTTCATCAACAACAAGGCGGCGGTCTACATGCCGCATCTGGTGCTCGGATTTGCGGTGGCCAGCGGCGTCGGCCTGCAGATCGTGGCGGACGCGACGCTGCGGCGGCGTGCCTTCACGGTGGTCGCGGCCGCCGTCGTAATCTACGGCGTCGCCGCGGTCGCGTATTACGAGAAATGGTATCGCAGCGCGTTACGATCGGAGCTCGTGCCCTACGAGATGACCGCGGCGACACTACACACGCTGGTGCCGGCCGGCGAGAAGCTTCTCGTCGCATCCCCCCACTTCTGGATACCGTTTGCCGGCGATCCATCGGTCAGGTTCATGTCATATACGGGCACGCAGCCCGACGCGCTCCACCTGCCGGCCGCCACGCACGAACGCCCGACGTTTCTCGTGGTGGACGAAACGCAGTGGCTCGCCGATCTGAGGTCGACGGCGACGGAAACGACCGGCGGCTGGCGCAACCTGTGGACCGACTACATCGGGGCGCGATGCGCTCTGCAGGCCGTCGCGATCGCCACCGCGTACGGCAACATAGCGCTGTATCGTTGCGAGGACAAAACGCCGCCGGCCGTAGCCGAAATCCGCCTGGTCGGCGGCACGGCGATCGTGACACCGACCAGCGACCGCACGGTGTACGGCCCAGCCGCGCTCGCCGACTGGAGCACCTACGTCGATGACCGGCCACGTTCGTCACGCACCGAGCCGTCGGTTCATCGACAGCGCGCCGGCGTCCGCTTGTCGGGCGGCAACTGGCCCGGCATCGAGCGCTACGTCGATGTCGTCCCAGGCGAGCGCTACCTCGTGACCTTCGACGTCGATCACGCCCGCGATCGGGATCTGTTGTACATCGGCCGCTGGGAACGGCCCGAGGTGCTGTCGCTGTCCGGCGCGTCGGCAGCCGGTATCGCGGTGCCGCTGGCGATGCCCGGGTGGTTTCCGTCGATGCGCGGCTTCATCGCCACCGCACCGCGCGTGCGGCTGCTGGTGTATTCGGAGGCGCCGGAGACTGATCTGCTTCTGCGGGAGCTCACGCTGACTCGCCTCCGTCAGGCGGAACCAGAGGGCGCGCAGCGGTGAAAGAGCACTTGCCCGACATCCTCTGCATCTCGTCGATCGACTGGGACTTCATCTGGCAGGGCCATCAGGAAATCATGTCGACGCTGGCGGCGGAAGGGCACCGCGTCGTGTTCCTCGAGAACACCGGCGTCCGCGCGCCGAAGGTCCGCGACCTGCCGCGCGTGCGCCAGCGGATCAGGAATTGGTGGCGCGGCACCAAGGGATTCCGCGAGGAGCGGCCCAATCTCTTCGTCTACTCGCCGCTGGTCCTGCCGTTTCCGTATTCGCGCGTGGCGCGGTGGATCAATCGCTTCTTGCTGATGCGCTCGCTTCGCCGGTGGATGCGGGCCACCGGCTTTTACCGGCCGATTGCCTGGACCTTCCTACCGACGCCGCTGGCGCTCGACCTGCTGCGGGAGATCGATCCGCAGCTGACGATTTACTACTGCATCGACGATCTGGCTTCGAGCTCGCTAGCGGCGCGGCGCATCGTGCCGAGCGAGCAGCGTTTGTTCAGGGAAGCCGACCTGGTGTTCGTGACCTCGGAGGCGCTCCGCCGACGCGCGGCCAGGTTCAGCAGCCGGGTCCACCTGTTTCCGTTCGGTGTCAGCTTCGAACGCTTCGATCAGGTCCGCGGGCATGATGAGCCGCCGCCTGACGATCTCGCGTCGTTGCCGCGTCCGATCGTCGGCTACGTCGGCGGGCTGCATCAGTGGGTGGATCAAGAGCTGATTGCCGCGACCGCGTCGCAGATGCCCGAGGCGAGCTTCGCGATCATCGGTCCTCTCCAGACCGACGTCTCGACCCTCGAGCGGTGCTCGAATGTGAAGCTGTTCGGCCAGCGGCCGCATCCCGAGCTCCCGCGTTACGTGAAAGGCTTCGACGTCGGCATCGTGCCCTACAAGCTGACTGACTACACGGCGAACGTGTATCCGACGAAGCTGAACGAGTATCTCGTGATGGGTATTCCGGTGGTGGCGACGGATCTCGCCGAGATTCGACGCTTCAACGCCGAGCATGGCGGCATCGTGGCGGTGGCGGCCGACGCCAACGGGTTCGCATCGGCTGTGCGCGCGGCCCTCGTCCCGACCCCGGCCGCGACGGTGGATCAGCGAGTCGCAGTGGCCCACGCGAACAGTTGGCACAGCCGCATCGCCGCCATGAAGCGGCTGATCGACGAGGGGCTCGAGCGACGATCGTCGAACGGCCAGCGGTGGGAAGAGAAGCTGCGCCGCGTGTATCGCCGGACGCGGACGCGCATCGCGCAGGTCGTGCTCGGCGTCGCCGCGCTGTACCTCCTGCTGTTCAACACGAACCTCGTGTGGTGGGCGGCGGCGCCGCTCGTCCGCAGCGTGCCACCGGGCCCCGCGGATGCGATCGTCGTCTTTGCTGGTGGCGTCGGCGAATCCGGAAGGGCCGGCGGCGGCGCGCAGGAGCGGATTGCACAGGCCGTGGATCTGTTCAAGAGCGGATACGCGCCTGTGATGATCCTGTCGTCGGGCTACGTCTACAGCTTCAAGGAAGCCGAGGTGATGCGCGCCCTCGCCGTCGATCAGAGTGTCCCGGCGTCCGCCATCGTGCTCGAGCGCCGTGCCGCCAACACCTATCAGAACGTGACCTTCGTCGACGAGATTCTGCGCGAGCACGGATGGCGCCGCGTACTCCTCGTCAGCTCCCCGTACCACATGCGCCGCGCGCTGCTGGTCTGGCGCAAGCAGGCGCCGGAGGTGACCGTCCTGCCGAGTCCCGTCGCTCAGAGTCAGTTCTACGAGCACACGCGCGGCGCGACGCTGGAGCAGTTGCGGGGGATTCTGCAGGAGTACGTCGCGATTCTCGCGTACTGGCGGCGTGGGTGGATTTGAACCGGCGCGGGAGCGGGGCGTCTCTCGCCCTTGCGATCGGGACGACGCTCGCCGTGATTGCTGCGGTGGCGCCGTCTCCGTGGTTCATCACCGAACGGGACATCTTTCGGCAGATCGGCCGGGACTTCTTCATTCCCGATTGCTCGTCGCTGCACTGCACACGGGTCCTGGCGTCGTGGATTCTCGAGCAGCTGCCGGGGCCGTCGTTGCTCAAGTGGAAGATCTACGCGGTCGTGGGCGGAACGATCGCCGCCGTCGGCACCGCGCGGCTGGCGCGACATGTCGGCCTTCCGGATCGAGTCTGCAACTGGTCGGCCTGGCTCGTTGCGTTCGGCTCCGGCGTTCAGATCACGCTCTTCGATCCGTACGGACCTGATCCATTCATCTACGCGATCACTCCATGGATGCTCCGGTGGGTGATCGAGGATCGGATTGCGCTCGCCGCCTCGATTGGTGCAGTCGGTGTGCTCGCCAAGGAATTCGCGGCCGCGCCGCTGTGGATTGGCGTCGGCTACGCCATCCTGGCGCGCCATCGCCGGCTGTTCTGGCGTTGCAGCGCGGCGGCCGTGACCGCGACGCTGATATGGGTCGCGCTGCAGATCGCGCTCATCCTGCGGTTCAACTACAGCTACGGCGGCAGCGCGTCGGCACTCGTCTTCGAGGGCGGCAACTTCGCCCGTTGGTTCCGGCTGCTCGGACCGACGCAGTCGATCGGCGCTCTGGCCGTGCACGTCGTGCCGGTGGTCGCGCTGGCGGCTGCCGCCGTTCGGCGCGCCCCGCGCCAGCTGCAGCATCTCGCCCTGGCTTCGATACCGCCGTTGCTCGCGCTCGTCTATGTCCAGCAGCCCGATCGCGCCATCTGGAATTTTCAGCCGGTTCTCGCTTCGCTCGCGGCGCTGCCGCTCGTGACCGCTTCGCCCGCGTTCGCCTGGACGTTCGTCGCCGGGTACGCGAGCAGCAACCTTCGCGTCGTGCCTCAGGTTGCCCGTCTCTTGTCGCCGGCGGCCTTCGTCGTGTGCGTCCTCGGCGCAGTCGGCGTCGTCTTCACGGCGGTTTCGGGATATCGGACAGCCGCCTCTACGCCGGAGAAGACCGGTGCGAGCGACGCCGTGTCAGCCGGTGCGCCGGTCCGCGGGTTTGCGAGAGCCAGGGTCGCGGCGATCGTCTCGACGGCGGCGCTGGCCTTCGCCCTGCTGTGGGCGGCGGACATCTTCGCTCACCGGCGCGGAGAGTCCGGCGCAGGAGTCAACATCTGGGGCTATCGCGGTCCAGTGATCCGTCAGAAGGCGCCGGACGAAATTCGGGTCGTCGTGCTTGGCGGCAGCACGGCGTTCGGTCGCGAGCTGACCGGATCGATGCCGTCCTACCTCGAGGACTATCTGAACAACGTCCGTCTGCGCGGCGACGCGTCGTTTCATTCCACGAGTCCGATCACAGTCGTCAATCTTGCGACGCCATACGACCACGTCAGCGCGTTCGAGGGCACGCTCGACGACTACGCGTGGCTGCGTGACGACGTTGTCTGTCTGTACATCGGCCACGATGATTCGGCGCCGAGTCGCGAGGCCGCGCGTGTGGGCTGGCGGAGGCAATCAGCCATCTTTCGCGCCTACGGGTACCTGCCGATTCTGCCGTCGCTCGTTGCGACCCCCCCAGCGGCCGCCGTCGTGCACGAAGACGATGACGACTACCTGGCGGCGCTCGATCGGTCGATCGTCCACGCCCTGGCGAACGGGCGCCGTGTCATCGTCGTCACGCACCCGTTCATCACACCGGAGGAGAACCGGCGCCAGGACGTCGTGGCCGCCCGACTACGCGTTCGATTCCCTGGCGATCTGCGCGGCAGTTACCTCGACCTTCGACGAACGGTCAGCCTGGACGACCCGAAGCTGGTCGAAGGCGGCATTCAGCCGACGCCCCTCGGGAACGCCGTCATCGCAGAGAGCCTGTCTCAGTCGGTGTTCCGGCTGCTCGAGGGGGGCGGATGAGATCGTGAGCCGCCACCAGCGCGATGGCGATGAAGACGAAGATGAAGGGCTGCATGGTGGTCGCATACCTGGACGTGACCAGCATGGGACAGATCGTGATCGGGATATAGACGAGCGGCGCCAGCAAGACCAGGAGGCGATGTCTGCGTTTGACGGCCACGATGAGACCGCAC
>Ga0207641_10001620_pt1 | contig 21966 bp, 19 predicted proteins | sample KBSSwiS62_FD_184306 | JGI IMG/M metagenome (GOLD analysis project Ga0207641, IMG submission 184306) | Switchgrass rhizosphere microbial communities from Kellogg Biological Station, Michigan, USA - KBS Switchgrass S6-2 (SPAdes) (version 2) | ecosystem: Host-associated > Plants > Roots >... | reverse complement strand
CGCCCACCGCGAGGGCATCCGCAGGCAGGGCTACGCGCTCAGCGACGCGTCCGGGGACGGCCTGCGGGGCATCGCCGCGCCGATCTACGGCATCGACGGTTCGCTCACCGCCACCCTCGCCCTGATTGGCACGATCAACCGGATGCCGGAGGCGGGGGACGACGCCCGGGTCGTCGCGCTGCTGCACGCCGCCCGCACGCTCTCCCATCCCGAACCGACCGAGGCCGCCCCCCGCGGCTGAACGGGCCGGTGCCGAGTCAGTCCCCGGACGCCGGCTCGTCCCCGTCCTCGTCCGCCTCGAACGCGAGCTGCTCGGTTCCCGAGTTGGTCTCCTCGCGCCACTGGGCGACGATGGAGCCCTTGAACCGGTTGTTGCTGGGCACCTCGATGCCCCGCGCCTCCGCCCACTCGCGGACCTGCTGGCGCTGCTCGACGGTCAGGGCGGTGGAGCTCGACCGCTTGGGCGGCCGCGCGCCGGGCAGGTTCGGTACCGAGGCCTCGACGCGCCCGGCCTCGGTGTAGGGCCGCAGCACGTCCAACAGCCGCTTGTACTCGCGGCTCGCCAGGTCGATCTCGATCCGCATCTGGTCGACGTGCAGCACATGCGACTCGACCCCGTCCTCGACACCGGAGATGTCGCAGTACCGGATCTCCCGTATGCCCATGGGTCAGTCCTTCTTCGCCGACCGCGCCGGTCGCTTGGCGGCGGGCTTCTTGGCCGCCGCCTTCGGGACCTTCTGCGCGGCCGTCCTGGGCGCCGGCTTCTCCGCGGCCGCCTGCTTCTTCGGCGCGGACGCCGCCTTCGCGGCCTTGCGCAGCTCGGTCAGGGTCGTACCGGCCAGCGCCTTCGACGCGACCGAGTCCCCGATCTGCCTCGGCGTCATGTGACCGCGGCCCGACGGCGCGAGGTAGACCTCGCCGTTCGCCCCGGTGCGGTACTCGAGGGTCGACGCCACCCGGTAGAACCGGGTCCGACCACCCCGCCGCGCGCCCTCCCACTTCTCCACCCGCACGGCGAGATCGCAGCAGGTGCACACCAGCCGACGCAGGAAGAGCCCCTCGTCGTCCACCCCGCTGAAATGGATACCGGCCTGGCGGATCGTCGGGAACAGGTGCCGACCGCGTTCGCGGCACGCCAGCACCTCGTCCGAGACCCGGTCCACGTAGAGATCGACGTCCTCGTCGGACGCCTTCACGTATCCCTGTTCCTGCTGCAGCTGCTCACCCTGGATCGACAGCGCCGATCCCGTGACCTCGTCGGTCAAGTCGACATCTCCTTCCGTGTTCGGCAAAAGATAGACCCCGGTCGCCGATGATGGCCCGCGGACGGTGCGTGGTGTTCCCGACGTGTCGGTCCCCACTCTCCGCTTTCGGCGATGTCGTCGGGGTCGGCCCGCCGGTGCGACGCCCTCGATCGGGTGACCGCGGCCGGCCTAGCCGTCGCCGGTGGGGGTGAAGGGGCCGAGACCGCCGTCGTCCGCCGCAACAACGCCGTCACATCGGCGCTCTACGGTCGAGCGGTGCCCGAGGTCCTCTTCGACGTCCGCTGGCCGGACGGGTCCCGCCAGACCTTCTACTCGCCGTCGCTGATCGTCGAGGAGCGGTTCTCGGCGGGCGCCGACTACCCGGTGGCCGACTTCGTCGACACCAGCCGCGTCTGCATGCGGATCGCCGACCAGCGCGTGCGGGAGAAGTTCGGGTTCGGCTGCAGCCAGTCCGTCGCCACGCTCGCGGGCATCGAGCAGGCCGCCGCCCGTTTCGCCGGGACGGACCGGGTGACCCTCGAGGCGTTCCGCCGGTAGATACTGGCGGCGTGACCGGTCCCCACAGCGCCGTCCGACCCCGTCGTGCCGCGGTGCTCGGCTGCCCCATCCGGCACTCGCTCTCCCCCGTGCTGCACCGCGCCGCGTACACCGCGCTGGGGCTGGCGGACTGGTCCTACGAGGCCGTCGAGATGGGCGAGGCGGGGCTGCGCGCGTTCGTCGACGGCCTGGGCGACGAGTGGGTCGGTCTGTCGCTCACCATGCCGCTCAAGCGCATCGCGCTGGAGGTGGCGGACACCGTCTCGCCGCTGGCCGAGGCGACCGGCGCGGCGAACACGCTGGTCCTGGGTCCGGACGGGCGGCACGCGGACAACACGGACGTCGCCGGGATCGTCGCCGCGCTCCGCGGCGCCGGAGTGGAGAAGGCCGAGCGCGCGGTGGTCCTCGGCGCGGGCGGCACCGCCCAGGCCGCCCTGGCGGCGCTGCGCGAGCTCGGCGTGGGCGAGCCGACCGTGCTCGTGCGGGAGCCGCGGCGCGCCGGTGAGCTGCGGGAGTCGGCGGAGCGGCTGGCGGTCCGTCCGGACGTGCGCGGTCTGCTCACCGGCTCGGACGACGACACCGCGGCCGCCGCCCGGTTGCTCGCGGACGCGGACGTGGTGGTCGCGACGCTGCCCGCGGGCGCGGCGGACCCGCTGGCCGGGGTCCGGTGGTCGTCGCCGACCGTGGTGCTGGACGTCGTCTACGCGCCCTGGCCCACGACGTTCGCGGCGGGCGCGGCGATGGCGGGGTGTCGGGTCGCGAGCGGGCTGGAGATGCTGCTGCACCAGGCCGTCGCACAGGTGGAGCTGATGACGGGGCGGCCCGGTCCGGTGGACGCGATGCGGACCGCCCTGGACGGGGCGCGCGCATGACGCCCGAGCGGGCGATCTCGACGGGGCCGATACGGGTCCGGTGGGTGGGCTGATGGACGTCTACACGCACGGGCACGCCGAGTCGGTGCTGCGCTCGCACCGGAGCCGGACCGCCGAGAGCTCGGCCGCCTACCTGCTGCCGCTGCTGCGGCCGGGGCTGGACCTGCTCGACGTCGGGTGCGGGCCGGGCAGCATCACCCACGACCTCGCCGCGCGGGTGGCGCCGGGGCGGGTCCGCGGGATCGACGTCGTCGAGGAGCCGTTGGTCGAGGCCCGCGCGGCGGGCGGCACCGTCGAGTTCGCGGTGGACGACGTCTACGCGCTGTCGGACCCGGACGACTCGTGGGACGTGGTGCACGCCCACCAGGTCCTGCAGCACCTGTCGGATCCCGTTGCGGCACTTCGGGAGATGCGCCGGGTGTGTCGGCCGGGCGGGGTCGTCGCGGCGCGGGACGCGGACTACGCGGCGTTCACCTGGTACCCGGCGGACCCGCGGCTGGACCGGTGGCTGGAGGTGTACCGCGCGGTCGCGCACGGGAACGCCGCGGAGCCCGACGCCGGGCGTCGGATGCTCGCGTGGGCCCGCGCCGCCGGGTTCACCGAGATCACGCCCACCGCGTCGGTGTGGTGCCACGCCACGCCCGAGGCGCGCGCGGCCTGGGGCGGGATGTGGGCGGACCGGATCCTGACGTCCGCGATCGCGACCCAGGCCGTCGAGCGGGGGCTGGCGAGCCGAGCCGAGCTGACGGAGATCTCCGAGGGCTGGCAGGCCTGGCGGGACAGCCCGGACGGGTGGTTCCTCGTGCCGCACGGCGAGATCCTCTGTCGGGCGTAGTTCCCCCGCCGGCCGCCCAGACCCCCATTACGGTTCCACAATGGGTCCAGGACCTGGCCCGGATCCCATTATGGTTCCACAACGGGTTCAGGACCTGGCCCGGATCCCATTATGGTTCCACAATGGGTTCAACGAGCTCACACCCGGAGGCTGGCCCGCTCCCCCAGCCTCCGGCGCAGCCAGCGGCCCAGCCGCATCCCGCGGTAGTGCGGGTGCACGAGCAGCACGAGCTCGTCCTCCTCCATGGCGGCGCCGAGCGCGACCACCGCGCCGCCCTCGTCCCGGACCAGCAGCGCGGGGCCGCGCGGGGTGATCAGCAGGCTGCGGAGCTCGGCGTCCGTCCAGGCCGCGCGGTCCCCGTCCGGGCCCAGCGCGGTCAGGCAGGCACACAACAGGTCCTCGACGGGCCCCAGCTCGTCCCCCGAGGCCTGCTCGGCGACCAGCTCCTCGCCGGACAGCGTGACGATGTCCCAGCGCGGTCGCACCGGCTCGACCTCCGTGGCCCGCAGGAACGCCTCCGCCCGCGCCTGCTCGGTCACGGTGAACGGCGCCCAGTCCCGCATCGCGACCAGCCACCCACCGTGCGGCGCGGCGACGGCGAGCACGTGGGGATGAGGCGGGGGCTCGGCGGGCTGGTAGCGCACGTCGTCCGCGTGGACCAGCGCACCGAGGCCGCGGGCGAGCGCCGCATCGTCCCCGCCGGACATCGCCTGCACCGCCAGGTCCAACGCCCGGGTGGGCGCGTCCACGAGATCGTGCGGGTCCGCGGGGGTGACCAGCACGGCGCCGGGATCGTCCGTCCCCAGCCCGAGCCGGATCGCCTCCGCCAGCTCGTCCGCACTCCGCGCAGAGCCGACGAACATCTCGTCCACCACCGAGCGCGAGTCCTGCCCGTGGACGGCGAGCCCCAGGATGTTGCCCTCGGCCAGCGCCACCGCCTGCGTCAGCCGCGCCAGCGCACCGGCCTCGTCCGGCAGCCGGACACGGACCTTGTGCAGCGCCTGCCCGCTCCCGCCGCCGCTGCCCCCGGGTTCGGGCGCCGACGGCTGGTCCGGCACCACCCGCAGGTGCGCCGACGGCCCGCGGACCGCGCCCTGCACCAGCGACTGCCCCGGCCCGACGGCGCGCCGTCCGACCGCCCGCAACGCGGCCCACATCGTGACCTGGTTCGCCGTGACCACCGGCTTGCCCAGCAGCCGCTCGAGCGGGGCGATGACGTCGTAGGTCGAGAGGTTGGTGCAGCTGATGAACACGGCCTCGGCCTCGGGCCGGTCCGCGGCGCGCACCGCCCGCACGACCTCCTCGTAGGACACCCGCCAGATCTGCCCGAGCAGGCCGAGCCCCACACTGCCGACGGTCTCGACCCCGTGCGCCGCGAGGAACTCCTCCAGCATCCGGGTGAGGTCGTCCACATAGGGCGTGACGACGGCGACCCGGTTGGCGCCCAACACCTTCAGCGCATCGACGAGCGCCCCCGCCGTGGTCAGGGCGCGCGGCGCCCCGGCCTCGGTGATCACCCCGGTGAGCGCGATCTCGCCCGCCGCCCCGTCCACGAAGCTGCCGGACGTGCACGCGTACGCCACGACGCCCGGCTCCGGCTCCAGCACGTCCCGCGTGGCCCGGCGGACCGGGTCCGGGTCGGAGATCGCCCGCGCCATCTCGGCCGTGACCGGGGACGGGACGAACGGGGTGCGGGTGACGTGCAGCGCCGCGTCCTCCGGGACCCAGCGCCACAGCTCCCGGTCCAACGCGAAGTCGAACGGGACGATCACGCCCACCCCGGCGGTCGGCCTCGGACCCGCCGCGTGCTCCAGCCCCTCGACGCGTTCGTGCATGAGACCCACGGTGGAACCGCCGCGTTTCCGCATGTGATCCGCCGTGTTGCCGGTAGGTAAGCGGCTACCCGACGGGGACGGCGAGGTGGGCGCGGACCGCGGCCAGGGCCCGGTGCTGCATCGCCCGCACCGCCCCGGCGCTGCTCCCGACGACCGCGGCGGTCTCCTCGGCCGTGAGCCCGACGGCGACGCGCAGCAGCAGCACCTCGCGGGCCTGCGGGGTCAGCCGGTCCAGCGCGGGCCGCAGCCGCCCGACGTCGTCCCGCAGCACGGCCCGGGCCTCGGGGCCCGCCGCGGGGTCCGGCAGGTCGGGGACGAGGTCGGTCGGGAGGTCGCCGCGGGCCGCGGCCCGGTAGGCGTCCGCGACCTCGTATCCGGCGATCCGGTGGACCAGGGCGAGGAACGGCCGGCCCCGGTCCTCGTAGCGGGGCAGCGCCGTCAGCACGGAGATGCAGACCTGTTGGGCGAGGTCCTCCGCGGTCAGCGAGGGCAGCGCGTGCCCCAGCCGCGCCCGGCAGTACCGCAGCGCGAAGGGCCGGATCGTGCCGATGACCTCGGCGATCGCGGCAGGCTCGCCCGCCGACGCGCGGGCGACGGTCGCGCGGTCCGGGCCGTCCTGGCTGAAATCCCTCACCCGGTGCAGGGTGGCCCCGCCGCCCGTCCCGGCGATGTGCCTGCCCTGAGAGTCCGCTGTGAGCCGGTCGCAGGCGAGGAGGGGTGCTGAAAGGCTCCTAGGCCGGGACGCCCTCGGGGAACTCCAGGTAGGCGTCGGCGTCCCCGTCGCCGTACAGCGCGACGAGCCCGGCGGCGATCCACATCAGCGAGGCCAGGAGATCGTCCCCCAGCGACTCGCCCGCGGGCCCGATCGCCCGGTCGCGCTCCTCCGCCGAGCCGAGCACGCCGATCATGAGATCGACGGCGTCCCCGGCGTCCGCGCCGAGCGTGGTCCGGACCCACTCGGGGACGCGCGTGCGGGCCGCGGTCGGGATGGGCCGCTGGCCCTGGTTCGCCAGCCAGCCGATCAGGATCGCGAAGGCGAGCCCCTGGGCCGGGGCGGCGCCGAGCTCGTCCGGGTCGGCCTCCGGGTCCGCCGTCTCGCCGTCCGACGCGACCAGGCAGCGGACCTCCTCGCGGGCGGGCTCGGCCGAGGCCTGGGTGATCGTGTCGCGGACGGCGCGGCGGCCCCGGTCGTCGATGATCTCGACGACGAGGGCGTGCTCGTCGGTCTCGGCGAGGGCGTCGAGGTTGGCCTCCAGGACCTCCAGCCACTCCGGATGGCCGTCGTGCGGGCCGAGCGCGCGGACCGTGCGGATCTCGGCGACGGTGTAGCGCATCTCCTCGATCGGCTCGAGCTCGGGGACGTCGCCGAGGGGCTCGTAGGTGTCCAGCCCGGGCACGGTGACGACGGGGCGGCTCTGCCGGACCCTCCGCCTCCGCGAGGCCACCTTCGCGGCCCGCTTCTGGCCGCGGCTCTGCTGCTTCTTCCCCACGCCGCTCCCTCTCCGTTGACGGTCGCCGCGGCGCTCGGGCGCCCCCGGCGTCATCCGCAGACCGCGCCCTGCGCCGCCGACCCGACCAGCCTCGAGTACTTGGCGAGGACGCCGGTGCGCCGCCCCGGGTCGCGGGGCGTCCAGCCCGCCCTCCGCTTCTGCAGCTCGTCCGCGGGGACGTCGAGGTCCAGGGTGCGGGTGGTCATGTCGAGCACGATCGGGTCGCCGTCGCGGACGAGCGCGATCGGGCCGCCGTCCGTCGCCTCGGGGGCGACGTGCCCGACGCAGAGCCCGGTCGTCGCACCGGAGAAGCGGCCGTCGGTGAGCAGCAGGACGTCCTTGCCCAGGCCCGCGCCCTTGATCATCCCCGTGACGGCGAGCATCTCCCGCATCCCGGGCCCGCCGCGCGGCCCCTCGTACCGGATCACCACGACGTCGCCGGGGACGACGGTGCCGTTCGCCACGGCGTCGAGCGCGCCCTGTTCGCCGTCGAACACCCGGGCCGTGCCCCGGAACTCGGTCGAGTCGAAGCCCGCCGACTTGACCACCGCGCCGTCGGGGCACAGGGAGCCGCGCAGGATCGTGATGCCGCCCGTGGGGTGGATCGGGTCGGACAGCGCGTGGATCACGGAGCCGTCGAGCTCGCCCACCCCCGCCAGGTTCTCGGCGACGGTCCTCCCGGTGCAGGTCAGCGCGTCGCCGTGCAGGAGCCCGGCGTCCAGCAGCGCCTTCATGACGACGGGGACGCCCCCGACCTGGTCCACCGTGCTCATCACGTGCGCCCCGAACGGCTTCACGTCCGCGAGGTGCGGCACGCGGTCGCCGATCCGGTTGAAGTCGTCCAGCTCCAGCGGCACCTCGGCCTCGTGCGCGATCGCGAGCAGGTGTAGCACCGCGTTGGTCGAGCCCCCGAACGCCATGACGACGGCGATGGCGTTCTCGAACGCCTCCCGCGTGAGGATCCGGCGCGCCGTGATGCCCCGCTCCAGCATCCCGATCACCGCCTCCCCCGACGCCCGCGCGATCCCGTCCCGACGCCGGTCGACGGCGGGCGGCGAGGCGGAGCCGGGCAGCGCCATGCCCAGCGCCTCGGCCGCGGCGGCCATGGTGTTCGCGGTGTACATGCCGCCGCACGCGCCCTCACCGGGGCAGATCGCCTTCTCGATCTCGGTGAGCTCGTCCCGGGTGATCAGACCGCGCACACACGCCCCGACCGCCTCGAACGCGTCGGAGATGTTGACCTCCCGCCCGTCGACGTGGCCGGGCAGGATCGAGCCCGCGTAGACGAACACGCTCGCGAGGTCGAGCCGCGCGGCGGCCATGAGCATGCCGGGCAGGGACTTGTCGCAGCCGGCGAGCGTCACGGTCCCGTCCAGCCGCTCCGCCTCGACGACGGTCTCCACCGAGTCAGCGATGATCTCCCGGCTGACCAGGGAGAAGTGCATGCCGACGTGGCCCATCGAGATCCCGTCGGACACCGAGATCGTGCCGAACTCCATCGGGTAGCCGCCCGCGCGGTGCACGCCCTCCTTCGCCGCCTGCGCCAGGCGCTGCAGCGAGAGGTTGCAGGGGGTGATCTCGTTCCAGCTGCTCGCGACGCCGATCTGCGGCTTGGCGAAGTCCGCGTCCCGCATCCCGACGGCGCGGAGCATCCCGCGCGCCGCGGTCCGCTCGATACCGTCGGTCACCTGGCGGGAGCGGGGCTTGAGGTCGTGGGTCATCGGGGCCTCTCCTCGTGGTGGGTCCCCTGCCTACCACCGCGCGACCGGGACGGCAGCCTCCCCGTGATCCTTCCGAGCGCCACGCCACCGCGGTGACGCCGACCCTCCCGTCACCCTCGCGGGCAGTGATCGTTCCGAGTGGGACGAGAGCGCTGTGGGGAGAGCGCTCGGGTCCCACTCGGAAGGATCAAGGTTCGGTCCGGGGGGGTCAGGTGGCGGCGCGGTCCCGGCGGATGTTGGCCCGCCTGCCCTTGAGGGTGGTGACCCCGCGCAGCGAGCGCAGGACGTCGTCCGCCGCGTGCTCCGGGATCTCCACCAGCGAGTGCCGCTCGTGGATCTGGATGGCGCCGATGTCCCGGCCGGAGAGGCGGGACTCGTTCGCCAGCGCGCCCACGATGTCCTGCGGGCGGACGCCCGCGGCCCGACCCGCCGAGACGAACAGGCGCGTGGCGCCCTCCCGGGGCGGGCGGGGGCCCTGGCCGCGGCCGCCGGGCCGGTCCGGGCGGCCGCCGCGGGCGGAGCCGCGGTCGCCGCCGCGGGGGGCGTTCAACGTGGGGATGTCGACGTCGTCGTCCGGGCTGGACGAGCCGGCGCGGGCGAGGCGCACGGCCGCGGCCGCGACGTCCGCGGGGTCGAACTCGGCCATCAGCGACTCGATCATGGCGCCGACGCCGTCGACGTCCGCATCGGCGTCCGTCCGCAGGTCCGCGACGATCTGCTCCTGCAGCTGCGCCCGGGTGCGGTCCAGCCGCGCCGCCTTGAGGTCCGCGACCGTGGGCACCGGGGCGACCGGCACGGACTTGCCGATGAGCCGCTCGATGTTGCGCAGGTGGCGGATCGCGCCGGACGGGACCAGCGTGATCGCCACGCCCTCGCGCCCCGCGCGGCCGACCCGGCCGATGCGGTGCACGTACGCCTCGGGCGACTTCGGCACGTCGTGGTTGACCACGTGCGAGAGCTGCTCGATGTCCAGGCCCCGGGCCGCGACGTCCGTCGCCACCAGCAGGTCGGTGCGCCCGTTCCGCAGCCGCTCGACGACGCGGGTCCGGTGTTCCTGGTCCATGCCGCCGTGCAGCGCCTCGGCCCGCAGGCCGCGCGCGGTCAGGGTCTCGGTGACGGCGTCGACGTCCGCGCGGGTGCGGCAGAACACGATCGCCGCGGTGGGCCGCTCCAGCTCGAGGATCCGGCCGAGCGCGGTGGTCGTGTGCGTGCGCGGCACCATGTAGGCGGTCTGCCGCACGCGCGGCGCCTCGCCCGCCGGGACCTCCTCGCGCGCGATGCGCACGGTCACCGGGTTCTGCAGGTACTCACGGGCCAGCGACTCGATCCGGCGCGGCATGGTGGCGGAGAACAGCACCGCCTGCCGGTTCGCCGGGGTGGCCTGCAGGATCGTCTCGATGTCCTCGGCGAAGCCCATGTCGAGCATCTCGTCGGCCTCGTCGAGGACCACGGTCTGCAGCGCGTCCAGCGACAGTGCGCCGCGGTTCATCAGGTCGATCGCGCGGCCTGGGGTGGCCACCACGACGTCCACACCGCGCTTGAGGGCACCGAGCTGCGGGCCGATCGGGGCGCCGCCGTAGACGGCGAGCACGCGCGCGCCGATCGTGGAGCCGTACTTGCTGATCGCGTCGCTGACCTGCATGGCGAGCTCGCGGGTGGGGGCGAGCACCAGGCCGAACGGGCGGCGCTCGTCTCGGCGGCCGGACTCGGCGAGGCGCTGCAGCATCGGCAGGCCGAACGCGGCGGTCTTGCCGGTGCCGGTGGCGGCCTGGCCCAGCACGTCACGGCCCTCGATGAGGGACGGGATGGCCTCGGCCTGGATGGGGCTGGGCGTCTCGTAGCCGAGCTCGTCCAGCACCTCGACCAGCGCTGGGTCGAGGCCGAGCGCCAGGAAGGCGGCCTCGGTGATCTCGGTGGTGTCGTCGGAGTCGTTGTCGGGCAGGTCCAGCAGAGTGCTCACTCAAGTCCTTGTTCGCAGCCGGGTGGTCAGGCGCCACCCGCGGGGAAGCCCGCGGGCCCGGATGCGGCGCACTCGTGCTGCGCCGGAGGAGGACCATGGGGGCTCTCAGCTGACGTCATCGCTCAGCCGACGCCGTCCAGTGTCGCACGGCGGGTCGCGGGAGATCACAGCGGGCAGGGTTCCGCCCGTCACGGGAGGCCAACGCAGGAGTGCCCGAGGATTGTTCCGGACGTGCCTCCGCTCACGATTCCACCCCGTGTTCACCTCACCGGCGCACCCTCGGGCGGGTGCGAACCTCACTGGACCTGGGCACCCCGGCCAACCTGCGCGACGTCGGCGGGCTCACCACCGCGGACGGGCGCCTGCTGCGCTCCGGGACCCTGCTGCGCAGCGACGCCCCGCAGCCCGGGGACCGGCTCCCGGTCGTCCCGGCCACCGTCGTCGACCTGCGGTCGGAGGCGGAGACGCGCGGGCGCACGCATCCGCTCGCCGGGGTCGCCGAGGTGCACGCGGTGCCGCTGGGGACCTCCCTGGCGCCGGAGGTGATCGCGGCCACGCCCGAGGCCGAGCGGGATCTCGCGTGGATGTACCGGCTGCTGGTGCGCGAGGCCGCGGGCGAGCTGGCCGGGATCGTGCGGCTGTTCGCCCACGCGCCGGGCCCGGTCCTCGTGCACTGCGCGGCGGGCAAGGACCGCACCGGGATCGTCGTGGCCGTGGCGCTGCGCCTGGTCGGGGTGCCGCGGGAGCAGGTCGTCGCCGACTACCTGCGCACCAACGACAACCTGGCCGGCCTGCTCGCCCGGCTCGAGGCCGCCGGAGCGCACCTGCCCGCCCTGTCGGACGGGACGCTGGACCCGCAGACGCTGCTCGGGGTGGACGAGGGCGCCCTCACCGCCGCGCTGGCCGAGCTGGAGCGCCACCCCGGCGGGGTCCACGGCCACCTGCTCGCCCACGGCGCGACCGCCGCGGACCTCGACGCCCTCACCGCCCGCCTCGTCGACCGACCGTAACCCGGCTCGCCGCCCCGTCGTCCGCACTCCCCGGCGTGAGGGACCTCAGGGCTGTCCGATCATCGTGTCGACAGCCCTGAGGTTCGTCTCGACCGGCTACCTGCCGAAGCCGGCGCGCTTGAGGGCGTCCGCCATCGCGTTGTTCAGCGGGGCGGGCTTCTGGTCGCGGCGCTGGCCGCCACCCTGACCACCGCGCCCGCCCTGCCCGCCGCGGCCCTGACGTTGCCTGCCGCTGCCCCGACCGCCCTTGCCGCCGTCCCGGCCGCCGTCACCGCCGCCCTGGCCGCCGTCCCTGTCCTCGCCGCGCCTCCTGCCGCCGCCCTGGCCGCCGCGCTCGGGGCGGCCGGCTGCCTTGCCCGGCTCGTCGTCGAGGCGCAGGGTCAGCGAGATCCGCTTGCGGGCCTCGTCGACCTCCAGCACCTTCACCTTGACGACGTCCCCGGACTTCACGACCTCGCGCGGGTCCGACACGAACTGCGTCGACATCGCGGAGACGTGCACGAGGCCGTCCTGGTGCACACCCACGTCCACGAACGCACCGAACGCCGCGACGTTCGTCACGACGCCCTCCAGCACCATCCCGGGCCGCAGGTCCGCGATCTTGTGGACGCCCTCGGCGAAGGTCGCCGTGCGGAAGGCCGGTCGCGGGTCGCGGCCCGGCTTCTCCAGCTCGGCGAGGATGTCGGAGACCGTCGGCAGGCCGAACCGCGAGTCGACGAAGCGCTGCGGCTGCAGCGTCTTGAGCGTGGTGGCGTTGCCGATCAGCTCGTCGATCGAGACCTTCGACGCCGCCACGATCCGCCGCGCGACGGGATAGGCCTCGGGGTGCACGCCGGAGACGTCCAGCGGCTCGTCCCCGCCGCGGATGCGCAGGAAGCCCGCGCACTGCTCGAAGGCCTTGGGGCCCAGCCGCGGGACGTCGGAGAGCGCAGTCCTGGTGCGGAACGGCCCGTTCACGTCCCGGTGCGACACGATCGCCGCGGCCAGGGACTCGCTGATCCCCGACACCCGGCGCAGCAGCGGCGGCGACGCCGAGTTCAGGTCCACCCCGACGGCGTTCACACAGTCCTCGACGACGGCGTCGAGGGAGCGGGACAGCGCGGACTCCGGGAGATCGTGCTGGTACTGCCCGACGCCGATGGACTTCGGGTCGATCTTCACCAGCTCGGCGAGCGGGTCCTGCAGCCTGCGGGCGATGGAGACCGCGCCGCGGAGCGAGACGTCCAGGTCCGGCAGCTCGGCCGACGCGTACGCCGACGCCGAGTACACCGACGCCCCCGCCTCGCTGACCATGACCTTGGTCATCTTCAGCCCGGGGTTCATCGCGACGAGCTCGCCCGCCAGCGCGTCCGTCTCCCGGGACGCGGTGCCGTTGCCGATCGCGATCAGCTCGACGTCGTGCTCCGTGGCGAGTTTCGTCAGCGTGACCAGCGCGCCGTTCCAGTCCTTGCGCGGCTCGTGCGGGTAGATCGTGTCCGTCGCGACGACCTTGCCGGTCGCGTCCACGACGGCCACCTTCACGCCCGTGCGCAGGCCCGGGTCCAGCCCCATGGTCGCGCGGGTGCCCGCGGGCGCCGCGAGCAGCAGGTCCCGCAGGTTGGAGGCGAAGACGGCGATCGCCCCCTCCTCGGCGGCGGTGCGCAGCCGGACCCGGATGTCGATGCCCAGGTGCAGCAGGATCCGCGTGCGCCAGGTCCAGCGCACCACGCCCGCCAACCAGTCGTCCGCCGCCCGCCCCTGCTGCGACACCCCGACGTGCGCGGCGATCAGGGTCTCCCAGTCGCCCGCGTTCTCTGGGTCCGCATCGGGCTCCAGGGTGACGTCGAGGACCTCCTCCTTCTCCCCCCGGAACACCGCGAGGATCCGGTGCGAGGGCAGCTTCGTGAAGGGCTCGGAGAAGTCGAAGTAGTCCGCGAACTTGGCACCCTCGGTCTCCTTGCCCGCGCGGACCTTCGAGACCAGCACGCCGCGCGACCACATGCGCTCGCGCAGCCCGCCGATCAGGTCCGGCTCCTCGGAGAAGCGCTCGACGAGGATGGACCGGGCGCCTTCGAGGGCCTTGTCCGCGTCGGCGACCTCGTCGGTCACGTAGCCCTGGGCGGTCTCGACGGGATCCAGAGTCGGGTCGTTCAGCAGCGCGTCGGCGAGAGGCTCGAGGCCCTGCTCGCGGGCGATCATCGCCTTGGTGCGGCGCTTGGGCTTGTACGGGAGGTAGACGTCCTCGAGCCGGGCCTTCGACTCGGCCGCGAGGACGCGGGCCTCGAGCTCGGGGGTGAGCCTGCCCTGCTTGCGGATCTCGTCGAGGATCGCGGCGCGGCGCTCCTCCAGCTCGCGCAGATACCGCAGCCGCTCCTCGAGGGTGCGGAGCTGCGCGTCGTCGAGGCCGCCGGTGGCCTCCTTGCGGTACCGGGCCACGAAGGGGACCGTCGAGCCGTCGTCGAGGAGGCTGACGGCGGCGACGACCTGGTGCTGCCGTACACCGAGCTCGTCCGCGATCCGCACCTCGATGCTGGGCTGCGGGACCGGTGCCTGGGGGGCCTGGGCGGGAACCGAACCTGTCACTCCCCCATCCTCCCCAACGGGCCTCGAGACCGGAACGCCCGGGGTCCCACGGATGTCAGGCGTAGGTGATCGTCCCCGTGATGCTCGGGTCCGCGCCGGGGACGCCGCAGACCACGCCCTCGCCGTCCCGCCGCGCGAGCAGGGGGGAGTTCGCGAAGGCGGGCGTGCGGAGGCGGTACTCGAAGGACGCCACGCGCTGCCCGGGGGCGAACCGGCGCGGGAGCTCCAGGAGCAGCAGGGCGAGCAGTGGGCCGTGCACGACGAGGCCGGGGAAGCCCTCGACCTGCGTGGTGTACGGCAGGTCGTGGTGGATGCGGTGGGCGTTGTAGGTCAGGGCGCTCATCCGGAACAGCAGCACCTCGTCCGGGACCAGCCCGATCTCCCACTCCGCGGGCGAGGGCAGCGCGGCCGGCCCGGGGGCGGGCACCGGGCGGGGCGCGCCGGGCTCCTGCTGCCGGTAGACGACGTCCTGCTCCTCGGTCTGGACCACGGAACCGTCGCGGACGAACTCGTTCCGCAGCGTCACGAACAGCATGTCCCCGGACTTGCCGGTCTTGGGGACGATCGAGGTCAGCGCGCTGCGCCGGGTCACCGTGTCGCCGAGGAACAGGGGCTCGCGCACGGTCAGCCGCCCGCCCGCGAACATCCGGCGGCGGTTCGGGATCGGCGGCAGGAAGTGTCCCTCGCGGGGGTGGCCGTCCGCACCGAGCTCGGCGGTGGTGGGCAGCTCCAGGAAGTGGAACCCGGTCCACAGTGGGGGGAGCTCGGGGCCCGGCGGGCGCTGGTCCAGCACCCCCGCGAACGCCGCGGACGGCGTCTCCGACAGCGTCTCGGTGATCTCGACGGGCGCGGGCTCCCAGCCCTGGACATGATCCGCGATGGCCACGGCTCCCATCCTAGGTCGCCCGACGGGCGACCCAAGCGCCGTCCGAGCGCGTCACCGGGTGAAGAGCGCCACCGACTCCATGTGGTGGGTCATCGGGAAGGCGTCGAAGCTGCGGACCTCCGCGAGCGCGTACCCGCGCTCGGCGAACAGCCGCACGTCCCGCCCCAACGCCGCCGGGTCGCACGCCACGTACACGATCCGCGACGGCGCACGCCCGCAGATCTCCGCGACCATCCGCTTCTGCAGACCCTTCCGCGGCGGGTCCGCGACGACCACGGAGGGATCCGGCAGCCCGCCGACCACCCGCTCGACGCGCCCCACCCGGAAGTCCACCTGCCGCAGGTCCGCGAGGGCGCGCCTGCCGTCGGCGACCGCCGCGGCGGACGACTCGACCACCGTCACCGACCCCGCGGTCCCCACCTGCGCCGCCAGCACGGCCGCGAACAGCCCCACACCGCCGTAGAGGTCCCACGCGACCCCACCGGGCGGCGCCGCGGCCCACGCGGAGACGACCTCCACCAGCGCGTCCGCCAGGGCGGGGTGCACCTGCCAGAACGTGCCCGGGGAGAGCTCCCAGTCCCGCCCCGCCGCGTGCTGCACCGACGGCTCCCCGAGCCGCCGCTCGCCGGTCGCGTCGACCGCCACCTCGACGTGGGACCCCGGCGGCCAGGGGCGGGCCAGCAGGTCCGGCAGCATGCCCGACGGCGCGAGCAGACAGTCCGCGATCGGGACCACCTCGTGGCTGTGGTGGGCCCGCAGCCCCGCGCGGCCCTCGTCGTCGACCGCGAGCCGGATCCGCTGCCGCCAGCCGAGCGGCCCGCCGGGCAGCTCCTCCACGACGACGTCGGAGTCCACCCCGCCGAGCCGGGACAGCTGCTCGCGCAGCACGAACGTCTTCAGGTCCCGCTGCACGGCAGGGGCGACGTGCTGGAAGTCGCAGCCGCCGCAGCCCCCGGCCCGCGCCCACGTGCACGGCGCCGCGACCCGGTCCGGGGAGGCCTCGAGCACGGCGATCGCGTCTGCCAGGCAGAACGACCCGCCCTGGTCGTCGGTGACCACCGCGCGCACCCGCTCGCCCGGTAGGGCGTGCCGCACGAAGAGCACCCGGCCCTCGTGCCGGGCGACGCAGTGCCCGCCGTGCGCGACCGCCCCGACCTCGACGTCGAGGACCCGGTCGGTCCAGTCCAGAACGCTAACGGACACTCGGATCCTTCCGCGGCGCCTCACCGGGCAGCTGCTCCATCGAGGGATATCCGCGCCGGGACGCGCCGGGCGCCTGGTGCGGCGAGGGCGCCTTGGCCGAGACCGACGAGTCCAGCTGCCACGGCACGCTCGTCACCATGACGCCGGGCTGGAACAGCAGCCGCGACTTGAGCCGCAGCGCCGACTGGTTGTGCAGGATCTGCTCCCACCAGTGCCCGACGACGTACTCCGGGATGTACACCGTCACGACGTCCCGGGGATTGTCCGACCGGATCCGCCGCACGTACTCCAGCACCGGCCGGGTGATCTCGCGGTACGGCGACTCCACGACCTTGAGCTTCACCGGGATCTTGCGCTTGCCCCAGTCCGTCATGAGCCGCTTGGTGTCCGCCTCGTCGACGTTGACCGTGAGCGCCTCCAGCACGTCCGGCCGGGTGGCGCGGGCGTAGGCCAGGGCCCGGAGCGTGGGTTTGTGCAGCGTGGACACCAGCACGACGGCGTGGTTGCGGCTGGGCAGCACCCCGTCCCGCTCGTCCGCGACCAGCTCGGCCGACACCCGGTCGTAGTGCCTCTGGATCGCGAGCATGAGCACGAAGAACCCGGCCATCGCGACGATCGTGATCCAGGCGCCGAGGGCGAACTTGGTGATCAGGACCGTGATCAGCACCAGCCCCGTCATGACCGCACCGAAGCCGTTGATCGTCTGGGAGCGGCGCATCCGGCGGCGCTCCCGGGGGTCCTCGACGGCGGTGAGCTCGCGGTTCCAGTGCCGCACCATGCCCGCCTGGCTGAGCGTGAAGGACACGAACACGCCCACCGTGTAGAGCGGGATCAGCCGCGTGACCTCCGCCTGGAAGCCGATCACCAGCACGATGGCGAACGCCGCGAGGATCGCGATGCCGTTGGAGAACGCCAGCCGGTCCCCGCGGGTGTGCAGCTGGCGGGGCAGGTAGCGGTCCTGGGACAGGATCGAGCCGAGCACCGGGAAGCCGTTGAAGGCGGTGTTCGCGGCCAGCACGAGGATCAGGGCCGTCATGATCACGACGAAGAAGAAGCCGGGCCGGAAACCGGAGAACACGGCGTCGGCCAGCTGGGCGACCATCGTCTGCTGTTGGTAGCCGGGCGGCGCGTCCGGGAACTGGGTGGCCGGGTCCTCGGCGATCTGGACGCCGGTGAGCCGCCCGAGCGCGATCAGGCCCATGAACATGGTGACCGACAGCAGGCCCAGCATGAGCAACGTGGTCGCCGCGTTCCTGGACTTCGGCTTGCGGAACGCCGGGACGCCGTTGGAGATCGCCTCGACGCCCGTCAGGGCCGCGGCGCCCTGGGTGAAGCTGCGCAGGACCAGCAGCACCAGGGCGAGCCCGGTGAAGGTGTCCCCCTCGGCCACGAGGTGCAGGTTCGTGCTCGCCGTCTCGACGTCCTGGCCGAGGATCAGGACCCGGGTGAGGCCCCAGAGGATCATCGCGCCGATGCCGAGGATGAACAGGTAGACCGGGACGGCGAAGGCGACGCCCGCCTCCCGGATCCCGCGCAGGTTGATCGCCGTGAGCACCGCGATCGCGACGACCGCGAAGGACACCTTGTGCTCGCCGACGAACGGGATCAGCGCCCCGATGTTCGCGGCGGCGGACGAGACGGACACCGCGACCGTCAGGGTGTAGTCGACGAGCAGGGCGCTCGCGACCGTCAGGCCCGCCCGGCGACCGAGGTTGACCGTGGCGACCTCGTAGTCCCCGCCGCCCGACGGGTAGGCGTGCACGTTCTGCCGGTAGCTCGTCACCACCGTGAGCAGCACGACCACCACCGCGAGGCCGATCCACGGCGACAGCGCGTAGGACGCCAGGCCGGCGACCGAGAGCGTCAGGAAGATCTCCTCCGGGGCGTACGCGACCGACGACATGGCGTCGGAGGCGAACACGGGGAGGGCGATCCGTTTCGGGAGCAACGTGCTGTGCAGCCGGTCGCTCCGCTGGGGGCGACCGACCACGATCCGCTTGAGGGCGGTCCCGAGCTTGGGCACGGCGCAGAGCCTATGCTCCCGGCCGCGTCCGGACGCGATAGGTTGCCGCTACCCGAAGTCGAGCCCCGGAGGGCCCACCCGATGTACGTCGTGATCATGGGATGTGGCCGGGTCGGCGCGTCTCTCTCCGCGGGGCTCGAACGCCTCGGCCACGAGGTGGCGGTGATCGACCAGGACGCCCAGGCCTTCCGCAGGCTCGGCACGGACTTCCGCGGTCGCCAGGTCGTCGGGTTCGGGTTCCACCGCGAGGTGCTGATCGAGGCGGGGATCGAGAAGGCGGACGCCTTCGCCGCGGTCTCCTCCGGCGACAACTCCAACATCCTCTCGGCGCGGGTCGCGCGCGAGACGTTCGGCGTGGAGCGGGTCGTCGCGCGGATCTACGACGCCAAGCGCGCGGCCGTGTACGAGCGGCTCGGCATCCCGACCGTCGCCACCGTGCCGTGGACCACGGACCGGTTCATGCGCATGGTGCTGCCGGACGGCGTCGCCACCGCCTGGCGCGAGCCCGCCGGGACCGTCGCGATCCTTCCGCTGCCGCTGCACGAGGACTGGGTCGGGCACCCGATCCGGGAGCTGGAGGAGACGGCGGGCTGCCGGGTGGCGTTCATCGTCCGGTTCGGCACCGGCGTGCTCCCCACGCGCGAGACCGCGGTGCAGGACGAGGACACGGTCTACGTCGCGGCCGTCTCGGGCACCGTCTCCGACGTCACGGCCGCGGCCGCCGCTCCCCCTTCGGAGGCATGAGATGAGGGTCGCGATCGCCGGGGCAGGCGCCGTCGGGCGCTCCATCGCCCGCGAGCTGGTGGAGAACCGGCACCAGGTCATGCTCATCGAGCGGGACCTCACGCACATCGACCCGGCCGCCGTGGACGAGGCGGAGTGGGTGCACGCGGACGCCTGCGAGCTCCAGTCTCTGGAGGACGCGGGCATCGAGAGCTGCGACGTCGTGATCGCCGCGACCGGGGACGACAAGGTCAACCTGGTCGTCTCGCTGCTCGCGAAGACCGAGTTCGGGGTGCGCCGCGTGGTGGCCCGGGTCAACGACCCGCGCAACGAGTGGCTCTTCGGCGAGAACTGGGGTGTGGACGTCTCGGTCTCGACCCCGCGGCTGCTCGCGGCGCTGGTCGAGGAGGCCGTGGCCGTCGGGGACCTGGTGCGGCTGCTGACGCTGCGGCAGGGCCAAGCGAACCTCGTCGAGGTGACGCTGCCCACGGACACCCGGCTCGCCGGTCGTCCGGTGCGGGACCTCACGCTGCCGCCGGACTCCGCGCTCGTCACGATCCTGCGCGGCGGCCGCGTGATCGTCCCGCAGGCGGACGACGCGCTGGAGCCGGGGGACGAGCTGCTCTTCGTGGCGACGGTCGCGGTCGAGGAGGAGATCCGGACGGCGGTCACCGGCCCCTGAGGCGACGGCGGCTCGAGGCGTGCGGTGCCGCGGGGGGTCTACTCCTCGACCGGGCGCTCGGCTCGGCGGACGGCGAGGACGGTGCCCAGGATCGCGACGCCGAACAGGGGGTAGCCCATCGCGAGCCGCGCGATGCCCAGCGCGGTGGCCGCGTCCGCGTTGTACAGCCAGCCCTGGACGACGACGCGGGCGGCGAACACGACCGTCCACAGCGCGCTCGCCCACGAGTAGGCCGCGAGCATGCGGGGGTTCTTGCGCCAGGCCTGGCCGTGGCCGTTGATCCCGTGCCAGATCACGCCCGCGAGCGGCCGGCGCACGAGGATCGAGACCAGGAACGCCAGCCCCAACACGGCGCTGTAGAGCAGGCCGGGCAGGTAGAAGCCGCGCGCCTCGCCGGTGCGGTAGGCGATGAACGCGCACACCCCCACGCCGATGAAACCCGAGATCGCGGGCTGCAGCGGCTGCCTGCGCGCGATCCGGACGATCGCGACCAGCACGGCCGCCACGATCGCGGCGACGAGCGCGGGCTTGAGGTCGAAGAGGACGTTCGCGACCACGAACACGGCGATCGGGATCGTCGACGCGACGATGCCCGCGATCCCGCCCATCTGCTCCATGAGCGTGGGCATGGACCGCTCGGGCCGCTCCTCCTCCGCGGGGACGGCCGCCTGGACCTCGGTGGCCTCCTCCGCGGGGAGGGCCGGGATCGGGCCCGTCGGCGAGTCGTGGTCCGCGGGCCGGCCCGCGACCCGCGGGATCCGGGTGGTGGGCGCGGCGTGGGAGTCCGGCTCGCCGTGCGGGCCTGGGGTCACTGAGCCTGGCAGATCTCGTAGTACGGGTTGTACAGGACCTTGTGCCCGTCCTTGACCGAGATCCGGCCGCGGACCCGCATGGTCCGGCCCGGCTCGATGCCCGGGATCCGGCGTCGACCCATCCAGACCAGCGTCACTCCCTCGGTGCCGTCGAACAGCTCCGCCTGCAGCTGCGCGACGCTGTCGTCCTCGGCGCAGAACTCCACACTGCGGAGACGACCCTGCATGGTCACCTCCTGCCCGCACGAACACTCGCTGGCGCGCTGGGCGCCGGCCCGCTCGGAGTCCTCCGAGAGGTCGTCCGCGTCCAGCACGTCGACATCGCTGGTGAGCTTGCGAAGCATGCGGCGGAACGCCCCGCTGTCCGTGCTGCCCATCTCTCTCCTCGGCTGCTCGGGCGCGGTCCGTCTCCGTTGATCCGGCCGCTGGCCCGTGCAAGGGTAACGCGCGGGAAACCGGAAACGTGCCCCTTCCCGGGTGCGGCCTGCACGATCGGGTGACCTGGGCGGATCCGGTCGGTGAACGGTGCGGGGGCGACGCCGGCGGGCGCTGGGCCGAGCGGATGACGAGGTGCGCACCGTCCGGTTCCGTTCGGCGCGGCGACGAGCGGTCGTGACGTTGCTCGCACCCCGCCGTCACTCCGGCCTGCGGTGCCTGCCCTGGTCGGGCTGCGCCGCCGGAGGCGTCGGGTCGACGCGGGGGAACGCGGGCCGGGTGCCGGGTGAGGAGCGGTGTCGCCGCCCGTCCCGGTCGTGCTGCCCGGACTCGCGGTGCATGCCCGCCTCCCGCTCCCGCCGCGCCCGCTCCTCGCTCGCCGCGAGCAGCGCGTCGAACCGGCTCACCTCGCCGTCGCCGGGAGCGGCGTGGTTCCTCGGGTCGCCGGTAGCGACATGGTTCCGCAGGCCATCGGTGGCGGTGGGGTTCCGCGGGGCATGGCCGTAGGACGGGCCGGACGGCGCACTGCCGTGGTCCGCCTCGGCGCCCGGATGGCCGGACGGGGCCGAGGACGTCGACCAGGGATCGGTGAACGCCGCGTAGGCCGAGTACCCGTACTCGGGCCGCCGTCCCTCGGAGCGGTCGACGGTCTCGTACCCGGGGCGGGGGCTCCCCCAGGACTCGGGCGCCGCGGGGGCCGCGGTGGCCGGCCCGCCGCGCTCCTGGACGGGGGTCCACCCGGTGTCCGGGTCGTAGGTCCAGGACCGGGAGGGGGTGAGGCCGCTCGCGGCGCGGGGGTCGCTTGCGGCGTCGTCCACCGCTGGGGTGCCGTAGCCGCCGGCGCGGTAGCCGTTCGTGGCCCGGCCGTGGGTGGCCTGGCCGTTCGTGCCGTGGCCGTGGGTGCCCTGGCCGTTCGTGCCCTGGTCGTGGGTGGCCTGGTCGTGGGTGGCCTGGTCGTGGGTGCCCTGGTCGTGGGTGCCCTGGTCGTGGGTGGCCTGGCCGTGGGTGGCGTAGCCGTTCATGGCCTGGCCGTTCGTGGCCTGGCCGTTCGTGGCCTGGCCGTTCGTGGCCTGGCCGTTCGTGGCCTGGCCGTTCGTGGCTTGGCCGTTCGTGGC
>Ga0207641_10001613_pt1 | contig 21999 bp, 23 predicted proteins | sample KBSSwiS62_FD_184306 | JGI IMG/M metagenome (GOLD analysis project Ga0207641, IMG submission 184306) | Switchgrass rhizosphere microbial communities from Kellogg Biological Station, Michigan, USA - KBS Switchgrass S6-2 (SPAdes) (version 2) | ecosystem: Host-associated > Plants > Roots >... | reverse complement strand
GCCGTCCGTTCTACGAGCTGATGCAGTTAGCGAAACTCGTTCCGAAGGGTTGACGTGGGCATCCGGCTCACCGACCTGATTCGCCGGCCTGTCCCGCCGAAGCTCGAGATGTCCCGGACGAGCGAAGGCGGACCCGATCGACAATCTGCCGGTTATTCGCGAACGCTTCAGGCCGCGCGCGTGCGCGCGGCGCATCAGCGCAGCTACTTCGCTCCAGCCCTCTTCAACCTCGTTCCCGTCGAGACCACGCTGATTGGCAGCATGGCTGTCGATTCGCAATGGCGGCTGTACTACAACGAAGCTTGGCTCGCCGCGCATAGCGTCGAGCAGAACGCGAGCCTGCTGGTTCATGAGGTCAGCCACCTGCTGCGTGACCACGAGGGTCGCAAGAAGGCCGCGGGCATCAGAGACCACAGGCGCTGGAATACGGCCGGCGACTGCGAAATCAACGACGATCTCCAGGAGGAAGGACTGCCGCTGCCGGGCGATCCGCCGCTGCCCGCCCGGTATGGATTGCGGAATGGCGAGAGGGCCGAGACGTATTACCAGCAGTTGCCCGCGCCGCCGCGGGCCAGCGACGGATCGATCGGCGAAGGGCAGGACTGCGGGTCAGGGGCACACGGCGAGCGCCGATTCTGGGAGCTGCCGGCCGACGATGGCAGTGAGGGCGGAGTTCCTGGTGTCGACCGGATCAAGGCCGAGCTCGTGCGGCGCGACGTGGCGCAACGGATAGAAGCCACCTCCATCTACGACACTGATGTCCCGCTCGCCTGGCGGCGCTGGGCCCGCGCGACGCTCGCCCCGAAGGTCGATTACATGGCCACCCTCCGCCACACGGTGCGCCGAGCCTTGCGGTACAGCACGCTGGGCCGATACGACCGCACCTACAGGCGGCCGCATCGCCGACAGGCCTGCTACGGCGAGTTCATCATGGCCAGTTTCGAGCAGCCGCGGCCGCGTGCCGGGTTTCTGATCGACACGTCGGGCTCGATGGGAGACTCGCAGCTGGCGAGAGCCGTCTCCGAACTGGGCGGGCTGACGCGGCAGATCGGCTACGGCGCGGACGTGATCGTCGCGTGCTGCGACGCCGCCGTGCACGACGTGCGGAAAGCGTTCACCGGAACCCCGATCGAGCTGTACGGTGGCGGCGGGACCGACCTGGGCGTTGGGCTGCGCGCCTTCATTGAAAGGCGGAACGCGCCCATCGACTTGCTGGTCATCGTCAGCGACTGCCACACGCCGTGGCCGGCGGACGTGCCGCCGTTTCCGGTGATCACCGTCCGTGTTGGCGACGGCGCACCCCCGCCGTGGGGAAACCGCGGGGCCAACCGCGTGATCACGATCGAAGACGCGGCCACGACCATGGAACCCGTGACCCGAAGGCGGTGGACGTAGGATGGCGCGGTCGAGATTTCCGGACCTCAGCCCGTGGAGGCGCTACCAGCTGACGATCCCGCCGGATTCGTTGCACGCCTGGCTCACTCTCGCAGTGTGGGAATTCTGGATGGGCGTGCTCGTGTGCGCGGCGCTCGGCTTTGGCACGCAGCTCATTGTCACCGCGCCGGACAGCATCGTCACCGTGTTCGACTTGACCGGCTGCTATGCCGCGCCACCGGTCGCGCAGCCGTGCGAACGCGTGGCCTTCAAGGCGGGCGCGCTGAGCGTCGCGTTCAACGTGTGGTGCGGCGTCTTGCTGATCGCCGTCGCGGCATGGCTCCTGTGGGAGTTGTGGAGCGCGGTCGCGCCAAAGCCGATCACCGACGACTTTCTGCAACTGCTCGACGACTCGTTCGGACGCCGCTGGCGCGATCCGCGCACCTGGCCATGGACGCGACTCGGGTGGGCCTACGGCTTCACGGCCGTCGGCGCCACCGCGGCACTCTACTTCGTGCTGCTGTTCTCCTCTTTCGTGTCGTCGTCAAGACTCGCTACGGCGCCGAGCCCGCACGTCGAAACGTCACAGCGCTTCAGGCTAATCAGGTAGTCCGCGGCTTGCGCCGCGCAGACTGGGCGCAGCCGATGCCGTAGAATCACGGTAGATGGGCGACCCCGCGGATCCATCGCCAGACACATTGCCGGCGACCATTCTGATCATCGAGCACGATGAACCGACGGCGGAGATGTACGCGAGGATCCTCCAGATCGCCGGATTCACGGTTCGGAGGGCTGTGAGTGCGCCCGACGCCTTGCGTGACGCCGTCGCGCATCCGCCGAACGCCATCCTGGTGGACTTCCGGATGCCGGTGATGGATGGTCTGGAGTTCCTCCGCGCCCTGCGAGCGAAACCGCGGCATCGCGAGACGCCAGTCGCCATCGTGACCGGTGACTATCAGCTCGATGAGCGACTGGTGAGTCAGATACGGGATCTCGGCGCGGTGATTCGATTCAAGCCGCTCTGGGTGGACGAGCTCACGTCGCTCGCGAAGCAGCTGGTTGCCGGCACCGCGCGAGAGAATTGAAATCTCCCGTTTGCCGGCTAGGTATACCGGCCTGGTGTCGTGAGGCTTTGCCCGGAGGCAGTCGAGGCAAGAAGAGTCCGCGCGATTTCCTGAAGATCCTCGAGAGAGAGGGGCTTGTGCCAGACCTGCGCTTTGAGCGCGGTCAGGTCGTCGGCCGTCGCATCGTCCACTTCGACCTCGCCCGTTATCACACCGACTGGGATGGCCTGATTCGCCGGGTCCGCTCGTAGTCGATAGAGGAATCCGACGCCGTTGACGAGGGGCATCTTGAGATCGACGAGGATGGCGTCGGGCCGCTCGCGTGCGATCTGATAAAGCGCTTCGCGAGCGGAGCCCGCCGCCCGAACGCTATATCCCTGCAGCGCCAGCGCCTTGGCAAACGTCACGCGGACGCCCTCGTCGTCGTCGAGGATCAGCAAACGGACCGCTTCAGTCACCAAGGCACGTATCGGTCCCAACGGCTCAGAACTTGAACGTCGATTGCGGGAGGGGCTCGGCTGAAGCCCAGGCCCCGCCACCTGGCGATGCGGATTAGGAGACCCTAATGGTGTGGTTCTATAAGCGCGATCAGACGTCGCTCAGCGTGGAAACGCGTTACGACAACGACGCTGCGGAGTATGTGGCCATCGTCGTCCGTCCCGACGGCCCGAAGCAGACCGAGCGATTTCCTACCCGAGAGGCGTTTCGCGAGTGGCTCATGGCGCTCGAGCAGCAACTCCAATACGAGCATTGGGTTACCGATGGCCCGGTGCATGTTCTGCCGGATGGCTGGCCGCACAAACCACCGCTGATGTGAGATCGGTTGGTTGAAGCGGTAGGGACCGTTCGGACTGCCGAACAGTCACGGCATTTCGTCAATCACCGCATTTCGTAGCTTTATGCCTCGCACGCCTTCAGCGGTTCGAGCGCTCCGCGAGCAAGCGGGCATGGTAGGCGCACACCGCAACGAAGGTTCGTAGTTCGCGGACGACACCGACGACGTGGACGGCGATGTGGGGGCAATCGGGCGAGTCGCAGATGTATTCGCTGACCGTGTCTTCCTTGCCATCCGCCGATTCAAGCGCCCGAAGGGTCACACGAGGCATAGGTATCCCTGGAGTTAATTCACGCAGTCTCTGGTTGGAGTCACTCATCGTAACGTGGCGATAACGTTCTGACAAGCCGCTCTGCCACGCGTCGCGACGTTCAGTCGCTACCGGACCGCTTCAGGTCGCTAACGCGGACCACGCCGAGGCGGCACCTCTCGGCAGCGTAGGCACTCCGATTGCACTCCTCAAGGACGATCAATATGCGAAGGACATTGGCGAAGAACGCCGGGATGGCGGCGCACGGGCAATTGGAAACTCTCGTCATCGTGGGCTTCGCAGTCCTGATCGCGCTTCTGGCATTCGGCATGGCGTTTTCGATCCGGAGACTCCAAGCGGTCGCCAATGCGCAGATAGATCGCATGCACGCGGAGGAAGACGAAATCACGCTGGTCGAACAATTGCGGTGGAAAAGCGAAGTGATCGTCTCGGACGGACGCGCATACCTCATCTCAGGCGACCCCGCTCTTCTCTCCAAGGTCCAGGAGGCCACACGTCGGTTCAGCGAGATTATCGGTGCCCTTCGCCAGCAACCCCTCAGCGCTCATGACCCGGACCTGGAAGCTCAGGCTGAGCGTGCGGCGCATAACTTCGTCCAGGCCCAGCAACGCATCCTCGAAATCAGGCCGCGAGTCAGTGATCGGAACCAGCTCGTGCGCCGGTACGAGGCCGATCTCCTCCCGCTTCACCGTGACTTCGACGGATCGGTCGCACGTCTCGTCAACAACAAGGACGCCGCCATCACGGAACGCTACGGCGAGGCACGACGGGAGCGCGCGCGGCTCGCGGTGAGGCTCTACGGCCTCCTCGTCGTGCTGCTGTTCGGAAGCGCGGCGATTGCCTGGTACTGCACCACGCTCCTCGGTCGGTCGTTTCGCAAGGAGCAGGAGGCGGTTGACGCGGCACGCAAGGCGCTGGCGACCCGAGAAGAACTCATGGGCGTCGTCGCGCACGACCTCCGGAACCCGCTGAGCGCGATCACCATGAAGGCCTCCCTGATGCGAAAGGGCGCCGACTCCTCATCTGTCCGGCAGCAGGCCCAGTCGATCGAGAACGTCGCGTGGCGAATGGAGCATCTGATCAAGTCCATGCTCGACGTGGCGACCATTGAGGCAGGAACGTTCTCCGTGGTCCCCGTGCGGTGCACCATCGAGGATCTGTTGCGCGAGACGATGGAGATGTTCGCGAACCTTGCAACCTCCAAGCAGGTGCGACTCGAGCAGAGAATCAAGACGCCCGGGCTTGCCGTTGAGGCCGATCGCGAGCGCGTGCTGCAGGTGTTCTCGAACCTTGTCGGGAATGCGCTGAAGTTCACGCCGCAGGGCGGTTGCGTCACCCTCGCCGCGGAGCCGCAAGGCGCGATGGTCCGGTTCGCTGTGCAGGACACCGGTCCCGGGATCGCTCCCGAGCACGTGCCGCGCATCTTCGACCGCTTCTGGAAGAAGGAAACATCCGGCACGAGGGGGACGGGGTTGGGGCTCTTTATCGCCAAGGGTATCGTCGATGCGCACGGAGGCCGTATCTGGGTGGACAGCAGCATCGGCCAGGGCGCGGCCTTCTACTTCACGCTTCCGATCGCCGAACCTGCGGCATCGCAGGTCTCCGCCGAACCGCACCAGGCTCGAGCGCACACCGCGTGATTGCCGTTGCGATGTGCCGCCAGACCGTCGCGGCGTACGGCGAACAGCAGCAGTGGACGGTGGCCGTCATTGGGAGAGCGCGATCGAAGGCATGTTCGCTAACGGCGGCCCGTCCTTCTGTCTGGTCACTCAACCGCATATCCAAGTGCTTCTGCGTTGGCGCGAACCCGAGTGTCCCGTGTCACGACCACGATCAACGGCGGTGGCTCGCCTAGCAACTCAGTTGTAGCCAAATGCACCGCGTCGAGCGTAGGAATCGGCTCGACAGGAAACGGTCTCCGCACGCGAGCGAGGACCGCGTCCGTGACACCTACAAGGTAGCAGCGATGCTCAAAACGACGGAGCGCGCGCACTGCCGCCCGCTCTTCGTCGGCCGTCAGGCGCGCAGCTGCACGTGCGCGAAGAATCGCCCGTGCGGTTTCGGCGATCGTCAATGCAGACGTGACCTTCTGTCCTCGAGTACGGATCGATTTCAATGCGTCTGCGTCATGCTCCAGCAGCGCGGCGACCAGCGCGCTCGACTCGATGTATCGAACACCAGCGGTTTCCGCGGTCGAAGGCGGTGCCTTGGCTCTACGCTTCGCCACGATCGGCGTCAATCAACTCGGCGGCGGTTCCAGCGGGAAGCCGGATGTCCGGCCACCCTTCTGTCGGATCACCTGCTTCCAGTGGTGGGCGGATCACTCCGGAGGCGACGAGTTCGTCGAAGCGGCTGGGCGTGCCCTTCGCTCTTGCACCTGGCGGGACAAGCTCCGCGACCACGCGGCCATGAGCCGTGATCGCAATACGCTCGCCGGCCTCAATCCGCCGAATGTAGCGGCTCAAGTTGTTTTTGAGCTCGCGAATACCCGCGGAAGTCATCAGTAAGGTATAGCCACATGTGGCCACATTCGACAAGCCGCTCGGCAGACACGCCAGCCCAGAGGGCTACGTCGGCATTCAGCCTCACGAGCTCTTTCAGGAGTTCTACCGGCTTTCCCCAGAACGCGGCTGCACCGAGAGAGGTCCTCCTATCCGAGTTCGCGTGCCGACGACATGATGTCGAGCCAGCGTTCGGCGTCCTCAAGTTGGCGAAAGACCCTGATGACGCTCACGCCGGCCTCCGCACATTGCGTTTCGTAGCTGAGAAACCACCGATACAAGCGATCGTCGTCAGCGACGAGGGCCACATGCGCGCGCCGTTGTTTCCGCCGAGCGACGCTCTGGACGATCGCCACGGCCGTCCGGACGCCCGCCTGGGTCATGGCCGTCTGACAGGCCCGCGCGTCGAAGAGCAGCGGCCACAGGCGGTCCCTCATGTTCGCCCGGGCCGAACGTAAGAAGGCCGTCACCTGCTCGATGGAGAGTCGTCCTGAGCAGCGAGCACACGTAAGCCTTGAGCGTATCCGGTGGATCCGACGGCGGAGCCCAGCCCAGCTTACCGGCGGCTTCGGCCATGGCCGTCGCGCCGACCACGCCTGATGCGATCGACAACCGTGACGCGGAACCCTGAGGTTCCTGCACCCGCGCTGCGTTGTCCCGACTGCGATCGCCCGCTGATCTATGTGCAAACCGCGATCGGTGGCGTGGAAGCCGCTCGAGCGATGGGACTATTTCGAGTGTGTGCCCTGCGGGTTTTTTGAACACCGTCATCGCGCGCGGAAGCTTCGCCGAACGCCTGAGATCCCGCGTCCTCGCGGCCGGAGCTGAACCAATGGGACGACCGTGTCGAGCGCAGCCGACTCGGCAGGGCGCGCGACATGTCGGCGACGACTCAATGCGCGCATGGTTAGCCCGCCGCTTGATACAATGCCCGCTCGATGACGGCTCGAGATGCCCCACGAAGGGAGGCGAGCCCTTGGGTGAGAGTCGCCCGTTCGTCGCCGCTGTCTTCAACACGTCGCCCGACACCGTGGAGATGCTGCGGGTCGTGCTCACGCAGGCCGGTTTTGTCGTGGTCTCGGGTTACACCTTCGAACTCCGGGATCTGAAAGTCGACCTTGATGCCTTCATGCGGCAGCATCAGCCCAACGTGATCGTCTACGACCTGGCGCCGCCGTACGAGGAGAACTGCCGTCTCTTCGATCATCTCCGCGCCACGCCCGCCTTTGAGGGTCGGCCCATCGTCATCACCAGCACGAATGCCGCGCAGGTCCACAAACTCCTTCAACCCGACCAGCAGGTCTATGAGGTGATCGGCAAGCCATACGACTTGGACATCATCGTCCAGGCAGTCAAGGAAGCGGTGCGCTCGCGACCGACACGATAGCGACGCCTGGTTCTACTGACACGGAGCACAGCCCAAAAATAACCGACGGTCTCGATCGTCGAGACCCGCGCGTCGAGAGGGAGCCTGTTCGCACCGCCTTTCGAGCGTGTCGACCTTCTGACCGACCACTGGCGCACGCGACACGAGTCGCCCGTGCCCTGGTCCGACGAGCCAGCAGGCGCACGAAGGCGATTGATCGGAACGGTGTCTGTCGTGGCGGCGTCGCGCGTCACGGAGGCCATCACGGTCCCACTAGGAAACTTCACCATCCGAATCGTCAGACGGCCGTCTCGACACCATGGCACGAGCCGGTGCAAATCTGGGTCTGCGGGACGAGGCTGGCGCTCGAGTCACGCGGGCAATGGGGGCATCGGTGCCCGACGTTTGGGGGATGCTTGATGAACAACTCCGGGAGGGCATCGGCGAATGCCGCGGCGGCGACAAGTCGTCGCCGGGCATTCGTGGCAGCAAGAAGTAAAGATGAGGTATACGTCGCGGTTAGCGGCGCCGCGACCGCTTGGTCGAATCGTTGCCGCTGGCGGTCTGTCTCCCGCCGCCCACCAATGCGGGCACGCCCTCTTCTTCGTCGTCGTCAGTGTGGGCACCGTCGGCCGCCTGTTCATTGATGCCCCCTTCAGCCAGCGCCGAGAGCTTTGCGTCCGCGGCCTTCTCCTCGTCCAGAGTTTGCTGCAGAAGAGTGGCCGCTTCCGAGTGGCCCATCGCCTTCGCCCACGCGACCAAGGTGCCGTATGCCGCCATCTCATAATGCTCAGCCCGCTGCCCGGCCGCGATGAGGCACGCATCCATGGTCGTCTCGTCGAAGTCTTCTTCCATCACCGATTGACCTTCCTCGATGATCCCTTCGATGCCGTCGCAGTGCTTCCCCCGCACTTTTTCGTCAAGGCTGGCAAACGCTTTCTCCAGTCGCCCGATTTGCCCTTGGGTTTCTTTGAGGTGAGTCTCAAATGCCTTCCGGAGTTGCGGCGAGCTGGCCGCCTTCGCCATCTTGGGTAACGCCTTCGTGAGTTGCTTCTCGGCGTCGTAGGCGTCCCGAAGTTCGTCGAGAAACGCATCGTGTAACGTCGCTGCTTGAGCCATAGTCACAGTCTCCCTTTGTCCTGATCCCGTTTGCTCGTGCCGTATTGGTGGCGACACAGAGCGCCGCACCTGAGCACGGCGAGAATTGACAGCAGCATCTCGCATGCCACCCGAAGGAAGGCGGACCGCACGTCACCACCGACCGACCGCGATGGCTCGCATCGCAACCAGTTGCCCGCCATCAGGACGTGAATGACGAGCCGTGACGAATGAGATGGACATGGGCGTCGCCCCAGCAACAGAGAATGGCCGGAAGAGGCGCGGTCAACGAGAAACGGGTAATTAGTTCGGCATCTAACTTGCTCCTCGCCGGGCGGCCACGCAACCGGCCAAGGAGAGACCAATGGCTCAACCGAAGCAGGGAAACCAGCAGAGCGGGGATCGAGACGTGCCGCGCGATCAAAACCAGGGTGGTTCGAAGAGTCCTGGTGGGCAGCAGGGCGGCCAAGAGGGTCAGCACGGCGACAACGAACGTAATCGCGATCGGAACCAAGGCGAGTCGCAAGGCGATGACCCGTCGCAGGGTAACCGCTAGCGCGACCGGAATCCGTCGTCAGGTGGACAGAAGCAAGGCGCCCAGAGCGGCCAGGGCGGAATAAATCGCTGAAGCTCGCCCTTTCGATCGAAATTGTGCATCGTGCGGCGAAACCGATGAGTTCGCGGGGCATAAGGAGATTCGTATGCGTTATGTCGTGGCCTGGATACTGGAGTTCCGTTCAGCGTAATCGTGTTGTGGTACGTGGTCGGCCACGCCGCGTGTGGGCGCTGAGATGGTGACGAATGTTTCGGCGTCGGAGCGAACCCCTCGCATTGCGATTGCACTGACGGCCGGGATCGCTGGAGCGCTTGCGCCGAGCCTTTTACTCAGAGGCTTGTTGACGGGCGCTGCTATCGCGATGCTGACGACCGTGGCGACCGGTTACTGTCCGATCAACGCTGCACTGGACGGAGGGAACGCCGAGACGCCGCACTGGCGAACGTTGAAGACCCACCGGGTCGAAACGTAACTGAAGCAGCGCGGCGAGGGCCGGTGTCCGTCAAGACCGGGGGAACACGGAGCCGCCGGACATGGTCATTCGCATCTCAATGTGAGTAAATTCAGAGCATACCTGGATGGGTAGCCGAAGACGCAGCGAAGAGACGGCACGAGGTAACGGCAACGTTGACCAAGAGGGACTCACGCCGGCTCATTCGTCCGCGTTGGAAGAGAACGTCCAGGCGATTAAGCGATGGGAACAGGCGATCTTACTCGCGCGCTCGAAAGCAGAGCAGGTCAGCGACTGGATCGCCAGCACCGCTGGCAGTGGCCCTGTGCTCGCCCTCCATGTGGTCTGGTTTGGTATCTGGGTCACCGTGAATGCGGGCGCGATGCGCGGGATGCGACCGTTCGATCCCTTCCCATTCCCGTTTTTGACGATGACCGTCTCACTAGAGGCGATCTTTCTGGCCCTGTTCGTCCTCGCCAGCCAGAACCGGCTCACACGCCAAGCCGACAAACGCAGTCATCTCGATCTACAGGTCGATTTACTTGCAGAGCGCGAGATGACCGTTGTGCTGCAGTTGCTGCAGGACATCGCCCTGCACTTGGATGTTCAGACCAGCGTGACGCCGGATCAATTGCGAGACCTGATGAGGAAGACGGACCTTCGACGACTCACGACTCGATTGGAGGAGTTGGCGGAGTCCGCCACGTCAACCGTGTCAACGGATTCTAAGGCTAAGCATTCAAAGGCGGCGACCTCCTGACTCGCAGCATCGCGAGCTGAAACGAAGGACAAGACTCAACGGGCGATGAGAGACGCGTTCGCGTTTCATCTGGTGGGTCTGAGGAACGAGGGGCAGTTCATTCCTGAGCCACACCCGGGTTCCTCGAACGTTGAGACTCCGGCTGAGCCGCCACTCCGAGCTACCAAGTGCGAGAGCGGTGGCGCACGTACAGTCTGTCCTCGACCGCGGACGGCGCGCTTGGTGCTGCGTGCGCGCATGATGAGACCTGCGCCCACGCATCTTGAACGAGGTCGTTCGACGTTGGGCGTCGGCCGTCAAGGAGAGCGGTATGGCAACGGATATGGCTGCGTATGGAATCTACCCGGACCGTGAATCGTTTCAGCGCGCGCTTGAGGCCCTCCGCAGCGCCGGGTTCCGTAACAGCGATGTGTCAGCGATTCTTCCTGACCCGGATCGTACGGGGAGGGATCTCGCGCATGAGGTGACCATTGCCGCGCCGCATTTCGAGAAGCTCCGCGGCGGCGATCAATCTGACCGACCAGGATCTCTTCTCGCGAACGTTCCAGCGTCTCGCTGGCGCGCCGCTCGGATTCGATCGGGACCGCGTGCTCCTAGCGACGATCACAGCTCCGACCGTGCCGGGCGCCGAGCGGAAGGCGCTCTATCACCGGCTCGTGCGCGCCGCTTCGTCAGTCCCGGGCATTGAGCACGCCGGCGGCTCGCTCAATCCCCCATTGCGGGGTTTCTGGCTGGGGACATTCTCGTCACACCGCCTGGTGTGGCCCCGGCGCCCGACGCCGAAGCCGTCTCGCAAAACATGGACATCACCCGCGACACGCTCGCGTCGTACGGGACGCCCATCCTAGCCGGTCGCGACTTCGACGATCGTGACACTGAGACGACTCCCAACGTCATGCTGGTCAACGAGGCGTTCGTCCGCCGGTTTCTTCCCGGGCGCAACCCGATTGGCGTACCGCGCGCGCTGACATTTCGCAGCGGCTCTTCGGGCGACATTCCGCTCGGTACAGGGACCATCGTGGGAGTTGCCGGAGATGCTGCATATCGCTCGATTCGGTCGCCCATGCAGCCCACGATCTACACCCCCTGGCGCAGCGTACGGAGCCGCTCCTGTTCACATACTTCTACATCGCACTGCGCTCGTCGAGCGTCGCGCCGGCTACGCTGGCCCATGGCGTCGCCGCCGCGCTGAAGGCCGTCAATCCTGAGATCGCCATGACATTTCGTCCGATGACAGCGGTCGTTGACGAATCGCTGGCGCAGGATCGTCTGGTGGCTCTGCTTGCGGGCTTTTTCGGAGCGCTGGCGCTCTTGCTGGCGAGCCTCGGGCTGTACGGTATGACTGCATACGCCGTGGCACGTCGCCGTGGAGAAATCGGCGTTCGGATGGCCCTGGGCGCTCAGACCGCGGGTATTGTTCGTTTAGTGCTCTCCCGCGTGGTGTTCCTCGTGAGCGTCGGAGTGCTGGTCGGCGTCGGTGCCATTTGTGGGCGTCGAGATTTGTTGCGTCGCTGCTGAATGGGTTGGCACCACACGATCCGACGACGTTCGTCGGCGCCGCATTCATGCTCGTCGCGCTTGCGGCCCTAGCCGCGTGGATCCCCTGCGTACGGCGCCTCGCGATCGATCCCGCGGAGGTGCTTCGAGAGGCTTGAGTCGGACAGGGTTGCTGTTAGGTGCCCGCCGGAGACAAAAGGCTAAAAAACACCAGCACCGAAACTGGGCTCAGTGACGGGGTAGATTGGCACGCCCTCGCTGACGGGCAACTCGATCGCATTGTCCGGCGGTACCGCTGCAGTTTCCGCGTGACCCCGGTGTGACCCACCGCGGCAGTTCTCCTCGACTCCGTCATCGACGCCGTTCGAGCGTTCACTGTCGGCGCGGAGCAGAGTGACGATCTGACCGCCCTAGTCCTGCGTTATTCCGGCTGACGCGCCCTCTTTTCTACTCACAACTTTCGCCACCGCCTTCCCGCCATCGCACCCCGGTAGGGTCCGTAACCCCTTAGCAGCGATGCTGCCGACGAGCCTGAAAAGTCTTTGACAACTGTACAAGTGCCCGCTGGGAACGGTTGGTTTGCGAGAACAGCCGTTTACCTACGAAAAGGCCGCCCCACCGTGCGGGCGGGCCTCGTGCTGCGGATCGCGCGGTCCGAACTTATGCTTTGCGACGCGTACGCCACCGGCGGGCGCCCGCGCCGATCAGACCGCTGCCGAGCAAGACCAACGACGCGGGCTCGAGCACGGGCGTGGTTGTCGGTGCAACCGTGAAACTCCACCTGTAGTCCGCCGTCCAACCGACCGGCGGTTCCCCGCGATCCGCAAGGAAAAGGGGGAAGATGCTATATGTCCCGGCACTCAGCGGCAGCTGGGATGCGAACATCACCACTGGGCTGGTGTCGTTGAACAGGTCGATTTTCTTGCCCACTTCCGGCGAGGGGCGGTATAGACGGAAAAGCGTTGCCATTGCCCAATAGGAAACTGACTTGATCATCAGCAGCTGGGTTCCCCACGATTGGTCCCGTTGCAAACGCGTATGAAACATTCGTGACGACAAGGCCGACAGGAACACTAAACGCGAAGACATCCACGTCAACGTCGGCGTGAACGTCTTGATCGATGAAGAAATGAATCGTCCCCGAAACCGTATTGACGCCGAGATCGAGAGCGAAGACTGTCGGCGCAGGGAGATCTTCACCGAGGTCGCCGGAGACCGACTCCGAGTAACTGATCGGCGTCGCTGCCGCCGGCCGAACCAAACCCGTCATCAGCAGTGTGACCACGAACATAACAGGCAGCGAGACGTGCATGACAACCTCCCTGTTGCACAGAGGGTGACAATAATAAACCACGCTGGGTTGAAAAACCCGTCGGTTGTCTCCATCAAAGCAGGGCGAATCGTCACGCTGGAGAAGGTAAATGAGAACTAACGACGCGGACAAAGAAGCGCAGCGGCGACGCTACTGCACGACGCGCCAAAAGCACCGCGACGGCAACCGCAGCCCGGCGCGGAAGTTTGGCGCGTCCGAACGCCAGAGGGCGACGTGCATACCTGCGAACTTCGGGATCATTCGAAGCAAGGCGCAGGTTGGGAGCTCCAGATTCTTCGTGATGGCGAACTACTCGTGTCACGGCGGTGTGACAGCGAGGAACACGCGCGTCGGGTCGCGGAGATGGCCAAAGGCGACTACCTGCGCCAGGAGTGCGTCGCGATCGAGAAAGGTGGGCGATTCTAACCGGCCGAGTGACAGGCCCGGTCCTTCAGATTGCACGCGAACGGATCCACGGCCTTGGACGCCGGCACTCAGTCAGAGCGACGCTCGCGGCTTCATCGGCCATTGAATCGAAAGCTCACCGGCTTGCCGTGCTCGTCGCGGACGACCGTGATCTTGTCCGTCTTCCCGTAGTCCGCCATGGCGCCAGCAAGCGAGGCCAATTGCGGCAGGTCGACCGCTGTGACCGCTGGCGGTGGAACGTGGGGAGCGATGCACGCGGTGGTGATCATACCGGCACTGCTCAGACCGACGAGGGCTAGGATCAAGCGGCGCATCAGCATCCTCCGTTTTTGGCAACGTTATAAGAGGCTGAACCGAGCAAGAAATTCAGCGACCAGCTGTGAGCGCTCTATCCAGCCGCGTGAGGATTGCATCGTAGCGCTTCAATAACAACTCCTCGTAAAGAACAACATCGCCAAACCAGTTCGTTACGCCTCTCAGGTACTGGACTGCGTTCACTGCCGAATACGAGGTTTGCGCTATGGCGCGATGCGAATCGTCATACACCTGTTGCAGGCGGTACGCGCCGGACATCGCTGCTACCAAATCAGGGTCGAGATAAGCGAGCGACTGTGTGGCGACCGCGACTTCCCACGCCGAGTAATCAAAACCGGCATGGTCAGTGACATTGTCCGGTACGGGAACCGGAATCGGCTTTCTGGCATCGACCGCGTGCTCTATCAATTCGCGGCTGTGCGAGGCGAGGTATGCGTCCATGTCACGTTTCTCTTTCACATGCCTTTCGTGAACGCGCAGCACCTCAGCGCGGTTCCCTCGAAACTCGTCCCGGAACCGCTCGAGCGACACGTGGGCCAGTTCCCGATGCCGCGCGGTCTCACGCCACTGCTCACCGGCTAGCCCAAGGAACACGCCCGTCGTAATGAGCACGACCTCGAGGCCGACCTTCGGGAGCGATTTCCAACTCCAGCTTGGCCGCTCGGCCGCGTGCGGTGGGGTTTCGTCGTCGAGATGGGGCACATGAATGTCCGCCATCGGCAGATTGTAGCCTCGCCTGCACGAGTCGGAGTGCGCCTCTGTGACTACGGCTCCCGCCGGGCTAGCCCCAACCTGCGTCCCACGTTTAAATCCTGGCGGCTGGCGAAATCCTGGTGTCGCGACTGCGGGAGCGAACAGATCGCGCGGTACGTCGCCGAGACCGCGAAGGCGGAGCTATTGCGAACCGATGGATGAAGACGCAGGCGAACGGCGAACGCGAAATGCGGTGAGTTCGATCAACCCCGCGGGCAAGGGAAGCGAACGGAGCGTTAAGGCTTTGAGGCGCGTCGGTCTCGTTGCGGCGATCCGGGCGAGCCGCTTGATCTCGGCGCGAGAGCGCGGATGTAAGTGGGCTGGACGAACCGGCCCTGATGCAGTTGCATCGGATTCACCTCCACCAGCACGCCGAGCGGGTGAAACGCTTCATCGAGGCCGTCATTCGACTAAGGCAATGAGGGCGAGTACACCGCCGCCGAGTGGATCTCGCATCGTCGCCGAGGTTCACACGCGGGACGTGAGCACAACACGGAGAAGCGGCGCTAGCGGGCTTTCCTCGGAGCGACGGACCACCGACGGCCGCAGAACCGACAGACAAACCAGCGGAGCGAGCTCCCGGTGGTGTCGTCCTCTTCGACGCCGGTGAGTCGCCGACAGTGCGGGCACGGCGGCAGGGACGTTGGGTGCAGCATCAGACGTTGGGATCTTTGGTCCGTCGGTTCTGCTTCGTCGGCTTGCGGTCGGCCGGCAGCGGAGCGACCGTCATGTCGTTCGACGCTTCGTCGAGGACCAATTCCAACCGACAGACGTGGCAGCGATAGACGCGACCGGGTTGCCACGTGTCGCCATCGTGATTGAGTGGCGTTTGGCACGCGGGACACTTCCACGGCATCGACGTATTCCGAGCAAACACAGGACCGTACAACGATCGACGCTGAATGACAACGCAAGAAGTTGTAGAGGTTGCATGTCCGGAAACGCTGCACTCAGTCAACGTTCCCGGCGTGAGTGTACGAACGGGGCAATGACCTGGGCGTATCGTGGCCAAGGCCAGAAAATCGGAGGTGCAGCAGTGCTCGAGGCGTCGGCCGGGTGAACGGATGAAACTACGCGAGGAACGTGACCGGTTGAAGACCGAACGAACCGCTGATCTGACAGCCTTGGTCTTGCGCTACACGGGTTCGTGAGATCGTGAAGTCGCGAACGCCGTTACCCGCCGTATCGTGTGACCACTGCGTGACCATCTACGACAGACCCGGCAATTTAGTCGCGCGGCGATAAGCCAGAAGTTATTTAAATATAATGTGTTAGGGTGGTGGCGAGGGACAGAATCGAACTGTCGACACTACGATTTTCAGTCGTATGCTCTACCAACTGAGCTACCTCGCCGGGCAGGGATCCACACAACTCGTGCAATGCCTGAATTGGTGAGTTGGTGATTCGTCAGTGAATTCGCGAAGTCGCAAATGCACCAACGCGCCAATTGTACCGGCGAGGGAGATTGTGGCGCAAGCTGGCGCAATCCATCAGTCGGCGATCGACCGGCCCTGAATAACGTGCACCAGGAACAGGATGATCGCCACCACCAGGAGGATGTGAAGCAGTCCACCCAAGGTGTACGACGTCATCAACCCCAGCGCCCACAGCACGATCAACAACACAACCAGCAATAGCATGCCGATCGTGGGTGCATGAGGCTTGCCAGGCGGCTCCTATCTGAGCCGTCGGACTCACTCAGACCGCAAGGTAAGCATGGGATCGACTCGGACCGCCCGAACGGCGGGTATCGCCGTCGCGACGATAGCGATCGCCACGAGCAGCATCGCAATGCTCAGGTAGGTCATCGCGTCGTGCTTCCCGACGTGAAAGAGGAGCGACGACAAGCAGCGCGACAGGGCGAGGGCGACCTCACGCGCGCTTCACTCGGAGCGCAAAGCGAGCATCGGATCGACGCCCACGGCCCGAATCGCCGGCAGCGCCGTCGCGACCAGCGCGACGATGGCCAGCAGCAGGGCGACAGCCGCGAACGTCAGCGGATCGCGCGTGCCCACGTTGAACAACAGCGTCGAGAGGTAGCGCGTCAGCACGAACGCGCCGGCGACTCCCGCGGCGATGCCGGCCGCCGTCCAGACGGCGCCTTCGCGCAGCACCAGTGCCACAATCCCGCCGGCGTCGGCGCCAAGCGCGCGCCGGACGGCAATCTCTCGCGTCCGCCGCGCCGTGGCATACGCGACCACTCCATAGACACCAATGCCCGTCAGGACGACGGCCGTCAGCGCAAACACGGCGAGCACGAAAAGCGCGAACCGCGTGTCCGCGGACGCCGCGGCGACGTAGTCGTCGAGCGGTTGCACGTCGATGACCGGCCGCTTCGGGCCAAGCCGCTCGATCGCCTTCTTGATGGAGCCGGCGAGAGCGCGCGGATCGCCCGCCGTGCGGGCTACGACGCTGAGGCTGTAAGAAGGCCGGGCGCTGTAGGTCGACCAGATTTGCGGCCGCTGGTCGCTGCCGCGGACGTCTTGCAGTTGCAGATGTTCCACGACGCCGACGACCTCGGCCCATTCGCGTGGTGCGGTAGCCGCACCGAGCAGCAGCCGTTGTCCCACCGCAGGCTGGCCCGGCCACAATGACGACGCGAGACGGTCATCGATCAACACGACGGAGCGCCCGGCAGCGTTGTCAGAAGCCGCAAGCGGCCGGCCCTCGCGAACGCCGACTCTCAGTGCCTCGAGGAATCCGGGCAGCGCGACGAGACCTGTCGCGACCTGTTCGGGCGCGTTCTCGTTCCGGGCGTAGCGTTGGGTGAGACGCATCGTGCTCAGCGGGATCGGCAGGCCGAGGCCCGCCTGCGTCACGCCGGGCACGGCGCGGACGGCTTTTGCCACGCTGTTGAAAAACGCGAGACGCTGTTCGGGCGCCGACATGCCGGCACGATGCAGCTCGGCGCTCATCGTCATCACGTGCGAGGGATCGAAGCCGACCGGCACTTGTCGCAGGCTGATGAACGCGCGCACCATCAGGCCGGCGCCGACCAGCAGCACCAGCGACAGCGCGAGCTGTGCGGCGACGAGCAGCCCGCGAGTCGCGGCAGCGCCGCGAGACGATGACGGATCCTGCTTGAGCATCCCCGTGAGGTCTTCCTTTGTCGCCTGCAAGGCCGGCACGAGGCCAAACAGGGAACTCACCAGCGACACGCCGATGGCGAACGCGGCGACGCCGAGGTCGATGCCAATCTGCTCGCGCCGCGGCAGCGCAGTCGGCGCCACCTGGAGCAGTCCGTCGATTGCCCATTGGGCGACGAGCAGGCCGAGCGCCGCGCCGATGACCCAGAGCACAACGCTCTCGGTCGTGAGTTGCGCGACGAGGCGCGAACGCGAGGCGCCGATCGACCGGCGCACCGCCAGCTCACGGGTGCGGGCACACGCGCGTGCCAGCAGCAGGTTCGTCAGGTTCGCGCAGGCGATGAGCAGCACGAATGCCACGGCCCCGGACAGCGCGACCAGGGCCGGCTTGACCTCGCGAACGACGTCCTCGTCGAGCCGCGTCAGCGTCAGCCTGACGGGTCCCAGGCGGTAACTCGACGCATGCGCCGCCATGAACGGCGGCATGAAGTCGTCGATGGCCCGTTGCGCGGCGGCGCCGGTGACGCCGGGCTTCAGCCGCGCGACGACGGGTACGGTGCGCGCCGTGCCGGGATCGGGTGCGCCGGGGGCCCAGATGTCGATGCGTTCCGAGATGTTGGTGCCCGGCCCCATGTAGATGCGGAAGCCTCGCGGCATGATGCCGGCGACCACGACATCGATGTTGTTGACTTCGATGTGACGGCCGACCAGCGACGGATCGCCGTGCCAGCGGCGCTGCCAGAGCTCGTAGCTCACGTTCACCGCGCGCATGTACGGATTGCCGATGTCGTCACGGCTGTTTACCTGGCGGCCGAACGCGGGCGCCGTGCCGAACAAGCCGAGCAGGTTGTCGCTGATTGACGCCGCCGGCACGTTCTCCATGTCGTCGACGCCGGTGATGCTGATCCGCGACTCGTTGAGCGTGCCGATGCCTTCGAAGAGGTCCGTTCGTTCGCCGAGCGCAATATATTCCTCGGCGGTGAGGGCGGGAGCGTGCGCTACGGTCGGCGCGTCGGCCCGGAAGGTGACGAGGCGATCAACGTCGCGGTAGGGGAGCGGCTGCAGGAGCACCGCGCACACGACGCTGAAGACGGCCGTCGTCATGCCGATGCCCAGCGCGACCACGGCCAGCGCGGCAGCGGCATACGACGGGTTGCGAGCGAGGACGCGCCACGCGAAGCGGAGGTCCTGGAGCAGGTTCATCGAGCGCCGGTCTTGCCGATAGTGTGCCGGGCGAGGATCCGCACGGTCAACATCTTACGGCGTTGACCGTCTGGGCAGTGTTCGGATGTGGGACTCGGGCGACCGGATCGGGCAATGCAGGCGGCGGGATCGGGTAAAGCGAGCGACGGGATCGATTTTTCAATTACCCAATTCCCGAATCCCCCTATGGTTTGTCTTTGTAGAGCCCGCCATTCTTGAGACGGATGAGGTCGTCGGCGTCGACGGGTTTGAACCCGCGCGCCTTGGCGTGGTTCACGAACCCGGGAGTGATGCCGTGATCGCGCAGACGGACGATCTGCTGGAGCGTGAGGTCCTTCAGGCCGAGGCCCTTCATGTCCGCGATGTAATCCGCCGACACGCCATGATCCTTCATCCGGATCAGGTCCTCGAGCGGGACGTCCTTCACTCCCTGAGCGGCGAGATCGCGGACGTAGAGCGCCGTCACGCCGTGATCGCGGACGCGGACCAGTTCTTCGGCGGTCAGCTTGTCATAGCCGGCCGCCTTCAGCTCCTTGGCGAAATCGCCCTTCACGCCGTGGTCGCGCAGCCGGATGTACTGATCGAGACCGGTGACGGCCAGTCCCATCCCCTTGATCTCCTGGACGAATTCCGGCGTGACGCCGTGGTCCTTCGCCCGCACGAGGTCCTCGACGCTCGCGCCGCTGAAGCCCGCCTGCTTCATGCCTTGGATGTAGGCCTGGGTCACCCCGTGGTCGCGCGTCCGTACGAACTCGTCGAGCGTCGCGCCGGCGAACCCCTCGGCTTTCATCGCCTTGATGTACTCCTGGGTGACGCCGTGGTCGCGGGTGCGAACGAGGTTCTCGAGGCTGGCGCTGCGGAAGCCTTCGGCCTTGATCCCCTTGATGTACTCGATGGTGACACCGTGGGTCTTCGCGCGTTGAATTTCGTCCAGCGTCAGCTTGTCGAAGCCCTCGGTCTTGAGGTCGCGGATGTATTTCGGGCCGACGTCGTGCACGGCCAGCTGGAAGCGGCGCCACAACGGGAGGTCGTCAGTGTACCCGAGGCCGCGCATTTCACCGACGTAGGCGTCGCGCGGCGCGAAGTTGAAAAGGCCGGCTCCGCGGCCGTCGCGGAACGAGCCCTCCATGGCCAGCGAACCGGCCTCGCGCCGCAGGTCGAACTTGACGCTCGTCGCAGTCAGGTGCTCGTCGTTGGCGGGCAGTCCGGACAGCTCGTCGACCGGGAAGCTCTGGCCCATGTTCCAGTCGCCGTTCCCGTTGCCGGAGCGGTTCCAGTCGGCCGGCGGGGTCGTCCGGACCTGCAGAAAGACCTTCCCCTGTCGAATCTCAGCCGTCCAGGTGCCGTGGATGTCGGTCTGGGCCGACGCCGGCGCGGCAGCCACCAGCAGAAACAGTCCCAATGCCTTGATCGATCGCAACATGCAGTCCTCCCGATCCAGCGGTTTGGACGCTCCAGCCGCGCGGAGGGTTGAAACGACCGCCCGGCCGCCTGCTGCCGGATTACAGTACGGCTGTACGGCTACCACCATGCGTCAACTGTTCGCGCTTTTCGTCGTCGCCAGTCTGTCTCCATCCTCACCCCGCCCCCTCGCTGCCGAAGCGGCGGTTCCTGTGCTCGTGGAGCTTTTCACGGCGGAGGGCTGTTCGAGCTGTCCGCCCGCTGACACGCTGCTCGAGAAGCTGATCGAATCGCAGCCCGCCGCCGGCGTCCAGATCGTGGGGCTGGGCGAGCACGTAGACTACTGGGACCGGCTCGGCTGGAGGGATCGGTTCTCGTCGGCCGCCCTGACCGCGCGCCAGCAGAAGTACGCGGACCGCTCGAAAGGCGCCGACATCTACACGCCGCAGATGGTCGTCGACGGACAGGACGCGTTCGTCGGCAGCGATCTCGCCGCGGCGCGACGCGCGATCGAGCGCGCGGTCGCCGGGCCGCACGGCAGCGTGCGCATCGCCGTGGACGAGCCCGCTGCCAATGTCGCGCACGTGGCAGTCGCGGTCGCAAGCCTGCCGGCGTCTGCCGCCAGCGATCGCACCGACCTGCTCGTCGCCATCACGGAGGATCGCCTGCGGACGGAGGTCAAGCGCGGCGAGAACCAGGGACGCACGCTGACGCACGCGGCGGTCGTGCGCGACCTTCGCACCGTCGCCGAGGGGGTGCGTTCGCCGTCTACGGTGGAGGCGACGATCAAGCTGCCGTCCGACTGGGCGCGGCCGAACCTGAAAGTCGTGGCCTTCGTGCAGGAGCGGGGAAGCAGGCGCGTGCTGGCCACCGCCGTGGCGACCATCGCCCGTCAATAACTCATGCAGCCGGCACGTCTGAGTCCCGCTCGGGCGATCCTCTACGGAACGCTCGTCGTCGGCACGTTCGACATCGTAGACGCGTTTGTGTTCTTCGGGTTGAGATCAGGTACGACGCCGGTGCGGATTCTTCAGAGCATCGCGAGCGGGTGGCTTGGCCGCGCGGCGTATACCGGTGGCGCGGGCGTCGGAGCGCTCGGCGCGATCACGCACTACTTCATCGCATTCGGGATTGTCGCGACGTACTTCGTCGTTAGCCGGCGTGTCGCGGTGCTGACACGCCACCCGATTGCGTGCGGCATCGTCTACGGCGTGCTCGTGTACCTGTTCATGAACCGCGTGGTGATCCCGCTTTCCGCGATCGGCGCCGCGACGTGGCCGGCGCTGCCGGTGCTGGCGAACGGACTGCTGATCCACGCGTTCGGGATCGGAATTCCGAGCGCCTTCTTCGCTGCGCTCGCCTCGGAGAAGTGATCACAGAAGATCAGGAGATGGATTTGCGGTTCGGCGCCGCCGAGCCTTTCTACCTCCTGACCTTCTAACCTCCTGTAGACCGGCGCGTGTCAGACGGCCGCGGCCTCAGGGGTTTCGCGCGTCATCCCGAGCTCGCGTCGCACGCGATCCTCGATGGCCTTGTAAACTTCGGGGTTGTCCTTGAGGAACTGCTTGACGTTCTCGCGACCCTGGCCGAGGCGCTCGCCGCCGTAGGCGAACCACGCGCCGCTCTTCTCGATGATGCGCTTGTCGACGCCGAGATCGAGCAGATCGCCGGTCTTTGAAATCCCCTCGCCGTACATCACGTCGAACTCGGCCTCGCGGAACGGCGGCGCG
>Ga0207641_10001610_pt1 | contig 22039 bp, 20 predicted proteins | sample KBSSwiS62_FD_184306 | JGI IMG/M metagenome (GOLD analysis project Ga0207641, IMG submission 184306) | Switchgrass rhizosphere microbial communities from Kellogg Biological Station, Michigan, USA - KBS Switchgrass S6-2 (SPAdes) (version 2) | ecosystem: Host-associated > Plants > Roots >... | reverse complement strand
ACCGTGGAAATGCGCAGATCTCTTCCGAGACTTACAATAGCCCGCACAGTCGCTTCCGATTGGGGATTGATCAGGATGTCACGCACAAAGCTTCCATCAATCTTGACCAGGTGAACGGGCAGACTCGTCAAGGTCTTTAGAGAGTTGTTCCCGATCCCGAAGTCATCCAATGCGAAACGGTATCCGAGAGCACACATCTTCGCGATGCAGCCACTCGCCTTATCGATGCTCACGGCCGCGGATTCAATGATCTCGAAAGTAATCAATTCTGGCGGCAATTCAGAGGAGCAAATCAGTCTGTGAACGCGATCGACAAATCCTGTGTCCGTGAGGGAAGGCCCGGCCACGTTGATCGAGAGCCAAGCCCGACGAGCGATCAGTTCGGCCCTATATCGAGTCGCTTCCGATATCGCGTGCTCGAGCACCCACCAGTCGAGCTGAGCACACATCTGGTTTCGCGCTGCCGCAGCTAACAGATCGGCGGGGGCGACGTTGTCCTGTTGCGAGTCTGCGGATCTCAACAGGATCTCGTACCCGAATGGACCGCCCTGGCCGTTGACTGACACAATTTTCTGGGCGAACAAAATCAGCTGGCCTTCCTGTCGCAATGCTTCACGCAGCCGACGCAAATTCAGTCCATCTGCAAATCGACCGATCATGGAGGTATCCGTGCGCTGAAAAACCTCTGCTCGCCCACGGCCGCGCTCCTGCGCCGTTCTGCAGGCCAGTTGCGCGCACGCGAGCCCTTCTTGGAAGTCACCCGCATCGTGGAAGGCAGCGATACCGCAACTGACTGAAACAGGCTCGCTATCGGTCCCCTGGGCCACGGCCAAAGCTGCGGCGGCCCGCTGCAACCCTTCAGCGATGCTGATTGCACCGTCGCGATGGGTATGAGGCAGAACTAGGGCGAATTCCCCTCCCGACAAGTGAGCGCTCAATCCCCCTGCCGGGAGGAGCGGTCCCTGCAGCAGTTTCGCAATGCCGGCGATAAGCCGATCTCCCGCCTCAAATCCACGGGTTTCATTCACAATGTGCAGCCGATCGATGTTGAGACACAGAATGCTGCCCTCTTCGCGCCCCGATTTGGCGGCAGACTTGCGCACGCTGACTTGACGCTCGAGTGTCATCCGTGTGGGCAGGCCCGTGGTAGCCACAAACTCCCGACCAACGAGACCTGTTATACGCCGACTCACGTGCTGAGCGAGCAACGCGGTCGATCGACTAAAGGGCTGCGCCTCTCGCGCCCGAAAGACGATTAGTAGGCCCACGGTTGTCTGACTTCCTCCGATCACTGGCACCGCCAGAATATGAGACGACCTGCAGGCCCTGTCGAATTGATTAATCACCACCGGCTCACCCGCCCGCCGCACGGCATGCAGCAGCGGAACACACAATCGTTCTAATGCCTGTGCTGAGTCCGCGGCCTCCATCGATTTTGTTCTGTAAGTGGCGCGCACGGAGCACTCAGGGATCACGACCGCGCCCAAATTGCACCCGAAATGCGTGACCACCTCTTCAATCAGACACTGCAGTGAATGACCGTCCGATAGAGTGTCTTGCGGCCCACACGGTCCAATCTTCAAAAGCCACGCGAGTTCCATCGCGTGCTGATCCAGCGTCGCATCTTCCAACGCAGAAAGCGTGTGCTCGAGGCATGATTCTGCGGCGGTGGTCCTCGTGAACACATCGATGCGGACTGGCACCTCCTCCTCCAGCAAGGACTCAGGATCGGGATCGGGATCGGCAGTGATCGGCATAGAGCACCGGCCATTGACGACGAGCGTCTGGGAATAAGTTAGAACGCAGCTTACACGGTGTATTGCGGCAAAACTGCGGACTGTGTTTGAAAGCCAGGCACGACTGCTCAATTGTGCGTTGCACGCACCGTGTAGCGACAACTCGGACATCATCCAGTTCGGAGTCCGCAAGAACCAACACCTACGCTCATGCCTTGCGTTTGCTCTCTTCACGCAGCGCGCGTCCACCGTACGAACGCGCCAGCGAGCCGCCCATCGAATCGGGGCCACACAAGAGTCATCGCCTGGAAGAGCTATTGACCAATCGGCCCGAAACTCGGAAATCGGTGAGGTGTTGCTCTACGCGTGCGCATGCCGCAATCCGACGAGGTTACGTGATCACAATTGGTCCGTGCGCCACTGCTTTCTGCGCGCCGGGTTGCCGGCGGCGTTAGCCTACTTGTCCCAGTCCAATCAATCGCGACTCTTCACGACCGTCACGCTGTGGGAGTAGACGCCGATATCGCACTGCACGCCCCTCCCGGAACTCAATAAGGCCCCTGCCTACTGGTTTCGTGACAGCGGCGTTTTCTATATTTCTCAGGACTCCACATCTTCAGTCAGTCCAGCTTCAACAAGCTCTAGCGGCGTGGGGCGGCTCTGGGTGTTTCGCACCCCGTAAGATGCGGCAGTGCATGAGTTGTTATTGTGCCAACGCGACGCTCACAACTGTCAATGTTTGATGCCCGACACACCGAGTCCAAGGCGCTCATGTGACACTGTTGCCACATGCCGCCCAGCTTCACTCACCGCTGCCCGCCCTCTATGATCTCGCGCTCGCATCAGTATGGACGTATTTGTGAGGTCGTTTGTGTCGCCGACGACGCGATTAAGCATAGGTTTGCGAATTCGGGTCGCACTTGCGGCACTGCTTGTGCAAGCAGTGGCTCATGCAGAGGATCTGGTGGTCATCGTCAATCCGTCCGTCGGGGTGCAGCAGCTGACCCGCCGGCAGACCATCGACATCTTTCTCGGACGCTATCGCACATTCCCCTCCGGAGTCAGTGCGATGCCCATCGACTTGGATATCGCCTCCACAGAGCGTACACAGTTCTACTGGCTGCTCGCGCACAAGGACGCCGCCGGCATGAGTACTTGGTGGTTGCGCGCAGGTTATTCCGGGCAGATATCGCCGCCGTTCCCCGTACACGATGCGCGCGCGGCGGTGGAGATTGTCGCCAACAATCGGTTCGCCATCGCGTATGTGGACCGCGCGGCGGTGGATGACCGTGTGCGGATAGCCCTTGAGATCACTCAATAGTTGGCCCCATTGGCTTCATGCACGACTGCAGGGTAGCATCGTCGCCCGCACGATGCTGGCGATCCTTGTGCTGTCCATGATTTTGGGACTGACATTCGCATCCATCGTGTCAGCCAGTGTTGATCGAAGCGAGCAAAAACGGGCACAGATCCGCTTGCAGCAGCTGTTGCTCACGGTCGAAAGCACCGCTCAGATTGCCTGCTACATCAAAGACCGTAGGCTTGCGGGTGACATTGCTCAAGGTCTGATCCGGAATCCCGGCGTGTCGGGAGTGAGGATTACCTCTGACAACGTGACGCTCGCCCAACTCGGGGAGTCCTCTCCCACGGAGCAAGGGGCAATCAGCGGTTCCGTGATTACCAGACCCATGTACGCTCCCGATGATAGCCACGAGGTTGTTGGGCAGGTCGCAATATTCGTGGATCGCGCCGCAATCCATGCAGAAGCGTCCAGCTACAGCCGCGCTGCGATCCTCGCCATGGGCTTTCAAGCTGCGTTGGTTGCAGCAGGGGTGGCACTGGCCGTCTACTACTTTTCGACGCGGCCGATCAAGGCGGTGTCAAATGAACTGCACCGCATCCGCTTCGATTCTGGCGCGCGCCTGCACGTACCCTCCAGCAACCGTTTTGATGAGATTGGCAGCTTGGTGAGCGATGTCAATGATGTATTGACGACCGAGCGCGACTTACGCATTGCACGCGAAGCTGCCGAGCGCAAGATGCGATTGATCTTCGAGAAAGCTGAAACGGGCATCTTCGTGCTGCAGGATCGCGGGATAGTGGAGTCTTGGAACCCCGCCTTCGTGCGGCTTCTTCGACTGACACCGGAGCAGCTGCCACAGGCAGGAGTGACGCGTTTGCAGCAACTGCTGGGGCCGCACACTCGCCGCCTGGGCGAGCTGATCGACGAATGCCTGACTAGCGGTCAGTCGAAGGATCTCGATATCGAGTTTCCGATGGACGGGCAGACGCAAGCCGGATGGATCGAGATCTCCCTGACTCCCATCGAAGGCACCGAGCTGCAGGGCGTCGTGAACGACATCACGGAGCGAAAGCACCAAGAGTTGGCTGCCCGTGAACTGGCGACTCGCGACCCGCTCACGGGGCTTCTAAACCACCGCGGCCTGGACGCGGGCCTGGCAGCCGCGTTCGCGCCAGGGTCGGTACCCGAGCTAGCCCTTCTGCACATCGACTTGGACTACTTCAAGGAGGTGAACGATTCATACGGACATAATGCGGGCGATCAGGTGTTGCGCCAGGTAGCCAGAATCCTGCAGCGCAACGCGCGTCGCGGCGATCTGATCGCCCGCCCCGGCGGCGATGAGTTCGTGGTTACGTTGGTTGGTATCGCCGATCAATCCAAGGCCCAAGAGATCGCCACTATGATTGTCGGTGAGATCCGGCAGCCCATCGACATTGGCGGTCAAAACGTTCACGTCGGTGCCAGCCTCGGAATCGCTTTTACTTCGGGGCTAGATGATTCGCCGGATGCCCTCATGCGCCGAGCAGACGGCGCCATGTATGCGGCAAAGAAGGCCGGTCGTGGACAGGTCCGTCTTGCGTCCATGCCCCCGCCACCTCACTCGAGCGCTGTTGCATGAGTTCCAGCGTCCTCACATTTCAAGCCGGCGTGCCTTTTTTTCCGGCGCCCTACCTTCGGAGGTAGTTACCGATGATCGCGCATCTACGTTCGTCGTCATCCATGGAGTCCTGCCTCGTTGCGCGACTGTGGCGGTCCGTTGTCCTGAGCGCTCTGGCTCTGGGTACGCTCGCGCCATTTCCACTGGAGGCAGCGGCGAGTGACGGCGGACTCCCACTCACAGGAACTCACATCCGCGGAACATCGGATTCGGCCTATTCCATCTCGATCTTCAATAGAGACGAGATTGAATCCTCTGGTGCCAGCACCTTGCCGCAGTTCATCCAACTGTTACCCCAAAACTTCAACGGGGGTGCCTCCGAAAACACGCTCCAGTCCATATCGGGCGGAGGAAATGCGATCAATGCAGTCGAGGCCACCGCCGCCAACTTGCGCGGCCTGGGTAATGACTCCACGCTGGTCCTCGTCAATGGTCATCGAGTGGCCGCCGGCAACACCCAAGGCAACTTTGTAGATCTAACACTCATTCCGCTCTACGCCGTCGAGCGCATTGAAGTCGTCACGGATGGCGCTTCCGCCATCTACGGATCTGACGCAGTGGGCGGAGTTATCAATATTATCCTCGGGCGAAATCTTGAAGGAGCCGAAACCCGCGCTCGCTACGGCGCTCTGTCCAGTGGCTCCACGACGGAAACACAAGTCGGCCAGACCTTCGGCCATGGTTGGGACACGGGATCCGCACTCCTGATCTACGACTACGGAGATCGGACGCCATTGGATGCTAACAGCCGCAGCTACACTCAGTCCGCGGCCACACCCTTCATGCTCCTTCCTGAGCAGGTGCGCCATAGTGCGTTTGCCTCGCTCGATGACGAGGTCACGCCGGGAATTCACTTACTCGTCGATGGTACCTTTGCCCACAGATCCACGTACGATGATCGAGCTCCGTTCAACACCCCGGTTCGGAACCGTTCCGTCATTGATGCCTATAGCGCGAGCACCGGGGCCCGCATGGATCTTCCGCACGGGGCGCAGCTCGAGTTGATCGGGGCCTATACCGCGAGCGACACCCACTACGAGGTTGTTCCAGCCGGCGTTGCTGCTCCGGCAGTCGACGAGGGGGCTCGATCCAACATCCTGTCGATTGATGCCAAATTGGATGGACGCCTATTGTCACTTCCGGCCGGCAACGTCGTATACGCGGTGGGCACACAGTTCCGGCAGGAGAAGTTTTCGCACAGAGATTTGGTGGCGATGGCTTTATTCCGTCCTGGCCGACATGTGGAGGCGGCATTCACCGAGATTCGGGTGCCTCTGATCGGGCCGCCCGCGAACTCCGCTTCGGCGGCTAACCGGCTAGAGGTCACTCTGGCCGATCGGGACGAACACTACAGTGACTTCGGCTCCACGAACAATCCTCAGATCGGTCTGATTTTCAGGCCCTTATTGGGTCTCAAATTTCGTGGAACCTACGGAACCTCGTTCCGTGCTCCGTTATTGAACGATCTGAACCCCGTGCCGAACGAGGTGATTCCGGTGCCGGAATCCGATCCGAGTACGGGCGGGGTGACGAATACACTGGCCATTTTCGGTGGCAATCCGGATCTAAAGCCCGAAAGGGCGCGGACATGGACCGTGGGGCTGGACGTCACAACACCATCGGTGCCGGATTTTCAACTCAGCGCAACGTATTACGACATCCTCTTCACGGATCTCATCACCGATCCGGAATTCGCGGTCGACGTCTCGAATGTGTTGAGTCAGGAGGCGCTTCTCGGGTCCGCCATTATCCAGAGGAATCCTTCAGCCGGCCGTATCCAACAACTCGCGGCATCGCCCGGATATGCAAATTTCTTCGGTATCGATCTCACCACTATCGGTGCCATCTTCGACTCGCGTGTCCACAACCTCTCCAGCGTTCGCACCCGGGGACTTGATCTCAATGGGGCCTGGGCAACCGCGACGCCGCTCGGAAATGTGGAGCTCGGCCTAGATGGGTCCTACATCTTTCGGTTTGACAATCAGTTCACTAGCAACGCTCAGGCGATCTCGATCTTGAATACCGCGTACGACCCGGTCAATCTGCGTATGAGGGCCCGAGCCCTGATCCGAACCGGTGGCCTGACGCTCGCATCCTTCGTCAATTACACCCACTCCTACCGGGAGAATGACGGCTCCCCGATTGCCTCGTGGATGACCTTCGATGTAACGGCACGGTATTTGTTCTCGGGCGCCAACGGGCCGCTGGCTGATACCTCGCTGCTCTTCGGCGTCACCAACCTCACCAATCGGAATCCTCCCTTCGTCCCGAATCCGCTCTTTGGCATCAACTTCGATGGGGCTAATGCCAATGCGTTCGGCCGGGTCCTTTCGGTCCAACTCTTGAAGCGCTGGTAGGGAAAGTCACTTCCGTCTTGAGAGCTAACCGACCGTACACTATGCAGCTCACGCGGCAACCGCAATGGTCGAAGGGGCGCCTCTGCGCGTCCAAACTTCCGCGGCGATGCACGCCAGAAGCGGAAGTAGGTGTTCCTCTCGAAATGGCTGACGCTTGGCGAGATAGGGCTCTAGCTCGCTGCGTACAATGACTCCAGTGCCAGCCAGCACACCTTCCAGAAGCAGCTCGCGTACGAAGTCTTCTCCTTGCCGAATCATCTGCATGGCGTGTGAAATGATCGATCCCTTGTCGCGCCGATGGAGGATCTCAAGCGGTACCCTGTCGGCAAAAGCGTCTCGGGCCAAAGCCCGCTCGCGTCCTCCCTGAATCAGCAGATACGTCGGTATCCGCAGGCACACCTCCATAAGCGGTTGTGACAGGAACGGATGGCGCTGAGGCGCGCGCTCGGTGCGTGGAAGGGGTCTGTGCCGATTCGTCACTTGCCCCAGGAGTCGAATCTGCTGCCATTTCCCCCGTGGAAGATCTGCCGCATCGGCGGACCACGGATGCGACACATACGCACCGCCGTTCTGCGGTAACATTGCAGGGTTTACGAACCAGGATTTGACGCTAGTGGGCGAGTTCGATTCGGACGCATGGCCAGCTGTGTAAGCCGATCTGAGCACAAACCAGTAAGGCTGTCTCGATAGGCGCGCGGCATCGCGAACGGCTGCGATGAACCCAAGTCCAGGACCACGCGTTGCCAGATAGTCACCCGCGCTCGAAGAGTCAGCCGTTTGCAAAAAAATGTGGTCCCCGCCTTGCCCAGTCCATAAAGTACGGACGCCGGTCTTGGCAGCGATGCTGTTGATCAGTTCGATCTCGAGTGCGCGAAAGAGATCTGATATCGCGGGTTTGGGTATCCTCGGTCCCGACAGCAGCCGCGAATCAAAGCGATCGCCCGCCGACTCCATTGCGAGCTCCAGCAGGGTCACTCCGGCACGCTTCGCAGCCAACCTCGCAAAGCTGCGTTCATCGTCGTGTGCGGCAGCCGTGAAGTAATTCAGACACGTGATGTTCGGATGCCCGGGCGACTTGCGCAGACATCCGAGCACAACGGCAGAATCGAATCCACCGGAGAGGCTATGCAATATCCTGTCGGAGGTCTTCGCCCATGCGTCGATGCATCCTTGAGTCACCGCGGTGAGCTCAGCGACGGCATCCTCGTACCTGCGAATCCAACCTTGCTGACAGACACGGTTAGGATTCCAGATCAGCGTATGACACACGGAGCTGTCCCGCACAGCCAGAGCCTCGCCAGCGAGCACTTCGGTGACCTCGTTGTACGCGCAAGCTCGCACTTGCAATTGGCTGGAGGAAATGAACGCGGCCAGGTATTCCCAATTGACGGTGAACGCGGGCAGCTCTAGCGGCGCAAGGTCTGCGACATCCGCAAACACGACCGTGACTTTGCCATACTCCGTGTAGTAACAGGGAATCGTCCCCGAGCAATCGCGAATCACGTACGCGCTACGAGTCTCCTGATTGCGCAGAAAGGCCACGTAGCCGCCCCAGAAGTTTCGAATCAGGTGCTCACCGGCGGTTCTCGCGATCTCACCCTCATCGATCCCGCCCCCCGGAGCCAAGTGTGGATTCGAAAGATCCATCGTGAACAGCCTTCCCAGCACGACGCCGGTCTTGCCCGGGAGGATGTAGGAGAGCAGCGCCGGGTCAGAAGGCGGCAACGCGAAGACGCACACTCCCTCAACGGATACGTGGCATTTCCACGGCATCTCGGCTCGACGCAACTTCTCCGCCAGCTGCGCCGCCGCGTCGCGCGCTGCCGGATCTTCAGCGTTCCAGAGCAGAGCCACAAAATGATACATACAGCAGTCTCTGACTTTCCGAGAAGTTCCGCCCGTCGGGCACCTATCCTTCACACACCATGATAGGAACAAATGCAGATACGCGTTCGAGTGTGTCGTTCAGGACGACACCGCCCGATTGCGATTGCACCCAACAATGTGCTTCGAACGGCTCCGCCATCACGCCAAATACCCAGTCTGGGTAGACTTCGAAGCACGCGAGGAAGTGGATGAGTGCAAGCGAGTCAAAGAGGCACTGATAGGAACGCGGAAAGAAGAGGCGGAGGCTGTCGAAGACCGACGTCAGGAAATGTGCGCGGTCAAAGTCAAATGGACAGCTGCTGTCTGCGTTGCGTCGCTTGCGCTCCCGCACGAACTCGACGATCGATTGAAAGCGCTGATCGCGGAGCTGCTGAGATGCTCTGACCGCACTTCTGAAAAAGTATGGCGCATGAGTGTAGCGGGATTTGCCTGGGCGAAAGCTGGAGTCTGCAGGTCGCCCGTTCTTCGGTAGCGAGTATGCGATGGCTCGGGCTGCTTTCGCGCCTTCGGCGCGCTCGCTCAAGATGCCGCGACTGACCAGCATGTTTGCAAGCGCAGCGACATCGTGCGGCGGCTCCGCTGCGCGGTCCTGCGACTCATCTGGGGTCTTTTCCCAACCGTGCAGCCACGGGCCCAACGATTCGAACAGGCGCCGTTCGACGCAGGAATACTTGTTGTGGGCTGCATCCAGAATGACCCAATGCCATCGCGAATGGCATAGGAAAACGTCTGGTTGCAAAAAAAACGTCGTGGGCAACCGAGAATGTCTGGGCGAAAGCGGATGTGGAAATACGCGGCCAAGTTGCCGCGCATTTCCACGAGCGGTCGCCTAATTCAATAGTGGGGCGTCCAGTTCCACTCGATACCGTGGAGTGTTCCTTTCGTTTCGACTGAGACTTCTCCCATTTCAAAGAAGGGGACAGACTCGGTGCGCAGATTGTTGTCTGTGACCTGCGTCTTGCTCAAGACCGGTTGCGTCTCGATCAACTGCGTATCCATGGGGCCCCCGAATGGCGAATGTTATGTGAAACCCGCGAAATACTGCCGACCACCATTGGTTATGTCAAGGTCGACGCCGATATTGCAATGCAACTTGTTTGTCCGTCGCAGGTGCAAGGTTGTTTCGGAGGCCAAATGATGAGAGGCTGACCATCAGGCGAGAGACGTGCTTAGAGCGCCAAGGTGTGTGCCAGTGCCACGCACGGTCCGTCTTCAGGCTAGCGGGTGCGTAGAACCTCGAAAATGTAGGTCAGATATTGCTAGCCGCCGGCAGCGCTGGAGGGTTCCAGCGCTGCCTTTTCCCCAAATAGATCGCCGACGGCCTCCCTCGCACCCGATTCGTAACCCGCGTATCCTGCATCGAAGCTGCGCATCGAGAAGACTGAGGACACCTAAATTCGAGGCGGACGTAACCAGGAGTGAGGGCATGCCGATTCCCGATGAAAACGAGCGACGGAGGCGCGCGGAGGCGGCGCGACAAATGATCGAGACCCGGAACCGTCAGCGTGCAGAAAAGGAACAGGATGCAGCGAGGCGCCGCGCCAGGGTTGCGGAACCCGAATCCGAAGCGAAGGAACCCGAATCAGGTGTAGAGCTCGCGCCGCGCGGGGAGTGAGCATCTCCTCTGTCCCACTCGGAGCATTGAAAGCACGCGCAGTCATCGCGTCACTCAACTTTCCGGCTCGGTACGGTCGGGCTCGTCGCTTCTCGAATCGGGCCATCGGTGCCCGTTTGGCCTGCATATGTATCGTGCTCGAGGTCTCGTAAGCGAACGGGGGATCAGCGCTTCGTCTTTTTGGCATTCGGCTTGAGGATTCTCTCTAATTCCTCACGGATGACTCTTCGCAGTGTTTCCTCGGTAATGACCAACTCACTACTTGGGGCAGGGGAAGCGAGCGGAGCAACAACATTGATGTTCTGCGGATCATGCTCGGTTTGCAGAATATCCGGGCCTGTCCATTTCAGTCCATAAGACTTCTTCTTGAGCTCCCCACCGGCGCATCGTTCGTGAGCCACCCCCCATACTGTCTCCTCGGTCTGGCGGCCGGTTCCATCCTGCTTCACCAACACGGCCTTGAGCAGCACGGCGCTGAAGGGGTTGGCATCCTCCCGACATACTACGCATCGTTCAGCCCGTTGTGGATGCTTGCTCTGTATTTCAAACTTCATTTTTTTTGCCGAGAGCTTCGCAGAACGGCTTTTTTCTTTGCGGAGCCTACGTCCTTTTTAGCTGGTTTCTTATCCCGAGACTGAACGCGAGCTTCGGCGAGTTGGAAAGGCTCGGGCGCTATCGCGAACGCCTCGCGGATGCTAGCCACTAACGCGGCATCCTTGATCCACGCCACCTGCGGGGCATCGTCACAGATCGGTCGGACAGCACGAGTATAGTCACCGTGCACCGTCAGGTGATCGTTGCTCGAGAGGCGGCCCGGCAGGCTGTCAGTCCAGATGAGTTCCTGCGGGATGCTGCCAGGCATCTTGGCAATTCTCTTACTTGAGCCGCGACTGCCTGGCTCATGGGTGCCTTCTTTCAGGACGGTGTCGATGGCTGTGCGCAACGTTTCGGTCGCGGTCCATTCGGCTGGGTGTGCCCGCGCCTTGATGGCACCGTACAGACGCGTCTCGACATCTTCGTGATAGCGTCTGCCATAGGTCGTGATGCGATAGACCTCTTTGCGATCGGTCACGAGTTGATTACGCGTGAAGCGGCCCTCCACGGTGTGTGTCGCTTCAGCGAAGCGTTTGTCGTCCGCCGCGAGTTGCGCGGCGGTAAGTTGTTTACGCTTTGGGGCCCGGTGACGCGATCGGGAGCGGAATGCTCGATACCGGCGATTCATAGTTATGCCTCTTCATATGCGGTGGTCTACCAACCTGGAGTCCTTTAAGGATCTGGGTAACTCAAGGTCGAGTTTTGCTACGGCAACAAACAACCGGCGCGCATAGTGACGATGCGCGAGTGGCGTGAAGGATCTAAGGTGCGCGTACGGCGGGGAAGAGCGCTTGATCTAAGTCCCGGCCGAAGTCGCCGATACTCAGTCCTTAAATCTTCATCGCGGGCTGCGTTGTTGCAATGAGGCCCTGCCGCTTGAGTTGAAATTCTGCCGCAGTTTTGCTGCGGCGTCCATCAGCTCGGGCCGCGGTGCGGGTCGAATGCCAATGTGCATTGATGAACTGTCCTGGTGTGAGGGGAGGAGAGGAAATTTCGGCAGGAGGGCGACCAACTGGTTGTCTTCCTGCACCACCGACCCAAACCGTTGCGCGATGCGACACAAAACGAGCGCGGAAGCACACACCGGGAACCCGGTCTCGGCTCGTCTATCTATCGTCTACATACTCTGGCCTAAATGGTAGGCGGCGCGAGGTAAGGCGGTCGGAATGGCGATGGCGCCCCCCTCGGCCTTCACGGGTTCTTGAGCAGCCTCGCGCCGCCACGCGTCCGGAGTGAAAGACCTTGGGTGAGACTTACCGCACACGGTGGTCACGCCGCATCCCGATTCCGATGAAGACGGACGAGAGGCCGACGGGCGGTCGGGAGGCGAAACTGGGAGGCGAGTACGACTAATAGGGGATGCTCCATGAAAAACTTCGCCCCGGTAGCGACATCCGCATACAGTGGGTCCTGCGATGGCCTGTTTCTGAGCAACACCAACCGCTGGGGACAGCGGCATGTTGATGACGGTGCAAGACGTGGAAACGTTGCGAGCGGAGCTCGCCCGCGTGAAGGCGATGGCGGGTCGGTGGCATTCTCGATCCGGATGACACAATCGTGCTGCCACAACTGCCCATGGGGCCGCGGGTTTGCTCGCGCATCATCGCCAATGAGAATGCTCGGTTGTGCGGAGGGCCTTCAGCATGCGGCAATTTCTCCTTCTTCCCTACGAACGGCCAACTTCACTTCCTCTCAAGGGAAAGTGAAAGTAACCCAGTTCCGACGCCGCGATACCCCTCATCGCGTGACCCGACGAAGGTCCCGGCGTCAGGCGTCGTCGAATCAGAGAGGCTGGGCGCTCCTCCAATATGTCGGTCGTGCCGGTGGACCTCAAGAGACGCCGCATACCGATGAAACTGCTCGACCCCAACATTCTGCCGTACGCGTAAAACTCTCCCCATCACCCGAACTACCACCTGCGGCTCGACCAGGTCATCAACGCCCCCAAGAACCTTCCCCCGCGCTATCGCGGATGAGGGAACTCGTACACTGAGTGCTACGTCTGTCTGTACGTAGATTAACGACCCGCAGCTCGGCGACGGGGCCTTGCCCCTCTCAACGGCCCGCCAACTCACGCCCCATCGACATCCTTGAGCTCGGTGCGACACGCTCCACGCGAGCACATGCGTGGACGGCGAGCGGACCAGAGGGGGCAGCGTCGTTCGGCTCTTTCGTGTGAACATAGGCGATCATGCATACTCCGGCAGGCATCCTGGTTGAGATCAAAGGCAATGGCGCGCTCGGGCGTGAAGAAACCCTCATGGCGAGCCTCGCCGCGCAGCGACACATTCCAGTGCACCGCGCTTCGCTGAAGCAAATTGAGCGCGCCCGGGTGGGAGTGCCACCCGGGGTAGTGGCGGTGGGATCTGTTCCCTTTGTGAATCACGCCTTGCGTCAACTGGGGCGGATGTTGCCCGACGCTGAGCCATACCCTCTCGCGCTCGCGCCGCTCCTGCATCGCAGAGTTCGCAAGCTGCGGACACTACAAGAGGCGCGGAGGCTCTTGGCCTTGGGCGAACGGTTATTCGTCAAGCCTGCGGTCGGCTGGAAGCGTTTCACTGGCTTTGTGCCGGAGTTCGAAGATGACCCTCGGTTCAACGGGGCATCAGGTTCCGCACCCGTATGGGTTTCCGAGGTCGTGCGATTCGTGAGCGAGTGGCGAGCGTACATTGCCAACGACACTCTGCTGGATGTGCGCTTCGTTGATCACGGCGGCGACCGTGGACTTCCACCGGATCGTGCGGTTATTGAAAAGGCTGTTCAAACCCTGTCCTCGAGTAAGGCCGCTCCGGCCGGGTAGGTGATGGACTTTGGAGTCCTCGATACCGGAGAAACCGCGCTCGTTGAAGTGAACGATGGTTTTGCGTTTGGCGCGTACGATCAAGTATCCGCGGAGGTGTACTGGACAGTGACCGTGAGCCGGTGGTGGCAACTCTCCGCCTGATGAGAATTGAAGATTTTCATACTCGGTCCCGTCGGAGCGCGCGGACAGGTGGTGTCTCCAGGACACAACGGATCCTCGCGGCCGGTCAGTGCGCTTCATACCCATGGATCAGCCTTGCCTTTGAGCACAATTCGCTGGCCCCTCACCACACTCAGCGCAAACGCATCGCGCTCTCCCAACATCCCGCGGAATTTCTCAATGCTCATGGTGGTGATGCCCAGCGGCGCCGCGTCCGTTCCTACTTCGCCAGCGCGTTCATACCTTCTGCCGTGCGTTCCGCGATTCCTGCAGCAACAGCACATCGACATCGCTCGTTGACACGCTCGTGCCCTGTGCGAACGAGCCGAAGTCGCACGCGTAGGCTACATGAGACACGTGCGCCAAGCCCGCCGTCAGTATGCCCACCAACTCGCTCTCCTGTCGGAACCAGGCAAAGAGCGGCTGGAGCCGCGCATCCTAATTCGGAATACGGTACTGTTTTAGGATGCTCCGGAACGTTGACTGGAATTACGCAGAAACAGCACCGCGAGCGATACCTTGGTGCTCCAACGTACGCTCAAGAGTGATGCCCTGGCGCTGTTCGTCGGTACCTTCCGATGGATGCGTATCAGGGTCCGCGTGTATTGGCCGAGTTCAATCGCGAGAAGGAAAAATGGCCGGTGGATGCTGCTGCCACCCGCCGCTCTCGGATAGAGAAAGCGAGCGCAATTCCGGCCGGTGACAAAGAGGGTCACTGCACACCATGCGCGGGGCCCTGGACCCTGCCGCCGTCAATGGCGGCGGCCGTAGGTGCCAAACAGAGCAACTACGGGCTACTCGGGTCTACCCCCGGTCCTTGCGCCTAGCCTGATTCGCCAGTTGTAGGCTTTGCAAACGCTTCAGATTGGGCGGTGGTTTCGGCTTCACAGGCTGCTGGCCCGGAGGCAGGATCTCCGCTTTTCCATTTGCGTCCAAACGAAACCGCCGTCGTATCACTCCGGTTGCCGTGTGGCTTCGCGGGTTGTCAGTGGCGGACGAAATTGCACAGATGCGGCGGATGACCTTGCGCATTGAAATTGGTCAGCCGGGGTGGAATGCAAGGTTCACGCGAGCTTCGGTCGCACTCAAGACCATGAGGTAAGCATAGTTTCCACAGTCGGCGTAAAGTGGGCACTAGCAGGGGCGCGGCGGTTCTTTGTCCGATTGATGCACAAGGCAGGAATGCCGATTCCAGATGCCCAATTCCAAAAGTTGCGTAAGCTCGCTGCCGAGTTGATACAGAAGAATCAGCTTCCTGTGATTGTTGCCTCAAAGACCCTATTCGAAGGTTACGGACACGGATTGGTCTGTAGCTTGTGCGCCCAGCCAATTACCCCCACTCAAATTGAATACGAACTCGCCGACGGGACCTCCGAGGTCGGTGACACCCGGCTGCATATGTGGTGCCACGCGGCGTGGTAACTGGAGCTTGCTAAGGCCACGGGCGGTGCGTCCACCAACCCATTGGAGAACTAACCCCCGGATGGGCGGCGTTCTCAATCCACACGGGCGCGAGCGGTGAGGGCACACCGGAAAAAACGGCTTTGCAATTTCGTTCCGCCACTGACAGCTCGCATGCGTCGGCGCGATGATGAGTGCAGCCCACCATGCCCGCCTGTGGGGTAGGCGCTTCGTCAGCGGGGTGACCAGTACGGATAAGTGAAGAGTAGATAGTGGACTGTGTTCAGACCAAAGTGGGTCAGAATAGACATCTCAACGCGGCCACTTCGATGGAAGGTAATGGCGTACCCGAGCCCGGCAGCGGCGGCTAGGAGCACATACGTCCACCCACCTCCAACATGCGCCAACCCAAACAGTATGGCGCTGGTTAGGATTGTAACTGGAGCTGTCCAACGCCCGTCTCCAAGAGCACGTGCGAGTTGCACCTGGATGAAGGCACGAAAGAACGCTTCTTCGCTAACACAGGTAAAGGCGAGGTTCACGATCGCCCAGATCCAGAACTGCGGCGTAAGTTTCGGGGCCCAGCGGACGAAACCCAACAGGAGAGCTAAACCCATCGCGCCGAGGATAGTGAGCAGGCCGGGTATTAGCGCCTCCTTGATGGCGGTCAGCCAATCGGCGCGGGTCCGGAGGAGGCGGTGGTACGTGAGGCCCAGTACGAGCAAACCAGCCGTCGTCTTGTCGAAGTTCAACCACAGATCATAGGCGGCCGCGCCTGGGCTCAATATCGCACCCGCGATCAGCGGTCGGTTATGAAAACCCGGAAGCAAATGCAGAGCAAGAGCGAGGCTCAGGATGATGATTCCAGCGAGACTCGCAAGTTTGAGCGTGGGAAAGGCGAGGGACGCCTCACTGCTCGACTTGTCATACAGCACGCAAGCGAGTGCCAGTAGCGCGATCCATACTGCCGCGAGCCCGGTGAGCGCTCCGCTCAGGTAACCGCACGCGGTGGCTGCAGCCAATAAAGCAACCCAGGCACGCGCGCTGATCCAAAGCGCCGCGATCGCAGCTACCAGCAATGCGAAGGTTGTAAGGTCGAGCGGGCTCAGAGGCGCGGATCCGAGGCCCGCTGCGAAGACTGCGGCGTCCATCACCAGCTGACCCGTGCGCTGGCGAACAACTCCCGGCCAGGGAGGGGTAGGTCGTAGTAGATACCTTGTGGCGTGGAGTTGGGCTCCCGGGCATCCGTGTTGAGCAAATTCCGCGCACCGACTCTGAGCTCGAGAACATCCGATGTGACACGCCACGCCACGTTCGCGCCGATGAGGGTGTAGTTGCGAGGCGCGGGCCGCGGATCGCCGGTAGGTCGGTCTCTCCCCAAGATAGAGAGTGAGTTGACTTCCCATCGCAAGCCCGCGCCAATCGGGACGGAGGCCTCAGTTGTCACCTGATGTCTGGCGGCGAGCGAGAACTCCTGATCTGTGTCCTGATCATGAGTCAGGAACCGGTGGAGGGCATACGCGCCCGATAGACTGATCCCACTGTCCGTGTGGTACTTGAGGGCGGTCTCAATGCCGCACCCCTGTGCCTGGCCGCGATTGAAGTATTCCAGTCCGTTCACGGACGAATTGGAGGACAACAGCTGAATCAGATGAGTGTCGTGGTAAAAGAAGATCGTTGCGTCCGCTCGTAGTCGGGAGTGCTCCAGGCTGGTGCCGAGTTCGAATGTTCGCGACCGCTCGGGTCGCAGGGTGGGATTGCCGAGGCCCCCGAAAATGCCGTTCGAACTGGTGTGGGTAAGGTTGGGCGGCGCGAAGGCGGTGGCGTACAGGAGCTTCACGCTCAGCGCGGGGGTGGCCACCCAGACCAGCCCCACGCGAGGGTTGAGGATGGTGCCGAAACTTGGGTACCGATCCCAGCGAAGGCCACTTGTCAGGCGCCAGTCGCGAGTGAACGTCCACTCGTCCTGGGCGTAGGCGTACTCCGATTGTAGCGACGTGGGCCGGATCGCTGGAGGGTCACCGACGCCGGCACCGGGAGCGAAGAGACCCGTTGGCACGAGAAGCGCGCCCACGACGACAAAGTTACGAACGTCTTCGTCGAGCACAAATCGGTCATACAGCTGGCCCAGGCCGAATCGAAGGTCGTGGCCACCGAGAGCTCGCCGAAGAATGGAAATCTCCAAACGCTCGCGGTTCTCGTGATCGCGTAGGCCATCCAGAACGCCCTGAGGAAAGGCACCGCCGAAGGCGCCCGCTGGGAAAAACGCGGTACCGGCGTTTTGGTGCGCGAAGCTGTAGCTGAGAAACGCACTGAGATCCCATACATGGTCGATGGATCGGTGGTAGGTCAGATCAGCGGACTCCAGCCAATTGTTGTATCGACCGTTCGGATCGAGGGCCTCGGCGATGCCGGCCCCGACATGAAAGTTGGTTTCACCAAAATGCGCCAGGGTGAGTTTCCAAGGGCCGGTTTCCAGGTTCCCACGAGCCTCAACAACATCGCGATGCCCTTGCAGGTGACCCGGCGCGTGCGAAGCTTGCGTGCCCAGGAGCGCATCGAAGGAGGACTGGGCGTCGCGTTCAATGATGGCGTTGGTTTCATCGGTTGTGCGGAACGCTCCGTAAAGGTTGAGGGCGACCTCGTGCCAGCGTATGCCGGCGTGCAGCCACGCGTCTTTCGAATTAAAGGAGCCCATGCGCGTACCCACTTGAATACCGGGCAGATCGCTGTGCGAGCGGGTCACGATGTTGATGACGCCTCCGGCCGCATCAGCGCCGTAGACGGCCGAGGCAACGCCCCGCAGGACCTCGATGCGCTCGATATCGTACGGTAAGACATCGTTGAGGTTGGGCCAGCCGAAGAGCAGCCCCCTGATGTAGGGGATGTCATCGACCATGAATACCACCTGCCGGTCACGCGCTCGCTCGATGATGACTGTACCGCGACCATCAGGGGAGGGCGCGACGTGAAAGCCCGCAATGTGGTTGACGATGTCAGCGAGGGAGCGCGGCGCGAGTTGTTCAATGTCTTGCCGGCTGATGATTGATACGGTGGCAGGCGCCTCGATGATGGGCTGGCGGTAACCTGTGGCCAACGTGATCATCTCGGCGGAGCCGAAAGCCGACTTGATGTCGGTCGGTTCATCTGCAGCCAGACAGCGACCCGTCCACAGTGCGATCACTAGGGCTGCGGTCAACGCAAGATTGAAAATCCAGCCGGGGATGCCGCATCGAGTAAAGCTCATTCGGACTCGAATTCACCCAAGAGTAGGGCCCATTGGTCATCGGAGGGCTCGATAGTGCGAGCGTCTAGGAGAGCGCGGCGGAGGTGGGCGCCCGCAGGCGCATGACGCCCGCGTTCGAGTTGATAGTGGGCAACACGGACGCGCAGCGCCAAATCGGCCCAATTGGATTCGCGGACGCTCGAGCGTAGAGCGTTGCTCAAGCAGGCCTGCCTCTGCAGCGTTCGAGCACACAGCTGAGGCAGTGTGTGGAGGTCCAAGGGCTTCGAGACAAATTCGGCCGCTCCGGCAAGAATGAGTTCTTGGTGTGTCTCGATGGCATCGTGAGCCGTTACCACAATTACCGGCTGCTGTGGATTCTCGTTGAGAAGGGCCGCCAGGACTCGCGCGCCCGGGACATCCGGCAGCATGAGGTCGAGCACCACCAGTGCGTGCCGGTGTGCTTGCCACAATCGCACAGCCTCCGCGCCATCTCGGGCGATGTCCACGTGATAAAACTTCTCCAGTGCGCGCGCCGCTGATTGCGCGGCGAGATCCTCATCCTCGACGACCAGAACTGCGATCCGCCTGGTTCCCGCATGGATGGCGCGGAGCTCTTCGGCGAGTGCCGGTGGATGTCCCTCCAGAATGAGGCTGGTATCCTGATCGGCGAGGGGTGTGAATTCAGAGAGCTCATTTTCCTGGCATAGAACCAGGACCGGGGTTGCCTCATAACCGAAGCGGCCGGAACGGACCATCCGAATCCAACGCCAGCAATCGGTGTCCCCTAAATCCAGCTGACACAAAATGGCATCGAAACGGGCGCGGGAGTAACCGGCCAGGGCCTCGCGTCCGCTGCCTTTCTGGGCGCAGCGAATAGCCGCGATGCGTTCCAGTTCCCGCGCTGTAACGAGTGCTCGCTGCGCATCGGGGTCGATCAACATGATGTCGAGCGTACCGCTCGAGGGGCGCTCGACGGGACTGACCGCACCTCGGTCTCTTGCCAGCGTGCTCATCGCATCTCCCTTGATCCCTGCACGACAAGCCCGTTCGCGCTTCGATAGGGCTTTCCGCAAACGCGCTTGTTCTGTTGCGCGCCAATCAGTCCAGAGAAGACATCATCGATTGCCTAGGGCCGATTTTCCCCCGCGCTCTTGATCCTCTGCATACTCGCGAGGCTGCATAGTTCGGCGGCCTGTGACATCAGACCTTAGTATATCTCGCGAAGTTCGTGCGCAAGATGTGAACCATTCGTCAATATTGCCCGGACAGGCGGACCGGATCAAAGGATTTTTCTCAATTCCCGATCCGCTGGCGGCTTCGACAGAATTGCGCGCGAACCTGTGGGATAGAACGAAAGGCTAGGGCGGTAACGGGGTAGGCGGTGTCAAGTCATCGCCGAGGCTAGTCGCTCGGCAGGTACCCTTACCGAGAGAGTGGTTCCCCGGCCCACCGTGCTCGAGAGGTCGCACGAACCTCCCAGGAGGGTTGTATACCGTCGAACGATCGCAAGCCCCAAACCGAAGCCCTCGACGCGGCGACCATCCACAGATTGGACTTGTCGAAATTCGCGCCAGACGTGCGGTAACGCGTGTTCGGGAATCCCTACACCCGTGTCGTGCACTTGGATGACGAGCCAGCTTGAATCGTACGTCAGCCGAACTTCGATAGTTCCGTGGCTCGTATATTTGCAGGCATTGTCAACTAGGCTCTCCAGGATTTGAACGATCTTGTCGAGGTCGGCAAGAATGTTTGCCTGATCCGCATGAACAAGGAGGTGATTGCCATTCAACTTAGCGAGCGGTTGGAACTTGTCGCAGATCGCATTCCCCAAGTCTGCCAGCGAGACACTCTCAATTTGGATCGCGTCTTTGGCGGCATCGCCCCTGACCAGTTGGAGTACCTGGGTTACACGCAAGGCGAGCTCGTGGGTCTGCCGCTGTAGCACAGCCAGGTGGGAGCGGGCCCGCGAACTGCCACTCCAGAACTCAAGCTCCTGCATGACCTCCGAGGCTTGCGCTTGAATCACGTGTAAAGGTGTCCGCATGTTATGACTGATATGCGCCATGAAGGTTGTTTTGTAACGCTCGGCATCTTGAGCCGCGAGTGTTGCTTCTCGCAACTCCCGGGTCCGTACCTCTACGGTCTCCTCCAACGTCCGCGCCTGGTGCTCTTGTCGCTCAATCAGATCGTTATAAATACGAGAGATCGTGCGCGCTTCATCAGGACCACTCTCGAGTGCTCGGGCGCTGTGGTCACCGGCGGAGAAGCGCCGCATCACTTGGGCAATGTCCCGAAGCGGGCTGCTGATGCGGCTCGAAACGCGCCACAACAAGAATAACGCTGCTGTCAGTAGCACTGATCCCATCGAGAGGATCGCTGCGATCAGTCTGCGCACGACGGTCTCGACTCGCTGCGTGGAGGCGACCACGTGTAGGCGTCCGATCACACACTGGCGTTCGGTGCAGGTCCCGCTGGTGCTGCGTATGAATACGGGTGCGGACACGCACCACACATCACCGAGGCGCGCCGATGTTGTTTGATCGAGCCTCTCCGGTAGTTGCTTACCGAAGTCGCAACGAGCGAGGCCGCCGGGGTAGCTCTCGAGCGCTGCAAGCGCGCGACCTGAGAGATCCAGCAGGGCTGCGGAAAGAACACCGTTGCGCCCGACCGTCTCATCCATGAGCCGGTGTGCCTCCCCTGGTGCGGCAGCCCCGACAATGCTGGCAAAGCCCGCTCGCGCAGCGACCGCCTCGACTTGATCTCGCGCGTTATTTTCACCCAAGGCATAGAGCTGGTGCTGACTCACGGAGAGTGCCACGCCGACCAACAGGAGGAGAATGAGTAACGTGACTGCGCCGACGGCGGACAGCATTTGCGCTCGGATGGTCTTCGGCCGGTACATGCACTCAACTCGTTCCGAGCACCAGATCGAACTCGGCTGTCTTTCTCAGATCAACAACGCCCGCCAGGTGCCGAGCGGTCCGAAGATTGACCGCGCGAGCGGGTACGTCATCCAGAATGATCGGGCCCGGGTGTTGAGTGGCGTTGAGCAGCAGCTGAGATAGGCGCCGCCCGGTGCCCGCAGGACTCAAATAGTGCGCGAACAGGGCACCCTCGTTTACGTGTTCGAGAACACTCGAGAAGACCACGATGCCACGTGCCCAGGCTTCCTCGATCAGCCGCGGTAGTGTATCGGGTGTCAGAAATTCGGGCTGGTTCAACAGCCATAGCGAGTCTAGCTTGGGGTTACTTCCGCGTAGCACGGTCAGGTATTGAGCCGCCGCTTCGCCAATTGTTTGGG
>Ga0207641_10001608_pt1 | contig 22050 bp, 20 predicted proteins | sample KBSSwiS62_FD_184306 | JGI IMG/M metagenome (GOLD analysis project Ga0207641, IMG submission 184306) | Switchgrass rhizosphere microbial communities from Kellogg Biological Station, Michigan, USA - KBS Switchgrass S6-2 (SPAdes) (version 2) | ecosystem: Host-associated > Plants > Roots >... | reverse complement strand
CCCAGGCTGTCGTCGCCGCCCTCGGCTTCACCGCCGACCTCGGCCCGCTCACCCGCTGGGGCCTGAACATCGACAAGCGGCACATCGTCGTCGACTCGACCATGTACACCGGCGTCGAGCGGATCTTCGCCGCGGGCGACATCACCGAGTACCCCGGCAAGGTCCGCCTGATCGCCACCGGCTTCGGCGAGGCCGCCACCGCGGTCAACAACGCGGCCCCGGTCGTCGACCCGTCCGCCAAGGTCTTCCCCGGCCACAGCTCCGACGACGGCACCCCCGCTGCCTGACCTTCAGGCCGCCGCCTGACCGAGCTGCCCAACCCCAGGGCGCCTGTTCTCGATCCGTCCAGCCCTGGCCGTCCAGGGCTGGACGGCGCTCCGTCGCATCCCTGTCCGTACCTGTGGAGAGTCAGGTCCATCCTGTCCGCGGTTGTGAGGCCCGCCAGCGTCCACACGGACCCACAGTGTGCGACAGGATCTCGGGTACGTCCTGGCGGCCCCGGGCGGCTGACCTCAGACCTGCCGGGCGAGCAGACTGGGGTGGTGCGAGGTCTGCTGGTCATCGGGCACGGATCGCGACGCGCCGAAGCCAACGAGACCGTCTTCGCGTTGGCGGCGGCACTCGCGGACGACCCCACGGTCGCCTGCGGCCAACCCGCCTGGGATGTCGTCGAGACCGCGTTCCTGGACGTGCTGCGACCAAACATCGCCGACGGCTACGCGGCGCTGGTGTCCGAGGGCTGCACCCAGATCGTCGCGCACCCGTTCTTCTTGTTCGCCGGACGGCACACGGCCCGCGACATCCCGGCGGCGCTGGCGGCAGCCCAGGCCAACCACCCGGGCACGACCTGGACCCTGACCGAGCCGCTGGGCCTGCACCCCGGTGTCGTCAGCACCGTCCGCTTCCGGATCGCGGACCGGGTAGCGGACGGGGACCAGCCCTCAGACCAGGGCTGACTCAGCTCGAAGGACAACTCCGGCCCGATCGATCCGGTGGCCCAGCCGTGCGACGGACGGACCGAGTTGTCAGCCGGAGCGGGCAGTATGGCGCGCGCCGGCGACAACTCGGTTCCGGGACCTGCCACGATCGCCGGGGCGAGCAGGTCCGTTGATCAAGCCGGTCCTGGACCGGCGAGGCGGCAGATCGCGGTGACGAGGCCCGCTATTCCGGGCTCCTCCGCGACGGCGTCCACCCGGATGCCGGCCTCGTCGCAGGCCAGCAGGGTGCGACGGCCCATAGCCGCGACCAGCAGTCCTGCCGGGAGCGGGCCGTAGAGCTCGGCGGTGACGCGGGCCGCCGTCGACGAGGCGAAGGCGACGGCGTGCAGCGCACCGCGACGCAGGTCGGCGGCGACCGCGGGGTCCGGCTCGGCGGGGACGTCGGTCTGGAGGGTGATGCGCCGGACCGTGCGGACACCCATCGGCGGCGCGGCCGACGCGCATACGGCGACCTTGAGGCCCGTGACCGGGATCTCGGTGACCAGGACGTGCGCGACCCGCACCTCGGCCGACGAGCGGACCGTGGCCAGGCCGAGCGCCTCGAGCGCGGCCGCCGCCGAGTCCGACGCGGCGACCAAGGTCAGGCCGGCGAGCGCGCGGACGTCCCGCCCGGCGCCCCGCAGCAGCGTCACGACCGCTGTGACCTCGTCCGCGTCGGCGAGGACCAGGGCGTCCGCGCCGGGCAGCGCGGCAAGCAGCTGGGAGGCGTCCGGGACGGGCGCGAGCGTCGAGACGAGGGTCTCGATGACGTCCGCGCCCTGCCGGCGCAGGTCCCGGGCGAGCAGGCCCTGGCGCTGCCGGGTGCGCGGTACCAGCACCCGGACGCCGCACAGCGGCCCGTCGCCCGCGTCTGCCGGCGCCGCCGGCAGCGCCATCCGGTCCACCTGTCCGCTCCCGTCGGCTCGTCGATCCCTGTCGGCCTGTCGCATCTCGTCAAGCGGTCGGATTGGTCCGTCCCCGCTGAGCCTCTTGCGTCTGCGCGAATCCTCGGTCACTCGAGCCGACGACGGAAAAGGCTCACTGTCTCGATCCGTCGCCGGCCCGTCCTGGCCGCTGGCGGCCGGCCTGGGCGCGAGCCGTGGCAACGGGTGAGGCCAGGGTCCGCGGCTCGGCGAGGCCGCGCCGCGGGCGTCGATCCGGGCGGCGACGTCGCCGACGACGATGACGGCCGGCGAGCGGACGCCGGTCGCGACCGCGTCCACCCCGAGCGACTCCAGCGTGGTGCGCAGCACCCGCTGGGTCGGCGTGGTGGCCCGCTCGACCACCGCGACCGGAGTGCCTGGTTCCCGGCCTGCCGCCAGTAACGCGTCGGCGATCGCCACCAGGTGCGCGACGCCCATCATGATCACGATGGTGAGCGCGGGCGACGTCAGAGCGGCCCAGTCGATTGTCGAGTCCGGGTGCCCGGGCGGCAGGTGGCCGGAGACGATCGCCACATCCTGGGCCAGGCCTCGGTGCGTCACCGGGATACCGGCGAACGCCGGGCCCGCGAGCGCGGACGACACCCCGGGGACGACCGTCACACTGACCCCGGCCGCGGCGCAGGCCTCGGACTCCTCGCCACCCCGGCCGAGCAGATAGGGGTCGCCGCCCTTGAGCCGGACCACCCTGGCCCCGGCCAGAGCCCGGTCGACCAACAGCGCGTTCACCTCGTCCTGGCCCCGCACGTCGCCGTCCGGCCCGACCCGGACGATCTCCGCCTCCGGCCGCGGGTACGCGTGCAGGGCCGCGTCCCGAGCCAGGTCAGAGATCACCACGTCGGCGCCGGCCAGCAGCTCGGCGCCACGCACCGTAATCAGCCCGGGGTCGCCGGGACCGGCACCGACCAGCCAGACGTGGCCACGCCGCGCCGCCGGCGGCCCGCTCCCGCGACCCGAAACGGCCCTCGCGCGCACGCGCGGAGACGTCCCAGCGCCGTCCCCCCAGCCGCTCGCCACGCACGGAACGTTACCGGCAAACGGCCCACAACCCTCGCAGCAGTCCGGCCCGCTGTCAGGCAGCCACGCGGAACTCCGGCCCGTAGCGCCGGCCGCAAGGCGCGGGGTCCCCGTGAGGTTTCGCGCCCCCAAGGGCGCGAAACCTCACGGGGACGCTAATGGATTCCGCACTCAGTCTTGGTGGTGCCGGCCCAGCGGCCGGCGCGGCCGGCGCCGCGCTGGGTGCAGGGCCAGCAGCCGACGGACTCGTAGCCGTCGGAGAGCAGCGGGTTGACCAGCACGTTGTGCTCGGCCACGTACCGGTCGACGTCCTCGTCGGTCCAGGTCGCCAGCGGGTGGATCTTCACCTTGCCGCGCCGCTCGTCCCACCCGACGACCGGCAGTTCCTTGCGGCCGGCCGACTCGACCCGGCGCGAACCGGCCGCCCACGCCTTGTAGGGCGCGAGGGCGCGGTCGAGCGGGACGACCTTGCGCATCCGGCAGCACAGGTCGGGGTCGCTGGCGTACAGGTCCTTGCCGTGCACGACGTCCTGGCCGGCGACGGTCAGCTGGGGCCGGACGCTGATCAGCGGCAGGTTGTAGGTCGCGGCGACCGCGTCCCGGGTGCCGATGGTCTCGGCGAAGTGGTAGCCGGTGTCGATGAACACGACCGGGATGTCCGAACGGAGCTTCGCCAGCATGTCGACGAGCACCGCCTCGGCCATCGAGGCGGCGACGACGAGCTTCGTGCCGAACTCCTCGACGGCCCAGCGCAGGATCTCCTCGGCCGGCGCGTCGGCGAGATCTCTGCCCGCATGCTCTGCGCGGGCCTTCAACGCGGCGTCCATCAGCCGTTCTCCTCCGCTGCGGTCCGGTCGTGGCTGCTCATCGAGGTCGAGGGCGCCGAGGTGGTGGCGCTGGCGAGCGCGGTCAGGCTCAGTCGGAAGGCCCGGCGACACGAGCGGCAGGTCCAGTGCCCGTGGCCCTCGCCGGCGACCCCGTCGGGGATATGCGGCACGAGTGACTCCTCACCGCAGTAAGGGCAGTAGAACGGGACCGCGCGCGCGCTCACCGACGTGCCCGATCTTCGATCCTCATGCCCGCCACCACCGCGTCGTGCGTGATCTTGGCCTCGTCGACGTTCTCCACCCAGTCGGCGAAGGTCTGGCCGTCGGCGCGCTCGACCTGGTAGGTCTTCAGCAGCCCGACCACGTAGTCGACGAGCTCCGCCGACGTGATCTTCAGGCCGCGCGACTTGCGGCCCAGCCGCGACCGGCTGCCCAGGTGGCCGCCGAGGTGCAGCTGGAAGCCCTCGACCATCTGTCCGTCCGCGCCGGGGACGAGCGAGCCCTTCAGGCCGATGTCGGCCACCTGGAAGCGGGCGCAGGCGTTCGGGCAGCCGTTGACGTTGATGCCGATCGGCTCGTCGAAGTCCGGCAGCCGCCGCTCCAGCTCCTCGATGAGCCGCGCCGCGTTGGCCTTGGTCTCGACGATCGCGAGCTTGCAGAACTCGATGCCGGTGCAGGCCATCGTGCCGCGGCGGAAGACGCTCGGGCGGACCACCAGGTCGAGCTCACCCAACGCCGCCTCCAGCGCGGCGATGTCCGCCTCCGCGACGTCGAGGATGACCAGCTTCTGCGTCGTGGTCGCGCGGATCCGGCCCTGGCCGTACTGGTCGGCGAGGTTCGCGACGGCGCTCAGCGTGGTGCCCGTCAGGCGGCCGGCGCGCGGCGCGAAGCCGACGGCGAACTTCCCGTCCTTCTGCCGGTGCACGCCGACGTGGTCGCGGCCCTCGGAGCGCGGCGCGGCCGGCGCGGGGCCGTCCGGCAGCGGCGAGGTCAGGTACTCCTTCTCCAGCGTGGCGCGCACCCACTCGACGCCCATGTCGGCGACGAGGAACTTCAGCCGCGCGCGGGTGCGCAGCCGCCGGTAGCCGTAGTCACGGAACAGCGACGCGACGCCGTGCCAGACCTCGGCGACCCGCTCGGGCGTCACGAAGGTGCCCAGGCGCACGCCCAGGTGCGGGTTCGTCGACAGGCCGCCGCCGACCCACAGGTCGTAGCCGGGGCCGAGATCCGGGTGCACGACACCGACGAAGGCGATGTCGTTGATCTCCTGCAGGGTGCAGTGGTCAGCACAGCCGGACATGGCCGACTTGAACTTGCGCGGCAGGTTCGCCAGCGACGGGTCGCCGACGAACTTCGCGACGACCTCGTCGATGACCGAGGTGGCGTCGATGATCTCGTCGCCGTCGACGCCGGCGAGCGGGCAGCCGAGCATGACCCGAGGCGTGTCGCCGCAGGACTCCTGCGTGGTCATGCCATTCGCCTCGAGCGCGCCCCAGATCGCGGGTACGTCCTCGATCCGGATCCAGTGCAGCTGGATGTTCTGCCGGTCGGTGACGTCGGCGACGTCCCGGCCGTAGCGGGTGGAGATGTCGCCGATCACCCGGAGCTGGTCGGACGTCAGGCGGCCGCCGTCAAGGCGGACCCGCTGCATGAAGTAGGAGTCCTCGATCTCCTCGGGCTCCAGGATCGCGGTGCGGCCGCCGTCGATGCCGGGCTTGCGCTGGGTGTACAGGCCCCACCAGCGGAACCGGCCGCGCAGGTCCTGTGGGTCGATGCTGTCGAAGCCGGTGTACGGGTAGCGGTTGAGGATGCGGTCCCGGACCTCGAGGCCGCCCTGGTCCTTCTTCATCCGCTCGTTGGCGTTGAGGGGCTCGCTGTAGCCGAGCGCCCACTGGCCCTGTCCCTTGGGACGGGTCACACGGGCTGGACGGGGCCGAGCAGGAGAAGTCATCTGATCTCTCGCGACGTTGGGAGCGGAGCACCGCCGGACTGGACGGCGCGGGAGTCCTCCAGGACACCTTGTCTCGCTGGGGCCAGCTACGGCCTGGTTGGCTGGGCGGCCGGATCTTCTGGCGGCCGGTTCCCGAGCGGCCGGCCGTGGGGCGGCCGGCCAGGCTCGGAGCGAGCGGCCCCAGCGGGGCCACGACAGGGTGTGAGGCGGGGGTCGGACTCAGCCGGTCAGCGAGTGCGACAACAGCCCGCGCTGGCGACCCGGAGCAGGTCGACGTGCAGCCGCGCGACCAGCAGGAGCTCCGGAAGGCCCTCAGCCACGGCGGCGAACGGCCGCGAGCGATGGCTGGGCGAAGTCATAGCACCCATGGTTCCACAGATGTCACGGCGGTGTCGACTTTGTGGCACACGCAATGCGGGGCGGACAGATTTCTATCTTATCCACCAAGTCAATAGAGATACTAGCCGGCGAGGGCGGAGCGCCGGCACACCGCGCGCAGACGGTCGACCAGCGGCCCGGAGCCCAGGCCCTTCTCCATCACGTCATCGGCACCGAGCGCGAATGCCTCATCACGGACCGTATGTGCCGAGAACCCGGTGAAGATGACCACCCTCGCCCGGGGCGCCAGCCCACGCACCCGCGGCAGCGCGGCGATCCCGTCCAGGACTGGCATCGCGACGTCGAGCAGCACGAGATCGGGCCCGGTCTCCGCGACCCGGTCAATCGCCTCGGCACCGTTGGCAGCCCGGCCGACGACCGTGAAGTCCGGCTCGAGGTCCAGCAGCAGGCAGATCAGCTCGCGCACGCCCTCGGCGTCGTCAGCGACGACGACCCTCAGGGGCGCGGGACCGCTCGGCGACGCCGGCCCGCGCGAGGACGCGCCACCGGACCAGTCCGCGGGCTCGCCCGCGCCCACATTCAGGTTCCGGTCCACTCCTACCGTTCTACCGGCTGACACAGGGTGCGCCCATCGTCATTCGGGGTGGTATTCGCGGATGGCCCGGGGCACTCCTGGGTGAACGTCCCGGTCGAGAAACGGATAGATCGGCAGCTCAGAACCGCAAGCGGTCTAACCGTATGTGCACGGGACCTTTGACCTCTAGCGGCAGTTGCCGCTCCACGCAATAGTTTGCTCACAAACCGTGACGGTCGCGATCAATGAGGTTGCAGATGCGGAATGCGGGCAGGCGGCAGGGCGGCCGTGGCCCCAAAAGCTATGGCCCCACAAGCTGTGATCCGGAACGCTGTGATCCCGAATGCCGTGGCAACCCGAGCTGTCGTCACGAGCGCACGGCGGGCGCGCAGGACTCCTTTCACCAGGAGGTCCGGCGCCGCCGGGACGCGCGCGGACTCTCCCGGGACGAGCTGGCCGCGCGGGCCGGGTACAGCCGCCAGTACATCAGCCAGCTGGAACAGCCGAGCAGGGGGATTCCGCCCCGGCCGGTGGTCGCCGCGGTGGACGCGGTACTGGAGGCCCACGGCGCGCTGGTCGAACTGCGTGACCGCGCCGCGGCGGACCAGGCCGAGCGGGAGGCCCGGCCGCGTGACCCCGAGCTCGAGTCCCGCCGCCGGGTCCACGACCTGCTGCACGGCCACCGCCACGACACCGACCTGGACTACCTTGACCGGACGGTCGGCGAGCTGATCGCGATGGCCGACGCCCTCAGCCCGCGAGACGTCCGGGAGCGGGTGCTCGACCACCAGGAGTTCATCGACGGGCTGCTGCGTTCCCCGATGCTGCCGCACCAGCAGGTTCGCCTCTACATGATCGCCGGCCATCTCGCTGGCCTGCTGGCGATCGCGCTGCTCGACCAGGGCGACCTGACCGGGGCGGGCACCTGCTGCCTGGAGGCCGCGGTGTTCACCGAGCTCACCGGCCACGAGGGGCTGCGTGCCTGGGCGATCGCCGTCAGCCGGCTGGTCGAGGAGGCCGTCAGGCACGCCACGGCCCTCGCCGCCGCGCGCGCGGGCACGGCGCGGGGCGCCCTCGGCGCGGACCTCGCCGCCCCTGCTCATCGCCCGACGGCGGACGGACGGGGCGCCGACCAGGCGACCGATGGGCTCACCGGCCCACCGGTCGTGGCACGCACGGACGGCTACGGCGGGCCCGGCTTCGACGAACCCGCCTTCGAGGAACCCGGCTTCGGGGGTTTCGGTGACGAGGCCGATCCGCTGGGTCTGCTGGCTACGCCCAGGCCCTCCGAGGACCCGGTCGTGCGCCGGGCCGACGAGCTGGCCACCGGCCGGGCAGACGGCTATGGACGTCCAGCGCCGGACGCCGGGGCGACCAGCCCGCCCTGGCGCGGCCTCGGGGACCTGCTGACCGCCCCAGGCGGGCCGGCCAGCACACCCCGCCTCGTGGCACTGGTCAAGGACCGGCTCGCCAGGTTCGCGACCACCACCAACTCCCGCCGAGACCGCCCACTACCCGGCCTCTCCCACGCCTTCCAACCGCCCATCTGAGCCGGACCTGCCAGATCGCCGACCTCCCAGATCGGCTTCGCCGATCCGGCAGGAACCCCGACGCAAGCTCCGCCGATCCGGCAGGAACCCCGGGAGGCGGCGAGCGGAGGTGCCGTGGGAGCGCCGGGGTCCCTGCGGAATCGGCGAAGCCGATTTCGGAGGTCGTGAGCACGGGGCCGTAGCTCGCAGCCGACGGAGCTCAGCAGAGACACCTGAGCGCAGGAGGCGGGGCCCGGCTAAACCTCGGCGAAGCGGATCTCGGCCGGCGGTGGGACCTCGCCGCGCGCGGCGGCGCGGCGGGCGAACTCGGTCAGGCCGGCGATCTGGCGCTCGCCCAGCCGGAAGTCCAGCGTGGTGAAGTAGCGGACCAGGGAGGCCTGGTCGAAGACCTCCCAGCGGGAGGCCCGGGCGGCGACCGTGTCCACCTCCGACAGCGCGCGTTCGATGCCGCCCGTCAGCGCGTCGTGGACCTCCTTGACGAGTCCCGGATGCGCCCGCGCGAACGGCCGGCGGGCCGCCCAGATCGCGAAGACCATCGGCAGTCCGGTCCAGTCCCGCCAGGCGGCGCCGAGATCGACCACCTCCGGCTGGTGGCCGGGGCCGCCCTGCTCGGACTCGTAGTAGGCCCGCAGCGCCACGTCGCCGATCGTCACCGCCGCGTCGGCCTCGCGCAGCATCATCGGCACGTCCGGCGGCATCGTGGTGTAGCGCGGCCGCACGCCGTAGCGGTCCTCCAGCAGCATCCGCGCGAGCAGCACGCTGGTCCGCGACGTCGATCCGAGGGCCACCGAGCGGATCTCCTCAATCGGCGCCTGGGTGCTGAGCACGACCGAGAGCACGGGTCCGTCCGAGCCGACGGCGAGATCCGGCAGCACGACCAGCTCGTCGGCGTGCCGCAGGTACTCGACGAGGCTGATCGGGCCGATGTCCAGGTCTCCGGCGACCAGCGCCTCGCTGAGGCGGTCCGGGGTGTCCTTGTGGAGGTCCAGGTCCAGCAGCGCACCGGAGTTGACCAGGCCCCAGTAGAAGGGCATGCAGTTGAGGAACTGGATATGCCCGACCCGGGGACGTGCCTCGGGGCGGTCCGGCCCGGCCGGCGTCGGGCGCGGCTTGGGGACCGTCACCTCGGCCAGGTCAGCCGGACGGGGGTGGCCGGCGGCGGGCTCGTCGACGCCTGGGGGCGTCAACTCGCGCCTCGCCGCTGGTCGGCTGCCTGCTGGGCGGCCCGGCGCTGGCGCAGCGCGAGCGGCAGGCTGAGCACGCCGCTGATCACGAAGGACAGGAAGACGCCGGGGATCGTGCTGACGCCACACAGCAGCACGACCGCGGTGACCACGCCGAACAGCAGCACCCGCAGGCCGTAGTAACGCGCGTGGATCGACAGCATCCCGCGCGCCGCCCCCGCCTGCCCGGGCGCGGCCGGCTCGGCCTTCGACAGCTTCGTCATGAGGTCCTCCAGGCCTTGCTCAACTTGCCTGTCCCGCCCAATGCCGTCTCGGCCAAGGTTCGCCCCGTTCCGGCGTCTCCATGATCACCGCTTCTGCCCTCCGGTGGTCGTAACCGAGCCTGTTTTCGTGACCGTTCGAGAGCAATCGCCGATTATGGTGACAGGCTGACCTCGGTGGTCACGGCGCTAGCGCCTGCGTGGGCGCTTCTTCACCCAGCCCAGCCGCAGCAGCACGCTCGGGTAGAGGCCCAGGCAGACGATCACGGCGAGCAGGCCGAGCAACGTCGACGGCGCGAGGGCCAGGCCCAGGGCGTGGGTCACCAGGTAGACCCCGATCCCGGGCACGAGGATCACCAGGAACGCCAGCACGAAGATCGAGCCGATGCCCGCCCGGCCCGCCACCCGCAACGGCGGCGACGACGCGCCCTCGGGCCGTCCGGTACTCGGCTGGCCGGCCGCCTGCCCCGCGCCGGGCAGCGGTCCGGCGCCGGACCGCTCGGCGGCCGGCTGGCCGGCGCCGGCCGGCGCTCCCGCGACGACCGACGACTCGGCGCCGGCCGGATCGGCGAGCGGCTGGCCGGCGGGGGGGTCCTGGTCGGTCACGTCGGCCCTGCCTACGCGTCGATCGGCTGGGGGATGTCGCGGCGGGCCGGGTCGGGGCCGTCGTACGAGCGGATCACCCGGTAGCGGGTGTCCCGCTCGACGGGCTGGAAGCCCGCGTCGCGGATCACGGCGAGCAGGTCGTCGCGCGTCATCGTGTTCGGCGTGCCGAACCGGTCGGCGTCGTGGGTGATCTTGTACTCGACCACCGAGCCGTCCAGGTCGTCGGCGCCGAAGTTCAGCGCGAGCTGGGCGGTGGTCAGGCCGTGCATCACCCAGAAGCACTTCACGTGATCGATGTTGTCGAACAGCAGCCGGGACACGGCGAACGTCTTGAGCGCCTCGGCACCGGTCGCCATCGGCTGGTTCATCAGCCGGTTACGCGGGTCGCCGACAGCGTCGTGCTGGAAGCGCAGCGGGATGAAGACCACGAAGCCGCCGGTCTCGTCCTGCAGTTCGCGCAGCCGCAGCACATGGTCGACGCGGTGGCGGGGCGACTCGATGTGGCCGTAGAGCATCGTGCACGGCGTGCGCAGGCCCTTGGCGTGCGCCAGCCGGTGGATGCGCGACCAGTCCTCCCAGTGGGTCTCGTGGCCGACGATCTGCTGGCGGATCTCCCAGTCGAAGATCTCCGCGCCACCGCCGGTCAGCGACTCCAGCCCCGCGTCGATCAGCTCGTCGAGGATCTCGTCGGCGCTCAGACCGCTGATCTTCTCGAACCAGTGGATCTCGGTGGCGGTGAACGCCTTGAGGGCAACGCCGGGCAGCGCGGCCTTCAGCTCGCGCAGCGACCGCGGGTAGTACCGCCACGGCAGCGTCGGGTGCAGGCCGTTGACGATGTGCAGCTCGGTGATCCCGGACGGCTCCATCTCCCTGGCCAGCCGGACGGCCTCCTCGATGCGCATCGTGTACGCGTCGGCCTCGCCCGGCTTGCGCTGGAACGAGCAGTACGCGCAGCTCGCCGAGCAGACGTTCGTCAGGTTGAGGTGCCGGTTGACGTTGAAGAACGTCTGGTTGCCGTTCTTGCGGGTCCGGACCTCGTGCGCGAGGGCGCCCAGCCAGGCGAGGTCGTCGCTGGCGTACAGGGCCTCACCGTCGGCGCGGTCCAGCCGTTCCCCGGCGCGGACCTTCTCCTCGATGCGGTGTCTGTCGTCGATCTCCCGCTTGCGGCCGGCGTCCATAAACGCCAAGCCTATCCCCGCCCGCCGCGTCGACCCGGCAGTGCCGGAGCCGGGCTACCTCTTCGCCTTCGGCGGCTTCACGACCTTCGGCGGGGCCGGGGTGGCGGGAGTCTCGATGTGCGCGGCACGCTTCTGCATGCGGGCCAGCGGGTAGCCGGCCGCCGCGCCGCCGATCAGGCCGAGCAGCACCGCGACGAGGATGTTCAGGCCGGCGGCGAAGAAGAGCACCGCCGCGATCACCAGGAAGATGCCGATGCGAGCGAGGAAGAACGGCAGCGCGGCCCTGAGGTCGAACTGCTCCAGCTCGGCCTTCGGCTTCCTTGCCGGCACCGCTGGCCTGGCCGCGGGCCGCGCACCGGCCTTCGCCCTGGGCGGCTTCACCTTGATCGGTGGCGCGCCCTTCGCGTCGGCCGCCGCCCTGCCTGCCCGGTCCCCGCGCCCGCGCGCCATCCCGATCTCCCTCATGCCCTTGGTCCGCCGAGACTTCGGTCCCACCGAGACCGCTGTCCCGTCAGGGCCACGTCCGCGTCGGTCACGCTTTCGTGTGGCGACGGCCCCGGCTCAGCCGGCGGCGCCACCCGCCGTCCGCTCGCTCTCGCCGTCCACCGTCATTCCAGTGTCGGCGCTTTTTCAGAATCCGGCGCAGTTCCAGGGTCCGGTGTTGTTCCAGCGTCTACTGTGCCAGGTCCCGGACGGTCCGTACGCGCCGCGCCCAGTTCGCCGGCCCAGCGCCGGAACAGGACATTGGGCACGCCGGCCGCGTCGAGCACTCGGCCCGCGACGAAGTCCACCAGCGCCTGCGCGTCCACGGCTCCCGCGTAGAAGCCGGGGCTCGCGGCCGCCACGGTCGCGCCGGCTTCGTGCAGGTCGACGAGGTGGCGCAGGGTCGCGCCGGTGAAGGGCATCTCACGCGGGACGACGACCAGCCGGCGGCGCTCCTTGAGGGTGACGTCCGCCGCGCGCTGGAGCAGGTCCTTGGACAGGCCCAGCGCGATTCCGGCCACGGTCGCGGTGCTCGCCGGGACGACGATCATGCCCCGGGTCGGGTAGGAGCCGCTGCTGGGCCCGGCCGCCAGATTGTCCGAGCCATGTACCCGCACGAGCGCGCCGACCCGGGCGGTGATCTCGTCCCGGTCCCGGCGGTCCTGGCCCGCGAGCGTCCGGCCGAGCCAGTCTGCCAGCGCGTCCGGCCAGGCACCCGGGCCGTCGCGCCAGGCGATCCCGGTCTCGTCGAGCAGCGTGAGCCGGGCGGCGCGCGAGACCACCAGGTCGACCGGCAGACCGGCGGCCAACAGTCCCCGCAGCACCGACGCCGTGTACGGCGTCCCGCTCGCCCCGCTGACCCCCACCACCCACGGCACCCGGGGCACCTCGCCCGCCACCTTGGCCCACCCCTTCTCAGGTCCTGGCAAGACGTAACCAGCACGCCTATGGGCTACCCCGCTCCGCCACACACCCGGCTGAGGCGCAACCATCACGCGCGCAGGCGCGCCTGCGCGGAGGCCCGCCCACGAGCGAAGCGACGTGGCCGGGCCGCGGGCATGTCGCCGCAGCGCCCGTTCGCGGAGGAGGCGGACCTGCCGGCGCTCCGCAGCCGTCCTGGCCTGGCGCCGACCTCCCAGATCACGACCTCCGAGATCATGACCTGCCGGATCGACTTCGTCGATCTACCCGGACGGAGCGAACCAAGAGATCAGCCGTGCAGGCCGCGGACGAGCAGGTCGGCGAGGGCGAAGACGAACAGCGCGATGCCGACGAAACCGTTGGCGGTGAAGAAAGCCCGGTTCACCCTGGACAGGTCGCCCGGCCGCACGATCGCGTGCTCATAGCCGAACGCTACGGCCGTCACGGCGATCCCGGCCCACCACAGCGCGCCGAACTGCTCCATCAGGCCGAAGACCACGAAGAGCGCGAACGTCACGGCATGGGTGACGACGGAGGCGATCAGCGCCGCGCGCACCCCGAACCGGGCCGGCACCGAGCGGACGCCGATCCGGCGGTCCACGTCGACGTCCTGGCAGGCGTAGATCAGATCGAAGCCGCCGATCCAGGCCCCGACCGCGAGGCCGAGCACGACGGCCGCCCAGGACCAGTGACCGGTGATCGCGATCCATGCGCCGATCGGCGCCACAGCCTGGGCGATCCCGAGGATGACCTGCGGGAAGTCGGTGAACCGCTTGGCGTACGGGTAGACGACCAGAGGCAGGACGGCGGCCGGAGCGAGTGCCAGGCACAGCCAGCCGAGCGCCGCGGCGGCCGCCAGGAACACGACCAGGGCGACCACGCTGCCGATCACCGCGGTGCGCACCGCGACGACGCCGGTGACGAGCTCGCGGGTCGCCGTCCGCGGGTTCTGCGCGTCGACGCGCCGGTCGATGATCCGGTTCGCGGCCATCGCGAAGGTCCGCGCGCCGACCATCGCGACCGTCACGAGGAGCAGGTGCAGCCAGTGCACCGAGCCGGAGATCCGGAACCCGGCGGCGAGCGCCGCGACATAGGCGAACGGCAGCGCGAAGACCGAGTGCTCGATCTTCACCAGCCGCAGGAACGCCTTCGGCTTCGCGATCGCGCCGGGAAACGCGGCTGCCTCGGTCATCGGGCACACTCCCAGGCCGGGGTCCGGGCGGGGTCCGGGCGGCAGGTCCGGCTCCCCCGGGTTGCGCGGGTCACAGTCCGTACTCCTTCCAGCGGGACGTGACCAGCTCGCGGGTGGCCTCGTCCATCACACACTCGGCGGGCCAGCCGCCGGCCCGGCGGTAGCCCTCGGTCGGCAGCTTGCGGGTCGCGTCGATGCCGGCCTTCCCGCCGTAGAACTGCTCGTACGACGAATGGTCCAGATGGTCGACCGGGCCGACCGTGGTGACCAGGTCATGGGCGTAGTCCACGTTGCCGAACGCCCGCCAGGCGACTTCCGCGTAGTCATGCACATCACAGTCCGCGTCGACGACGATCACCAGCTTCGACAGCGAGAGCAGGCCCGCTCCCCAGACCGCGTGCATCACCTTCTGCGCCTGTTTCGGGTAGCGCTTGTCGATCGAGACGATCGCGCAGTTGTGGAAGACGCCGGCCTCCGGCAGGTCGTAGTCGACGATCTCCGGGATCAGCATCCTGATCAGTGGCAGGAAGATCCGTTCCGTCGCCTTGCCCATCGGGCCGTCCTCCTGCGGCGGGCGGCCGACGACGATCGTCTGGTACACCGGGTCGCGCTGCATCGTCATCACGTCGACGCGCAGCGCCGGGAACGGCTCGACGGGCGTGTAGAAGCCGGTGTGGTCGCCGAACGGGCCCTCGGGGAGGCGCTCGCCGGGCTCCAGCCAGCCCTCCAGCACGATCTGGGCGTTGGCCGGGACCTGCAGCGGGACGGTCAGGCAGTCGACCAGTTCCACCCGCTCGCCCCGCAGGAAGCCGGCGAACAGGTACTCGTCGATGTCCGCGGGCAGCGGGGCGCTCGCCGCGTAGGTGACCACCGGGTCGCAGCCGAACGCGATTGCGACCGGCAGCCGCTCCCGGCGCCGCTCGGCGACCGCGTGGTGCGCGTTCGAGTCCTTGTGGATCTGCCAGTGCATGCCGACGGTCCGGAAATCATGGCGCTGCAGCCGGTACATGCCGAGGTTGCGGGCGCCCGTCTCCGGATGGCGGGTGTGAGTGAGACCCAGGTTGAGGAAGACTCCGCCGTCCTCGGGCCAGGACTGAATACCCGGCAGCCGGTGCAGGTCCACCTCGTCGCCCTTGTAGACGACGTCCTGGCAGGGCGCGGTGCGGACCTTCTTCGGCGGCATGTTCGTCAGCCGGGCGGCCTTGCCCAGGGCTTCACGCATCCCGGAGAAGCCGTGTGGCAGTTCGGGGCGCAGCATGTCGGCGATCCGGTCGCCCAAGTCGTCTAGCGTCTCGACGCCGAGCGCCCGGGCCATCCGCTTCTCGGTGCCGAACACGTTGATCGCCAGCGGCATGTCCGCGTCGAGGGCGTTCTCGAACAGCAACGCCGGGCCGCCCGCGCGCACCACCCGCTGCACGATCTCCGTCACCTCGAGCTTCGGGTCGACTGGCGCCTTGATTCGGCGCAGCTCGCCATGCTTCTCGAGATCGTTCAGAAACGCCCGCAGATCCGCCCATGCCATGTCGCCATCCTCGCAGCGCCCGGCCACGGCCGTCGGCGCCCGCGACACCGGGTCGCGGTCGGACGGGCCCCTCCAGACGTCCGTCACAACCAGTCGGCATGTGCCGCACGTCACTACGCGGACATGGCGAGCGGTCCTGGCGCACACTGGCGGTGCGCCAGGACCGCCAGGCATCACCAATGAAGCGCCAGGACGGTCTGGCACGCCGTTGATCGCGATTGGTCGGGCGATTTGGTCCGCCGTAGGCTGACGTAGTCGCCGAGTCCGCCCCGCGGCAGCGGCAGCGGCCGGCGAGGCGACCTCGGCCGCGGCAAGCCGACGGCCGCAGCCAGCAGCGGGCGGGAAGGGGGGCGAAAGCCGGTGAGTCTCCTGCTCTACATCGTGTTCTACGCCGTACTGGCCTATGTGATCGTCGATGTCGCGCGGACGCCGCGCGAGGAGATCCGGGTCCTCACGAAACCGATCTGGATCCTCGTCACCCTGCTGCTCTCCCCGATCGGCGGTGGCGTGCTCTGGTTCATCTTCGGCCGGCCCCGGTCGGCCGCACGCCGGCGCGCCGCACGCCGCGAGCATCCCGCCTATGGCGGCCGGTTCGAAGTCATCGAGCCCGGGCGCCTGGCCGGCCCCCGGCCGCTGCGCCCGTGGTCGCGGGGCGACCGGTTCGCTCGCCCGCTCGGCCCAGACGACGATCCCGAGTTCCTCCGCGAGCTGACCGAGCGGATCCGGCGCGAAAACCCGGATGGCCCACCCGCGCTGTCCTGACGACCGGGGCCTAGGCGGAGACGCCGGCGTAGGAGTGCAGGCCTGTCAGGAACAGGTTGACCACGTAGTAGTCGACGAACAGGGCGCTGAACGCCACGAGGGAGACGGCGGCGGCCTTCTTGCCGCGCCAGCCGGCGGTCGCGCGGGCGTGCAGGTAGGCGGCGTAGCAGACCCAGGTGATGAACGACCAGGTCTCCTTCGGGTCCCAGCCCCAGTAGCGGCCCCAGGCGGCCTCGGCCCAGATCGCGCCGGCGATCACGGCGAACGTCCACACCGGGAACCCGAACGCGATCAGCCGGTAGGTCAGGGTGTCCAGCGACGCGGCCGACGGCAGCTTCATGACGATGCCACCGCGGCTGCGCATCGCGGCCGTCACCTCGGCGCGGCCGGCCGCGACCTCGGCCAGCTGGTGCTCCCAGCGGTCCTTCACCAGGTACAGCACAGTGGTGACCGCGGACACCAGGAAGATGCCGCTCGCGAGGATCGCGGCCACAACGTGGATCTTCAGCCAGTACGAGTTCAGCGCGGGCACCAGCGGGCCGGCGGCCACATACAGCACGGTGCCGGCGAGGCCCATGTAGACCAGCACCGGGAAGGTCACGAACACGCCGAGCCAGCGCACGTCGAAGCGGGCCAGCAGCACCAGGAACGCCGTGATCGCGATCAGGCAGATCATCGACGAGAACTCGTACATGTTCCCCCACGGCACCCGGTGCGCGGCGAGGCCACGGGTCACCACGGAGCTGAGGTGCAGCCCCCAGCCGATCAGCGTGAGCACCACCGCGATCCGGCCGAACAGCCGAGCCCGGCGCAGGTCGGCACCGTCGGCGGCCTCATCCGCGCCGCCGTGGGCGCCGGCCTGGGCGGCGGGGGCCGACGCGACGGCTGGCGTCGTCGGCTCCCCGGCTCCGGACGCGGCACCGACGAGGGCGGGCTCGCGGGTCAGCTCCGCCGCGGCGGCCCGCACGGCGAGGTCGGCCTTCGCCCTGGCCGCGGATCCGCCGTCCGCCCGGCCGAACCGGCTGAACGCGAACTCGGCCGCGTAGCCGAGCATCCCGGCCGCGTACACGGCCATCGCGCCGCCATAGAGGTGGTCGGACAGCGATGCGAGGCCTTCGTTGACGGCCATCACGGCTCCCGTCGTTGGCTTGCTGGGGTGTTCTCGATGCTGTCGTCGGTGGGAACGGACCGCCCAGTCGGTTGGCCGCCCTCAGTCGTCCCGGCTGTCGCGGTAGCGGTCCCGTCGGAGGCAGCGGCCTCTGGCGTCGGGGCCTTCGGTGCTTTGGGCCCTGACCTCGCGCCCCAGGACGCGGTCGTCTTCGACGCCGGCACGGCCGTTGACGCCGGCACGGCCGTTGACGCCGGCGGGGCTTTTGGCGCCGGCTGGGCCGTTGGCGCTGGCGGGGCGGGCTCGTTTGGTGGCGTCATGGCGGCGCCGGTCGCGACACGGAGCTGCTCCGTGAGCGCGGCCAGCTCGGCGGCGAAGCCCTCGGCGTCGGAACGGGACAGCCCGCCGATCTCGACGGTGCTGCCGCCGCTACCGCCGTCAGCCGCGGCTCGGGCGCGGACCCAGACGCGCCGCCGGCGGACTCGCAGGCTGGCGATCAGGCCGACGATGATCGCGATAGCCGCGATGAGCACCAGCTGCTTGGACGGATCGGACTTCACTTGGAACTGGGCGTACTCGCGCACACCGTCCACCGAGAGCGACATCCCGCCGGGCAGGCCGGTCATGGTCCGCGCGTCCGAATGATTGATCCACAGCGCCTGCGAGACGAGGCCGTTACCGCTCGGCCCGTCCGCCGTGAACTGCTTCATGTCCCGGGTGTCGAGGGAGTAGATGTTCTGCGGGACACCCTCGTTGACGTGCAGGTTGCCGACGAAGCCGGTCAGGGTGATCGCGGGGTTGAGGTTCCCCGGGTAGATCGAGACGAGGCCCTCGGCCGGGTCGGCCAGTGTGGTCGGTGTGAAGAAGCCGGTGAACGCCACCTGCTGGGGCACCTGGAGCTTCCCGGTGGCGGGCAGTCCCGTGTCGGGGATCTTGACGACGCACAGCGACCGGAAGTTCGAGTCGACCTGGGCGCAGGTGACGTACGACGCCCAGACGACCTTCCCGGTCTTGTCCTTCAGCACGAAGTGCGGGGCGTAGCCGTGGCCGAGCAGGTAGACGTTGTCGTTGCCGAGCTTCAGCGGGTGGTTCGGGCTGATCACCGTGTGCTGGACGGGCGCGTCCAGGTCGCGCGTGTACGAGACCGCGGCGGAGAACTCCTTCGGCTCGCCGTTGAGCTGGTAGCTCGCGGTGAACTTGTCCAGGGTGACCGAGTAGGGCTTCAGCTTGGCGGTGTCGACCATCGCCCCGGCGGAGAACTGGTCGTAGGACAGCAGGGTGTTCGAGAAGCCGTCGCCCTGCACGACGAGCATCGAGCCCTGGTAGCCGAACCAGGAGCCGAGCCCGACGCCGAGCAGCAGCACCATCAGCGCGATGTGGAACACCAGGTTGCCGGTCTCCCTCAGGTAGCCCTTCTCGGCGGCTACCGAGTGGTCGGGGCTACCGTCCGGGCGGGTCGCACCCGCTGGCGCCACGGCGACGCGGAACCGCTTCGCCCGCAGCACCTTGCCGGCCACCGCGGTGACGTCCGCCGGGGCGTGCGGGCTCGTGAAGGCCGAGCCGCCGGCCAGCCGGCCCGGCCGGGCCGGCGCCGCCGGCGGGCGGCCGAGCAGCGCCTGCGCGTGCCAGCGCACCCGGCTCGCCAGGCAGCCGATCAGCGAGACGAACAGCAGCAGGTAGATCGCGGCGAACCAGGGCGCGCTGAAGACGTGGAACAGGCCGAGGTGCTCGAACAGCGGGCCGAGCGTCGGGTGGTTGTTCTGGTACCGCGCCACCAGCAGCGGGTTGATGTTGTTCTGCGGCAGCAGCGAGCCCGGGATCGCGAACACCGCGAGCAGGAACAGCAGGATCAGCGCGGTGCGCATGCTGGTCAGCACCCGCCAGCCACGGCGCACCGGGTCGACGACCCGGGCGAGCGGGCCGCGGCCACCGCGCGGCGCCACCGGACCGGCATCGGCGGCGGCCGGGGACGTCGGCTGGAGGCGCTCGGGCACGCCGAACGCGTCCGGCTGGGCAACGATCTCGTCCGCGCCGGACCCGGCAGGGGTCGTCGGCGTGGCCAGGTCCCGCGCGTCGGTGGACGTTGTCGAGGGTGGCGTCACAGCGGTGTCTCCGCGAATCCGGGGGCCAACGAGCGCAGGTGGAAGACGAGCTCGGTCCACTGGCCAGTCACCTGCAGTACGCCGACGGCGACGAGCAGCGCGCCGCCAACGAGGGTCAGCACCCGGGCATGCGACCGGACCACCGCCAGCGCGCCGGCGGTCCGGCGGAACGCGAGCCCCACGATCAGGAACGGCACGCCGAGCCCGAGGCAGTACACGGCGGACAGGAACGCGCCACGGCCGGCAGTCGCGCTCTGCGCCGCGAGGCCGAGCACCGCTCCGAGCGTAGGGCCGATGCACGGCGTCCAGCCGAGGCCGAACATGACGCCCAGCAACGGCGCGCCCAGCAAACCCGGCGTGGGTAGGCGGTGCAGCCGTACCTCCCGGTTGGCCCACAGGAACCGCGAGAAGACGCCAGCGAACAGCAGCCCCATCACGATCGTGAGCGCGCCGAGCACCTGGGCCTCGCCGACCTGGTGGACGCGAAGCCAGCTCCCGAGGCCGCCGAACAGGACGCCGTAGGTGACGAACACCGCGCCGAACCCGAGCACAAACAGGCCGCTCCCGACGGTGACCCGTCCGATCCGGCGCACCCGCTGGACCAGCGACTGCCCGACACTCCCCCACCGCGCGGCCATCCCCTCGGAGGAGCCGCCAGCCGGGGCGCCTGGAGCGCTTCGGACACTCACCGTCGTCGGCGCCGACCCGCCTGCCGAAAGGGCGCATGGGGAACCGGGATCGGGAGCAGGGCCGGTAGGCGGACCGTTGACGAGCCCCTCGGCGACGCCGACCCCGGCCGGGACGAGCGCGGCCCCGACCGGAACCGCGTCGACCGGCGCTGCCTGGAAGGCGGTGATATCGACCGCCGAGGCACCTGGCAGGACCGCGTCGGACGGGACGGAGTCAGACGCGGTGGCGTCGGACGCGGTGGCGTCGGACGGGACGGCGCCGGCGGTGCGGGCGCTGCCGGCTCGGCCGCGGCGGCCCGCCGGCTGGCCTTCCAGGTCGGCGCCGGACAGGCCCGTGATGTAGGAGAGATAGCCCGGGACGAGCGGGAGCACGCAGGGCGAGAAGAAGGACAACAGCCCGGCGGCGGCCGCGACCGGCGTCGCGAGCAGCAGCGGGCCGTCCGTGACCAGCCCGGTGACGCTCACGCGCACTCCCGCGCGGGGCACGTCGACCCGACGGCCTCGGGAGGTCCGCCGGCGACCACAACCCGTTGGCCAACCGGCACAGGCGGAGCAGCTGACACCGACCGACCGACCGGGACCAACCGACCAACCAGCACCGACCGGCTAGCCGGGACGGACCTACCAACCGGGACCTGCCAGCTCGGCTGGACCCGCCGACTCAGCGGGGCCTGCCGCTGCTGGGCGGCTGGCGCTCCGACGGCGGTCACGTCTCGGCCTCGATCTTGTTCAGGATTGGGGTGAGCGAGTCGACGGTCACGCCGCCGGCGAACCTGGCGGCCACGTCACCCTTCGGGTCGAGCACGAACGTCGTCGGCAGGGCGACGGCGACCGGCCAGCGGGCCGCGAGCGTGCCGAGCTTGTCGACGACGCTGGGGTAGGTGACGTCGTAGTCGCGGACGAACGCCTGGGCGGGCGACGCGTCCTCCCGCTCGTCGACGCCGACGATCGCGACGTTCGGCTTGGCCGCGGCCACCTTGACGAGGTTGGGGGTTTCTGCGCGGCAGGGCGCGCACCACGAGGCCCAGAAGTTCACCACAACGATCTTGCCGCGCAGCGAGGCGAGATCCAGCTTCGCGCCGGTCAGCGTGGTGCCGGACAGGGCCGGCGCGGCCGCCCGGTGGCCCGGCGCCGCGAAGTCCTGGCCGGGCGCCTGTTGCACGAACTTGAAGGTGCCGGCGGAGGCGTCGGCCCGGTTCGGGTTGCCGGAGCAGCCGGTCAGCCCGGCACCGAGCGCGCCGATGGCCAGCGCCAGCGCCGGGAGCGCCGCTCGACGGCCACCGAGCGCGCCCCACCGGCGGCGCGCGCCAGCGCCCCGCCGTCCCGTCTCCAGCACATCACCCAGTATGTGCGCCACTCTCCGCGCCCCCACCTGCGTCCCGGGCTCGCTGCGTCGAGCCCGCTCCATCGCCGCCCTCATCGCTCCGCCGTTCCGCGCGTCCCCGGCCGGGCGGAGTGCCTCGGCCTCGTCCCGTCGGACTGCCCGCCGCACCGGCACCGCCGATCCGGCCTGCCAGGGCCGCTTGGGCAGGGCCTCCGCTCGCCTGCTGTTGGGGCTTGCCCGGACCGGTGGCGCCGCTCCGGGGCATCGACTCACCCCACGTCTACGACCATCCGTAGAACTTCACTCACCACAGTAAGCCGCGCTCGCTCCACAGGCCGTCCCGGCCCCTGGCTACCTCTTGTGACAAGGCCCATCGGCCCATCGGGGCCGGCGCGAGAATTCGTTCAGATCTGGTGGTCGCGGTTTTCGAGATTTCGTGACCACCAGGTATGACTCGACCCAGCGCCACAGGGCAGGCGCCGGGACGGGACCCGAGTTGGTCGCTTTCGGCTCGTGCCCCGATGGTCCTCGTGTCCCGACAGC
>Ga0207641_10001607_pt1 | contig 22063 bp, 12 predicted proteins | sample KBSSwiS62_FD_184306 | JGI IMG/M metagenome (GOLD analysis project Ga0207641, IMG submission 184306) | Switchgrass rhizosphere microbial communities from Kellogg Biological Station, Michigan, USA - KBS Switchgrass S6-2 (SPAdes) (version 2) | ecosystem: Host-associated > Plants > Roots >... | reverse complement strand
TACCGCTACCAGCTGCTGTTCTCCAACACCCGGGACGGCTCGCTCATGCGCCGCTTCCCGGTGCTGCTGCTGTGGCTCTGCCTGGGCGTGAGCATCGCGGTACTGCTGCGCCGCGGGCGGATCCCGGGGGCCGCGCTGGGGGTCTCCCGGCGGCTGATCGGCTCCAGCCTGCTCGCGTTCGTCGTGCTGGCCCTGACGCCGACGAAGTGGACCCATCACTTCGGCGCGTTCGCCGCCCTGGGTGCCGGCATGGCGGCGGTGGCCGCGCTGGCGACCGGGACGAGCGTGCTGCGCTCGCGGCGGAACCAAGCACTGCTGGTGGCGGGGCTGCTGGTCGTCACGGCGCTGGCGTTCGCGGGCCCGAACACGTGGTGGTACGTCTCGAACTGGGGCGTGCCGTGGTTCGACAAACCGCCCTCGGTGCACGGGATCTCGGCGACCTCGCTGCTGCTGCTCGCCGCGGCCGTGACCGTCGTGTACGCGGTGGTCGAGCACCTGCGCGGGCCGGTCGTCCCACGGCCGCTGGACGGGCGCGGGCGGCGGCTGAACAACGCCCCCATCGCCGTGTTCTGCGCGCTGCTGGTGATGTTCCAGGTCCTCTCGCTGGCGAAGGGCGTGCAGAAGCAGACGGGCAGCTACTCGCTCGCCGCGGACGTCGTCTCCGATCCGACGGGCTCGCGGTGCGGGCTGGCCGGCCGGATCCTCGTCGAGACGAACCCCGAGGCGGGCACGCTGCACACCGTCCCGGGGCCGGACGAGCCCGTCTCCACCGGGTTCACCGTCGACGGCCTGCCGCCCACCGGGCCGGGCTCGCTGCGGGACACCGACGGCGCGGGCGACCACGATCCCGGCGTCACCGGGACCGGCCCGCACGGCGGTCGGGTCCTGGGCAGCTGGAGCCCGGACGACCAGCACACCGGCGAGCTGCGCACGCCCTGGTACGGGCTCCCCGCGGCCGCGAAGGACGGGTCGGCGCCGCTGGTGCTGGGCGTGGCGGGCCAGGTGGGGTCCGGGACGTCGTTGGCGCTGGAGTTCCTGCGCGGCGGACAGATCGTGGACACCGAGGAGCCGTCGGGGTCCGACGGCGCGGTCACCGCGACCGCGGACCCGCTCGGCACCGCGTCGACCGGGCGGGGCTGGCGGGACGTCCGGTTGGACCTGGCCGGGACCGAGGCCGCGACGGCGGACGCGGTCCGGGTCGTCGCGACGGACCAGGCTCTCGGCCAGACGGGCTGGATCGCAGTCGCCGAGCCGCGGGTCCCGCGGCTCACGCCACTGACCACGCTGGTCGGGGACTCGCCGGGCTACCTCGACTGGCCGACCGCCTTCCCGAGCCCGTGCCTGCGGCCCTACGGGATCCACCGCGGCGTCGCGGAGACGCCGACCTACCGGATCCTGGCGGACACCCAGCAGCGCGAGGTCGGGGACAACTGGGGCTGGCCGTCGACCGGCGGGCCGCAGGGGTGGATCGACCCGCTCGCCCGGCAGCGGGTGCTGCCGACCTACCTGCAGGGCGCCTGGGACTTCGACTGGGGGCAGCTGCGGATGCTGGAGCCGTACGCGCCGGGCGGCGCCCCGGACGTCACGCCCGGGACGCGGACGATGTGGGGCTGGGAGCAGGTGGGCACGATCGGCGACGCGCCGGAGGACCCGCCGCCGGACCGGCCCTGAGCCGTCCGGTGGCGATGCGGATCTGCGCCCAGAGCCGCTCTGGACGCGGATCCGCACCAGCCGGGCCCGCCCGGCCGTGATCAAGGGCTGATCGGGGCCGTCGGTGATCGACTGGCCCCGATCCGCCCATGATCACCGGGTGGGGGTCACCCGCAGGTCGAGGCCTCGAAGGCGTCCCGCGCGTAGCGGTAGTCCGTACGCTCGACGGCACCGGTGAGGTTCGCCCAGAACCTCGCCGGCGTCAGCGGGGCGCGGTAGGACTCCCGCAGCTCGACGGTCCGGGGGCAGGTCAGCGCCCGCCGCGCCGCGTCGACGTAGGACGGGCCCACGAACCCGGTGTCCCCGCGGACCCCGGCCTCGGCGAGGAACCACTCGGGCAGCAGGTCCTTGTCGTGCCCGATCCGCCCGCGGGGCACCCCGGTGGCGTGGCCGGCGATCGGGTTGACCAGGCCGACGCCGTCGAGCACCCGGGTGGCCGGCGGCGCGAGCTCACCCGCGACGCCCAGGTTCAGCCAGACCAACGTGTCCGTGGCCGCGGGGTAGGAGTACCAGCGCCCGCCGCCGACGATCGCCAGGGCCGGGTCCCCGGCCCGCGCCAGCCGCTCGACGCCCTCGCCGACCATCGGGTGGGTCCGGTAGTCCTCCGCCGTGATCGGGTGCGGGTTGCCGAGCAGCAGCACGTAGTACAGCCGCTCGTTCGCGATCCAGTTCGGGCCGAGGTGCTCGCCGTAGGCCGGTCGCAGCGAGGTCAGACAGCAGCCCGCCCACACCGCGGTGGCCAGCACCGGGACCAGCGTGAACCGGGTCAGCGGGACGACCATCACCGGTAGGAGCAGGCAGAACAGGGCGGGCAGCAGCATCCGGCCGTGCATGAAGTCCCCACCGACCCGGGTCACGTAGCCGCCCAGGAGCAGCGCGGACACCACCGGGACGGCCGCGACCACGGCGGTGCGGGAGCGGGGCGACCCCGTGCCGACCGGACGGCGGCGGACCGCGAGGGCGAGGGCCACGAGGAGCAGTCCGATCCCCGCCCACCACAGCTGGTATGTGCCGAGCAGGTCGTCCAGGTAGAACCCGCCCTGCTCCCAGCGCGTGACGCCTGCCTCCTTGGCCAGCGCGGTCTCCGGGACGATCAGGCCGTAGTAGCCCATCCGGAAGACCTCGTAGGCCGCAGGCAGGGCGAGCGCGGCCGCGACGAGCCCGGCCCGCCTGCCGCAGCCGCGGACCAGCACGAGCAGCGCGATCCCGAACGGCGGCCAGAGCAGTGCGAGATCGGGGCGGACCAGCGGGGCGAGCCCGAGCACGAGCGCGAGCGGCCACGCGCCCCGCTCGGAGCGCAGCAGCCGGATCAGCAGCCACCACAGCAGCCCAAGCCAGCCGACGATCAGGCCGGTCTCCAGGCCGGACGTGCCGAAGTCCCAGAACGGCGGCAGCGCCAGCACCACCAGCGCGCCGGCGGGGAGCACGGCCCGCGCGCGGTGCAGCCTGCGCGCCGCGTCCGCGGCGAAGACCAGGCCGGCGACGGAGAACAGCAGCCCCAGCACGACGGCGGCCCAGTTCAGCGAGACGCCCGGGACCAGCCCGGGCAGCGCGACCAGGTACGTCCAGAGGGTGGAGGTGTTCGCCTCCACACGCTCCCCGACGTTGAACACCGGGCCCGCGCCCGCCAGCAGGTTGCGGACGGTGCGCAGGACGATGAGGCCGTCGTCGGACACCCAGCGGCGGTTCCAGATCAGGCCTGCGAAGGCGAGCCCGAGGACCACGAGCACCGCCGCGTTCCAGCCCCGGCGGGCGGTGGGCGCGACGACGGGTCCGAGGCGGGGGCGTTCCAGTGCCACGGTGCTCATGCGCGGCGCTCCTCGGCCACGGTGCTCACGTGCGTCACTCCTCGCTGGTCGGGAAAGCGACCCTAGGGGTCCACAAGATCGCCTGCCGGGTACCCGCCGGGGCGACGCCGGATCGTGACCCCCTTCGCACCCTCCCGGGGCAGGGGCCTGGCAGGCTCTCCGCGTGGTCTCCCCCGCACGCTCCGCCCCCGACGCTCTCCGGGAGGAGCCCCCCTCGCCCGCCCCGGGGCGGCGACGGGATGTCCTCGCCGGGCTGCTCGGGCTCCTCGTGCTGGTGTGCGCCGTGGCGTTCCCGCTGGCCCCGGTGGTGCAGCCGCGGGTGGACTACGCGTGGACCGGGCCCGGCGCGGCCGCGCTCCCGCTGATGCCGTACCAGCCCGTCGGGCTCACGGCGACGGTTCCGTGCGGCAGCTCCCTGGAGACCGTCCCCGCGGACCCCGATCCCACCGCGGACCGGCTGGACGGGCTGGTGATCACCCCCGTCCGCGGCGGGGCGCGGGTCACCAGCGCGGGCATCGACCTCGGCACGGTCCCGCTGCGCGCGGGCTGCACGCTGTCCGTGCAGAGCTCCGCGTCGAGCACGTCGGTCCTGGTCGACGGGGCGGCGGTGGTCACCCGCGCGGGAGACCTGCGGCCCGCCGTCGCCGTCCTGGTCTCCGACGGCCCGGCATCCGTGCGGCTCACCGCGGACACCCGCTTCCAGACGACGATCACCCCGCTCAAGGCCGCGATCGCCGCCCTCGGAGTGTCGGCCCTGGTCGCCATGCTGGTCGTGCTGGCCCGCAGCGAGCGCGGCCGCCGGGTGCGGCTGCTGCCGCGCGGCTGGTGGCGGCCCCGCCTCGTCGACCTCGGCGTGACGGTCGTGCTGGCCGTCTGGTGGGTCGTCGGCCCGGTCACGGTGGACGACGGCTACATCGCCGGCATCGTCCGGGACCGCGCGAGCAGCGGCTTCATCGGCAACGTCTACCGCTGGCTCAACGCGCCCGAGTCGCCCTTCAGCTGGTTCTACGACCTCTACTGGCTGTGGGCGCAGGTGTCCCCGTCGACGGTCTGGATGCGGCTACCGTCCATCCTGTTCGGCCTGGTCACGTGGTGGGTGCTGAGCCGGCTGGCGCTCCCGCGGCTGCTCGGGCGCATGTCGCCTCAGCTCCCGTGGCTCGCCGCGCTCTGCTTCCTGCTCTGGTGGCTGCCGCTCACCCTGGGGCTGCGTCCCGAGCCGTGGGTGGCGCTCGGGACCCTGCTGTCCGTGGTGCTCGTCGAGCGTGCCGTGGCGCTGCGCCGGGTGACGCCGCTGGTGTGGGCGCTGCTGGTCGCGGGCCTCTCGACGGCCCTCACACCGGGCGGCCTGATGGCCTTCGCCCCCGTGGTCGCCGCCGCCGTCCCGCTGCTGCGGATCCTGCGCTCGCGGGGCCCGTGGGTCGTCCCGGTGCTGCTCGCCGGGCCCGCCGCCGCGGTGTTCCTGATGGTGTCCGACCAGAGCCTCGCCGGGATGCTGGAGGCCACCCGGGTCCGGACCGTCATCGGCGGCGGCGAGCCCTGGTACGCCGAGTTCCACCGCTACTCGCTGTTGCTCTCCACCGACCTGCAGGGCTCGCTGGCCAAACGGGCGCCGGTGCTGCTGAGCATCCTCGCCGCGGTCGCCGTGCTCTGGTCGCGGCGGTCGAGGCCCGCGACGCGGCTGGCCGTCGCGTTCCTGCTCGGGCTCGCCTCGATGACCACCAACCCCACGAAGTGGACGCAGCACTTCGGGGACCTCGCCGGGATCGGCGCGGCCGTGCTGGTGGTGGGCATCGCGGTCGTCGGGCGGCGGGCGCTGGCCGGGCGGGTCGCGCCGTGGCTGGCGGGGCTGGGTGCGCTCACGGTCGCCGGGTCGCTGGTGTGGGCCGGGACGAACGTGTGGCCGTTCGTGTCGAACTGGTGGGGGCTGACCTGGAGCACGGTCACGCCGTTCGTCGCCGGGGTGTCGATCGCGACGCTCTGGCTGCTCCTCGGTGTGCTCGTGGTCGGGGTGGCACTCGCGGTGGTCGCCTGGCGGCGGTCCGACGGGCGGGCGGCGGCCCCGTCCCGGTGGTGGCCCAGCCCGGCGCTGGTGGCGACGGTGCTGGTGGCGGCCGTCGTCGCGCTGCAGGTGCTGGCGTTCGCCCGCACGAGCTGGGCGCACCGGGACGACTACACGCTCGCGTCGGACGCCGTCTCGACGCTGCGTGGGGACCCGTGTGGGCTCGGCGCGCGGATGTCGGTGGAGACGGACATGGCGGCGGGGCTGCTACCGGCCGCGCCCGGCCCGTCGGTCCCGGTGCTGCCCACGGACGCGGGTGGGGTGGAGCTGCCGGGCATCCGCGTGGCGGGCGAGGGCGACACGGCCTGGTTCAGGCTCGACCCCGCGCAGCGCTCGCGCGAGCTCCCGGTCGTGGTGACCACCTCCGGGGAGCTGCGGCCGGGCGACTCGCTGCGCGTGGAGTTCGCGGGGGCCACGGACGAGGTGCTGGCCTCGGTGGCGCTCTCGGCGAGCGGTGACACCCCCCGGGACCAGCGGCTCCTCGCCCCGGACGGGGCGCGGAGCGTCCGGCTCGTCGTGGACGCCCCGAACGTCGCCGACTCCCCCGCCGCCGCGACGCTTCCCCGCGTCCCGCGCCTGACGCCGCTGGAGCAGCTCCTGCCGCGCGGGACCGAGGCGATCCTGGACTGGCCCGTCGCCTTCGTCTTCCCCTGCCTCACCCCGGCGCCGCTGCCGCTGGGCACCACCGCCCTCCCGCAGTGGCGGGTCGCCCCGCCGCAGTCCGACGACGCGGCCGCCATCACCTATGCCCCCGGCTTCGGGGGACCGTTCGCCGCGGCGCGGACCCTGGTGACCGAGCAGCGGATGGCGGGCTACCTGGACGGCGACCCGCTGCGCGATCCGGCGCAGGTGTACCGCTGGGTGCCCCGCCGGCCCTACGCCGCACTGACCCCACAGGTCACGGACGTGGCGGTGAGTGGCTGGGCGACCACGGGACGGGCCCGGGTGCCGGGACCTGATCCCGTGGGCTGAGACCGGCCCGGCGTGGGCTCGTCCGATGCGACCCGCGCCATACTCCACAATGAGACAGGTCTGACACGCTCGCCCACCCGGAGGACGATCCGTCGCCATGCTGCGCACCGCCGAGACCACGGACTCGCCCGCGGCCGCCCCGGAGAGGTCGGACGGCCCCACCGGCGGCCCCGTGCGGCTCACCGCCCAGCGGGGCCTGTTCTTCGGCCCGACGGCCCTGGCCCCCGAGGACCTGTACTCGCGGGTGGAGCGGGGCGCGGCGAAGCGCGAGCGCGGCCGGGTGACGCTCGCGCCGGGCTCCAAGGTCGGCACGAACACCTACTTCGGCCGGTTCTCGGCGACCTACTGGCAGCGCTGGACGGCCGTCGAGCGGGTCGAGGTCACCGCCGTCGCGTCGGGTGAGGGCCGGGTCCGGCTGCTCGCCTCGGACACCAACAAGGTGTCCCGGATCGTCGACTCGGTCGATGTCGGGACGGCGGTGGGAGCGGAGACGCACCGGATCCGGCTGTCCGGGCCGGTCGACCGCTTCCTCGACGGCGGCGGCATGTGGCTGGAGATCACCACCGAGCTGGGCACGCTCACCGTCTCCGAGGTGCGCTGGTCGGTCCTGGCACCGCGCGCGGTGCCGATCACGGACGTGGTCATCTGCACGTACAACCGCGTCGAGGAGTGCCTGGACACCCTGCAGGCCCTGGCGGACGACCCGGAGGCGCTCGCCGTCGTCGGGCGGGTGCGGGTGGTGGACCAGGGCAGCGACCCGCTGGAGTCCCGGGAGCGGTTCGAGGCGGTGGCGAAGGCCGTCGGGGACAAGCTCGTCTACCAGCGCCAGCCGAACCTGGGCGGCGCGGGCGGCTTCACCCGCGGGCTGTTCGAGGCGACCGCCGGGGCGCCCGAGGAGCACCGGGACGTCCTGTTCATGGACGACGACGTGATGCTCGAGCCCGAGATCCTGTTCCGGCTCACCACGTTCGGGGCCTGCACGCGCACCCCGACGATCGTCGGCGGGCAGATGCTGAACCTGCTGCACCCGGGCCACCTGCACATCTCCGCCGAGTACGCGGACCCGGAGAACCTGCAGGTCGGCCTGCCGGTTCCGGGCGCGCTGCAGGAGGCCTACCTGCTCGGGCTGGACGAGCGGCTGCTGCCGATCAACCAGGAGCGCCGCGCGGACACCGAGTACAACGGCTGGTGGTCCTGCCTGATCCCCGCCTCCATCGTGCGCGCTGTGGGGTACCCGCTGCCGCTGTTCTTCCAGTGGGACGACATCGAGTTCGGCTACCGGGCCCGGCACGCGGGCTACCCCACCGTCTCCCTGCCCGGCGCGGGCGTGTGGCACGGGGACTTCGGGTGGAAGGACTGGGACGAGTGGCACCGGTACTTCAACCTGCGCAACGGGTTGATCACCGCGGCGCTGCGCACCGAGTTCAACACCCGCAAGATCGGGTCCCGGCTGCGGCACCTGCTGTCGATCTACCTGATCGGCATGCACTACGGGCTGGCGGCCACGCTGCTGCAGGCCGTCGAGGACTTCCTGAAGGGGCCGGAGATCCTCCGGGACGGCTCCGCGGAGGCCGCCGTCATGATCCGGCGGATCCGGGCGGACTACCCGGAGACGAAGGTGCACAAGATGTCCGAGATCCCGGACGACTTCCGGGACCTGACGGTCATCCGCTCCGACGCGGACCCGTCGCTGGAGAGCCTGACCTTCGCCAAGCGCGCCGCCTACCAACTGCTGGGCAAGGCGACCCACCGCACCGGGTTCGTGCCTGCCGGGGACGCACACTGGTGGCACGTGGCGCTGTTCGAGCGGGCCGTCGTCACGGACATGGGTGAGACGGGTGTCCGGATCCGCAAGCGGGACAAGGACATCGCGCTCACGCTCGCCAAGCGGGGCTTCGACGCGATCCGCAGGCTGAAGGCCGAGGGCCCGGCGGTCGTCGAGCGGTACCGCGCCGCCGTCCCCGAGCTCACGAGCCGGGAGAACTGGGCCCGCCTCTACGGCCTCGACTGAGCCTCGAAGATCTCAGCACGCCAGGCCTCCCGACTGGTGAGCCAGGGCTGGGCCTCGCGGTAGCGCCGCTGCAGGTCCGGCCACTGCTTCGCCACGCGGCGGTGCAGCTCGGCGGACTGGCGGACCATGCGCTTGAACAGCTCCGGGTCCCGGCGGCGGAAGGTCACGCCGCGGCCGTCCGGGGTGGAGACCGTGGCGGAGTCCAGGCCTGCCAGCACGAACCACTGGGCCTTGCGCCAGGGCACGTTCCGCTGCGGGACCTTCGCGTGCTCCGGGTTCGGGGTCTTGAGATTGCGCAGCACGCCCTTCGCCAGCCCGGTCGCGATCTTCACCTTGCCCACCGGGGGCTGGGGGAAGAGCTGCGCGCCGAGGGCGTCCAGCTCGGAGAGCGGGACGTCCGAGGCGGACTGCAGCGGGCGGCCGTCGTCGTAGTCGGCGCGTTCGGCGCGGATCTCGCCGAGCACCACCGGGAGCTTGGCGAACAGCGCCTCGGGGCCCGCGAGGAAGTCCGTGAGGCCCTTGATCTGCAGCGCGACCGCCGAGTACTCCATCAGCATCAGGTGCCGCAGGGTGCGCTTGAAGGACTCCTGCAGCATCGCCCTGGGCGAGACGGGCCCGTGCAGGGCCGCCGCGACGAACCGGTTGCGGTAGTGGAAGTACGCCTGCCAGTCGGAGCTGTCGTCCTTCTCGATGAAGGACATGTGCCAGATGGCGATCCCGGGGACGGTCGCCGTGCGGTAGCCGCGGCCGCGGGCGCGCAGGCCGTACTCGGCGTCGTCCCACTTGATGAACAGCGGCAGCGGCAGGCCCAGGTCCTCGGCGACGGAGCGCGGGATCAGGCACATCCACCAGGCGTTGTAGTCGACGTCGACGCGGCGGTGCAGCCACGGCGTCTGGCGCAGCGGCTGCTCGGCCAGGTCGTGGTGCGGCTCGGTCTCCGGGGCGACCCGCCACATGAACTGGTTGCGGTCGACGACCTCGCCCATGGTCGACAGCTGCGAGCGGGCCTGCAGCGACAACATCTGCCCGCCGACCAGCATGGGCTCGCGGGCGAAGCGGGAGAACGCGATCGCCCGCAGCACCGAGTCCGGCTCGAGCAGGATGTCGTCGTCCATGTAGAGGATCTGCTCGCAGTCGGTGCTGCCGAGCGCCTCGTACATGACCCGGGCGTAGCCGCCGGAGCCGCCGAGGTTGGGCTGGTCGATGATCCGCAGCCGGTCGCCGAGGGCCGCGGCGGCCTCGTCGAACCCGGCGGCGTCGCGCACCTTCTGGGTGCCCTGGTCCGGCAGCACCACGGCGGTGACGGCGGCGAGGACCTCGGGGTCCGATCCGATCGCCGTCAGCGTGGCGACGCAGTCCGCCGGGCGGTTGAAGGTCGGCATGCCGATCGTGACGGCGGCCCGTCCCGGTGCCTGGACCGGCGCGTGCCAGCCGCCGCGGTGCAGGATGAGCTCGCCGTCCGCGCTGGTCAGGTCGAACCAGTACCAGCCGCCGTCCTCGAACGGGCGCAGGTCCAGGGGCAGGTCCAGCTCGCGGTCACCGGAGACGATCTCCCCGGTGACGTAGATGTGCGAGCCGTCCGCCTTGGTGCGGTAGACGTCCACCCGGCCCTCACCGGAGAGGGACAGCTTCAGCCGGATCTCGGCGAGGATCGACCAGTGCCGCCAGTAGCCCGCGGCGAAGCCGTTGAAGTACGCGCCGAAGGAGACCTCGCTGAGCGCGGGCAGCACCGCGCTCGTGCGCGACGTGACCCGCAGCGCCCGCCCCGTCGCCTGGGACAGCGAGAGCACCATCGGCTTCTCCCGCGTCCCCGGGTCCGGCGTGGTGGCGGCGAGCGTGGCGCCTGCGCGCTCGTCCACGTACAGCGCGCGGACGCTCAGCGGGTCCGCCTGCCGGGGCAGGATGATGCGCTGGAGCAGGGTGTCCGTGGCGACCTCCGGTGCGGCGGTCTTCTCGGCGGTCGTGGTCATCGTGGCTGCGGCCTCGATCTGTCGACGGTGGGGGCGGCCCTGCGAGCCTAGCGACGCTCCCACGGCGCCCACCGAGCCGGGCCGCCCCCACCCGCTCCGGCGTGTCGCGCGGCGCCACCCGGTCGGGTGACTACTCTCGGTGGTCGGAAGACCGTCTCGCAGGGAGAGCCGTGGCCACGCTGGCGAGCCGTCCGGTCCGGGTCGTCGGCGGTCACCCGACCTCCTTCGCCGAGGTCCGTGCGCGGCGCTCGCACCGGCTGTGGATCCGGCGGGTGGACATCGCCGTCGTCGGGATCGCGGCCACGCTCGTCGGCGCGCTCGGGGCGGGGACCCCGTCGTTCTGGTACGACGAGGCGGCCTCGGTCGCCTCGGCGAACCGGCCGGTCCCGGACCTGCTGCGGCTGCTCGGCACGGTGGACGCCGTCCACGGGCTCTACTACCTGTCGCTGCACGTCTGGTTCGGGATCGTCGGGATCAGCGAGTGGACCGCGCGGATGCCGAGCGTGCTCGCCGTCGGGATCGCGGCGGCCGGGGTCGTGGTGCTCGGCTATCTCGTCGGCGACCGCGGGCTCGCCCTCACCTCCGGCGTGGTGTTCGCGATCCTGCCGCGCACGACGTGGGCGGCGACCGAGGCCCGCTCGTCCGCATGGACCATGGTCGCGGCCGTCTGGCTGACGATCCTGCTGGTCACCGCCCTGGGCCGACCGTCGGTGCCGCGATGGGTCGGCTACGCGCTGGGCGTGGCCGCGTCCGTGGTGCTGTTCCTCTACTCCGGGACCCTGGTGGCCGGGCAGCTCGTCGCGGTACTGCTGCTCGCCTGGCGCCGGTTCGGCCCCGCGCTCCTCGCCGCCGTCGCGGGGGTGGCGGCCACCGTCCCGTTCGTACAGCTCACGGTGGCCGAGCGGGCGCAGGTCGAGTGGATCCCCGCGCTCGACGGCCGGGTCACCGGGAACGTGCTGCGCGACCAGTGGTTCCTCGACTCGACCGTGGGCGCGGTCGCGGCCTGGCTGCTCGTCGCCGTGGCGGTGGTCCTGGCCATGGGCAGCTCGGTGGTCCGGCTGCTCGACGGCAGGCGACTGCGTGGGCCCTCGTCCGCGACCCGCCTGGCCGGGCCGTGCGCCGTGCTCCCGCCTGCCCTGCTCCTGGGCTGGTCGCTGGCGACCACCCCCGCCTACCTGGACCGGTACGTCGCGTTCACCGCGCCGTTCGCGGCGATGCTGCTCGGGACGGCCGCGCTGCGGGTCGCCCGGCGGCCCCGCTGGGTCGCGGCGCTGGTCGCGGCCCTGGCGCTCGCCTTCCTGCCGAGCTACGTCGGGCAGCGCGGCGAGTTCGGCAAGCCCGTCGGGATGGACTACAGCGCCGCCGCGGACGTCCTGGTCGCCCGGGCCGCGCCGGGTGACTGCGTGCTCTACGGAGCGGCCTCCTGGAACCCCACGACGCTGCGGATCGTCGGCGCCGCCCGCCCGGACGCCGTCTCCGGGCTCGTCGACGTCGGTCGGGCCCGCGCCGCCGCGGCCGCGGGCTCGTTCTGGGACGAGCCGCTCCCGCTCGACCGCATCCGGTTCGGCTCCTGCGGCACGGTGTGGCTGGTCACCGATGCGGACCGGGCCGAGACGACGAGCGTCGAGCGGCCGACGGGCGAGACCTTCACCCTGGCCGCGAACCGGGCCGCGGACACGCCGGAGTACCGGGCGGCGGTGGCCGCAGGCCTGCACGAGACCGACCGGACCACGCTGAACCTCTCCCAGGTCATCCGGTTCGCGCGGTGAGTCGCGCCGGTCAGTCCTCGGACTCGGTTCCCGACAGCGCCTTGCCCTCGACGAAGTGCGGGGTGATCCGGTTGTCGAACATGGTCAGCGCGGAACCGATCGCCATGTGCATGTCCAGGTACTTGTAGGTGCCCAGCCGCCCGCCGAACAGCACGTTCCGGTTCGCGGTCTCCTTGCGGGCGAGCTCGCGGTAGCGCTCCAGCTTCGCCCGGTCCTCCGGCGTGCCGACCGGGTAGTACGGCTCGTCCCCGGACTCGGCGAAGCGCGAGTACTCCCGGACGATGACCGTCTTGTCCTTCGGGTAGTCCCGCTCCGGGTGGAAGTGCCGGAACTCGTGGATGCGGGTGTAGGGGACCTCGGCGTCGTTGTAGTTCATGACGCTGGTGCCCTGGAAGTCCCCGGTGTCGCGGCGGACCTCGGTCTCGAAGTCCAGCGTGCGCCAGGAGAGCTCGCCCTCGCTGTAGTCGAAGTAGCGGTCGAGCGGGCCGGTGTAGACCGTCGGGACGTCCGGCAGCTCGTCGCGGACCTCGAAGTAGTCCGTGTCGAGGCGGACGGTGATGTTCGGGTGGTCCGCCATCCGCTCGAGCCACGCGGTGTAGCCGTCGACGGGCAGGCCCTCGTAGGTGTCGTTGAAGTAGCGGTTGTCGAAGGTGTACCGCACGGGGAGCCGGGTGATGATCGACGCGCCCAGCTGCGTGGGGTCGGTCTGCCACTGCTTCGCCGTGTAGCCCTTGACGAACGCCTCGTAGAGCGGGCGCCCGATCAGCGAGATCGCCTTCTCCTCGAGGTTCTCCGCCTTCGCGGTCTCGAACTCGCTCGCCTGCGCCGCGATCAGCGCCTTCGCCTCGTCCGGGCTGTACGACCTCCCGAAGAACTGGTTGATCAGCCCCAGGTTCATCGGGAACGAGTAGACCTGGTCCTGGTAGCGGGCGAAGACGCGGTGCTGGTAGCCCGTGAAGTCCGTGAAGCGGTTGCAGTACTCCCACACCCGCTTGTTGCTGGTGTGGAAGAGGTGCGCGCCGTACCTGTGGATCTCGATGCCGGTCTCGGGCTCGGCCTCGGAGTAGGCGTTGCCGCCGATGTGCGACCGACGCTCCAGCACGAGCACCTTGCTGCCCAGCTCGGCGGCGGCGCGCTCGGCGATCGTCAGCCCGAAGAACCCCGAACCCACCACGACCAAGTCGAACGAGGAGGCGGAGCGTGCGGAGCCGACCGTCGGCGCAGAGTCTGTCACGGGCACCGAGGGTAGCGACGACCTGCGGTGGGGCCGCACGCGGGGACCTGGCACGGTGGACACATGGGGCGCCACGGTCCACAGGAGCCGGAGCGCAGCCCCGTGTCCACCAGGTTCGTCCCGTTCGTCGGCGAGGCGCTCGCCGCGGTGGTCGTCGCGGTCGCCGTGAGCGCGGGCGTCCAGTGGCTCGTCTCGCGGATCGACCTGCCCCCGGGGACGCAGGTCCCGCACGCGGTGGGCATGACGGCGGCGGTGGTCGTCGTCGGCTCGCTGGTGCTGCTCGCGGTCCGTGGGCTGCGCGGGTGGCCCTCGCGGATCGCCGCGTGGGCGCTGCTGTCCGCCGCGAGCAGTGCCGGGCTCGCGCTCGTCCTGCAGGGCACCCGCTTCTACCTGGGCGGTGTCGGTTCGGACCAGGCCTTCCGCACCGCGTTCCTGACCCGGCTGGCCGACTCGCCCGCGCTCGCCGACATGACCTACGCGGACCTCCCGCCCTACTACCCGACGGGCTGGTTCTGGCTCGGCGGCAGGCTGGCGGCCCTGACCGGGACCCCGGCCTGGGAGTTCTACAAGCCCTACGCGATCGGAACCCTGGCGGTGGTCGCGGCGCTGTCCTTCAGCGTGTGGAGCCTGGTGCGGTCCCGGCGGGAGGCGCTGGCCGCCGGGGTGGCCACCCTGCTCGTGGGAATCCAGCTCGGGTCCGGGGAGCCCTACGGCTGGCTGGTCGCGGCGTTCGTCCCGCCGCTCGCCGTGGTGGCCGTGCGGGCGTTCCGGGCGGACCGACGGCACTGGCTCGTGCTGGGCGGCCTCGGGCTCGCCGGGGGGCTCGCGGCGCTCTGCTACACGCTCTACGCCGGGCTGCTGGTCGTGGTCGTGCTGGTCGCGGCGGGTCTGGCGGTGCGCCGGGTCCGCTGGACCGAGGTGCTGCTGCGCCTCGCGATCGTCGGTGGGGTCGGCGTCCTCCTCGCGGCCGTGCACTGGGGGCCGTACCTCGTCGCGGCGGCCGCGGACGGGTTCCCCGGCGGCGCCGCGACCCGCTACCTGCCCGCCAGCAGCACGCAGCTCCCGCTGCCGATGCTGCAGCTCACGCCGCTCGGCCTGCTCACCCTCGCCGGGACCGTCTGGGTGCTGTGGGCCGTCCGCCGCTCGACGACGGCCCGGGCGCTCGCCGTCGTCGTCGGGGTGTGTTGGTGCTGGTACGGGGCGAACACGATCGCGCTCGCGTTCGGGCACACCACGCTCGCCTTCCGGATGGAGGAGGTCGTGGACCTCGCGCTGTCGGTGGCCGGGGTGTGCGGGGTCGCCGAGGTGCTCCGACGGGTGCCCGCCCGGCCCGCCGTCGCCGTCGTCGCCGTGCTGGGGTTCGCCGCACCCGTCGGGTCGCTGCAGGCGCTCGGCACCGACCAGGCCTCGCTGACCAGCTACTACCCCACCGGCGAGACCGCCCAGGGGGTCTCCGACGACACCGTCCCGGGGCGGTGGGCGGGCGCCTTGGACACCGCCGTCGCCGAGCTGTCCGGGCGGCGGCCGGACCAGGTGGTGCTCCTCAGCGCGGTCCCGGAGATGACCGCCTTCGCGCCCTACCACGCGTTCCAGGCCGACACCCCGCACTACGCGAACCCCGTCGGCGACTACGAGGAGCGGCAGGCGCTGCTGCACGAGTGGGCCGCCGCGCCGGACCTGGCGGCGGCGCTGGACGCCTCGCCCTACCCGCCGCCGACCGCGTTCGTGCTGCGGGTGGACGGGGACCGGTTGCACCTGCCCACGCTGGTGGACCGGTTCCCGCTGGACCCGAACGTCGGCGTGGACGACGTGGTGTTCCGCGCCTCCGCCTTCGCGGGCTTCGCGACGCGGACCGTGGGCCCCTACCTCGTCGCGGTCAGGCGGTAGCGAGGACCCGGTCCAGGTCCAGCGCGTAGACGCTCACCGTGCCGCTGCGGAACCGCAGGTCCAGACCGGGGAGCCCGTCGAGGTCGGCCAGGCCGGGGGCCAGGGAGAAGCCCCTGCTCCCCGCCCAGTCGTCCGGGGAGCCGTTGGAGCCGATGCCGGGGGCGCTGGAGTCGACGTAGACCCAGCGCACGTCGAGGTCCTCGAGGGCGCGGCGCACCGCGGGGTCCCGCGGGTAGGTGTTGAAGTCCTCGAGCAGCTCGTAGCTGTACGGGACGCCCGGCAGACCGAGGGTGTAGACGTTCACCACGGGGACGCCACGTTCGACGTAGAGGTAGGTCGAGCCGTCGTTCGGGGAGTTGAACACCCGTTCCCCGGGCCGCACCCGGTCCGCGAGCCAGGCGATCGCGGCCTGGTCGTCCGGGCCGACGCGGACGAAGTCCGGCGTCGAGTAGCGGGTGGCGACGGCCTCCTCGTTCAGCGAGGCGTAGCCGCGCGCGGGTTCCAGGGCGTAGAGGGCGAACACGGCCACGGCGAGCGTGGAGACCGCCGCCGTGCCCGGGATGCGGACCCGGGCGAGCAGCCACGCGAGCAGACCCCCCACGAGCACCACGCCGAGCCCCGCCAGCACCGGGACCAGCATCGACGTGTGCGACCAGGTGCGGAGCATGGCGTTGTAGAAGAAGCCGGTGACCACCACCTCGTAGCCGGTGCCGGGGCTCAGCCACGCCCCGATCAGGATGACCACCCAGAAGAGCCAGGCGACGACCGGTCCGAGGCCTCGCCACCGGACGAGCAGCGCGACCACCCCGATCCCGGCCAGGATCGCGGCCGAGCGCTGGTAGTAGAGGTTGTCCGGGTCCAGCCAGCCCGTGTAGGGCAGCTCGAAGACCCGTTGCAGCGCCGTCGGGAGGTCGACGGGGCCGCTGTCCGGGGGGAACGACCCCGTCCGGCCCGCCGCCTGCAGCCCCGGCCCGACGGCGGGGACGAGCAGCACGATCGCCGTGGGGATCGCGGCGCCCAGCGGCCTGAGCAGGCCGCGCAGCCGCTGCCTGCTGTGCTTCGTGAGGAGCTCGCCGAGACCCCAGAACAGGGTGGTGAGCACGATCGAGACGGCGACGGAGGGATGCACCCAGACCGCCCCGGCCGTCGCGATCCCGGCCGCGACCCCGTACGCCGCCGTGCGCCCGGGGAGCGCGACCAACACCGCGATCACGCCCGGGACCATGGCGAACGCGGCGGCCTGGCCGAGGATGCCGCCGTCGTGGGTGAGCTGGTAGATCGGCCGGTACATGCCCGCGATCACGAGCGCGGCGATCCCGCCCGCGAGCATCGCAGTGCCCCGCGTGAGCCCGAGGCGCCGGGCCGCGACGACCGTGAGCGCCGCGGTGCCGGTGATCATCGTGCCGACCAGGACCACGACGGTCATCGCGTTGAGCGCGGGGACGACCGCCAGCCCGTCGAGCTGGGCGGTCAGGCCCGCGAGCAGGTGGAAGCCGGAGGGATAGAACGAGACCGGGCCGCCGGTGAGGACGTCCGCCGGGACGAGCTCCCACGGCGCCGCCCGCCCGGACCGCGCGATGTAGGCCGTCTGCATCGCGTGGATGATCATGTCGTGTTCCTGGGGCACGGTGGCCAGCCCGGAGAGCCCGCGCAGCCACCCCCACAGCCCGTACCCGAGCGCGACGACGGTCATCGCCGCCCCGACCAGGATCCCGACCAGCCCGTCCGGGGACCGGCGCCGCTCCGGCGGTGGCGGGGCGTGCTTCCAGCTCCGCACGGCCCGCCGCCGACGTCGGACCCACACCTCCCGGACCACCGCGACCGCGAGCAGCACCACCACGGCCACCAGCAGCGGCACGATCCCGTAGCCGAACCCGCAGACCGCGGCGACGATCGCCACCAGCCCACACACCACGACGCTCACCGGCGGCGCGACCGCGACCATCAGCACGGGCGAGTGCACCCGCAGCGCCACCAGCACGGCGAGACCGGGCACGTAGCACACGAGCACGGCCACGAGGAGGAGGACCGCGTCGGGCACGAGGGCGAGATTAACGGCGCAGGCCTCCGCCATGCCGGTGACCCGCCCGAACGGCGAAGATCCGTCGGCGCAGGGAGATCGGACAGACCGCTACGCTCCGCCACGTGCCCTTAGGACCAGCTGTGCGAGCCAGGCTCGGTCGCCTCGAGATCCCCGCCGCCGACGCGTACCGCTCCGCCTTCATCAACCTCGCGGACTGCGCCGAGGTCGTGGCGAGCGCGTTCCCGGCGAAACGGGTCCTCGAGGTCGGATGCGGCGACGGCAGCTTCGCCCAACGCCTGCTGGAGCGCCTCCCGGCGGCGGAGTACGTCGGGATCGACGTGTCCGACCAGCCGGGACGGCTCTTCCGGGGGGACTCGGCCCGGGCGAGCTTCCGCACCGTCGACTCCACCACCTTCCGTGGCGAGGAGCCCGAGCCGTTCGATCTCGTCGTCGTCGTGGACGTGCTCCACCACGTGCCACCGGAGCTGCGCGAGGCCGTGCTGACCGACATCCGGTCACTCACCGCCCCCGGCGGCCACTACGCGATCAAGGAGTGGGAGCCGATCCCCGGGCCGACCCACCTGGCCTGCTGGGCGGCGGACCGGTTCATCACCGGAGACCGCGTCTCCCACGTGCCCAGCGAGGCGATGCGGGCCCGGCTGGCCTCGATGTTCGCCGACGAGCTGGTGCTGGAGGCGCGGATCCCCCCGCACCGGCACAACTACCTGCTGGGCTACCGCCGGATCTGAGGCACCGTGCCCGGGCTGACCGTCAGGCCCCGGCGAACAACGGCAGCAGCTTCCCCGAGTCCATGTACTCGCGGAACCCGACGGCCAGGCCGCCCGCCAGCGTCCAGACGTGCACGAAGCCGACGTCGAACCGGGTGCCCGCCAGCGAGCCGGTGTGTCGGCCCTCGACGACGACGCGGTCGCCTGCGTCGAGGAACCGCTCGGGCCGGACCTGGAGCTCGTCGTAGTGCGCGGGTAGCGCGGCGAAGAACGCGGCGATCCCCGCCGGGCCGTGGTAGGTGCCGCCGGTGGGCAGCTCGTCGGGGGCGTACCACTGGGCGTCCTCGGCGAAGAGGGCGAGGACGGCGGTGAGGTCGCCGCGCGCGAACGCCGCGTAGCCCTCGCGGACGACGTCGACACCGCTCGGGGTGAACGCCGCGACGGTCTGGGCCGAGTCCTCGGACCCCCGGAACCAGGCGATCCGTCCGTCGGCGAAGCGCCACCAGTGCTGCATGTACATCTCCGCGCGGCGGCCCGTGGCGCGGACGCGGTAGGCCCACCGGACCGTGGCCACCACGTCGGTCGCACCCGACGTGCAGCCGACGATCTCGAACCGCTCGATGTCGACCGCGCCGGCGATGGCGGCGAAGAAGCCCGGCACCGCGTCGCGGCCGCGGTAGGGCCCGTACCAGGGTGCTCCCGACCCGGCGGCCTCGGCGGCCCAGTCGACGTCCTCGGCGAGCTCGGCGAGCACACCGTCGAGGTCGCCTCGGGCGAAGGCGGCGTAGAGCCGCTCGACGGCGGCGATCTTGGGGTCGGTCGCGCGGGTGGCGGGCGGGTTCTGTGTCTGTGTCATGGCAACGACGGTGCCGTGACCCGCGCGGTGCTCGCGTCGGGAGAACTCCCCATCTACGGTGGCCCGGTGCCCGCCGTCCTGACCCGCGTGGAGGTGTCGGCGCTACTGGCCGTCGCGCAGGACCACGCGTTCGGCCAACCGCCCGGGTCCGCGCTGCGGGCCACCGTGCTCGCGCAGCACCTCGCCTCCGCCGCCGGAGCGGGCCCCGCCGAGCGGGCCACGACCTGGTGGGCGGCGGCCCTGCGGTTCCTCGGCTGCACGGGCCACGCCTTCGAGGTGGCGGCGCTGTTCGGCGACGAGATCGAGCTTCGCGACCGGTCGCTGCGGGTGGACAGCGCGAACCCCGCGGACATGGTGCGGCTGATCATCGGGCACGCCGGCCCCGGGCTGTCGGGGCTGCCCCGGCTGCGGTCGGTGGTCGCGACGGTCGCGACCGGGCGCAGGGCCGTCAAGTACAGCTTCCGCACGGCCTGCGAGATCGCGGACGCGCTGGCCGTCCGGCTCGGCCTCGACGTGGCCGCCCGCGCCGCGCTGGCGACGAGCTTCGAGCGGTGGAACGGCCGGGGCGTCCCGCACGGGATCGCGGGCCCCGCGATCCCCCGCCCGATGCGGATCGCGCAGCTCGCCCAGGAGTTCGAGGTCCTCGCTCGGCTCGGGGGCGCGACCGGCGCGGTGGAGATCGTCCGCGCGCGTCGCGGCCGCGCCTACGACCCGGAGCTGACCGATCTCCTCGTCGACGGCGGCCCGGCCTGGTGGGCGGCGGTGGCGGAGCCCGATCCGTGGGACGCGGCGATCGAGGTCGCGCCGCCCGCGGTTCCGCTCACCGCGGACGACCTGCGGGCGGCATTGCTCGTCGTCGCCGACTTCGCCGACCTGAAGTCGCCCTGGACCAGCGGACACTCCCGCGGGGTGGCCGCGCTCGCGCGCGCAGCGTGCGGGACGGGCGCCGAGTCCGCCGCGCTCGTACACGACCTCGGCCGCGTCGCCGTGCCGAACACCGTCTGGGACAAGCCGGGGCCGCTGACCCGCGACCAGCGCGACCGCACCGAGACGGTCCCGCTCGTCACCGAGCAGCTGCTGCGCAGGCTCCCGTACACCGCGGAGCTGGCCCCGACGGCGTGCGCCGCCTACGAGCGCCTGGACGGCTCGGGCTATCACCGGCGGGTCACCGGCGGCAGGCTCGACACCGCGCAGCGGGTGCTCGCGGCCGCCGACTGCTACCAGGCCATGACGGCCGCCCGACCCCACCGCGGACCCCACAGCCCGGCCGACGCCGCGGCGGAGCTGCGCCGGATGGCCGGGGCGGGCAGGCTGTGCGGCGAGTCGGTCGAGCGCGTCCTGGAGGCGGCGGGGCACCGGCGCGCCGCGCGCGCCGTGCTGCCCGCGGGGCTCACCGCCCGCGAGAGCGAGGTGCTGGGCCTGGTCGCCCTCGGCCTGACCACCCGCGCGATCGCGGACCGCCTGGTGATCTCGCCGAAGACGGCCGACCGCCACGTGCAGAACATCTACGGCAAGATCGGGGTCTCCACCCGCGGGGCCGCGGCGCTGTTCGCCGCCGAGCACGGGCTGCTCTAGTCCGCTCTAGTCCTCACCGATCCGGGTGAGGCTGAGCGTGAAGCTCACGATCACCAGCTGGAAGCCCGTCACTGTGAGCACCATGCCGACGATCGGCACCCGCATCGACTGGACGACGTCCAGCGCCCCGAAGCCCCTCGCCCCCCACGACGTCACGGCCACCACGAAGCACGCGATCCCGGCGAGCATCAGCAGCCCGCCGATGACCAGGCCCTTCTCCAGGGACAGTCGGGTGAAGATGCGTTCGAACTTCTCCGACGGCGGTGGCAGCAGCTTGAGGTGCGCCGCGTAGGACCGGGCGATCACGGCGAGCCCCACGCCCTGCATGCCGACCACGAACATCGTGGCGAAGGCGACCATGGAGTGGATGCCGAAGCCGACGTCCCCGACCATCCGCGTGGTCGGCCCGACCGCGAGCCACACCATCCCGACCAGCCCGACCACCCCGAGCAGCAGCGACGGGTAGTAGAGCAGCCAGCGCGGGCTGAAAGCGAGCAGGAAGCGCAGGTGCCGCCAGCCGTCCCGCCAGGTCTTCAGGTGCGGGGCGCGGGACCGGCCGTCCGGCCGCAGGGTGGTCGGGACCTCGACGATCCTCAGGTGCGCGAGCGAGGCCCGCACCACCATCTCCGACGCGAACTCCATGCCCGACGTCCGCAGGCCCAGCTCCAGCAGCCGGTCCCGGCGGAAGGCGCGCATCCCGCAGTGGAAGTCGCCGACGGGGATCCGGAAGAACAGCCGCCCGAGCATGGAGAGCACCGGGTTGCCCAGGTACTTGTGCAGGAACGGCATCGCGCCCGGCTCGATCCCGCCCTGGAAGCGGTTGCCCATCACCAGGTCGGCGCCCGCGCGCAGGCCCTCGAGGAAGGCGCCGAGATCCTCCAGCGCGTAGCTGTCGTCCGCGTCCGCCATCAGCACGTACTCGCCGCGAGAGGCCTCGATGCCTGCCATCAGCGCGGCGCCGTACCCGCGCCGCGGCACGTCCACCACCCGAGCGCCGAGGTCCCGGGCGATGTCCTGGGACCCGTCGGTGGACCCGTTGTCCGCGACGACGACCTCACCGACCACGCCGAGCTCGGCGATCGAGCGCTGCGCCTTGCGGACGCAGGTCTCCAGCGTCTCCGCCTCGTTGAGACAGGGGAGCACGACGGACAGCTCGACGGCCTGCCGCGGGACCTCGGCATCGGCCTCGATCGTCGACGACGAGGTCATGGCTGGTGCTCCTTCTTGGCGGTTCGCACGGGGGACGCGGCCAGTCGCAGGACGGTCGAGGCGACGCTCCACTCTCTCGCACGCAGGAGCCCGGGCAGCTTCGCCACGCCGTGCGCTCGGGCCGTCCAGTGCCAGCGGGCGGCGCGGGCGGCCCTGTGCCAGCCCCTGCGCGCCAGCTCCTGCGCGACCTCGGCGAAGTAGGCCGTCTCCTCCGTCAGGCGGGTGCCGTCGACTGCGCCGGAGCTGGAGAGG
>Ga0207641_10001605_pt1 | contig 22069 bp, 17 predicted proteins | sample KBSSwiS62_FD_184306 | JGI IMG/M metagenome (GOLD analysis project Ga0207641, IMG submission 184306) | Switchgrass rhizosphere microbial communities from Kellogg Biological Station, Michigan, USA - KBS Switchgrass S6-2 (SPAdes) (version 2) | ecosystem: Host-associated > Plants > Roots >... | reverse complement strand
TGAGTCACCACCTTCAATTTTTTGTTCTGCCACCGGAGCTGAATAAACTGTATTGTCAAGAACAATAGCAATAGGAATTCTGTTCTTGGCACTCTTATCTGTAAGCGTTGCCCAGTCACTGGCACCTTTCTGGTTCATGCTCATGGTTACAATAGGATTACCAGTAAGCGGCTCATAATCCTGTCTTGCATCAGTTACAACATCTCCTTCGATAGGTGCTTTATCCAGGCCATAAGTTTTAATAACATATAACCCTACATAATCATTTTTCCTTTCTGTTTTGGGATCTGTTTCTACTATACCATAATGAATTCTTGCATCGGCAGGAAAATTCGCCACCATGTTCAAGTATCTTCTAACCGTACCGGTGTCTTTTATTTTAACTTGTCCAATAGCTGCAGGATATAAAGTTTTTCCAGTTGTTTTATCCTGGTATGGAGATATGAACTGTATATATTCACCAAGTGATTTTCTTTTATCACCTGATGTTGGTGCAGCAGTAGCTGTACCCGTTGGAGTTGTTTGTGTTTGTCCGCTGAGGATATCAGAAAGATTTTGATTTTTTCCAGTTGTATCAACTTTTTTGCCTGTTGTATCTTTCTTTCCCGTTGTATCATTTTTTTTCAGTGCATTTAATGAGGTATCAGTTGTCCCGCCCATCATTTCGCTAAATGCTTTTTCCGCTGCGGTTAACTCATTTTGTAACTCTCCGATATTGTATACCTCCCAAAACTGCAGGTTAGCAGAAGCCTGTAAATATTTTCTTACTCTTTCTTTATCATCAACACCTGGCAGGTCTACTGTAATAATTGCTTTTGATTCGTCAAGATTAATGTTTGGTTGGGCAACACCGAACTGATCGATCCTGCTGCGAAGGACCTGGTAGGTTCTGTTGATCGCCTGGCCCGCTTCTTTACGAATTACTTCAAGCACTTTGGCATCGCTTGCATTGCTTGCGATCTGATCTGAATTGGCAGCAGAGAAAATGCCTGCCATTTTCCCGTCACCTGCAATGCTTTTGAATTGATTATAAAAAATTGAAATGAAATCAGCATCGCTGTTTGCTTTTTGCTTGTTAGCTTCTTCAAGAGCTTTTAAAAACTGTGGGTCTCTTGAATTGTTACTCATTGAACGGATCAAACCTGTAAGTTCAACTTCCATAGTTACACTCATACCGCCTTGCAGATCGAGACCAAGATTCAATTCTTTTTCCCTGGAATACTCATAGGTATTTCCAAACCAAGTGATCTTGTCTTCTTTCGTACTGTCAAGGATTTCGTTAAGGCGTGTTCTGTAAAGTGTTTTAAGCGTGTCAGTATAATCGGCAGGCCTTGAAAACTTTTTTGCTTCCGGATAAGTTGCATTCATGTAAGCCTGGGTACGGTCGGCCATTTTACTTTCATGTTTGTTTACAAACCAGGTGAAAGAAAGAAGCCAAACAGAATAAATAATAAGCAGGATTGCAAACACCGCTACTAAACCTCTTAATTGCATACGGGATAGATTTACTTTTATTGCCTCATTGCCAATTCCCACAGTGGTTTGGGCAAGCGGCTGGGATTTTTTTTTGGAGGGCAAAGATAGGGGTTTCGGTCAGAAAAAAGGGATAAAAAAATGACTTGATGTCAGTGGTTTTCAAGAGCTAATCAGGGGTTCAAATGATTAATTTGGATTAAGTTTAAGTCATGAATATTTTTCCACGGGTAGCCGTACTGTTTTTGCTATTAATGATGGCTTGTAAAACCCCTGTAAAAATCAGTAAGTCCCAGCCAATTGAATCAAAAACTGAATCAACAATGAGTGTCAGTGGCATCACCCATACTTTCGTTGCTGACATTCTAAAACAATATCCTGATTATTTTCAATCAGTGCTCTCAAATCCTGACAATAAAGTTCAGATCATCTATACTCAAATTGATAGAGGGAACAATGGTAATCCCAAATTCACAGATCATTATTTTAATATCAATGACTCCTCTTATTTCTATCCCGCATCAACTGTAAAATTGCCGATCGGAATTTTGGCTTTGCAAAAATTAAACGAGCTGAAAATGGCGGGTCTCGATAAAAATACCACGATGATATCTGAGGCCGGTTACAGTGGTCAAACTGAAGTTTATAACGATCCTTCAACTCCTGATGGCCGCCCAACTATTGAACATTATATAAAGAAAATTTTATTAGTTAGCGATAATGATGCCTTTAATCGGTTGTATGAATTTCTTGGGCAAGAATATATCAATAATACGTTGCACAAAATGGGGTATAAAGAAGTGCAAATTGTTCATCGCCTCGATATCAGTTTATCAGAGGATGAGAACAGGCACACGAATCCAGTAAGATTTTTTGACACTAGCGGCAAACTCGTTTATGAAAAACCTTTAGAAACAAGCAAACTTGTTTATGCAACACGAAACACTAAAATGGGAAGTGGTTTTTACCGCGACAGTCAGTTGATCAATGAACCTTTTGATTTTTCAAAAAAGAACAGGATGTCATTAAAGACTTTACACAACATTGTTCGGAGTGTAATGTTTCCAGAAATGGTTTCAAAGCAACAACGATTCAATCTTACAAAAGATGATTATGAGTTTTTAAGAAAATACTTGTCAATGACCCCACTTGAATCTAAATTTCCTTTTTATGACAGGGAAAACTATTGGGATGCTTATGTAAAATTCTTAATGTACGGTGCTGAAAAAACCCCGATGAAAGAGGGCATCCGGATCTTTAATAAAGTAGGAGATGCGTATGGATTTTTGATAGATGCTGCTTATTTCGCCGACTTTAATAATAATGTTGAATTTATGTTGAGCGCCGTCATTCATTGCAACAGTGATGGTATTTTCAATGACGATAAATATGATTATGATGAAGTTGGTTTCCCATTTATGAAACATCTTGGGCAGGTGATCTATGATCTTGAATTAAAAAGAAAAAAGAAAGTAGTTCCTGACCTAAGTAGATTTCGATTTAATTATACGCAGTAAACAGGTGTTAGTCCTATAAATAAGTATTTTTGTTTTTTAAATAAACTATTAATGCAAGCAATTGTAGAACCCGTGCAACTATCCTCTTTATTAGATCGTTTTGCCGAACCAGAAACATTAAAGATGGCCAAGCTCGGCCGTGAACTCAAAGCAAAAGGTATTGATGTTATAGATCTTAGTTTGGGCGAACCCGACTTTGATACACCACAGCATATTAAAGACGCTGCGAAAAAAGCAATTGATGATAACTGGAGTCATTATCCACCGGTTGCAGGTTATCCTGATCTGCGTGAAGCTATTTGTCAGAAATTTAAAAGAGATAATAATTTAGATTATAAGCCAGAGAATATTGTTGTTTCTACCGGCGCAAAACAAAGTCTTGCCAATGCAATACTTGCATTGGTGGATGTTGGGGATGAAGTGATCATTCCTGCCCCGTTTTGGGTTTCCTATTCTGAGTTGGTAAAAATTGCAGGAGGAGTTCCTGTAATTGTAAGAACAGCGATCGAAAATAAATATAAGATCACTGCGCAGCAATTAGAAGAAAGTATCACTGAAAGATCAAAAGTGGTTTTGTTTTCTTCTCCCTGCAATCCAAGCGGCTCAGTATATTCAAAAGATGAATTGAAACAATTGGCTGAGGTCCTGGAAAATCATCCTTGCATTTCTATTATTTCAGATGAAATTTATGAATATATAAATTTTGTTGGTCATCATGAAAGCATTGCGCAATTTGAAAATGTAAAAGACAGAGTGATCATAGTAAATGGTTTGAGTAAAGGATTTGCAATGACAGGTTATCGTCTCGGTTACATTGCAGCAAACCCAACAGTGGCAAAAGCATGTGAAAAGATACAAGGCCAATTTACCAGCGGAGCAAATGCTATAACGCAGCGGGCCGCTATTACTGCATTAACTACTGATCTGCGTCCTTCAATGGAAATGGCAAAAGAGTTTACTCGTCGCCGCAAACGTATCCTTGAGTTATTGAAAGAGATTCCCGGTGCACATAGCGCTGAACCTGATGGCGCATTTTATATTTTTCCGGTAGTAAAAGAATTTTTCGGAAGATCTAACGGAGAAAATATGATCAAGGACGCTGATGATCTCTGTATGTATTTACTAAACACAGCAAATGTTTCCACAGTAACAGGCCGTGCATTTGGCGAACCTGATTGTATCCGTATTTCATTTGCAAATAGTATGGAAAAAATTGAGACGGCGATGGCGAGGATAAAAGAAGCTTTGGGAAAATTGAAGTAATTCTTTAACGATATTAATTTAAAGGCTCATTATTTATGAGCCTTTTTTATTTTGATCAATAAAAGTTTTGATGATCAAATTTTCTTCTCCTTTTATTCTGCGTAATATTCCTGCTTCGTGATTGATAATAGTTGTGTCTTTATCAAATGGCATTCTTTCATACATTTTACCTCCGGTGAAATGACAGGGAGAGCAATTCTTTATAAGTATTGGCTGAATTTGGCTGGTGAAATGAATGGTATCTTCTAATGCTATTGGCTTTTGCACAGTCATCCCGGTTGGTTTTTTTGTACTTCTTCCTAACCATCCCATAAGAAAAAGCAATACCAAAAAGTATAAGGAGTTTCATATAAACTATACGTACCTTTTAAAGTTACGATGCCTAAAACCCAATTTAATTGCCATTCAACACAATTATTATTACTTAAATTAGACAATCAAAACTTTTTATCATGAAATGGCCTTTAATTTTCTTGCTTGTTTTTTGTATTTCCTGTGAAGAAAAGAATGACGCTGAAAAGTCAGTTGCCAAAGAGACTGCTAAAGGCAAATGGATCGATCTCTCTTATGATTTTTCTGAGAAAACACTTTATTGGCCAACTGCCAACGGGTTTAAACTAAATACTGCATTCAACGGAGTAACTCCAGGGGGATTTTATTATGAAGCATATAATTATTGTGCTGCAGAGCATGGGGGAACTCATTTAGATGCGCCATCTCATTTTGCAAAAGGGAAATGGAGCACAGATCAAATTCCATTGGATCGATTAACTGGCGAAGCTGTAGTTATTGATGTTTCAAGCAATGCATTAAAGAATGCCGATTATTTGATCACCATTGCTGATATCGAAGCATGGGAAAAAACTAATGGAAAATTGCCAGACGACATTATTATTCTTTTTCGTACGGGGTATGGTTCCTTTTACCCTGATGCAAAAAAATATCTAGGCACTGACGAAAGAGGAGCGGAGGCAGTTGCAAAACTTCATTTTCCCGGTATTGATCCAACTGTAGCTGAATGGCTGGTAAAAAACAGGAAAATAAAAGGAGTGGGGTTAGATGTTGCAAGTGTTGATTATGGCCAGTCAAAAGATTTTAAGACGCATCAAATTTTCTATGAACAAAATATTCCCGGTTTTGAAAATGTTGCCAATCTTGATAAACTCCCGGTAAAAGGCGCATTTGTAATAGCATTGCCTATGAAAATAAAAGGAGGAAGTGGCGGACCTTTACGCATTGTAGCGGTTGTACCCCTTGAAAAATAGTTCTGTGGCTACACAAAATTATTTTCTTCGTTAGATTGTTGTTCATGTTCCTTCATGTATTTTATTGTTAGCAATCCGCCAACAGCATCAACAAGAAAATGCAGGATCATAACAATCAATAACGAACCCGAATAGATAAAGAGGTAACCAAAAAACACAGCAAGGAAAAATATTTTCAAAACGGCTTTTGCACCTTGATAAAAATGGGCAACACTAAATGCTAATGCGGGTAAAACAACAGCGATCATTTGTTGGTAATTATATCCATCAAACAAATACCAGCAATAGTTTATAAGGTAACCGCGATAAACAATTTCTTCAAAGACGCCGGCGCTGAAACATAGCAAAAAATACTCCGGCAGTTCGCTGTTTTTTGTTGGTAAAAATGGAGTTCTTTTTTTCCAATTGTCAACCGTTTCATCAATACCCTTTTTTGATGAAAGCGTTATAACTGTATCAAATAAATATACAAGTATAAAAATAATTGCAAGCCACCACCATGAGCGAACATTTCCCGGTTGAGTTAAACCAAGTTCAGCTAATGGTCTCTTGAAGATCAGCCACACGGATACAACAATAGCTCCCATGACAAAAAGCGAAAAACTGCCTGATATATAAATTTGTTTTTTTTGATCACTGCTGAAATGAATAAGCACTGTTCCTTTCGTTCTTTGCCGGGCGGCATAAAGTGGAAGGGCTATACAAAAAACAAAAGCAATGATATGATCAACCCAATGAGGGAAATTATCCATCGTTTTTTTGTTTTGATAAGCCAGTTAGTTTCTCATGTAGCTCAAGTACCTGGGGAATCAAAAGTTGCTGCTCATCATTTATGAGTACAAAATCGCACTTGCTCATTTTTACTTCTTCATTAAGTTGCTGCTCCATACGTTTTAAAACTTCCTCGCGACCTACTTTATCTCTTTCCATTGCTCTTTTTATTCTTAATTCTAATGGGGATGACACTCCGATAACTAGATCGAGTCGGTCCGAAACCTTTGCTTCAAATATTAGAGCAGCTTCATGAATTGCATAATGACTTGTTTGTTCTTGCATCCATACTTCTCCGTCTTTTTTTGTAGCAGGATGAACCAATGCATTCAACTGTTGAAGTTTGGCAGGATCGGAAAATACTATGGAAGAAATATACTTGCGGTCAAGGATATTATTTGCGAATGCTTGTTCACCAAAAATATTTGTGATGGCTGATCTTACCCCTTCGTCCTCGTTCATTATTTTTTTGGCAGCTATATCGGCATAATAAACAGGAATACCAAGCACTTCAAAAATTTGTGCAATCGTGCTCTTGCCACTGCCAATACCACCTGTAAGACCGACTCTTAGAACCATGATTATATGATTAGAAAAGGATTGTTGTGAAAGTTAAGAAGATGTTTTTAATCGCATAAACAAAAGAGGAAACCAGTTTCCCGATTTCCTCTTAAACTTATTTAAATTCAATAAATCGTAGTTCTATTTTTTCTCAGCAGTAGCAGCTTTATTTAAAGCAGCTGTCATCTCCATACTGATCGAAGCTTTTTCCATTTTTATATAGCTGCCCGGACTTACTTCCAGGTTAATGGTACCGTCTTCATTTACTTTATTTACGGTACCATGAATGCCAGCTATCGTTACCACTTTAGTTCCTCTTTGCAGGTCTTCAATGAATTTTTTCTGATCTTTTTGTTTTTTAGTCTGTGGCCGAATAAAAAACAGCCAAAAAACAAGAATGATCATTCCCATGAAAACAAGGGTGCTTGTGCCACCACCAAACATACCACCTCCGGAAGAACCTGAGCCGGCTTGTAATAAATAGATATACATTTATTTTATTTTTTTTAATGGATCAGCTTTTTGCTTTTGCTTTTACTTCAACATGAAACGATAATGAGGTCATTGCAGGGTCGAGGTTTGCGAATACATTCACCTGCTTTGATTGTGTACCTTGTTTTCCAGAACTATTAAAAGATGCTTTGATTACACCTGTTTCTCCTGGAGCAAAAGGCTTTTTGGGGGTTTCAGGAATTGTGCAGCCACATGAAGCACTTACGTTTGAAATAACCAATGGTTTGTCGCCAACGTTTTTAAAACGGAAACTAACATCAAGAGTTTTGCCTTCTTCGATCTTTCCGAAATCTTTGTCCATACCATCAAGCCATTCCACCTTTGTTAAGGTAGCCGGGTCAACAGTATTTTGTTGAGGGGCAGTAGCGGTGCTGGTTGCGGTTGCAGAGTTTGTTGTTGCTTCGGCTTTTTTGTCTGCCTCTTTACAGGATGCTATTGTAATAGCGGCAGCGAGTACAATAAGGATCTTTTTCATTTTTAATTTATTTTGAAGATTGCAAATGTAAGCGAAACCTTTGAGTATAAAAGTTTCGGTTGTTAACTATTGGTAAAACGCCATGGTCTACACCTTTTTGTAATCTACTTTTTGCATTTTACCTTCTGCTACTAGTTCTTTATGAATATTATCAAGGATGCCGTTAACAAACTGTCCACTTTGCGGGGTACTGTATTCTTTGGCCAAGTCTATATATTCATTAATGGTAACTTTAGGAGGTATCGTTTCAAAATAAAGGAACTCAGCAACCCCCATTTTCATTAAGATCATATCCAGCAATGCGATCCTTTCAGGATCCCAGTTTTTCAATTTTGGAATAATAAGCGTTTGCAAATGTTCGCTTTTTTCATGCACTGTTTTTAAAAGATTGATCGCAAAATCCTTTTTCTCGCCACTGATCATTTCTTTGAAATCGGCGCTGCCTGGTTTTTGTAAAAGGTTTACCAGCAATTGGATCACCATTTCGCCATCATCATCCCAGTTAGAAAAATTTTCTTCTATATAAGAAGTAAAATTTTCATCAGCCAGCATCAATTTATCCAATACGAATTCAAGTATTTCTTTTTCTTCTTTGTTATCCCTTCCTTGCTTGCTGATATAAGATTTATATTCTGGAGTTTCAGCAAGACGTAAATAAGTTCTCCGAAGTTGGTCTTTATTGATGGTGAGTTGAGGTTTCGTTTTCGCCAATGCCTCTTTAAATGATGAGTCCTCCAGTATCCGCCACAATATTTTATTGCCGGATAATTTTGTATTAACATGAAGGTCATCAAAAGAGGGAAGATGCTTGCCTGCCCGCTGATGAGAATCCGTTTCAGCATAGCGACATACTTCAGTTAAAAAATAGGTAAGGTGAACAAGAAGCTGGCGGGTTTGGTCAAAATGATTTTGGAGGATCTTTTGAGGTTCTCCTGGTTTTATATCGGATTCAAGGGTAGATAGGTTATATAGCGTCTGCATCACTTTTACCCGGATATTTCTTCTGCTGATCATCTTTAAGAACTGTTTGGGCAGCGAAGATAAGTTAATCATCAAGCCGTTTGTATTAATATGTTTTTTTCACAGCCATTATTTTTATTCACAATTCATTTCTAAAATTGAATGCAAAAGTTTGAACAATAAGGTTCAAAATATTTTTTTTAAAAGCTTTAGAAAGTTCCCTCATTGACCCTATCTTTGCCGCCCAAATAAGTTCTTAGATATTCGCAAATGCGAGTTGACGAATTTGGAAGACCAAGTAGTTCACGAATGAACGGTCGCTATTACCAATAAATCAAAAAAAGAAATGGCAAAAGAAGTCTCTGGCTTTGTTAAGCTTCAGTGCAAGGGTGGCCAGGCCAATCCTGCACCTCCGATCGGTCCTGCTTTAGGTTCCAAGGGTATCAATATCATGGAATTCTGCAAGCAATTCAATGCCCGCACACAGGACAAAATGGGCAAAGTGCTTCCCGTATTAATTACAGTTTATACAGACAAAAGTTTTGATTTTATCATCAAGACACCTCCTGCATCTATTCAATTGCTTGAGGCTGCAAAATTACAAAGTGGTTCAAAAGAATCTAACCGTGTAAAAGTTGGTAAGGTGAATTGGAATCAGGTAGAGGCAATTGCAAAAGATAAAATGCCTGACCTGAACTGCTTTACAGTTGAAAGCGCCATGAAAATGGTAGCTGGTACGGCACGCAGCATGGGAATTACTGTAGAAGGTAAAGCTCCCTGGGAAAATTAATCGGTGAAAAATTAAAACGAATCACAATGGCATTTATCAGTAAAAAAAGAAAAACAGTTCAGTCAAAAGTTGACGGAGCTAAACAATATAGCCTGAAAGAAGCATCTTCATTGGTGAAGCAAGTAACCACTTGCAAATTTGATGCATCTGTTGATCTCCATATCCGTTTGGGAGTTGATCCTAAAAAAGCAGACCAGGCGATCCGTGGTACAGTAACATTACCACATGGCACAGGTAAAACAAAAAAGGTATTGGTGCTTTGCACACCCGATAAAGAAGAAGCAGCAAGAGCAGCAGGTGCGGATTATGTAGGTCTTGATGAATTTGTAACAAAGATCGAAGGCGGCTGGGTTGATGTAGACGTTATTATTGCAACACCACAAGTAATGCCGAAGATCGGTAAGCTGGGTAAAGTGTTAGGTCCAAGAAACCTGATGCCAAATCCTAAAACCGGTACGGTTAGTAATGATGTTGCTGCTGCAGTGAATGAAGTAAAAGGTGGTAAGATCGCTTTCAAGATCGACAAAGCTGGTATCATCCATGCTTCTATCGGTCGTGTAAGTTTTACGCCGGAAAAAATTGCAGAAAATAGTCAGGAGTTATTGAATGCAATTATTAAAGCAAAACCATCTTCATCTAAAGGAACATACCTGAGAGGTGTAAGTATGGCAAGCAGTATGAGTCCCGGTATTTCTATTGACACAAAAGGATTTGTTCATTAAACAATCGGGACGCTTATGCGGCCTGAACGATAAATAAAATATTCAAGTCAAAATTTATACAAATGACTAAAGATCAAAAAAACGAAGTAATTGAACTGCTGAAAGGCAAGTTCTCTCAATACAATAACTTTTATGTTACTGACACAGAATCGTTGACAGTAGCTCAGATCGTAAAGCTTCGCCGTGCTTGTTTCAACAAACAAGTTGAAATGAAAGTGGCAAAGAATACATTGATCAAAAAAGCAATGGAATCATTGGATACTGAACGTTATGCGGGTGTTTATGATTCACTTCATAAAGTAACTGCATTGATGTTTTCAGAAAATCCAAAAGATCCGGCTTTGATCATAAGTTCTTTTCGTAAAGAGAGTAAAGGTGAAATGCCTGTATTAAAAGCGGCGTTCATCAATGGCGATGTATACATGGGTAACGATCAATTGGCGTCTTTAGTGAAGATCAAAACTAAGAATGAATTGGTCGGCGAAGTAATTGGTTTGTTGCAATCACCTGCAAAGAGAGTTATTGCTGCGTTGCTGCATAATGCAGAGAAGAAAGCAGAAACTGCTCCGGCAGAGTAATTAGTTAATTAGTCAGTTAATACTGGCATATTATAAAAAACAATTTTTTTAATCATCCGTCGGATCCATCATAAGTGGATAAGAAGACGGGAAAAATTTAAATCAAATGGCAGACGTAAAAGCATTAGCAGAAGGCCTTGTTGCCTTAACAGTAAAAGAAGTACAGGAATTAGCTGACTTCTTAAAATCCGAATACGGAATTGAACCAGCAGCTGCAGCAGTAGTTGTTAGCAGTGGTGATGGCGGCGGCGCAGCAGCTGTTGAAGAAAAAACTGCATTCAATGTAGTTTTGAAACACGGTGGTGCATCTAAACTTAACGTAGTTAAGATCGTTAAAGAACTTACTGGTTTAGGTTTGAAAGAAGCAAAAGACCTGGTTGACGGAGCTCCTAAGAACATCAAAGAAGGAATTTCTAAAGTAGAAGCTGAAGAAATTGCAAACAAGCTGAAAGAAGCTGGTGCAGATGTTGAAATCGCTTAATTCTATTTCAATTTAAAATTATGATCCCGGCCAATGTGCCGGGATTTTTTATTATAACATGGTGCTAACAAAGCATATTTTACTTTAGAGTAATCTTTTTATGAGAATTGTTTGGATTTTAATCAGCTTAGTATTTTCTAATTCGCTGTTTAGTCAGAATGAATTGGCTACGCAACTCCAGCAGATAATAGGAGATACAGCTAATCATTTTCAAAAATTTAAAGGAAAACTTGAAGAATTCGCTGTGCCAGATTCATCCCATTGTTATTCCAACATCACTTTGGAAGGCACGAAAGAAAATACTATTTACACGAATCGAACAAGTTGTGACTACTACGCAGATATCGTTAACTCAGCAAATAAAACTGAAGGAAAAAGAACTTTTGCAGAATGGAAATCAAAACTTATGACGGTTTTGGGATCGGCGTATAAAATTGAAAAATATAAATCAATAGATGGCAAGGTGGATGGCTGGTATTTTACAAGAGGCAATCTTTATATCGCCATTTATTTACGTCATTCGGTCTGGGACAAATCACTTTATGTAGTCAGCCTTTCCATAAGTTACAGCGTCAAGTAGGGTGCAATCTTTTCATAAATTTCGTCACTTACCGCCATCAATTTCTTAAGGTCTTCTAACTTAGAAAATGCTCCATGTTCATTTCTATAGGCAACAATTGGATTAGCAAGATTGAACTTGATATAAGGATGAGCTTTTAATTCATCAACAGTTGCTGTATTGATATTGATTTTTTTCACTGATGCATTATCAAGTTTCAGGTATTGTTTTATTTTTTGAAAAGTTGAATCAGGTAGTCCATAGGTTTCTCCAATTTGTTCTACTGAATAAAAACCGCCAAGCTTTTCTCTAAATGTTACGATTCTTGCTGCGAGTTTACTACCGATGCCTGGCAAAGAAATAAAAGCTGTCGTGTCAGCTGTGTTTACATCAACGATCGGAAAACGGGCCGCATCAGTTTTTGATGTTTGTATTTCATTTTTTGGTTTTGATGAAACAAAACCGTCATTGGCTTTTGATGTAATCGATTCAATTTTGACATAAGGCCTCAGTCTTTTATATTCATCATCATGAAGGGCATAAATTCTTTGTAAATCCTCTGGTTTATAAAAGCGTCCGCCTTTGCTCCGATAGTTTTCAATTGTCTTAATTGTTTTATCCCTTAATCCTAATCTTTTCCATTCAGATACCGTAATTGTATTGGGATCAAAATAAGAAAGCTCGCCTTTTATAATATCGTTTTCGAGGTAACTACTTTTTCTTTTGTCGTATTGGTAAACGTAGGCGTTTTCATTATCATTTTTTTGATATTGATCGGCTGAAGAGTCCTGGATTTTTATTTCTGATCTTTTAACAGCCGCCATCCATGCAGTATCGATTTTAATTGGGCGGTTCCTGGCTGTTTGTAAAAGAATATCTGGCAAAAAAAGAGTAAACAGGATTACACCAACAACTATCAGAATTCCTATTCTTTCTTTTCGGGTAAACACCAGATAATCTTTTATGAATTCACCCCATTTCACAGCGAGAAATTTGATTTAAGGTATATGAACTTTCGAGGTCAGGAAATTCCCATTTCGTGGTACTGCGGCCGGGTTTTTGTTGGCAAACTTTTCTTGGTTGAAAAGTTTAAATCCTTACCTTTGCCATCCTTTTTATTTAGCGCTAATATTTTGACGGCCCAAATCATGATTAAATAGCTGATTGTCACGGGATTTTCTTTTAAGTTAGAAAATGCCCGAATGTGATTTGTGTCCCCGTCAAAAAACTAAAAAACCGGTTTTACAGATATGTCTTCAACAAAAATGAATCACAGGGTAGATTTCGGTAAAATCAAACATCTCGCAGATGCCCCTGACTTGCTCGACATCCAGATCGCATCCTTCAAAGAATTTTTCCAGTTGGAAACAACTCCGGATAAAAGAAACATTGAAGGTTTGTTCAGGGTGTTCAAAGAAAATTTTCCTATCACGGATACCCGCAACATTTTCGTGCTGGAATTCCTAGATTATTTTATTGACCCTCCTCGTTACACCATCGAAGAGTGTATGGAAAGAGGATTGACTTACGCCGTTCCTCTCAAAGCCAAACTACGTTTGAGCTGTAATGACGAGGAACACGTCGATTTCCAGACCATCGTTCAGGATGTGTTCCTGGGTAACATTCCTTACATGACACCAAGAGGTACTTTCGTTATCAATGGTGCTGAAAGGGTTGTTGTTTCCCAGTTACATCGTTCACCTGGGGTATTCTTTGGTCAGTCTATTCACCCGAATGGAACCAAGATTTACTCTGCAAGGGTAATTCCTTTCAAAGGTGCGTGGATGGAGTTTGCAACTGACATCAACAACGTGATGTATGCATACATCGATCGTAAGAAGAAATTCCCGGTAACTACACTTCTTCGTTCTATCGGTTATGAAACTGATAAGGACATTCTTGAATTATTCGGAATGGCCGATGAAGTAAAAGGCGATAAAAAAACTTTATCAAAATATGTTGGCCGTCGCCTGGCTGCCCGTGTATTGAGAAGTTGGGTTGAAGATTTCGTTGATGAAGATACCGGAGAAGTAGTTTCAATTGAAAGAAATGAGATCGTTCTTGAACGTGACTCTGTTCTTGATGAAGAAGCTATCAACATGATCACTGAAATGGATGTGAAGAGTGTATTCATCCAGAAAGAAGATGTGGGTGGTGACTATGCGATCATTTATAATACTTTAAATAAAGATACTTCGAACAGTGAATTGGAAGCTGTGCAACATATCTATCGCCAGTTGCGTGGTACTGATGCACCGGATAATGAAACTGCCCGTGGTATCATTGATAAATTATTCTTCAGCGATAAGCGTTATGATCTTGGTGAAGTAGGTCGTTATAAAATTAACCGCAAACTGAACCTTGATGTACAACTTAAGCAAAAGACATTAACAAAAGAAGATATAATTGAGATCATCAAATATCTTGTTCGCCTTACCAATGGTAAAGCAGAGATCGATGATATCGATCACCTGAGCAATCGTCGTGTTCGTACAGTAGGTGAGCAGCTATATGCTCAGTTTGGTGTTGGTCTTGCACGTATGGCGAGAACGATCCGCGAAAGAATGAACGTAAGAGATAACGAGGTGTTTACGCCAGTTGATCTGATCAATGCGAGAACTCTTTCTTCAGTTATCAACTCATTCTTTGGAACATCACAGTTGTCTCAGTTCCTTGATCAAACAAATCCATTGAGTGAGATTACTCACAAACGTCGTATCTCGGCACTCGGGCCAGGCGGCTTAAGCCGGGAAAGAGCTGGCTTCGAGGTTCGTGATGTACACTATTCTCACTATGGTCGTTTGTGTACTATTGAAACACCGGAAGGTCCAAACATCGGTCTTATCTCTACGCTTTGCGTACATGCCAAGATCAATGAGATGGGCTTTATTGAAACACCTTATCGTAAAGTTGAAAGCGGTAAAGTGAATATGAAACTTCTTACTTTCCTTAGCGCGGAAGAAGAAGATTCAGCGAAGATCGCACAGGCAAACTCACCACTTGATGAATCAGGAAGTTTCAAAGAGGAAAAAGTTGTAAGCCGTGAGACTGGTGACTTCCCAATTCTTGATAAGAATGATGTAGAATATATGGACGTTGCGCCAAACCAGATCGTTGGTTTGAGTGCTTCATTAATCCCATTCCTTGAACATGATGATGCCAACCGTGCATTGATGGGATCAAACATGCAACGCCAGGCAGTACCGCTTATTCGTCCTGATGATCCGATCGTAGGAACAGGTCTTGAAGGTAAAGCTGCCCGTGATGCAAGGATCCAAATTCACTCTGAAGGTGAAGGTGTGGTTGAGTTTGTTGATGCCAATGAAATTCATGTTCGTTATGAACGTGATGAAATGGACAGGCTTGTAAGTTTCGAAGATGATCTTAGGATTTACAGACTTACCAAGTTCATCAAAACAAACCAGGAAACATCAATCAATCTTAAGCCTGCAGTTAGGAAAGGACAGAGGGTTAGAAAAGGTGACTTCTTAACGGAAGGATATGCAGTAAAAGATGGCGAATTGGCATTGGGTAAAAATCTGAAAGTGGCATTCATGCCATGGAAAGGTTACAACTTCGAAGATGCGATCGTTATCAGTGAAAGAGTGGTAAAAGAAGATATGTTTACTTCTGTTCATATTTCTGAATATGAATTGGAAGTTCGTGATACAAAATTGGGAGAAGAAGAACTGACTCCTGATATTCCTAACGTTTCTGAAGAAGCAACTAAAGATCTTGATGAGAATGGTATCATTCGCATCGGTGCACAAGTAAAAGAAGGTGATATCATCATTGGTAAGATCACACCAAAAGGTGAAAGTGATCCTACACCTGAAGAAAAACTTCTTCGTGCGATCTTTGGTGATAAGGCTGGTGATGCGAAAGATGCTTCTTTGAAAGCGCCAAATGGTGTGGAAGGTGTTGTGATCGGTAAAAAACTTTTCCAAAGAGCTAAGAAAGATAAGAACTCAAAGATCCGCGAGAAGGCAGCACTCGAAAAACTCGAGAGAATGCATGAGAAGAATGAAACTGATCTTAAAGAGTTGTTGCTCGATAAACTTCAGCAGTTATTGAGAGATAAATCAAGTACTGGTGTTACTAACAACTTTGGTGAGGTGCAGATCGGTAAAAGCGCAAAATTCAACCAGAAGAATCTTGCTACTCTCGATTATGCAAATGTGAATCCACTTGGTTGGACTGGTGAAAAGAAAACAGACGAACAGATCAATACGCTTCTTCACAACTATAATATCAAATTCAACGAAGAACTTGGTCGTTATAAGAGAGAGAAGTTTAATATCTCGATCGGTGATGAATTACCAGCAGGTGTATTGAAACTTGCAAAAGTTTATCTCGCTGTAAAACGTAAGTTGAAAGTGGGAGATAAGATGGCTGGTCGTCACGGTAACAAAGGTATTGTTGCGAAGATCGTTCGTGCTGAAGACATGCCTTTCCTTGAAGATGGAACACCGGTTGATATCGTATTGAATCCATTGGGTGTACCAAGCCGTATGAACCTTGGTCAGATCTATGAAACAGTTCTTGGATGGACTGGAGAAAAGCTCGGAATAAAATTTGCAACGCCAATCTTTGACGGAGCAACTACCGAAGAGATCGGTTCATATTGTGAGCAAGCTGGAATCCCAATGTTTGGTCATACTTACTTGTATGATGGTGAAACAGGAGATCGTTTCCACCAGAAAGCAACAGTAGGTATTATCTATGTGATCAAACTTCACCACATGGTTGATGATAAGATGCATGCCCGTTCGATCGGACCATATAGTCTTATTACACAACAGCCGCTTGGTGGTAAAGCTCAGTTCGGTGGTCAGCGTTTTGGTGAGATGGAAGTATGGGCACTCGAGGCTTATGGTGCTTCAAACATCTTACAGGAATTGCTCACATTGAAATCTGATGATATCATTGGTCGTGCAAAGACATACGAGTCAATTGTAAAAGGTGATAACGTTCCAAAAGCTGGTGTGCCTGAATCATTCAATGTATTGGTTCATGAGCTCCGTGGCTTAGGTCTTGATCTCAAATTCGAATAGTGAGTGATGAGTTGTGAATAGTGAGTAGAGAACAGAACGTACAAGGGTGCGACGCAACGGAAGATGAACAGAGTTGATGTCGCCGGGTAACAAAAATCATTAAAAAGTAACAAGAAACTAGAATATGGCAATGAAAAGAGATAATCGTCCAAGACCGACATTCTCAAAAATTACGATCGGGCTTGCTTCGCCTGACAATATTCTTGAAAAAAGTTTTGGTGAGGTGTTAAAGCCCGAAACCATCAACTATCGTACTTACAAACCTGAACGTGATGGTTTGTTTTGCGAGAGAATATTTGGACCTGTAAAGGATTACGAATGTGCTTGCGGCAAATACAAACGTATTCGCTATAAGGGCATCGTTTGTGATCGTTGCGGTGTTGAAGTAACCGAGAAAAAAGTTCGTCGTGAACGTATGGGTCACATCAAATTGGTGGTGCCGGTTGTTCATATTTGGTATTTTAAATCTTTGCCAAATAAAATCGGTTACCTGCTTGGTGTAAGCTCTAAGAAATTAGAGAGCATCGTTTACTACGAAAGATTTGTGGTGATACAAGCGGGAATTCGTGCTGAAAAAGGTCTTAATTATGGTGACCTGATCACCGAAGAAGAATACCTGGATATTCTTGAGGCATTGCCAAAAGAAAACCAGTACCTGGCAGATGATGATCCAAATAAATTCATTGCGAAGATGGGTGCTGAAGCAGTTCATGATATGTTACAACGTATCGACCTGGATCAGTTGTCATTTGATCTCCGTAATGCGGCTGCTACTGAAACTTCACAGCAACGTAAGGCAGATGCATTAAAACGTTTGAGTGTTGTAGAAGCTTTCCGTGATGCTAATACAAGAATTGTAAATCGTCCTGAGTGGATGGTGATGCAATACATTCCGGTTATTCCACCGGAACTTCGTCCGCTTGTTCCTTTGGATGGCGGTCGTTTTGCATCTTCTGATCTTAATGACTTATATCGTCGTGTTATTATCCGTAATAATCGTTTGAAAAGATTATTAGAGATCAAAGCGCCTGAAGTTATCCTTCGTAATGAAAAAAGGATGTTGCAGGAAGCGATCGATTCATTGTTTGATAACTCAAGAAAATCAAATGCAGTGAAGGCTGAAGGTGGCCGTGCATTGAAATCCTTGAGTGATGTGTTGAAAGGTAAGCAAGGACGTTTCCGTCAGAACTTGTTGGGTAAACGTGTTGACTATTCAGGTCGTTCTGTAATTGTTGTTGGCCCTGAATTGAAATTACATGAGTGCGGTTTGCCAAAAGATATGGCTGCAGAATTGTTCAAGCCATTTATTATTCGCAAGCTGATCGAAAGAGGTATTGTAAAAACGGTAAAGAGTGCAAGAAAATTAGTTGATAAAAAAGAAGCAGTTGTTTGGGATATCCTTGAAAATATTTTGAGAGGTCACCCAGTGATGTTGAATCGTGCCCCAACACTTCACAGATTATCAATACAAGCTTTCCAACCGAAATTGATCGAAGGAAAGGCGATACAACTTCACCCATTAGTGTGTACAGCGTTCAACGCTGACTTTGATGGTGACCAGATGGCCGTTCACGTTCCTCTTAGTCATGCTGCAGTTTTGGAAGCACAATTGCTAATGCTTGCATCACATAACATCCTGAATCCGCAGAATGGTACACCTATCACTCTTCCTTCACAGGACATGGTGTTGGGTCTGTATTATCTTACAAAAGGGAAGAAGACCATGGCAAATGAAAAGGTTCGTGGTGAAGGCATGAAGTTTTACAATTCAAGTGAAGTAGTGATCGCTTATAACGAGAAGATAGTTGACATGCATGCATGGATCAAAGTAAAAGTTCCGGTAAGAGAAAATGGTGAGATCGTAACTAAAATGATAGAGACTACTGTTGGTCGTGTAATATTTAACCAGCATGTACCGGTTGAAGTTGGTTATGTAAATGCATTGTTGACAAAAAAGAATCTTCGTGAGATCATTGGTGATATCCTGAAGATCACGAATATTCCAAAGACAGTTAAATTCCTTGATGACATTAAACAACTTGGATTCCGTACGGCCTTCCAGGGTGGTTTGTCATTCAATATTCTTGATCTTGTGATTCCGGATTCAAAAGAAGAATTACTTGATCAGGCAAAAAGTGAAGTAGATGAAGTGTGGGACAGCTACAACATGGGTCTCATCACAAACAATGAACGTTACAACCAGATCGTTGACATTTGGAGCCGTGTTGACACCCGTATTACTGAAACATTGATCCGTGAAATGAGTGCCGATAAGCAGGGCTTCAACTCTGTTTATATGATGCTTGATTCAGGTGCTCGTGGTAGTAAGCAACAGGTAAAACAGCTTGCTGGTATGAGAGGTTTGATGGCTAAGCCAAGAAAATCAGGCTCAACAGGAAGTGAGATCATTGAGAATCCAATTCTTTCCAACTTCAAAGGCGGATTGAATGTATTGGATTACTTTATCTCTACACACGGTGCCCGTAAAGGTCTTGCCGATACGGCGTTGAAAACAGCCGATGCCGGTTACCTGACACGTCGTTTGGTTGACGTAGCACAGGATGTTGTAATAACTGAAGAAGATTGCGGTACACTTCGTGGTATTGCAATCAGTGCATTAAAAGATAATGAGGATGTTATTGAACCATTGAGTGATCGTATTGAAGGACGTACATCATTGCATGATGTTTATGATCCGCAAAATGATGAGCTCATTATTCACGCAGGTGAAGAAGTAACGTCAGAAATAGCAAAACGCATTGAGGAAAGCGGAATAGAATCTGTTGAAATACGTTCAGTACTTACTTGCGAAAGCAGACGCGGATGTTGCGTTAAATGTTATTGTAAGAACCTTGCTACAGGTAATCTTGCACAGAAAGGAGATGCGGTTGGTATCATCGCGGCACAATCAATTGGTGAGCCGGGTACGCAGCTTACACTTCGTACATTCCACGTGGGTGGTGTTGCGGGTTCTGCAGCTGTTGAATCTACTTTACTTGCGAAATTCGAAGGCGTTGTTCAATTTGACGGTTTGAGAACCGTAATGATTGAAAACAACGAAGGAGGCAAGAACCAGGTAGTAATCGGTCGTACGGGTGAGTTGAGAATTATGGATGTAAAGAATGATCGTTTATTAATTACTAATAACATTCCTTACGGTGCTACATTGAATGTAAAAGATGGTCAGAAAGTAACTAAAGGAGATATAATCTGTACATGGGATCCGTTCAATAACGTTATCATGGCAGAGATCAACGGTACTATCAAATTCGATAATGTTATCGAAGGTGTTACTTACCGTGAAGAATCTGATGAGCAAACTGGTCACCGCGAGAAAGTGGTAATTGAGACAAGAGATAAAACAAAGATCCCTCAGTTAGTTGTTGAAGGAAAAGAACACAAATCATACAACTTACCTACAGGTAGCCATATCGTGATCGAAGAAGGTGATGAAGTGAAAGCCGGACAGGTAATTGTGAAGATCCCAAGGATCCTTGGTAAACTTCGTGATATCACCGGTGGTCTTCCAAGAGTTACGGAATTGTTTGAAGCAAGAAATCCGGGTAACCCTGCTATCGTTTCCGAAATTGATGGTGTGGTTTCTATGGGAGCTATCAAACGTGGTAACCGTGAGATCATCATTGAAGCAAAAGATGGTGTACAGAAAAAATATCTTGTTCCATTAACAAGACAGATCCTTGCGCAGGATGGTGACTTCGTAAAAGCCGGTTCATCATTATCAGATGGTCAGACATCACCACAGGATATTCTTTCAATACAAGGACCATTTGCAGTACAACAGTATGTTGTGAATGAGATCCAGGAAGTTTATCGCTTACAGGGGGTAAGAATCAATGACAAGCATATTGAAGTTATCGTTCGCCAGATGATGCGTAAAGTAAGCATTGTTGATCCGGGTGATACTAAATTCCTTGAAGAAGATCTGGTAGACAAATTTGAATTCCTCGAAGAGAATGATTGGGTATTTGATAAGAAGATCGTGACTGAAATAGGTGAGTCAGCTAAGCTTCGTGCAGGCCAGATCGTAAGTTTAAGAGAAGTAAGAGAAGAAAATTCAATTCTTCGCAGAAATGATAAAAAGCTTGTTGAATTCCGTGATGCAAGTCCTGCTACATCGGCTCCAACATTGTTGGGTATCACCAAAGCATCTCTTGGTGTACAGAGCTGGATATCTGCAGCATCGTTCCAGGAAACAACCAAAGTTCTTTCTTCAGCGGCTATTCACGGTAAAACTGATGATATGCTCGGATTGAAGGAGAATGTTATCACTGGTCACCCGATCCCTGCTGGTACAGGTTTGCGTGAGTTTGAGAATATGATCGTTGGTAGCAAAGAAGAATATGAATTGCTGCAAACAACCAGGGAAGCGATGACTTTTGATGAAGAAGAATAGTCAATAGGCAATAGACAAAATGTAATAGGCAAATATTATTAAGGAGCAGCGATACACCTGCTCCTTTTATATTATAAATGATGCAGATTTTGCCAATTGTCCATTGCCGATTGCTGTTAACTGTTTCCTAAAGTGACGCGATTGAGTATATTTGCGCTGAAGGCTTTGATTAACTTGCCAAAAAACTTGCATGAATAAAGGTTTACTAGCTCTCAACATTGTGTTATTGATCGGTGTAGCAATTTTGTTTTTTCTTTTTTTTACCAGGAAGGATAAAGTGACTTCTATTATAACTACCCGAGCTGGTCTTGATACTGCAGCTCAATGGGAACATACACCAGTTGCTTATTTTGATATGGATTCTATAGAAGCCAATTTTATTTTATGGAAAAAAGTACAGGCGGAAGTGGTAAAAAGAGAAGCTGGTATTAATGATACCATCAACCAGATGAAAATGAGCTTTCAGTCTTATTACCAAAAATTACAGGCGCAGAGTGCCAACTTATCTCCACGACAAAAAGACTCACTCGGTAATCAATTAGCACAAATGGATTCCGAGATAAAGAACCGGACAGCTGAACTTAATCAAACCTACCAGACTTTTTTTATGAATAAACAGCAGGAAATCGTTACCCTGATAAAAAATTATTGCAAAGAATTCAATAAGGACAGA
>Ga0207641_10001600_pt1 | contig 22119 bp, 17 predicted proteins | sample KBSSwiS62_FD_184306 | JGI IMG/M metagenome (GOLD analysis project Ga0207641, IMG submission 184306) | Switchgrass rhizosphere microbial communities from Kellogg Biological Station, Michigan, USA - KBS Switchgrass S6-2 (SPAdes) (version 2) | ecosystem: Host-associated > Plants > Roots >... | reverse complement strand
GCGGCCTGCAGGACCGTTGGTGTCCAGACATTCGGATAGCGAAGCGTCAAGCGCCACGGCGCCTCGTCCTCGATGTCACTGTCACGGAAGCGGCCGTCGAGGAGATCGATGTCCCGGATCTCGTAGACGTTCGAGTACTGCGCGACGATGCGCCATTGAAAGGGCGAGCCGAATGTCGGCAACGCAGCCACGTCGACCAGGCACCGTCTCCCCTCCGGCGGAGGCGACGGCCCCGTCGTCCGCGGCCACGAGTCGATCGGGCGATTGCGTGTGTCGCTGGCATCGCACCACGCGGCGAGCGTCGGACCGAAGATCTTCGGCACGAGTTCCAGAGCCTGACGGTGGGCGTAGGCGCGCAAGCCGTAGTTCGCCGCCATCAACGTCAGCACGACGGCGGCTTTGTTGCGCCGCACCGCTGGCGATGGGCGGCCGAAGCCGAGAGAGCCCGCCAGCAGCATCATGAGCAGATAGATGTCGACGATCGGCATCCAGTCGACGGCGAACCAGTGCCAGTCGAATGGGCTCAACATCCGTGTGCCGTACGACGTCGGCAGATCCATCAGCACGTGGAGGACGACGCCAATCAGCGCGACCGCCACGAGCATGGCGAACGACGCGTCCGGGTCGACGTTGGCGGCGGCCGTCGCCTCCGCCGCGGAGCGGCGGCGGTCGAGCACGTAGCGGCCGCCCCACACCAGGCCGGCGGTCAGGATGCCGAGGGCCAGCACGCCGAGTGGGCCGTGCGTCGGGCCGCGATGCCATTTCAAATAGGAAATGGCGCCGGCGGCGGTGGTGACGATGTCGATGTCGGGCGCGTTCGATGCGAGGAGCAGCGTCGCCGTCGTGCCGCGCCCGGCGCGCCCGAGTGGCGAGCGCGCCAGCGTCAGCGCGAAGAGGCTGTGTGTCAGGTTATCCAAAGTCGCTAATATAGCAGCATGCGGAAAGCGTCCGTGGTGGTGGTCGTCGGCCTGATCGCGCTCGCCGCGCCGCCGCCCGCGGCAGCGTGGGGCACCGCCGCGCATCGACACATCATGGCGCGCGCCATCGATCTGCTGCCGGTGGAGCTGAAGCCGTTCTTCCTTCAACACAAGGACGAACTGGTGATGCGCGTGATCGATCCGGATCTCTTCCGCGTCCTGGGCTGGGAGGAGGATCCCAATCACTTCGTCAACTTCGGGGCGAAGGAGCTAGGCGAGTATCCGTTCAAGGAGCTGCCGCGCGAGTACGGCGCCGCGATCGAGAAGTTCGGCATGGCGACGCTCCGCAGGAACGGCCTCCTGCCGTGGCGCCAGCAGGAAGAATTTGGGAATCTGCGGCGCGCGTTCGAAGGCTTCACGCGCGAGACCTACGGACCCGGCAACGCCGTGCTGTTCGCCGCGGTGATGTCGCATTACATCCAGGACGCGCATCAGCCACTGCATGCGAGCGTCAACTACGACGGGCAGATGACCGGGAACAACGGGATTCATGCGCGATTCGAGACAGCGCTCTTCGAACGGTTCCAGTCACGGCTGACGATTCGGCCGGCCCCGCCGGCGCCGATCCTCAACTCGCGCGACGCCGCGTTCGACGCGCTGCTTTCCAGCTACAAGCTGGTGGATCCGATCCTGAAGGCAGACGAGGCAGCCAGGCAGGGCAAGGAGACGTACGACGACGAATACTTCGAGCGCCTCTTCACCACAGTGCGGCCGATCCTCGAACAGCGCCTCGGCGAGGCGATCACCGCGACCGCCGGGTTGATCATGGGCGCCTGGGAGCAGGCCGGCAGGCCCGTGCTGAAGCCCGCGGGCCCCCGCCCGCCGCAGAAGATCAAACCTTGAGGCTTCGCGAGATTGCCGATCGCCTCGGGTGCCGTCTCGAAGGCGATGGCGACATCGAGATCGTCCGCATCGCCAGCCTGAAGCAGGCGCAACCGGGCGATTTATCGTTCGTCGCGAACGCGCGGTATCTCGGGCAGATGGCCGCGACCAAGGCCTCGGCGGTCATCCTCGGCACCACGGCTCGGGACGCGTCGGCGGCGCCGTGCGCTGTCCTCCGCGCCGACGATCCGTACTCGGCGTTCGCGCGCGCGGTGTCGCTCTTCGTGTCGACCGCGCCCCCCGCGACAGGCGTGGATCGCCTGGCGGCGGTCGCCAGCGATGCTGCGATCGGGGCGGAGGTCTCGATCGGGCCGTTCGTCACGGTGGGCGCCGGCGCGTCGATCGGCGCGCGGACGATCGTGTATCCGCACGCCGTCATCGGCCCAGGCGCGCGGATCGGCGACGATTGTGTCATCCACGCGCACGTCTCGATCCGCGAGCGGGTCACCGTCGGCAACCGCGTCGTGCTTCAGAATGGGGCCGTGCTCGGCAGCGACGGCTACGGGTTCGCCCGGCAGGAGGACGGATCGCATCTCAAGATCCCCCAGCACGCCGACGTCGTCATCGAAGACGACGTCGAAATCGGCGCCAACTCGACGGTCGATCGCCCGGCGATTGGCGAGACGCGGATTCGCGCGGGGACGAAGATCGACAACCTCGTGCACGTCGCGCACGGTGTCACCGTCGGGCGCCGCGTGCTGCTCGCGGCGCAAGTCGGCATCGCCGGCAGCACGGTCATCGACGACGACGTGATGGTGGCCGGTCAGAGCGGCATCACCGGACACATCGAAGTGGGCCGCGGCGTTAAGGTGGGAGCGAAGAGCGCGGTGCTGCACTCGGTCGACGCCGGCCGGTTCGTCACCGGGATTCCCGCCTTCGAGCACGCCGAGTGGCGCAAGGCCTCGATCGTCTTGCGCTCGCTGCCCGCGATGAAGAAACGGATCGAAGAGCTCGAGCAGAAGATCGCCGAACTCGAGGAGAAGCTCGCCGCATGTCAGATACCGGATCGTTAGAGACCGAGCCGCTCGCGCAGGCCGGCCGGCCTGCGCGCTCCCACCCGGGCACGGCGCGCGGCCCCAGGCGTGCGGCCGCCAGCCTCAAGCCTGCCGCCACCTTCATGATCGTGTGCCTGTTGCTGACGCGAGCGGCGGTGGCCGCGGCCCAGCAGCCGCTGGTGGCGCCGGCGCCGCCAGTTCCGGAATTCTTCACGCGCTTCGATTTTCATCTGACCGCCGCCTGGCTGGGGGACTCGCCGCCCACGGTACCCACGATTCCGCCGTTGTCGCCCGACGCGGCGGCGCTATACGCGGCGGCGCATCGCTACTCCTTCGACACCCACTGGGGTGGTTCGCTGGATTTTGTCGACTACGTGTACGGTCGTACCGCGCTCATCATCGATTACGAAGCGCTGATCGGCGACGAGTTCAGGCTGTTCGACCCCAACCAGGCCATCTACACCCTCGAGGTGTCGAGCTCGGTGCGTCTCAGCAACGACGCCGAAATCGCCGGGATCTTTCATCACGTGTCGCGGCACCTGTCGGACCGCGCGAACCGGCAGGCGGTGGCCTGGAATGCCGCCGGCGTCCGGGTGCTGAAGCAGTACGCGCGTCCGACGACGACGCTCGACGTCGACGCCGAGCTGACGCGGGTCGTCGCGAGAGCGTTCGTCGACTACAACTGGATCGGCGAGTTGGGCCTGTCGCTGCGGCATCCCCTGAACGGTCGCGTCGCGGTATTCGCGCAGGGCGCGGCGAGGATGTTCACGGTCGACGGCAGCGTCCCGAATCGGGGCACGCAGACGGGCGGGGTGGCCGAAGCCGGCATCCGCCTCAGGGGCACCGGTGGGGTGCTGGAACTTTTCGCAGGTGTCGAAAAACGCGTGGATGCCTACGAACTGGAGCGCGAGCCCGAGCGATGGGTGCTCGCCGGATTCCGCCTACTCAGTAGATAATCGAATGATGAAAGGTCACGCGATCCGTGCGGCGGCGGTCCTGCTCGCTGCGGCCGGCACCATTGGCGCCGTCCGTCCACCGAAACTCGAATACAAACTGACGACCCTCCCGAACGGCCTGACGGTGGTGCTGGAAGAAGACCACTCGACGCCGATCGTCCATCTGCAGCTCTGGTATCACGTGGGCTCGAAGAACGAGAAGCCCGGACGCACCGGGTTTGCGCACCTGTTCGAGCACCTGATGTTCAAGGGTTCGAAGAACGTAACGGCCGAGGCCCACACCTCGATGGTCGCGTCGGTGGGCGGACAGAGCAACGCCTACACGACCGACGACGAAACCGTGTTCTGGGAAACCGTGCCGGCCCAGTACCTGCCGATGATTCTCTGGCTCGAGGCCGATCGAATGGCCACGCTGAAGGTAGACAAGGACACGTTCACCAACGAGCGCGAGGTCGTGAAGGAAGAGCGGCGGATGCGCGTGGACAACCAGCCGTACGGGCGGCTGAACGAGATCATCTACGACCAGGCGTTCACGGTCCACCCGTACAAGCACGCGACGATCGGCAGCATGAAGGATCTCGAGGCGGCGTCGGTCGAGGACGTGCGCGACTTCTACCGCACCTATTACGTGCCGTCGAACGCGACGCTGGCGCTGGTCGGTGACTTCGACTCGGCGCAGGCGATGCAGCTGATCACGCAGTACCTCGGGCGCGTGCCGAAGGCGGAGCGCGAGGTGCCGCGCGACATCCCGAAGGAGCCGCCGCAGACGAGGGAGAAACGCGTCACGCTGCAGCAGCCGTGGCCGCTGCCGGCCGTCGTCGTCGCGTACCACATCACCAACGACGGCAACCCCGACTCGTATCCGCTGCACATCGCGGCGAAGCTGCTGTCGGACGGCCAGACGTCGCGCATCTACCAGAAGCTGGTGTACGAGAAGCAGCTGGCGGTGGCAGCGTTCGGCAGCGCCAACCTCATCGAGGATCCGAACCTGTTCTATGCGGTGGCGATCGTCCAGCCGGGGAAGAGCCCGCAGGAGGTCACCGACGCCCTGATCGCGGAGCTCGATCGGCTGCGGAACGAGCCGATCTCGGAGCACGAGCTGCAGCGGACCAAGAATCAGTTCGCGCGCGACTACATTTTGGGCCGCGAATCCAATCAGCAGAAGGCCCAGACGCTGGCGCACGCGCTCGTCATTCACAACGACATCAAGACGGCGGACGGTGAGTTCGAGATCTTCCAGAACATCACGACCGCCGACGTCCAGCGCGTCGCGCAGACCTATTTCAAACCGGAGAACCGCATGGTACTGACGTTGATGCCGTCGGGCAAGGCGGGTCAGCAATGAGCCGGCGGTCGCTGTCTCTCTGCTGTGTGTTCGTTCTTGCGGTCACCGTCGCGGCCGAGGCTCAGACCCGGCCTCAGTCGCGCGAGCGGGAGTGGCCCTCCGAGGCGCCGCCCCGGCCGCTGGCGGCGCGCGATTCGAAGTTTCCGCCCTACGAGCTGCAGACGCTGTCGAACGGATTGCAGGTCGTCGCCGTGCTGCATCACGAGCAGCCGGCAGTGACGATGCGTCTGCTCATCCGCGCCGGCACGTCGTCCGATCCGAAGGGCAAGCTCGGGCTGGCGCACCTCGCTGCCTCGCTGCTCGATCAGGGGACGAAGTCGAAGACCGCCGAACAGATGAACGACGAGATCGATTTCATCGGCGGCGCGATGGGCGCCGGCGCCGCGACCGACCTCACGTTCTGCAACATGGTCGTGATGAAGGACAGCTTCGAGAAAGGCATGCGCATGCTGTCCGAGCTGGCGCGCGAGCCGGCGTTCACACCCGCCGAAATCGAACGGCAGCGGCAGCAGATGCTGTCGGGCCTCCAGGTCAGTCTCGAAGATCCCGAGTACATCGCCAACTCGGTGTTCGATCGGCTCGTCTACGGCTTTCATCCGTACGGCATGCCGACCAACGGCACGCCGGAGACGCTGGCGTCGCTAACCCGTGACGACCTGGTGGCGTTTCATCGGCGGTACTTCGCGCCGAACAACGCCATTCTCGCCATCGTCGGCGACGTGACGGCCGAGGAAGCATTCGCGACCGCGAAGAAAGTGTTCGGCGACTGGGACAAGAAAGATTTGTCGGCCCAGAAGTTCATCCAGCCGCCGGACCCGACGCGGCGGGTGGTCGTGGTCAACAAGCCGGACTCAGTGCAGACCGAAGTGCGGGTCGGACACCTCGGAATCCCGCGGACGCATCCGGATTACATGGCGGTCAACCTCGCCATCCGCATCCTCGGGGGCGAGGGGAGCAACCGGCTGCACCAGGTGCTGCGCACCGAGCGCGGGCTCACCTATGGCGCGCAGGCCAACATGGACACGCTGAAGGACTCCGGCGACTTCGAAGCGGAGACCAACACGCGATCCGAAGCGACCGGCGAGGTGCTCAAGCTGATCGTCGACGAGTTCTGGCGGATTCAGCGCGAACGGGTGAGCGAGCGCGAGCTCGCCGACGCGAAAGCGTACCTGACCGGCAGCTTCCCGCTGACGATCGAGACGCCGGAATCGATCGCGATGCAGGTGGTCAACGTTCTCTTCTACGGTCTGCCGCTCGAGAGCCTGCAGAATTTCCGTGAACGCGTCAACGCCGTCACGGTCGACGACATTCAGCGCGTGGCGCGCGCGCTGCTCCGACCCGATCGGCTCTCGATTGTCCTGGTCGGCAACGCATCGGCGTTTGCCTCGCAGTTGCGCGGTGTTGGCTTCGACACGGTCGAGACCGTCGAGCTCGGCGACCTCGATTTGATGGCGGCGAACTTCAAACGGGCGAAGGCCCTGGCGCAAGGGGACGGGGCGGGAAGGGCAGGATGGGCGGGAAGGGCACGAGGGATTGCCCTGAACTATCACCAGGCTCCGCTCGGCAGCCGGCCCTCGGTTGAATCATCTGCCGACGAACGCGCCAAGGCCGAGGCGCTGGTCGACAAGGCGATCGCCGCGAAGGGTGGACTCGAAAAGCTGCGCGGGCTGAAAACGATTGTCGTCAAGCAAACGTTGACCACGCAGACGCCGCAAGGGGATGCGACGGCCGAGACCTCGAACTACATCCAATACCCCGACCGGTTCCGGATCGTGACCGAGACGCCGAACGGCACGATGGTCCAGGCCTCGGACGGCAAGCAGGTGTGGATGACCGATGGGCGCGGACTGCACGATGCGCCCGAGCCGCTCGTCCGCGAATTCCGGGCCGCGCTGCGGCGCGATCCGATCGCGCTGCTCCTCGCGGCGAAAGAGGGCAAGCTGACGGCGCGGCTGTTGCCGGAGACGATTGACAAAGAGGGTCAGGGCTCCGTGCCGCTGGAGCTGTCGGCGACCGACCTCAACCCGATTGTCCTCGAGGTCGATCGCACCACGTCGCTGATTCGCAAACAGTCGTACCGCGCGGACGCGCCGGGCCGCCCGCTCGTCGAGGAGTCGTTCTCGGACTACCGGCCGATCGATGGCATCCAGATCGCGTTTCGCGCGTCGCGGAAATCTGGACCGCTGGCGGTCGACCGGCGTGTCACCGAGGTCAAGATCAACACGGCCGTCGACCCCGCGTTGTTCAGCCGCCCATCTTCTTGAGCCTCCGCCTGTTGCTGTCGTGCGGCGAGGCGTCCGGGGATCTCTATGCCGGCGCGCTCACGCGCCAACTGCGGGACCTCGACCCCTCCATCGTGGTCGCCGGACTCGGCGGGCCGCAGCTGGAAGCCGCCGGCGGCCACCTGCTGGACGATTACCGCGAGTTATCGGTCACCGGACTGGTCGAGTGGATCCCCAAGCTGCCGCGACTCCTCGCCACCAGGCGGAAGCTGGTCGATGCGGCGCGCGCCCAGCGGCCGGACGCGTTGGTCCTGATCGATTTCTCCGGTTTCAATTTCCGGCTGGCGCCGGCGATTAAACGCCTCGGCGTTCCGGTCATTTATTACATCAGCCCGCAGATCTGGGCGTCACGGCCGGGGCGCCTCGCCACGATGCGCGCGATTGCGGATCGGGTGCTCGTCATCTTTCCGTTCGAGGCGGCGATTTACGAGCACGGCGGCGTGCCGGTCGAATTCGTGGGGCATCCGCTGATCGACTTGACAAAGCCGTCCGTCAGCCGCGACTCGTTTCTCGCGGCGCGAGGGCTCCGTCCCTCCGCGGCGACGGTCGCGATACTGCCCGGCAGCCGGCCCAATGAAGTCTCGTGCATTCTGCCGACGCTGGTGGCCGCGGCGGGATTGATCCAGCAGGTGGTTCCGGACGTCCAGTTCGTGGTTGCGCGGGCGCCCAGGCTGAACGATGCGCTGTTCGACACACTATTCGACGCGGCGCGTGGTAGCCAGGCCGGCGGCCCCGGCTTCACGGTTGTTGAAGGTGATACCGACACGGTGCTCGCATCGTCGGACGCTGCGCTGACCGCGTCCGGCACGGCGACCGTTCAGGCGGCGCTTCACGACACGCCGATGGTCGTCGTCTACCGGATGACGCCGCTCTCGTTCCAGCTCGCCCGGCGCGTCGTCAAGGTCGCCGCGATTGGCATGGTCAACCTGATTGCAGGCGAAAAAATTGTGCCGGAGCTGGTGCAGGACGCGTGTACGGCCGAGGCCGTTGCACGCGAAGCGATCGACATCCTGACGAATCCCGCACGCGCGGCGCGCATCCGCGAAGGGCTCGCGAGCGTTCGCGCGAAGCTTGGGGGATCCGGTGCGAGCCGACGGGCCGCGGAAGCAATACTGAGCGTCGTCCGAAGTCGTCAGTTGCCAGTCGTCGGTCGTCAGTCGTAAGTCGGCCAGTCGTCAGTCGCAGTCATCAGTTGCCAGTCGCGGTCACCACTCACGTCGCCGGGCCCGCTATTGAACTGTGGACGCAACTGACGACTGACTGACGACTGACTGACGACGGAAACTGACGACTGAGACTGACGACTTTCGACCGATGACTGTGACTGATGACTGGTGACTTTGGACTGACGACTAACGACTGGTGACTGATGACTACACGTTTCTGGCGCTTCTGTTTCCTTTCCCTTTCTCTGTTCCTCGCGTCATCCCGTTCTGCGCGAGGCACGGTATTAGTTCCCGCCGATCTGACCGAATTATCGCGCGATGCGCGTGCGATCGTTCGCGGCCGCGTGGTGGCGCTCGATCCACGCTGGTCCGACGACCGTCGTTCGATCGAGACGATCGTCACCCTCGAAGTCGAGGGCTATCTGAAGGGCACGTTCGGCCAGACAGTGCAGTTCCGCGTGTCGGGCGGCACGCTCGGACGCTTTCGTAGCGTCACCGTCGGGGCGCCGGAATTCGCGATCGATGAACACATTGTCGTGTTCCTTGGCGTGAACGGTCCCACTGTTCCACACGTGCTGGGACTGAACCAGGGTGTGTTCCGAGTCGCCAGGTCGGCGAGCGGATGGGTCGTCACTCCGCCGGCTCCGGTGCCGCCCACCTCGGGATCGGTGCGCATCGTCCGGGGTGACCCGTCGCGCCGTCCGGTACCGATCGCGGACTTCGAGCAGCGGGTCCGTGCGCTGGCCGCAGGCCCGCGATGAGGCGAATCATTGCGACGCTGCTCGCCATATTCCTGACGGTTCCCGCGCAGCCGGCATTCGCGTATCTGGAATTCGGGACGCGCGTGAACGGGCGCCAGGTCACCCTGAAGTGGGCGCAGACGCCGGTCCGGTACTTCGTCAACTCGCGGAGCGCGATTCCCGGAGTGTCCGTCGACGATTTTCAGACCGCCGTCGGGCGCGCCTTTGCGCAATGGCAAGCCGTGCCGACGTCCGCGATTGCGTATCAGTTCGCCGGGTTGACCGCCGGGCTGCCTGGAGAAGAGGACGGCCTGTCGACGCTCGGATTCCGGAACCGGCCGGAACTAGACCGGGTGCTCGCCTCCACGAACTTCCTCGTGGATATCAGCTCAGGGGCGCTCCTCGAATCCGACATTTTCTTCAACTCGTCGTTTTCATGGTCGACCGCACCGGCCGGCGAGCTGGGCCGGTTCGACCTTGAAAGCATCGCGCTGCATGAGATTGGCCATCTGAGCGGTCTGGGACATTCGGCGCTCGGCGAGACGGAGCTGCGGGAGGGAGGCGGCCGGCGCGTGCTGGGCTCCGAAGCCGTCATGTTTCCGATCGCGTTTGGAGCCGGCACGATCGCCGGACGCACGTTGAAGGCGGATGACATCGCGGGGATCTCCGATCTGTATCCCGATGGCGACTTCACCGCGTCGACCGGCAGCATCTCCGGCACCGTGACGAAAGACGGACAGCCGATCTTCGGTGCGCACATCGTAGCGTTCGATCCCGCGACCGGCTCGATGGTCGCCACGTTTTCGTTGAACGCACAAGGTCAGTTTTCGATCAACGGCCTGTCGCCAGGGCCGCACGTCGTTCGCGTGGAACCGCTCGACGACGCGGAGATCGACAGCTTCTTCGACGCTTCCCTGGCGGTCGACATCGACTTCAAGGTGTCGTTTCTCGATCGCCTGGTGGTGGTTGCCGCCGGCGGTGATCGAGGCGGCGTCACCGCGAACGTGAGCCATAAGTGACCGGGTCGAGACTGGCGATGGCAGCGGTGTTGACCGCGCTGCACGTGACGGCGGCCCGCGCGCAGCCGGTCGGCGCTGTACCGGGCCGTCTGGAATTCGACGCCGGGATCATCTGGGCCGGTGCGCAGGCGCTCGGCTCGCAAGAGGCGAATCTGACGACGGGAACGGGATCCACACTTCGTCTCTTCAGCTCGACGAGTGACCTGCTGGCTGCGGCGGGATTCGAAGGCCGGGTGGCGGTCAAGGTCACACGCACGGTCGACGCGCGTGTGTCGATGTCGTATGCGAAACCACAACTGAGGACGCGCGTCACCAACGATCTGGAGAACAGTGCCGGCGCGACCCTGTCCGAAGCCGTCCAGCAGTATCTCGTCGGTGGCGGGATTGATTGGTACGTCGCGCCCAGGAAATCCGGCGCTCGCATTTGGCCGTTCGTCGGCGGCGGCGCCGCGTATCTCCGCCAGCTGCACGAGGGAGCAACGCTAGTCGCCACAGGACAGTCGTACGATGTCGGCGGCGGGGTCAAGCTGCTCCTCGCGTCGAGCACGCGTCCACGCCAGCTGATGAGAGCCGCCGGAGTGCGCCTCGACGCCGGTATCGTCGTGCGCACGAAAGGCATCACATTCGACGGCCACCGGACCGTCGTTCCGGCGGCCGCCGCATCGCTGTTCGTGCGGTTCTAGATCATCGTATTCAGCGTCGCATCATTCGCCGGCATGACGTGGTCGTCTGCCTCACGGACCGGTGTCCTGTCGTCAACCGGTGACTCGGGCCTCGGCCGGTAGATGCCCGAATCACGGTTGACGACGTCAGACTGACGAACATCCGGTACCCCGTGACCAGCGATTGGCGACTGATGACTCGCATCGCCTCCAATCGGGCGTGCATCATTGCGCATGCGCGTCCCCTTTGCGGTCGCCGCGCGGCGGCTTGCGCTGCTGCCTCTTCTCCGGTTCGGACGGTGCGCGATTGGTGATGTCGGATTCGCGCTCCGGGCCCCCCCCAGGCTGGCGGGTTGCGCTGCTGTCGGCGCTGCTATCCGGTATCACGCCGGCCTCAGTATCGCGGAGGTGTTCACCGATGGATCGACCGTCGTTACTCATGACTCGTCCTCCTGTTTAGACGACTCGTCCGTTCTGGCTTGATCGACCGGTTCAGTGGTACCGTCGCAAACGCGATGCCTGTCCCGGCGATCGAGTTCAGGGATGTGTCATTCATGCGGCCGGGCGGCCTGCGCGTCCTCGACCGTTTTTCGCTGACGGTGGAGTCCGGTGACGTGCTCGCCCTCGTCGGCCGCAGCGGCTCCGGAAAAACGACGGTCCTGAAGCTCGTCAACCGCCTGCTGTTGCCCGACGCCGGCGCAGTGCTCGTCGAAGGGCGTGACACGCGCGAGTGGGAACCGATCCGGTTGAGACGACGCGTCGGCTTCGTCTTGCAGGACGTGGGTCTGTTTCCACATCTCAACGTTGCCGGAAATGTCGGCGTCGTGCCACGCCTGGAAGGATGGCCGCCCGAGCGGACGACGGCGCGGGTCGATGAGCTCCTGGACCTCGTGGGACTGGGCGCGCCATCGGTCGCGGGACGCTGGCCGGACGAGTTGTCGGGCGGCCAACGCCAGCGGGTCGGCGTCGCGCGGGCGCTGGCGATCGATCCGCCGGTCCTGCTGATGGACGAGCCGTTTGGCGCGCTCGATCCGCTGACGCGCGCGGAGCTGCACACGGAGTTTCGCCGGATCCAGCAGCGCGTGCGCAAGAGCGTCGTGATCGTGACGCACGATATGGGGGAAGCGTTCGCCCTCGGCGACCGGGTTGGGGTGCTCGAAGGTGGCCGGTTGATCGCCCTCGACCGACCGGAGGTCGTCGCCGCATCGCGCGAACCGCTCGTGCGCAGACTTCTCGATGCCCTGCCAGTAGTGCCGCGTGGCCCCGGGACTGACGCTGCTCCACGGGCGGAGGGCGGAGCGGGTGCCGCCGCGTCCAGATGAAGGCGCTGTTTGCATTCTGGATCGCGCATCGCGGGGAGCTTGCAGCCCTGCTCGGGCAGCACGTCATGCTGGTCACTGCGTCGACCGTCGTGGCCGTCGCCGCCGGCGTGCCGCTCGGTATCTTCTCGGCGCGCCGCCCGCGGCTGGCGTCGCCGCTGATCGGACTGGCGAGCGTCGTTCAGACGATTCCCAGCCTGGCGATGTTCGGATTTCTGCTACCCGTGCCGCTCGTGGGAGGCGTTGGCGCGCGCGCGGCGCTGGTGGTCTTGATTCTCTACGGGCTGCTGCCGATCGTCCGGACGACGATCGCCGGCCTGCGAAGTATCGACCCTGCCATCCGCGAAGCGGGTGTGGCGATGGGGATGACGCCCCGCGAACTGCTGCGGCAGGTGGAGTTGCCGCTCGCGTTGCCGTCGATCGTGGCAGGTGTCCGCGTGGCGGCGGTGGTGGCGGTCGGGTCGGCCACGATTGCGGCGGCGATCGGCGCGGGCGGCCTGGGCGAGTACATCTACCGCGGCCTCTCCATGGTCGACACCACGGTCATTCTCGCCGGAGCGATTCCCGCCGCACTCCTCGCGCTGACGGTTGACGCTGGTTTGTTGTGGGTGGAGCGGCAGCTGTCGGTACGGCGTCGCTCGCCGCGGCGTCGGGCCGCCGCGGCTGGCGTCGCCCTGGTTACCGCCGTCGTGTTGCTGACCAGCGGCGTAGCGGCGCGTCGCACGAGCGGCGCGATCATCGTCGGATCGAAAAACTTCACGGAACAGCTGGTGCTGGGCGAGCTCGTCGCCCAAATCATCGAACGCGACGCTGGCATGCCGGTCCTCCGCCGGCTCAATCTCGGCGGCACTCTCATCTGCGACGGCGCTTTGCGGGCAGGTGACCTCGATGTCTACGTGGAATACACCGGAACGGCATTGACAGCGGTGTTTCATGCACCAATCAGCACGGATGAGGCGGCCGTGTTCGACACGGTTCGCAACCTCTACGCAAAGACCGGGCGGACGCTGTTGCCGCCGCTCGGCTTCAACAACACCTTCGCGATTCTGGTGCGCGGCGCCGACGCGCGCGCGCTGGGATTGCGGACCATCGAGGACGCGGCCCGCCAATCGCCGCACTGGCGCGCAGGATTCGGGTACGAGTTCGTCGAAAGACCTGACGGCTATGCGGGTTTGGCCAAGGCGTACGGTTTCCGCTTTCCCGAACCGCCGCGCGTCATGGACCTGACGCTCAGTTATCGCGCGCTCGCGTCGGGCCAGGTCGATCTCATTGCCGGCGACGCGACAGCGGGCCTGATCAAAGCACTGGATTTAGCGCCGCTCGACGACAACCAGCATTATTTTCCGCCGTACGACGCCGCCCCGGTGGCACGTGCCGAAACGCTGCTGCGCTACCCAGAGGTTCGCCTGGCGCTGGAGAGGCTGTCGGGGAAGATTTCGGCGGACGACATGCGCGCCTTGAACTACGCGGCGGATGTCGAACATCGCGACATCCGCACCATCGCCCGCGAGTTCATCGCGGCGAGGATTACGCGCGAGTCGAGAACATCGCCGTAACCAGGTCGTCGTCAGAAAACGTGGGGAATGTCACGGGGTCGAATCGCTCCCAGGCGTTCGTGTCCGTGTCGTCGACGTCAATCCGCAACTCGTGATGCGCCGCATCCACGCGCGCTGCGGGCATCGGAATCAGGCAGCGTTTGTGGAAGACACGGCCGCGGTCCACAACGAGGTAACGCACCCGGCGCTCGACCGGATCGACAACCACTCCATCGAAAGTTCCGATCTTGGTCCCCGTCTGCGTGCGCACGTCGAGCGGCTCGACGAGTGGCGACTCGAGGCGGCTATTGTCCAGGAAACGAAGCTGGGAAGTTTGGGTTTCCTCGTCCATGACGAACAATAAGAAAGCAATCGGCGGGCCATGCCCCCGAGTCCCCGGCCTCAGCGTTTTTTTGCCCATTTTTCGGCCAAACTCAGCTGGAGGCTTGTCGTGGGCAGGTCGTACGGGTGCGCTGTGTGGGAAGGGCGCCACCAGGAAAGTGTCGCGAGCAACCCGGGTTGTCAGTGACGGATGAGGGGTCGGATACGGTATCCGACCCCGTGGTCACCAGAGTCCGAGCCAGGGCCGCGCTTGTGCTGGGATCGGTGCCGGGATCGGTGCCGCGTCAGCTTGCCGACGGCGTCGACACCGCGGCTGGCGCGACGGGACGGACGATAGCGCCGATGTCGAGGACCGATAACGTGGCGCCGTCCGATATCGGTTCGTCGAGCGCGACCGACCAGCGGCGCGCCCGTGCGCGTCCGACGAGATGGCAGACAACCGCGGCGCCTGCCGCACCGGCCACCAGCCAGGGCTCGCCACCGCCGAGCAACCGCAACTCGATCCGCACCGGCCAGTACGCGAAGGCAAACATCCCGAACAGGTAGAGCGGCCAGCGTTTTCTCAACAGACCGTCGCCGGCGGCATACGGGCGCGTGAACGGTACGCGATCCAGCGACAGCACGGACAACTCGACGAGCGTCACCACCATGCCGGCGACGAAGGCCGCATGCCACGCAGCGATCGGCCAGCCGACGAGCAGGCCCGTGACGACGAGCGCGATGAACGTCACCGGGATCGCCAGTACGGCGATCGTCGCGCCGCGCACGCCGGACCAGTAAGCGTGCGTGTCACTGGGACCATGACAGGCGAAGGTGACTGCCGCGGGCAACTCGCTCGGCACGAGGAACGCGGCCCGTAGTCCAAGCACGGACCAGTAGGTGAGGACCAGCGGAACCCACAGCACGATGGTGCGCGGCTGCATCAACGACTCGAGACCGCGGACCCTCTGCGCCAGCGACGCGAGCACGATCGCCGCGCCGATCGCGGCCGTCATCGCGACCGGCCCCTGCTGCCGCCGGTTGCGCCCGAGCGTGACGACGACGAAGTCCGCGGTGGCGCGCGCGGCCGGGTCGCGACCCGCCAGCGCACGCGCCAGGCGCCGGATCAGCGCGCCGACCCCCATCGATCCAGGCTTCGACGGCGGAGTCAACGCCAGCCGCATCTGCTGCCGGAACGTCGCCACCGAGACGGCAATCGCGGCAATCACCGCGATTGACAATGCGATCAGCGCGCGCGTGGCGAGCGGCACGAAGTACGCACGAGACGAGCCGCGGATGCGTTCGAAGAGTCCGAGAAACCACGAGCTCGGCAGCCATCCGGTAACGGTCGGGTTGACCAGCGTCGCGTGAGAGATCTTCCACACCGCCGGTGTGAGAATCACGAAGCTGAGGATCAGCACGACGAACAGGAATTGCATCAGCGGACCGATCGCCGACGCCGCGCGCGCGCCCGCCACAATCATCACCACGCCGCGAAACGCGACAATTGCCGCGAAGGTGAAGGCCGCGGCGCCAACCGTCGCCGACAGATGCGCGACCAGGTGGGTGACGAACGCGAGCGCGCCCAACTGATCGGACGTTTCCATCGCGAAGAGGAAGCCGCTGGGCAGCGTCACCAGGCCGGCCGCCAACAGCAGAAAAGCGCCGAGCGCCGCCAGTTTGGCGCCGGCGACGGTCGGCTGACGCACCGGCAGCGGCCCAAGCATCATCGCGTCGCGCCGGTCGAAGCTGAGGGCGTCCCAGACGAAGACGGTGATGAGCCCGATCGTGACCATCGAGTGTGAAACGAACAGGAGCTCGATCCATTCGAGCGTGTCGTCGAGCAGTTCGGTATCGTGAAAGCGCACCGCGCGGATCGCGAGCCACTGGAAGTGCGGAAAGATCTCGATCGTCAGGACGACGAGCGGAGCGATTAGAAACGCCAGCACCCAGATGATGGTCTGCCGCAGCTGGATGTCGGAGGCGACCGATTCGCTGGCGAAGAACTGCGCGAAAAACGTGCGGAACAAGGCGCGGCTGGCGCCGTAGGGATGAGTCACGCCGCCACTGACAGGTGCGCGGAGCCGGTCATGCCGAGGCGCGCCCGCGACGATCGCGCGAAGGCTCATCATTCGTTCATCGCCGCAATCATCGATCGGCAGCGCGCCTCGCTATCGTCTTCCTGAACGAGGCTGGCAAACACTGCATCGAGCGAAGGCAGCTGAAGCATTGCCCGCAGCCGCTCCACAGAATCGTGACCAACCACGTGGCCGTCCTTGAGGATCACCACTCGGGAACACACCTGCTCGACCACCTCCAGCACGTGCGAGCTGAAGACCACCATCTTGCCCTCAGCGGCAATCGACCGAACGAATGCCTTCAGCACTCGCGCGGCGCTGACGTCGAGTCCCGAGAACGGCTCGTCGAGCACGACGACGCGCGGGTTGTGGAGGACCGCGGCGGCGATGAGGATCTTCTGCCGCATTCCTTTGGAGTACGACGAAAGCGTCTGGTAGCGGTCGCCCCAGATACCGAGCAGGGTCAGGAACCGTTCGATCTTGTCGTCCAGCGCGGCGTCCGCTATTCCGCGCAGACGGCCGACCAGTTGGAGATACTCGGGCCCCGTCAGGTAGGAATAGAGGTGCGGCTCTTCCGGGACGTATCCGAGGATCGACTTGTAGCTCGTCACGTCGGCGAGCGCGTCCTGGCCATCGAGCAGCACGTGGCCGCTGGTCGGCGGTAGGAGACCGGTCAGGACTTTGACCGTTGTGCTCTTGCCCGATCCGTTCGGCCCCAGCAAACCAAGCACTTCGCCGGGATGGACCTCGAACGACAGGTCGTGAACGGCCGTCACGGGGCCATAGCGCCGCGTCAGACGGCGGACCTCGATCACGGGAGATTGGACACCGTTCCGACCCAAAAAGGCTCGCTGCCTGCCACGCCGACCTGTCCGCCGAAGCCCGTCGGGCGAAGGCCCAAGCGCCGATGACATCGTTGCGGCGCGAAGGACAACCGGATGGGCTCGGTTCCGTCTTAGGGCTCATCAGGCGGACAGGTGAAGTCCGGCTAAAGCCGGACACTACGTGCCGTATCCGCTTTCGCGCGCGAGACGCCGGACGGCGTCGAGCATGGCGTCGATGTCCTGCGGCGTGCTGCGGTAGTTGACGATGCAGGCCCGAAGTGTGAAGCGGCCGCGCAACTCCGTTCCTGAAAGAAAGGCCTCGCCCCCCAGCTGGAGACGATCGAGCACCGCGCGATTGACGGCTGCGATCGCGCCCTCGTCTTCGTTCTGTTGTCCCGCCACTCGAAAGCAGACGACGCTCAGCCCAGGCGGCGCCGTCAGCTCGAGATCCGGCGCCGCGCGCACGCAGTCCGCCAGGTACGCAGCCAACGCGACATTGGCCTCAATCGCCGCCTTGTAACCGGCCAGGCCGAATTCCTTCATCGCCATCCAGACCTTCAGCGCGCGGAAGCCGCGCGTCTGCTGGAAGCCGAACTCGCTGTACCAGATCGGTCCACCCACACCGGTCAGGCTGCCGTCCGTCCGCAGGTAGGGCGGGACCAAGCTGAACGTGGAGCGCATCGCCTCCGCGTCGCGCACGAAGACGAGGCCGGCTTCGACCGGCACGAACAGCCACTTGTGCGGATCCAGGGCGACGCTGTCGGCCGCGGCGAGTGCCCAAAGGCGATCGACATAGGCGTCGGTCAGGATCGCGGGCCCGCCGTACGCGGCATCCACGTGCAGCCACACCTGGTGCCGGCGGCAGGTGCCGGCGATCTCGGCGAGGTCGTCGATTGTGCCCGTGTTCGTCGTGCCGGCCGACGCGACAACGGCGATCGGCGTGATGTGGTTGGCGCGATCGCCGGCAAGCGCCGCGTCGAGCGCGGCCACGTTCATCCGGTAGTCGTCGTCGATCGGGATCGTACGAATCGATGCGCTGCCGAATCCGAGCAGCTCAATCGCCTTGCGGACGCACCCGTGCGACTCCGGCGACAGATAGAACGAAAACGGTTGTTCGGCGTCGCGCAAGCCGTCCGCGCGCACGTTGACGCCGCACCTGACGTGCCGCGCCACGGCGAGCGCGGTCAGCGTTGCCATGGAGCCGCCGCTCACGAGCAGCCCCTTCGCCTCGCGCGGCAATCCCAGCAGGTCGCGGAACCAGCCGACGACCTGACGCTCCACATAGATCGCGGCATGATTGCCGCCGGCGCAGCTGGGGTTCATCGCGGCGGCGAGCGCGTCGCCGAAGATGCCCATCACCGACGGTGGCGAATTCACCCAGCCCCAGAAGCGCGGGTGCCCGTTGCCGAAGGGGAACGGCGCAATCGTGTCGCGGAATTCGCGGAGGATGCCGTCCGGTGATTCGCCGTTGGCCGGCGCCGGCGTCGCATGAAAGTGTTCCTGAAGCTCGGGTGGCACCGGACGAAATACCGATGCGCTCGGCAGTTGCGTCAGGTGCTCGGCTATCAGATCAACAACCTGGTATCCGATGCGCTGAATCTCGTCCCGCGTCCACTCGCGCATCGCAAGTCTCAAGTTTCAAGTTTCAAGTTTCAAGTTTCAAGTTTCAAGTCATCAAGTCTCAAACGTCAAGACGGTGAGAGTTGAGACTTGAAGCTTGAGAGTTGGTTCAAGCGGTTTTAGCGAGCAGAGGTTCAGGAGAGCCTGCGACCGCCGCTGTGTCCTGCATCACTTCCCCGTGTTGGCTGAGGTCGAGACCGAGTTCTTCCTGGTCCGACGAGACCCGCAGCGGGATGATCAAGTCGGTCAGCTTGTAGAGGACGTACGAACCGCCGAATGTGAAGGCGGCGACGAACAGGAGCGCGCCGCAGTGCACGAAGAATGTGTACGCGTGACCGGACGTCAGACCGACATCTTTGGCGAACAAGCCGGTCATCAGCATGCCGACCATGCCGCCGACCCCGTGGCACGGGAACACGTCGAGCGTGTCGTCCAGCGTCGACGCCTTGTTCTTCCAATGCACGCAGAGGTTCGAGATCACGCTCGCGACGGTGCCGATGAACATGCTCTCGCCGATGCTGACGTAGCCTGCGGCCGGTGTGATGGCGACGAGGCCCACCACCGCGCCGACGCAGCCGCCGAGCGCCGATGGCTTCTGCCCGCGCATGCCGTCGAAGAAGATCCACGCCAGCCCCGCGGCGGCTGACGCCGTATTGGTCGTCGCGAACGCCATCGCCGCCTGGCCAGACGCCGACAACGCCGAGCCGGCGTTGAAGCCGAACCAGCCGAACCAGAGCATTCCGGTCCCCAGGATGACGAAGGGAATGTTTGCGGGCGTGTGCGCTTCGCCTGCCTGATGGGTCCGACGGCGTCCAAGCACCATCGCACCAGCCAGCGCCGCAAAGCCGGCCGACATGTGGACCACCGTGCCGCCCGCGAAATCGAGAACGCCCAGCTTGTGCAGGAACCCGTCGGGGTGCCAGGTCCAGTGCGCCAGCGGCGAGTACACGAAAATGCTGAACAGACACATGAACAGCAGATAGCTCGTGAAGCGGACACGCTCCGCGAACGATCCGGTGATCAAGGCCGGTGTGATGATGGCGAACTTCAGCTGAAACAGCGCGAACAGGATGAGCGGGATGGTCGGCGCGAGATCCGGATGGGTCTGTGGCCCGACGCGGCTGAACATGAAGAAGGTGAGGGGATTGCCGATCACGCCGCGAATGCTGTCGCCGAACGCCAGGCTGAAGCCGACGAGGATCCACAACATGCTGATGACGCCCATCGCCACGAAGCTCTGGAGCATCGTCGACACGACGTTCTTGGTGCGAACCATGCCGCCGTAGAAAAACGACAGCCCTGGTGTCATCAGCAGCACGAGACCCGTGGCGGTGAGCATCCACGCGACGTCGCCGGCGACGAGCGGACCGCCGGTCACTGCCTGCGGCGCAGCACGGACCAACGCCCCGGCGACGCTGATGCCGGCGACCAGCAGGAACGGCAGCGCCGAAAACTCCCGAATCCGCTCTGTTTTGCTCCTGACCTGTGCCAACGTCATCCCGCAGCCTCCGTTGGGCGGTGATGGTATCAAAACTGTGCCTGTTATGCACGAAATGAGGAACGCTCCTGTATAGCAACGGCACTCAGAGAGGATGTGTCGTCAGTTTTGTGCTTTTTCTGCACTGTTATGACGACAGGGTGCCGCCCGACAATTGGAATCGGACACTGGGCGCCGGGAGAGGATGAGGCTTCCGCCGCGACCGCGCGTGGTACGATCTTCGTTTTTTGAGGTTCGATTGATGGCGACCGTGAACAGCTTCGGAACCCGGATGTCGCTCGCGGTTGGCGGGCGACGGGCGCAGATGTACAGCTTGCCGACACTGCAAGCTGGAGGATTTCCTGGCGTCGAGCGCCTTCCGTATTCGATGAAGGTCCTGCTCGAGAACCTGCTGCGCCATGAGGACGGCCGATTCGTGAAAGCGGCCGACATTGAGGCGATGGCGACCTGGGACCTCAAGGGCACGGTGCAGAAGGAGATTTCGTTTGCGCCGGCACGAGTGCTGTTGCAGGACTTCACCGGCGTGCCGGCCGTGGTCGATTTGGCTGCGATGCGCGACGGCATCGTGCGCCTCGGCGGCGACCCCAATCGCGTGAACCCGCTGCAGCCGGTCGAACTCGTCATCGACCATTCCGTCCAGGTCGACTACTTCGGGCAGGCGAACGCGTTTCAACTCAACGCGGAGCTCGAGTTCTCGCGCAACAAGGAACGCTACGCGTTTCTCCGGTGGGGCCAGAACGCGTTCGACAACTTCCGCGTCGTGCCGCCCGACACCGGCATCGTGCACCAGGTCAACCTCGAATACCTCGCCCGTGTCGTCATGACGGCCGACAGCGCTGACGGTCCTCTCTGTTTCCCCGACACGCTAGTCGGCACCGACTCGCATACGACGATGGTGAATGGGCTCGGCGTGGTGGGGTGGGGCGTTGGCGGGATCGAGGCCGAAGCGGCGATGCTCGGGCAGCCGATTTCCATGCTCATCCCCAAGGTGCTCGGATTCCGGCTGACGGGCACGATGCTCGAGGGCGCCACTGCCACGGATCTCGTGCTGACCATCACCGAACGGCTGCGCAAGCACGGTGTTGTCGGCAAGTTCGTGGAGTTTTTCGGCCCGGGCCTCGCCGATTTGACGATTGCCGACCGCGCCACGCTCGGCAACATGTGCCCGGAGTACGGCGCGACCATCGCGATTTTTCCGATCGACGACATGACGCTCGATTACCTGCGCCTCACCGGTCGCGAGCCGGCACACATCGCGCTCGTCGAAGCGTATGCGAAGGCGCAGGGGATGTTCCGCACGTCGGCGGACCCGGATCCGATCTATTCCGAAATCATCGAGCTCGATCTCGGAACAGTCGAACCGAGCCTCGCCGGACCTCGCCGCCCGCAGGATCGCGTGTCGTTGAAGCACGCGAAAGCTGGTTTCCAGGCGGCGCTCACCTCGATGATGGCCGCCTCACCGAAGAAAGGCGCGGAAGCCGGCGGTTCGGCGCATGTATCGGCCACCACGGGTGGCGCGGCGGCGGCCGTTGCGGAGGTCCCGAAGGTCGCCACCGCGATCGACCACGGCGCCGTTGTCATCGCGGCGATCACGAGCTGCACGAATACCTCGAACCCGAGCGTGATGATCGGCGCAGGTCTCGTGGCGAAGAAGGCCGTCGAACGCGGCCTGCAGCGCCAGCCCTGGGTGAAGACGAGTCTCGCGCCCGGGTCGAAAGTCGTCACCGAGTATCTGCGGAAGGCCGGCCTCGATACATATCTCGACGCGCTGGGATTCAACCTCGTCGGTTACGGCTGCACGACCTGCATCGGCAACAGCGGTCCCCTGCCGGACGACGTGTCCGCGGAGGTCGAGGCGCGAAACCTGGTCGTGGCGTCGGTGTTGAGCGGCAATCGCAAC
>Ga0207641_10001599_pt1 | contig 22123 bp, 26 predicted proteins | sample KBSSwiS62_FD_184306 | JGI IMG/M metagenome (GOLD analysis project Ga0207641, IMG submission 184306) | Switchgrass rhizosphere microbial communities from Kellogg Biological Station, Michigan, USA - KBS Switchgrass S6-2 (SPAdes) (version 2) | ecosystem: Host-associated > Plants > Roots >... | reverse complement strand
CACACTCTCGAAGTGTGTCGGACGCTATGGACTCAGCAGCGGGCGAGCTACGACGCCCCCGAACTGTCGTTCGACGGCATTCATCAGATGCCCAAACCGGTTCAGCCTGGAGGTATTCCGCTCTGGATCAGCGGCACGGTGAACAAGGCGGTCGCACGTAGGCTCGCGCGGTTCGGCAGCGGTTGGATTCCGTGGGGTCCTGCGCTGGCCGACCTTCCGGCGTCCATTGCGGCGATGGCAGACGCCGTGCGCGACGCGGGTGGCGATCCGACGGGACTGCAGGTTCAGGGGTCGACCCGGGTGGTCAAGAAGGATGGCGGCGGTGTCGACGTAGCGGCCACGCTTGCGCCCGTGCCGGGGTTGTCGGCGGCCGGCGTGACGGACTTCCGCATGCCGTTATCCGTGCCCGCGGAGTATGACCCAGCGGTCGAATTCCTCACCGGCTTCGTCGACGCATTCCGCGACGCGACCCGCTGAGGAGTCCTGCTTGAAGCAGGTGCTACACCAAACCGAAGAACGTCTTGGCGTTGGTTGACAACACCTTTCGCTTGGTCTCCTCGTCGAGTCCCTCCGTCGCCTTGTTGGCGACGGCGGTGCTATGCGGCCAGTTCGTGTCGTTGTGTGGATAGTCCGTCTCGAACATGAGTTGATCCGGTCCGACCAAGTCGAGAATGCGGAAGGCAACGGGGTCGCCGAAGGTGGAGAACCAAATGCGGCCGGGTACCTGGGTACTGGGCGGTTCCGTGAGCAGCGGATGGATGCCGCCCCACGCGCGTCGGTCCTCCCACACCTCGTCGACCCGTTGCAGGTAGTAGGGAATCCAGCCTGCCTGCGCCTCCGCGAAGGCGATCTTGAGCTTGGGGAATTGCCTCAGCTTGGCAGAGAACAGCCAGTCCACTAGGGCGATGGTGCAGTTGACGGCCATCAGCGCGCTGGTGACGACGTGCGGTGAGTCGGGAGAGGACTTGGTGAGCGACGAACTCGAGCCAATGTGGAGCATGATGCCGACGTCGTTCCGCTCGCAAGCGGCGAAGAACGGGTCCCAGTAGCCGCTGTGGATGGAGGGTAGGTCGAGACGCGCGGGCAGCTCCGAGAAGCAGACGGCGGGCATGCCCTTGGCGGCCACCCGATCGACTTCCTTCACGGCGAGTTCGACATCCCAGAGTGGAATGATGCCGAGTGGTATCAGCCTTCCGTTGGAGTCGCCGCCCCACTCGTCGATCTGGAAGTCGTTGTAGGCCTGCACGCACAGCAACGCGAGATCCTTGTCCCTGGCGTGCAGGAAGCGCTGGCCGCAGAACCGGACGAGGGTGTTGGGGAAGCAGGCCGACGCCTCGATGCCCGCGATGTCCATGTCCGCAAGCCGGTCCTTTGGCCGGAAACACCCTGGCCGCATCTCCTCGTAGGTGATCGGGTCGGTGGTGAGTTCGTCGAGCTCGTAGCCGGCTGCCGCGCTGATCAGCGGGATTGGGATGACGGCGTCCTCGTAGTGCCAGATGTCGGCGTCACGACCGTCCTCGTCGTCGACGAACGCGACGTCGGAGGTCACCGTGGGATCCATGCGCCCACGGTGACGAACGATCCGCGGGCCGATGTCTCGATAGCGTTCGGGCAGTCTGCTGGTCCACAGATCGGCCGGCTCCACCAGGTGGTCGTCCGGCGAAACGATCAGGATGTCTGCACTCAACGCGGCACTCCTTCGAGGACGGGCTACTGCTTCAATTTCGGACACATCGATTTCCACAAGCGAGAATGACCGTTTCCACCTTACCGCATGGACGCGTTGCCTCGCCCGCGAGACGAGAAATGCCCGCGGTGGCCATGCCGCCGCGCCTATGTCGACGGGCGAGACGGGAGAGAGGAAACCAAGCGGATGGATTTCGAGGGCAGGACGGTGCTCATCACTGGCGGCGGTGCTGGCATCGGTCGGGCGACCGCGGAAGCATTCGGTTCGGCCTGTGCGTCCGTCGTCGTAATCGAGAAAGTCGCGAGCTTGGCCGACGATCTGCGCGCATCACTCGATGACATGGGTGTACCCAACAGCGTCGTCGTCGCAGACGTGACCGAACCTCAGACCGCCTTGGACGTCGCCGCCCAGATCGAGTCCGACCACGGAGGCCTCGACGTCCTGGTGAACAACGTCAGTGACTTCTTGCGCCTGAGCAAGCCGTTCGAAGCGACTTCGGACGAGGACATCGACCGTCTCCATGCGGTGAATCTGCGCCACGTCTTCACCGTCACGCGATCGTGTATCCCGCTGCTGCGCAAGCGGGCTCCGGACGCAAGCATCATCAGTGTGTCCTCGATCGAGGGTTTTCGAGGAATGCCACACGGGGTGGCATACGCAGCGTTCAAGGCGGCGCTCACCGGATTCACCCAGAGCCTCGCGATCGAGCCCGGCCACGAAGGCATCCGAGTCAACCTCGTCGCACCGGAGACCACCGACTCACGCCAGGTGCCACTGGATCGCATCATTTCCCGATGACGTGAAAACGCTTGCACCCTATTGGATTCCGCAGGGCCGCTTCGGCGTTCCCAGTGATCACGCTGGGGCGATCATGTTTCTCGCGAGCCCGCTGGCGGCCTGGAGCAACGGCACCACGTTGCACGTCGACGGGGGAGCGCGCGCGGCGGGCGGCTGGTATCGCACGCCCACCGGCTACACCAACATGCCCGTCGGAGGCTTCACGAACATGCCTGCGAACCCATGAAGGCGAGCCTCAGATGAAGTCTGAGCCCCCGTCGACGTTCACCGTCGCGCCCGTCACGTAACCGTTGCGCCGCGACGCCAGGTACGTGGTGATCGAAGCGATCTCCTCTGGCAGGCCTGCCCGGCCGACGTCGCACGGGTGGCCGAAGGTGTTCTCCACCCAGCGCATGACGTCGTACGGATCCGACGAGTCCAGACCGTCGGCGGCGAGGATCTCCTTGAGGTTCTCGGTGAAGCTTGCGGTGACGATGGTGCCAGGGCAGACGCAGTTGACCAGGATCCCCTCGGAGCCCAGGCTCTTCGCGAGGTTCTTCGTCACACTGGACAAGGCGGACTTGGCTGCGGTGTAGGCGACGAGACGGGCACTCTGACGCTGGATCGAGTGAGCGGAGAGGGTGACGATCCGTGCCCACTCGGCGGCGCGCAACATCGGCAGCGAGGCTCTGACGCTCCGAACCGCAGACATCGTGCCGAGGTCGAACGCCGAATGCCAATCGTCGTCGTCGAGTTCGTCGAACGTGCCCGCGCTTGGTCCGATGGTGTGCACCAAGGCATTGAGGCGACCCCACCGCTTTCCCACGGCTTCGAAGGCCGCAGTTATCGATTCCGAACTACTCATGTCTACGCTGAGCGCCAAGACCTCTGGAGCTCCTGCCGCACGGATCTTCTCGGCCGCCGCGTCCAGCGCAATCTGATCGCGGGCCATGATGGCCACCGAGGCTCCCTCTTCGCCGAGACACTCGGCGATTGCCAGCCCCATTCCCTTGCTGCCGCCGGTGACGACGGCGGTTGCGCCGGTAAAGCCCAGATCCATTGATTCGTCCCTATCGTCGGGTGGCAGTCTCAGAGTGAGGCGGATGGTGGTGTCGTGCTCACGTTCAGTCCGGTCGGTCCTGGGTCGTGTCGATGATCGCCCTGATGGTGCGCCGGCATCTGCCGCATTCCCTTCCAGCGCCACAGACTTCTGCCACCTGGTTGCACGTCGTGGCCCCCGCTGCGACGGCGGCCGAAACGGCGTGGTTCGTTACGCCGACGCAGAGGCACACGTACATCAGCGGCGGCTGCGTCCGCTTGGCTGCGAAAACCTTGCGGCGTAGGCGAATCGACCGACGAATACCGGCGGGTATGCCCCCACGCCAGCGGCGGCCAACCAGTCCGCGGTGACGTCGGAGCGCGCCGTCCATCTCCTTGCACTCTCCTCGGAAGCCAACTGTTGCACGAACATCACCTCGCCGACGCCGTCGAAGGCCTGGTAGACCACGGTCCTGCGGATGCTGGACCTGGCGAACTCGACGAGGGAGCCGCGGACGTGGCTCATGAATTCCTCGATGTCGTCTACGGGCATCACTGCCGCGACGACGATCTCGTCATCGGAGGCGGGCTGCTCGCCGATGTCGAAGCGCTCGACGGTCTCACCGGCGAACACCGCAGGGAGGTCACCGACGCCGAGCGCGTCGAACCATTCGAACAAGTATCGCGAGCGCAGCAGATTCAACAAGGGTTGCTCAGTGGCAAGGCCGATGAGGACCAGGACCCGGCCGGCCTCGACCGTCGACTCGTAGGCGAACACGTAGTGCGCACCGAGGTCGACGAGGCTCTCCTTGTGCCGATCCAGCACGGCCCACACCCGCTCCGGCGCCGGCACCTGGAGTTCGGTCCCGAAGACATAGGAATGCAGGACCGGCTGTGCCACCTCAGCCTCCTGTCGATGTCGGTCAGCCGATCATTGCACATGAGAACAACCGTTCTCTGAGCGCCTCCGGAGCATTGGGCTGAGGTTGGGTGGAACTGAACAACACCAGCGCGGCGACGGACAGCGCCAGATAGCCCGTCGCCGGCAACACGTCCCAGTCGCGCTTTCGCAGATGCGCACCGATCGCGAGGACGAAGTACACGACGCATCCGACGGCGGCCGCGATTCCGGCCCAGTGGACGAACAGACCGACGACGATTCCCAGGGCCCCAACGGATTTGACGGCCGTGAGGAATGGCAACGTCGACTCCTTGACGATGCCCTTGCGCACGCTCTTCATCGGGGGCGGCCACTTCCGGACGTCGGCCAATGCCGCAATCGCCATGGCGGCGGCGAGGGAAATGGCAACGACGTAGGTTGCGATAATCATCGGCGTACTCCAAGCTCGACTCCGAGTACTACTGAATGTAGTACTAGCGCGAACGCGGAATCAAGGTCTATGGCTCTATCACATGCGAAGGGTCGGGTCTGCGCTCCGGAGGTGCCTGGCTGTAGTCGCCCCATGGACCGTCGCGTTGCTCTACGGCCGCACGTACCCCGTCAGTGGCGGCGGTGTCGACGAACGCCAGCGCCTCTGGCGTGTTCCGCATCAGCCCGTCGAGAATGCCGCCGAGGGTCTGCGTCGAGGCCAGGCCCATGTTCTCGTACGCCTGATTGACGATCATCTTCTGAGCTTGCAACTGTGACAACGGGATTCGGGCCAGCTTCGCGGCGATCTCAGCCACGCGTGTCTCCAGGCGTTCAAACGGCACCGCCTCGTTGACCAACTCGATGTCTGCGGCCTCGACACCGGTGAGCGGCTCACCGGTCAGCGCGTGCCACTTCGCCTTCGTCAAGCCAAGACGGTACAGCCACATGCCCGTCAGATAAGACCCCCACATCCGGCTGTAGGGGGTGCCGATGACGGCGTCCTCGCTGGCGATTACGATGTCGGCACACAGCGCGTAGTCGCTGCCACCGCCAACGCACCACCCGTGTACCTGGGCGATCACCGGTTTGGAGGCTCGCCAGATCGCCATGAACTTCTGGTGCGGTCCCGTCTCACGGTTGGTGATCGCAGCGAAGTCCTTGCCGGGGTCCCACTTCCCGTCGGTGTTCATGTATTCCGCCCAGTGCCCGAAGCCGCCGCCGAAGTCGTAGCCGCCGCAGAACGCGCGACCGGCGCCGCGCAACACGATCACCTTGATCTGCGGGTCGCCTTCCGCGAGCCGGATCACCGCCTCGATCTCGTCGGGCATCGGCGGGACGATGGTGTTCAGCTGCTCGGGCCGGTTGAGCGTGATGGTCGCAACGGGCGGTTCGGTCTTGTAGAGCAGAGTCTCGAAGTCTCGCGGCATGTAGTGAAGTGTGCCTCGCGCCTGCGCGATTTGACTAGAATAATATTCTAATGACGATGCTCGCCGAACCGCATTCCGACGCGCGGCACCGCGCGATTCTCGACTCGGCTCTTACGCTCTTCCTCGAAGCGGGTGTCGAAGCGGCGTCGATCGAGGAAGTGCGTCGGCGCTCGGGAGCGAGCGTCGGGTCGCTCTATCACCGGTTCGGCAGCAAGGAGGGCATAGCCGCCGCCGTCTACCTCGACGCGCTCGGGGACTATCAGCGCGAGTTCGTCGCGACGCTGGAACGGTCCCGCGACGCATCGGGCGGGGTGAAGGCCGTGGTGCGGATGCACTTGCGGTGGGTCCGCCAGAATCCCGCCCGCGCGCAGTTCCTGTTTGCGGTGGCCGGCGCGGACGTAAGACGTGCGGCACGGGTGGAACTCCGTCCACTCAACGACGCCTTCTTCTCCTTCGTCGAGGCCTGGCTGCGGCGCCACGTCGACTCGGGTGAGATCCGGTCGGCGTCCATGGACGTCGTCTACGCACTCTGGCTCGGGCCGAGCCAGGAACTTGCGCGACTGTGGCTCGCGCGTGGAATGCAAGGCACGTTGCGCAGCGAGACCTCGCTGCTCGCCGATGCGGCGTGGCGATCGCTGAGCGTCGCACCCAACGAGGAGGACCGATGAGCGTCTACCAGGAACTACTGCGACAGGGCAACGCCGCGACGAGCGACTTCGTGGAGGTGGTGCGGCGCGAGCACTCGGCCGTCGTCACGTTCAACGAGCCGGAGAGGCTGAACGTGCTCAGCGCACCGCTCGTCGTGCAGACGAAGGCGGCGCTCATCGACCTCGTCGCCGACCCGGCCATTCGCACCGTCATCCTCACGGGCGCCGGCCGTGGATTCAGCGCGGGTGGGGATCTGAAGATGATGCTGTTGGCCGAGGAGCATCTGTTGGACGCCGAGGGTTCGACCGACATCTGGCGTTGGATACGGTACGAATTCGGTGGGATCGCAAGGCTAATCGCGCGAAGCGACACCGCCTTCATTGCCGCGCTCAACGGTCCTGCGGCTGGCGTCGGCCTCGCCTGGGCATTGACATGCGACGTCGTGCTCGCGTCAGAGGACGCGCTGATCGTCCCGGCGTTCGGCAGGCTCGGTCTGCTACCAGAAGTCGGCACCTCCTGGGCCTTGACGAGACGGCTCGGCTACCAGGGGGCGTTCGCCTTCTTCGCGGGCGGGGAGCCGATGGACGCGTATCGCGCTCTCGAACTGGGCCTGGTCCAGGAAGTCGTCGCGCCGGAGCAGCTGAGGCCCGTCGCCGACCGGTGGTGCGACCGAATCGCCGCCCTGCCCTCACATGCGCTTGCGATGGCGAAACCCCTTCTGCGCCAAGCCGCTGACGCAACCTGGGAATCCTCGATAACCATGGAGGAGTTCGCCGAGCCGAATTGCTTCACGACGGGTGCGTTCCAACGAACCGTGCGGCGCATGACCGAGCAGGGCTAGGCGGTCAGCGGTCGACGGTGGCGCGAAGATTCACCTCTGCCCGACAGGGTCATTCGGGGTCGACGAGCACGCGATGGAGGAACTCGTACGTCAGCGCCGTCTTGAACGCCGCCTGCGCGTTGTCGGCGGCGCCACCGTGACCGCCCTCGATGTTCTCGTAGTACAGGACCTCGTGGCCCGCGGCTTCCAGCGCCGCCGTCATCTTTCGGGCGTGGCCAGGGTGCACCCTGTCGTCGCGCGTGGACGTGGTCATCAGCAACGCCGGGTAGTGCGCATCCGCCGAGATATTCTGGTACGGAGAGTATTTCGAGATGAACGCCCAGTCATCTGGGTTGTCGGGGTCACCGTATTCTGCGACCCACGACGCCCCTGCAAGGAGCAGGTGGAAGCGCCGCATGTCGAGCAGCGGCACGCTGCACACCAACGCAGCGAACAACTCTGGGTACTGGGTGAGCATGATGCCCATCAGCAGACCGCCATTGCTGCCCCCTTGGGCACCAAGCCGATCGACGGTGGTGATGTCGCGTCGAACCAGATCGGCTGCCACGGCGGCGAAGTCCTCGGCCACCTTGTGCCTGCCCTCGCGCATCGCCTGTGTGTGCCAACGAGGGCCGTATTCACCGCCACCCCGAATGTTGGCCAGCGCATAAGTTCCGCCACGTGCCAGCCAGAGTCTGCCGAGGACGCCGCCGTACCCAGGTGTCGACGAGTTCTCGAAGCCGCCGTAGCCGCCGAGCAGCGTCGGTCCAGGACCTTGCGCGCTTCGATGCCCGACGACGAAGTAGGGGATTGCGGTGCCGTCTGCCGACGTCGCGAAGTACTGGTCCACGGTGATGTCGTCGGCATCGAAGAAGGCTGGCGCAGTCTTGATCTCCGTCAGCTCACCGCCTGCAGAACCCCACAACAGTCGCGAGGGGGTGTCGAAACCACTCGAGTCCAGAAAGATCTCATCGCCGAGGTGATCGGCGGCTGCGATGACGGTGTTGGTTGCCGCAGGGATGTTTGGCACGAGTTCGCGGTGCCACGTTCCTGGCGTGACGATCTCGACCCGGCTTGCGACGTCGACGAGGGTGACCATGACGAGCTGGTCGCGGGTCCACGTGTAGTGGTTGAGGAAGGTGTGCTCGTCCGGTTCGAAGACGATTGCCAGATCGACTGTGCCGGAGATGAATTCGTCATAGTTTGCGGCCAGTAGCGAGCCCGCGACGTAGACCTTGCCGCCAACGTCCCAGTCTGTGCGCAGCTTGATCAGTAGCCACTCGCGATGGGTGGACGGACTCGCGTCGGTGGGCACGTCGACCCGTATGAGCTCCTTCCCGCGTAGCTCGTACAACTCGTGGTTGAAGAAGTCGAGCGACCGGGACAGGAAGGTGCGCTCGTAGCCGGGCGTTCTGTCGACGCCTGCACCAACGCTCACATCGGTGACTTCGCCGGTGAACAAGGTCTCGGCGGCGGCGAGTGGCTGGCCGCGGCGCCAGCGCTTGATGATTCTGGGGTAGCCGGATTCGGTGAGCGAGCCAGGTCCGAAGTCGGTCCCGACCAGAATGGTGTTCTCGTCTTCCCAGTCGACGTCGGTCTTCGCCTCCGGAAGCTCGAAGCCACCATCCTCGGGTGAGACGAATGAGCGAGTGCGCATGTCGAATTCGCGAATGACGGTGGCATCGGCGCCACCGCGCGACAGGCTGATCAACGCCAACGTGTACTCGGGTACGAGGACCGTCGGGCCCGACCACACCCAGTTTTCGCCGTCTTCGGTGGCGAGCGCGTCCACGTCGAGCAGCACGTCCCATTCGATGTCGTCGGTGCGGTAACTCTCCAGAGTCGTGCGCCGCCACAACCCGCGGGGATTCGTCGCATCGCGCCAGAAGTCGTAGAGAAACTCGCCACGACGCGTGACATAGGGGATGCGGGCGTCGGTATCGAGCACTTCGAGCGCCTCGGTCCGCATCTGCTCGAATCGCTCGCCGGTTAGCTCGTCGAGGGTTGGCGTGTTGTGCTTGCGCACCCAGTCGAGTGCATCGTCACCGGTGACGTCTTCGAGCCAGAGGTACGGGTCGGTCTGCTCGACGGTGCTTGTCGTTTCCTCGCGCGAGCGCTCGTCAGTGTTTGTCGTTTCCTCGCGCGAGCGCTCGTCAGAAGCCATGGAAGCCATTGTGGTCACGGCGGTAGTGTGATGTGTATTACACCTCGACCGAACCTCTGACGACGAAGACAGGGAACTAACTGATGACCGTTTACGCCCGCCCCGGATCTGCAGACGCAGCGATGGCATTCGAGTCGCGATACGGGAACTTCATTGGCGGTGAGTGGGTGGCGCCACTCGGAGGTGAGTACTTCGAGAATCCGACTCCAGTCACCGGGCAGACCTTCTGCGAGATTCCGCGCTCGGGTGGGGCCGACATCGAGAAGGCGCTCGACGCCGCGCACGCCGCGGCTCCCGCATGGGGCAAGACCTCGCCTGCTGAGCGCGCCGTCATCCTCAACAAGATCGCCGACCGCATCGAGGCCAACCTGGAGTCTCTTGCGCTCGCGGAATCGTGGGACAACGGCAAACCGATCAGGGAGACGCTCAACGCCGACATCCCCTTGGCAGTGGACCACTTCCGCTACTTCGCGGGAGCAATTCGCGCGCAGGAGGGGTCGCTGAGCCAGATCGACGAGGACACCGTCGCCTATCACTTCCACGAGCCGTTGGGCGTTGTGGGACAGATCATCCCGTGGAACTTCCCGATACTCATGGCGGCGTGGAAGCTAGCGCCTGCGCTAGCCGCAGGCAATGCCGTCGTGCTCAAGCCGGCCGAGCAGACGCCCGCTTCGATCCTCTACCTGATGTCGCTCATCGGCGACCTCTTGCCTGCCGGTGTCGTCAACGTGGTCAACGGATTCGGCTTCGAGACGGGAAAGCCGCTTGCGTCGAGCAATCGGATCGCCAAGATCGCGTTCACCGGTGAGACGACGACGGGTCGGCTCATCATGCAGTACGCCTCGCAGAACCTGATCCCCGTCACGCTCGAACTCGGCGGCAAGAGCCCCAACATCTTCTTCTCCGACGTCATGGCCGAAGTAGACGACTTCCAGGACAAGGCGCTGGAGGGCTTCACGATGTTCGCCCTCAACCAGGGCGAGGTCTGCACGTGTCCGTCGCGTTCGCTGATCCAGGCCGACATCTACGACGAGTTCCTAACCCAGGCCGCCATCCGCACCAAGGCCGTCCGCCAGGGTGACCCGCTGGACACCGAGACGATGATCGGATCGCAGGCATCCAACGATCAGCTCGAAAAGGTGTTGTCCTACATCGAGATTGGCAAGGACGAAGGTGCTCGCGTCGTGACGGGCGGCGAGCGCGCGGACCTCGGCGGCGACCTGAATGGCGGCTACTACGTTCAGCCCACCATCTTCGAGGGCAACAACAAGATGCGAATCTTCCAGGAGGAGATCTTCGGTCCCGTCGTCGCGGTGACCTCGTTCACCGACTACGACGACGCGATGGCGATGGCGAACGACACCCTGTACGGATTGGGCGCAGGGGTGTGGAGCCGCGACGGCAACACCGCGTACCGGGCCGGTCGCGACATCAAGGCGGGCCGGGTATGGACCAACTGCTATCACGTGTACCCCGCGCACGCGGCGTTCGGTGGCTACAAGCAGTCGGGCATCGGCCGCGAGAATCACAAGATGATGCTCGATCATTACCAGCAGACCAAGAACCTGATGGTCTCCTACTCCAACAAGGCGCAGGGCTTCTTCTAGGCCCACGAACCCGCGCGAACGTGGATTACCGCCACGTGTTTCACGAAAAAGGCGTGACGGTAATCCACGTTCGACGGAGAGGAAGCACATGGAAACGCCATCACGCGCGCTCATCACGGAGACGGCGGCAGAGCTTCTGCGAAAGCTGCAAAAGCGTCACGGCCCGTTGATGTTTCACCAGTCCGGCGGCTGCTGCGACGGATCGTCGCCGATGTGCTACCCCGACGGTGACTTCATCGTCGGCGATCGTGACATCCTGCTATCGATCCTCGACGTCGGCGACGGTGTACCGGTGTGGATCTCCGGCAGCCAGTTCGAGGCGTGGAAGCACACGCAATTGGTGATCGATCTGGTTCCTGGTCGCGGCGGCGGTTTCAGTGTCGAAGCCCCGGAGGGCTTTCGATTCCTCAGCCGCGGGCGCGCATATACCGACGACGAGAACCGACTGCTCGCAGACGAGCCGCCGATTACGGGTTCGGGATACGAACGCGGTGAGCGGCCGCGCGACGCCGGCACCCACGTCGTGGCCGAGGCTGCAGACGCCTGCCCGATGCCAGCCGCGCGGGCGACCTAGATCCGCAAACACTGGCAGTACTGACTAGCTGCCCTCGCTGCGGCTGAGCAACCACGTCGACGGACGTCTGCTGGCCCTGCGCGGATCGCAGTTCGACCAACGGACCGGCTGTGCGACGCGCCCCACTACGCTGGTTGCGTGACTCACTATGACGTCGTCGTTCTCGGAGCAGGCCCTGGCGGATACGTCGCGGCAATTCGCGCTGCCCAGCTGGGGCTGAGCACCGCCATCATCGAACCGAAATACTGGGGCGGCGTCTGCCTCAACGTCGGTTGCATCCCGTCCAAGGCGCTTCTGCGCAATGCGGAGTTGGCCCACATCTTCACCAAGGAAGCCAAGCAATTCGGCATCAACGGTGAGGCGACGTTCGACTTCGGCGTCGCATTCGACCGCAGCCGCAAGGTCGCCGAGGGTCGCGTCGCGGGCGTGCACTTCCTGATGAAGAAGAACAAGATCACCGAGATCAACGGCTACGGCAAGTTCACCGGACCGAACTCCATCGAGGTCGAACTCAACGACGGCGGCACCGAGACGGTCGAGTTCGACAACGCGATCATCGCCACAGGCAGCAGCACCCGGCTGGTGCCAGGGACGTCGCTGTCGGAGAACGTCGTCACCTACGAGAAGCAGATCCTCTCGCGAGACCTGCCGGGGTCGATCGTCATCGCAGGCGCGGGCGCCATCGGCATGGAGTTCGCCTACGTGCTGAGCAACTACGGCGTTGACGTCACGATCGTCGAATTCCTCCCGCGCGCGTTGCCGAACGAGGATGCCGAGGTCTCCAAGGAGATCGAGAAGCAGTACAAGAAGCTGGGCGTGAAGATCCTCACGGGCACGAAGGTCGAATCCATCAATGACGATGGCTCACAAGTCACCGTCACCGTTAGCAAGGATGGCAAGTCCGAGGAGATCAAGGCCGACAAGGTGCTGCAGGCCATCGGCTTTGCGCCCAACGTCGAGGGCTTCGGGCTGGACAAGGCGGGCGTCGAACTCACCGATCGCAAGGCCATCGGCATCGACGACTACATGCACACCAACGTGCCCCACATCTATGCCATCGGCGACGTCACGGGCAAGCTGCAGCTAGCCCACGTTGCCGAGGCCATGGGCGTCGTCGCGGCCGAAACCATAGCGGGCGCAGAGACTTTGGCGCTCGGTGACTACCGGATGATGCCGCGCGCGACGTTCTGCCAGCCGCAGGTGGCCAGCTTTGGGCTCACCGAGGAGCAGGCCCGCGAAGAGGGTTACGACGTCAAGGTCGCGAAGTTCCCATTCACGGCCAACGGCAAGGCACACGGCCTCGGCGAGCCGGGAGGCTTCGTCAAGTTGATCGCCGACGCCAAGTACGGTGAACTGCTCGGCGGCCACCTCATCGGGCACGACGTGTCCGAGCTACTGCCCGAGCTCACGTTGGCGCAGAAGTGGGATCTGACCGTCAACGAGTTGGCGCGCAACGTGCACACCCATCCCACGCTGTCCGAGGCTCTGCAGGAGTGCTTCCACGGCTTGGCCGGCCACATGATCAACTTCTAAAGAGACCGTTCATCTTGGAAACCCGCCCTCTCTCGAAGTCGACCGTCGTCGCTGGTCTCGGCGGGTTGATCCTCGGTCACGTCGTATGGCTGGTCGCGGTCTCCCTCGCGCTGCTGTCGACGACGGTCGGCCTTTGGGTGCTGATCATCGCCGCTGCGTCGGCGGCGCTGGCAGTGGTCGGCGGAGTCTTGGGCGGGGCGTTCTATCGCGCGAGGGCGACCGCGAAGGCGGCATTCCTCTGGTGCCTGCCCGCCGCTCCGGTGTTGTTGTCGGTCGTCGTCCTCGGCGTGACCTACCTCTAATCGGTGGCGGTCACCGAAACCCTGCAGCAGAGCATTGATCGGGTGTACGACGCCTTCGCGGGCTACCCGGCCCCGCGACCGTCGATCTGCGATCAGTGCGCGCCCGGCCTGACCGCCGACGAATTCGACGCGATTGGATTGCGCTCACTGTCCTTCTCGCACCTCGGCGGCGTCCACGTGATGTCGCTCGACGACGACGCGCTACGCTTCTACGTCCCGAGGCTCGCCGAACTGCTACTGCGCACGCCCGCAGCGGTATTCGACTTTCGACCGGGCGAGCTGAAGCAACGGATGGTGGGCTGGCCAGCTGCCGAACGCGGTGTCATCCGGCAACTCGCCCAAGCGGTATGGGCCGAGTTGCCAAGCAGGTATCCAGCCGACCTCGGTTACTTCTCCGACTGCCCGTCGGCCGTGGACTTTCTCGACTGGTGTGAGCTGCCGCTGAAACCGGCGTTATCGGAACTGGTGGCGGCGGGCGGGGAGGCGGCGGCAAGGCATGTCGCAGACCTCGTCGATGCGGTGTTCACCCGGCGCGACCCGTTCGAAACTGCCTCCGCGACAGCGGTTCTCGAATCAGTCAGGGAGTCGGCCGTGGGGGATTGCCTGCAGGAGGCATTCTTCGCGACGAACTCTGCCGAAGTCGCGCAGCATCTATCAGCTGCGCACGAACTATGGTCGGTGTGCCGATGACGTGACTAGTCCGGGAAGTCCAGCGGCACCTGAAGGGTAGCGATCGTCGCCGCCAATCCGTCGTATTGTGCTGCCAGCAAGCAGAATTCAATGATCTGCCGACGGTTGTAGTGACTAGAGAACGCCGTCCAGGTCTTCGGGGACATGGATCGGGTCATCACGAATTCATCGGTCGCGGTGATCAGCACTCGCTGCCGATCGGTGAGCCCTTCGGCGTCGGGACCTTCGAAGATCCTCGCCTGAATTTCTGCGTCGAGCCCTCGCGTTCGGGCGAGCCTGCGGTGTTGCTGAAGCTCGTATTCGTTGTTACGCAGATGGGCGACTCGCAGGATGACGACCTCTGCGTCCTTGCGCGACAGCTTGCCGAAACCGAGCAGGAACGCCGAGTACGGCGCCCACAACAGGAACAGCAGGCGGTGCTGACCCAACACGTCGAACAGGCTGAACCGCGGTGCGCGAATCACTCGGGCCCCCGCCTTCGCGATCACCCAATTGACCGGTCCCAGCTCACGGAAGGTGCCTGGTGGGATTCGGGCGGGGGCATCTGGAGCACTCACCCGTCCGAGTCTGTCACGAGCGGGGGCCGGGCTAGAACGTCCAGGTGCCAGTCGACTCGATCACGAATCCGTGGTTGTGGTCCTTGTCGGTGCAGGCCACCCGAGTCCTCGGGCCGACCGCGCACGTGAACACACCGACCTGCGGGCCCCAATCGGCGACGAGCTTCTTCTCGGGGTCGAGCACGTGATCGTCGTGTGTCGACGGTCCGCACTCGTCGTCGTCACGCTGGATCGTGTAGGCGGCGCCGCCACCCGAGTTCGGTGGTCCAACTGTCGAGCAGACGTCGTTGGGGCCTGCCGGGTCCGCGGAGAATCGGCCTGCACACCACGGTCCGGCCAGGTTGATTTCACACCGGATCGCGGCCTGCGTGACGAACCGATAGGTCGGACCGCCGTGCAACGGTACGTAGTACGCATCTGCTTGCACGGCCGTGAACTTGCTCAAGTCGGGAAACGCGTGGGCCTGCGGCTCAGCGTGCGCGGGACCCGTAGCTTGGCGTGCGCAGCCGACGAGCGCGACGGTGATGATGGCCACGACCAGCACGATGGTCGCCGGGCGCAGTGCCCTTCCGAGTTGCCTCATGACAGCTAGAACACCCAGCTTTCTTGCGGACTCAGCACAAAGCCGTGATCCTCGGCAGGACTGATGCAGGCGACGAGATCGGTATCGACGCCGCAGGTGAATTCGGGAGTGCCGCCGATGCTGAGCGAGACCTTGCTCTTGGCGGGCAGTGGCTTGAACGCGTCGGCATCGGATGTCAAACAAGGATCCGTGCGATGGAAGAAGCGGTAGGTGTTGCCGCTCTCGCGGGATGGAGTGACGGTCGGCTCCACGCCCGTACAGCCGGATGACGTATCGCCCGAACTGACTTCTGGGATGGTGAAATCGACGCCGCTGCACGTCATCAACAAATAGCCGCTCAGCGAGCACCTAATACCGTTCGGCGCTTGGAAGTAGACGGTATTGCCGGAGTGTTCGAGCCGTTTGTAATCGTCGCCGTCGACAGCGGTGAACCCGTCGAGATTGGGAAAGACACGGGGAGGTTGCGAGCGTGCGGTGCCAGTCTCCATTCGAGCGCAAGCTGTCAGGGCCAGCACGACGGCTGCAGTGACTAGCAGAGCTCTCCGCAAGTTCCGTTCAAAAAGGTGTGGCATGTGACGTTGCTGGCGCATTTTTCGGGCTTTCCTCGGGAGTGCGGTAATCATCAGTGCTGCACGGTGAACGATGTCGTATACGTCCGCGGGTCGTAAGGGTGTGGAGCGTTTGGAGAATTCACCCCATCCCAGGTGCTGACCCTGATGTCGACCACTTCTCGTCCGCTGACGGGATCGTAGGTGGTGCCGATGACGGAGGGACCGTATGGCGCAGTTGTACTGTGATTTCCCTCAGCGGGGGCACCTGCGACGATGGTGGTCGGAACAGCGGTCGTCAAGCCGGCCGCCGACGAAGCAGTGACGGCGGTTACCGCATGCCTGGAGGGATCGTTGCGGTCGACGTTGTCGGATCCGACAAGCGCGAAGCCGCCGCCGTCCAGCGCCACCAGCTGGTTCTCCCGCGCTCCAGGAAGCCCTTGAATGGTGCCCGACGCGTGCAGCGACTGCATCCACTGGTTGGGTGGATCTCCCGGCTTGATCGGATCGGACTCGAACAGCACGCGTTCGATGTTGCCGTCCTTGTTGGTCGTGTTGCCAACGATGAGCATCCTTCTCGGGGTCACCCTGCAACGGTTGGTATTGCGCGGACCCGGTGCTCCTTCGAATTGCCTCGTGAGAACTCAGAAGGTCCAGCTGTGGGTGGGTTGTAGGACGAAGCCGTGGCGATCGTGGTCGATGCAGGCGGCGGCGTCGTCTTGTATTGCGGCGCAGGTGAACAGGGTGGTCTGGTCGACGACTGCGCTGATCTTGCTGCCGGTGGGTAGGAGTGTGTTGGGGTCGACGGCCAGACAGGGCTCGGCTTGGTGGTGGAATTGGTAGGCGGGGTCTCCGGTGGGCGCGGGTGTCTAGAAGAGGCACACGAAGGTGCAGCCACTCTTGGTGGCGGGGATGGTGGGCACTTCGTAGGTGATGTTGGAGCAGCTCATGCCGGTGTAGCCGGCCAGTAGGCAATGCAGGCCGCCGCTGGTGTTGAAGTACAGCGTGTTCCCCCAGCGTCGAGCGACCTGGTAGGTGCTGGCGTCGACGGCTGTGAAACCACCGAGATCGGGGAACTCCGTGACAGGTGCAGGCGCAGCGTTGCCATCGACGTCATGAGAGCACGCAGTGAGGGACATCGCCACGATGCCCGCGACGGCCAAACATCCGGTCGCTCGTCGTAGCGCCATCAGAAGGTCCAGCTGTGGGTGGGTTGTAGGACGAAGCCGTGGCGATCGTGGTCGATGCAGGCGACGGCGTCGTCTTGTATTGCGGCGCAGGTGAACAGGGTGGTCTGGTGCAGCGTGCGCGGGACCCGTAGCTTGGCGTGCGCAGCCGACGAGCGCAATGGCGATGAGGGCCATACATCCAGTCGCTTTGCGCAGGGCCATCAGAAGGTCCAGGCACCTGGGGGTTCGATGACGAAGCCGTGGTTGTGGATCTGGTCGATGCAGGCGACCCGTTCGGCGGGTCCGACCGCGCAGGTGAACGATGTACCCGGCGATGAGACGACGGCGAACTTCCTTCCCGCAGGCAGAATCTGATCCGGTGAAGTGGGGCCTGAAGGGCATGTCGGCAACGGTGAGATCTCATACGTATGAGGCGCATTGGCACTCGCTTGGTCCACTGGCTGCGCGAAGGAGCAGGACGTGGAATCGAGTCCGTAGGGCTGGTCGGAGAACCTGCCGGAGCACGCCATGCTGCCAAGCGTGATGCTGCATACGATGCCTCCAGGGCTATAGAAGACGTAGGACGGTCCCCCACGAAGCGGCCTGTAGAAGGCGTTGGACTGGTCCGCCACGAACTCGTCGAGGTTCGGAAACACATGGGGCGCAGGCTCGGCGACGGCGGTACCTGGCTCCGTGTGTCCACAAGCGACCACGGCTGCTGCGGCGACGATCGCAGCCGACCCACGGACCCTTGCGGGACGCCTAGCTCCGGCCTCTAATGCTTCGGTCATGAATACTTTCCTCAGTGCTGAATGGTGAACGTCGTCGTAAACGTCTTAGGGTCGTATGGATAGTGAGGGTTGTTGGGATCGGGTTGGCGCTGATTGATGCCGTCCCAGGTGCTCACCCGCAGATCGATCGTCTCCTTCCCCGTGACGGGATCGAAGGTGGTGCCGATGACGGAAGGGCCATATGGCGCGGCGAAGCCGTGGGTGTTGTCGGTGGGCGTAGGCCCGAGCAGCGTCGTCGGCACCGCCGTCTTCAACCCCTCGGCCGACGACGCGGTGATCGCGCTGACTGCCGGTCGTGCTGACGGATTGTTCGGGTCGTAGTTGTCAGAACCGACGAGCGCGAAGCCGCCGCCCTCCAAGGCCACTAGTTGATTCTCTCGCGCCCCGGGCAGGCCCTCGATGACGCCAGACGAATGCAGTGATTGCATCCACTGCCCCGGCGGGTCGCCTGGTTTGACGGGGTCGGACTCGAACAGCACGCGCTGAATCTTGCCGTCCTTGTCCGTGGTGTTGCCGACGATCAGCATCTTTCCGGTGGTCTTGTCGTAGGCTCCGCTGGCCTGATAGATCGGCTGGCGCGAACCATCCGGCGCCGGATAGGTCAAGTCGCCGAGCAGTTTTGGATTGTTGGGATCGCTGAAGTCCCAAGCCTTTCCAGGCGTCGAGTACGGGTTCACGCCATCCGGTGCCGGCTTCCGGTCGTCCGGGTAGCTGAAGAACGCGAAACGCTCGCCGTTCGGGCCGATCGCGGTGCCCGTGGGGATGGGTCTGGTGTGGTGATCGGGATCATCGGGATCCCTTGCCTTTTCGCTGTCAGGATCTCGGGGCACCTCGTCGCCGACGGGGGACCAATCGGCCTTATGCGTCTGCGGATCGCCACCGAAGGTGGGGCCCTTGCCGTCTGCGAACCCGACCTGCAAGTCGTAGACGTCCTGCTCGTACTTGAGTGGTCCCGCCGGCCCCGTGATGGTGGGCCCTCCAGACCCCGCCGGATCCGGCGTAGGGCCTTCGCTGTCGAACCTGAAGTCGCGCAACGACTCCGAGATCGGCTTGAGCAAGCTCGCCACCTTTTCGTCGGCCGAGGCCAACGCGAGCGCACGAGCCCGGATCTGCGCCTCCAGCACCCTTGCGGTGAGTTCACGGAGCCAGTGAAACGGACCGGGAATAGGCGGAAGTCTATCGGTTACGCGGAGATCGTCGCTGACGTTGAACAGCTGGAACTCCGCCGCGCGGATCGCGGCGAGGGCCGCCTGCCGGGCAGCTGCGATCGCGACGGCCCCGATTCGTGCGATGTGCGCGGCTTTGCGCAGCTGGTCTTCTGCGCGCCGCATGTCGACGAGGTCTCGGAAGAGCCGGTCGCGAGCCTGATCTGCGGCAGCGCCCGTCCACTTGATTCCGTTGAGTGCGCTCTGCGCCTTGTCGAAGTTCTGCTGGAACTGCTGGGCGCGGTTGGTCCACACGTCGGCGGCCCGTTCGAGGTGCGCGGTGGTCCAGGCCTCGATCTGCGACCGCGTCGGTGTGTCGACCATCCCGTCGCTACCGGCCGGGCCTCATCGTCTGTGAGATGCTTCGCGCCGTCGTCGCATCCGTTACTTCGTACGCGGTGGCCGCGCGCGCAAAGTCGTGGCCGTATCCACCGAGGCGGAAACCGGCGACCCGCGTGAGATGGTCGACGCTCGCAGCCACTTCCGTGACCGCTGCCGCACTCGGCTGGCTGTCCGGGCCCGGCGTGATCGGGGCGACCGCCGCCTGAAGGTCGTTGCCGAGAGCATCGAACTGCCCACCGAGCGCGCGAAGTTCGGTGGGGTCGACCTCGAGTGTCATGGCTTCAAGCCTAAGACCGCTCGAGCTAGGACTTCTTCACCAGATATGGCGACACCGTGCTGCGATGCTCGTCGAGGTCCAGCGCACGACCGAGCGCGGGGAAGGCCCGCTGCGGACAGTTGTCGCGTTCGCACACCCGGCATCCCGCTCCGATCGGCGTGGCGACCTCACCGGACAGATCGAGCCCCTCGGAGTAGATGAGCCGGTGCGCGTGCCGAAGCTCGCAGCCGAGTCCAATCGCGAACGTCTTTCCCGGCTGGCCGTAGCGCGACGCTCGTCGTTCCACGGTTCTCGCCACCCACATGTAGTGGCGCCCATCGGGCATCTGGGCGATCTGGACGCCAATCCTGCCGGGGTTGGCGAACGTCTCGTAGACGTTCCACAGCGGGCAGGTGCCACCGCTGGACGAGAAGTGGAAACCCGTAGCGGACTGGCGCTTTGACATGTTGCCTGCGCGATCGACGCGCACGAAGGAGAACGGAACGCCCCGCATCGACGGCCGCTGCAGCGTGGAGAGGCGATGGCAGATCGTCTCGTAGCTCACCGAGTAGTAGGCCGACAGCCGCTCGACGTCATAGCGGAACTTCTCGGCGACCTCGTGGAACTGGCGGTAGGGGAGTATCGCCGCCGCGGCGAAGTAGTTCGCCAGGCCGAGGCGGGCCAGTGTGCGGGACTCGTCGCTAGTGAACGTGCCCTCTGTCACCAGCTGGTCGATCAGATCGCCGAATTCCAGGTAGGCCAGTTCGGTGGCCAGCTTGAAGACGAGCTGACCCGACGACAGATGGCCGCTGATCTCGAGCGTCCTGGTTGTGGTGTCGAAGCGGTGTAATACGCCTTCGCCGAGGTCGATTCGCGTCACGATGTGCACGCCGTGGACTCTGGTCAGACGATCGGCCAGCTCGTGCGACAGGTTGGCCCGTTGCATCCGCATCGAGATCGTGAGCTCCTCGGCCGCGGCATCGAGCTCGTGTAAGTAGTTCTGCCGCTGGTAGAAGTAATCCCGCACCTCCTCGTGTGGCATCGAGATCGAGCCTGATCCCGAGCCGGCGCCGCTGCCGTCGGAGAACCTATCCTCGGTGACGGCGGCCAACTGCGTGGTGGTCAGCCGGTAGCGACGGTGAAGGTTGACCATGGCCTGCGCAAGGGTGGGGTGTGCGTTGACGATGTCGGCGATCTCCGCGACGTCCACGTCGATGCCGATGTCGCCATCCATCGTCACCTCGCGCAATTCCGCGACCAGTCGGGTGTCGTCATGGCTGGCGAAGAAGGTGGCGTCGACGCCGAACACCTCGGTGATGCGGAGGAGTACCGCGACGGTCAGCGGTCGGACGTCGTGTTCGATCTGGTTGAGGTAGCTAGGCGAGATGTCGAGCATCTGGGCCAACGCGGCCTGGCTGAAACCTCGTTCGCCGCGGAGCTGTCGGACCCGCGATCCGACGAAGGTCTTGGCCACGTCAGCAAGCATAACGAGGCTGCGAAGGTGACCTTCGCATTCTTGGCACGCGGATGGGATGTGGCAGTATCTCGAACCGTGAGCAGTGGTCAGGTATTTGGATTGGGCAAAGCCATGATGCCCGTGCCCGATCCGCACCCCGACGTATTCGACACGCAGTGGCCACTCCGCGTTGCCGACATCGATCGCGACGGGCGGCTGAAGTTCGACGCCGCCACCCGGCACATCCAAGACGTCGGATCCGATCAGTTGCGCGAGATGGGGTTCGAGGAGACACATCCGCTGTGGATAGTCCGTCGCACGATGATCGACATGATCAAGCCCGTCGAGTTCAAGGAGATGTTGCGGCTGCGACGTTGGTGCTCCGGCACGTCGAACCGGTGGTGCGAGATGAGAGTGCGCATTGACGGTTTGCGGAATGGAGGCCTCATTGAATCTGAGGCGTTCTGGATCAACATCAACCGCGAGACCCAGGGCCCAGCTCGAATCTCCGACGACTTCCTAGAGGGTCTGCAACGCACGACCGACGTGGACCGGCTGCGGTGGAAGGCGTACCTGAAGCCCGGAAGCCGCGAGGACGCTGAGGACATCCGCGCGTATCCCGTCCGGGTCAGCGACATCGACATCTTCGACCACATGAACAACTCGGTCTACTGGTCGGTCGTCGAGGACTATCTCTACACCCAGCCCGAACTGACGGCTGGACCCCTGCGCGTGACCATCGAGCACGATCTTCCCGTGGCGCTCGGCGACCAGCTGGAGATCATCCGCCACGTGTATCCGGCGGGCTCGACCGACAAGTTCGGCGAAGAGCTCACCGACCGGACTGTTACAACGCTCACATATGCGGTCGGCGACGAGACGAAAGCCGTCGCCAGCATCTTCTCGCTCTGAGCGTTTCGGTTTAACAGTACGAGCGTACTGACCTGCGCAAACGCGTTACTTGACGGTAACTTCTGAACCGGTCAAGCTACCTTACGTCTTCGCAATCTTTGCAAGTTGGCCTATCGCGTTGGCGAAAATTGGCAACTGAAACGGGTGGACCTACGCATATAACGCG
>Ga0207641_10001592_pt1 | contig 22177 bp, 19 predicted proteins | sample KBSSwiS62_FD_184306 | JGI IMG/M metagenome (GOLD analysis project Ga0207641, IMG submission 184306) | Switchgrass rhizosphere microbial communities from Kellogg Biological Station, Michigan, USA - KBS Switchgrass S6-2 (SPAdes) (version 2) | ecosystem: Host-associated > Plants > Roots >... | reverse complement strand
CATGACGTAGTCCTTGAAACCGATAACCACGGAATCATAACTACCGTTACCCGTGGTGAGCCGGTAGATACCCTCACCGAGCTTTTCATTAGTGACGGTCATAGCAGCCTGTGCGCCGCCACCACCACCGCCACCCGGAGGAGGGCCACCGGCAGCAGGGGCCTGTCCTCCTCGAGCTCCACCGGCCGCAGCGCCGGCACCCGCCGCAGCAGCGCCGGGCACCGGCGGCACCGCGCCTGCCTGGCCACCGCGAGCGCCACCGCCTCCACCACCTGCACCGCCGGCCGGGGCACCTCCAGGCGCGCCTCCACCGCCGCCTCCACGGTTCGCGGGAGCTGGAGCTGCCGCAATTGTTGCGAGATCCGGGGGATTGGGCTTCGCATTCGTTATATCAGCTTCAAAGAAGGGCCAGCCTCCACGCGTCTGCACGATCTTGGCCGGGGCCTTCACGCCACCAAAATCTCTCCAGCCGGTGTAGACGGCGAGAACGTGCATGTCGCCCATAATGTTGTCAGGCAGCCACGTTTCGACCCGATCGACGATGTTCTGTTCATTGACGTAGCCGTTGATGGTGTAGTTCTTTCCCGAGGGGGCAGTCACTTTAGGGCTCCAGGTCAGGACGGTGTAATTTTTGCCGTCAACCTTGCGTTTGCTCGTCATGGCGTTATTCTCAGCAGCCCCTTTCAGGAAGCCCCACGGCGTGAGATAAAAATCTACAGAGTTGGCCCACGGCTGTGACACATCGGCTTGTTGCGGCGTGACCTGCTGGAAGAATGTTCCGGCAGTCACCGCTGTGGAGCCACCGGCTCCAATGTTGTTGGTTCCTCCTGTTTGGCGCGAGGTTGGGGCCGTCAGGTCGATCACGCGGACATAGTTGGATATCGGCCGCATCGGATCATGGGTCCCTCGGCAAGTCATGTCGGTGGCATTCGCACCGCATTGCTGGAATGCCACATCTTTGGCGGTTCCAGAGTACGAGATGGATTTCAGATCGCCCAACGCCTTTTGAGCATCGGCGATTACGGTTTTTGCATCCTGCGCAATCGCGTTCCCACACAGAAACGCGAAGCAGATTGCGACGATACTAAGTTTTTTCAACACAGCTTCTCCTCCTCCGTTACCTTACGGCAAAGCCAGACTCGTTATTGTTATGACGAAGATGGTATTCGCAAATGTGAATTCCATCAACGTCCCTCGATGATCGGAATGTCGTTTGCATGTTTTGGACCTGATCTGGACCAGCGCTGTGGCGACGGCGGTTCGACCACCCGCATGAATATGAATGCCGGTCTATACTGTGACCAAATTAAGGAGGACCTTCATGACGGTTGGAACGCGATTCCCGCAAAGAATAGGATTTGTGTCGACTCTTGTGCTCCTGGCGATGGTGGCGAGTGTGGGCGCACAGGATGCGAAATCCAAAAAATTCCTGACAAAGCCGTTGACCATCGAAGATCAGGGCAGCTTCTTCATCGGTGGCGTGACAAAGGTCACAAACTATGCCGGTCCGGCAAATGCCAACACTCCGCCGGCGCCCAACCAAATCACGATCGGTCAGATGTACGTGCAGTTTCAAATACCCGCGCGCAAGAGACCGGGGCCGCCAGTCATCATGGTCCACGGTTCCACACATACAGGAGCGGCACTCGAATCCACGCCGGATGGCCGCGAAGGCTGGGCTCCGTATTTCGTTCGTGAAGGTGTATCGACGTACGTTGTGGATCAGGCCGGACGTGGCCGGTCGGGATTCGATCAATCCGTCATTCAAGAGGCGGCGGCTTTGATCCGGGCGGGCGAAGTGGAAAAGGGGCTCGGGATGATTCCGAACTTTAGCCGAATAACCGATAACGGCGCGTGGACGGCGTGGTTCGGACATCTTCTTCCCGCTGGATCAACAATTCTCACGGGCACACTCTCACGTCACGGAGATCCCAATGATCCACCAACGGATGACGCCAATCATAGTAACGACTATTTCCCGGCATTCCCCACGAGTGCAATCGACTCCCGCATCGCATCCCGGACCGGGGCGATTGGACCTCCACCCGGGGGGCCCGCGAACGCTTACGCGCTCGAGTACTACAAGCAGCTGGTGCCCAATGGTGAAGAGAGCCTGCCTGGTTCGACGTGTGCGAAGTGTCAGCCGACCACAATCTCACCCGCCAACACGTGGACGCCGTTGGCCCTTGCGGACCTGGTGGAGAGGTTGGGAGGCGCAATTGTCGCGACGCACTCCCAATCCGGCAGCATGGGACACCATATGGTCCGGATCCTCAAGGAGCGCGGCCACCTGGACCTTTTAAAAGGACTCATCACCATAGAAGGGTCGTGTTCTCTGCCCAACGCCGGGCTGCTGCCGGAGGATTTTGACAACATTCCGTATCTCGCTTTGAAAGGCGACTACACCGCAACGAGCGCTCCTTGTCAAACCACGGTAGATGCAATCAACGCCCGTCGTGCGACAGGGCAGGGGGCCGCGAAGGCGGAGTACGTCAAGCTGGACGAACTGTCGAACCCCGTCTTCAAGGGAACGACACACATGATGATGCTGGATTCGAACAATCTGGAAATCGCGGATCTGATGTTGAAGTGGGTCAGCGCGAACGTGCCTCCGAAGGCGGGGAAGGCCAGCAAGAAATAGTGATTTAGACGCGCGCCACGCCCGCGTCCTTCGCCCCTCCTGTCCAGGAGGGGCGAACGACCCAAGTATGTCAGCACCGTCAGTGTCGGGGCTACTTCAGCCATCCTGCCGCGACTTGCTTCTCGTGAGCCGTGATCGCGTTACGCATGAACATCGCGACGGTGACGGGGCCAACGCCGCCAGGCACTGGCGTCACCCAGCTTGCAATCTCCTTGACGCTGTCTGTATCGACGTCGCCAACGATCATTGGCGCTCCGTTCGGTCCTTCGATTTGATTGATACCGATATCGATCACCGCAGCTCCGGGCTTCACCATATCGGCACGGAGAAATTTTGGCTTCCCGACTGCAACGAGCACGGCATCGGCCCGGCGCGAATGCGCGGCGACCGAACGTGTGAGGTGATGGCACACGGTCACGGTCGCGCCTTCCGCCATCAACATGAATGCTGCGGGTTTTCCAACGATCTCGGAGTGACCGATCATGACGACTTCGAGTCCGTGCAAACCGAGTCCGGTCTCCTTGATGAGTTCGACTGATGCGGCAGCCGTGCACGGCGCCAGCGCGAGATCGTTATAAACAATGTCGCCGATCGACGCAGGGTTCATGCCTTCGAGGTCTTTGAAGGGATGAATTGCTGATGCGAGGGAGCGCACGTTGATGTGACGGGGAACAGGGCGCTGCAGGATTACACCGATAACGTCGGAGTCGTCATTCATCGCGACCAGCCGCGCCTTGCAATCCTCCTGTCTCAACCCGCTTGGCCACACCTGCTCATCGAAACGGAGACCAACCCTCCTGGCCGCACTCGCCTGACCGCGGACATACACTGCTGCCGCCTTGTTTTCGCCAATGCTAACGGAGACGATCCGGCCCAAAGCCCGCGACGCTTTAGCAATGGCCACGCGTTCCGCAACATTAGTGAGAATACGGTCACGCACGGGGCGGCCGCTGAGAAGCCGATTGTCAATCATGCCTTGGGTATTATCCACGATTTGGCGGGTTAGCCGAGGTCGGCGCGCTCGAAGAGATACTCCCGCAATGCCGGATCGTCTGTGAGGCTTGCCGCACGCGCAAAGGCATCGTTTGCTTCACTCCTTCGATCCAGCAACTGCAGAGTATGGGCGCGTGCGGCCCAATAAGGCTGATAGCCGTTAACTTTGTCGACTGGAATTTCATCGAGTGCGGCCAAACCGATGGCGGGTTCGAGCGCCTGCGTTAACGCGACGGCGCGCCCGACCAGGGAACCGATACGGGGCGCTATTCGTACCAGGCCTTCGTAGAGCAAGAGTATTTCGTGCCAGTCAATCGTTCCGATTCGCCCGCGATCCGCATGAATCGACTGAATGGCTGCTTCCAACTGAAAGCGTCCAATCTGATTGAACGTTGACGCCGTCCGAAGGTGATCTTCCGCTTCATCGATCATAGGCAATGACCACAGTGCGGTGTCCTGTTGATCGAGCGGCACGAACTTTCCGCCGCGCGTGAAGCGAGCCTCGCGCCGCGCTTCGCAGTGCAGCATCAAGGCAAGCAAGCCATGAGCTTCCGGTTCCTGGGGTACCAGTTGAGCGAGAGTCCGTCCGAGAGCGATCGCCTCCGCTGCCAGCGCGTGATGGATTGATCCGACGTCCGTCAGGCTTTCCCATCCGGTCGTGTAAGCCGAATAGATCGCATCAAGGACAAACGAAATCCTTTCCTCCCATTCAGGTTTCTCCGGGACGCGAAAGGGAATTGCCGCTTCTCGAATTCTTGCCTTTGCTCGGACAAGGCGTTGCGCCATGGCGGCAGGCGATGCAAGGAAGGCCGACGCGATGCGGGAGGCGTCCAGCCCGAGTACGGTTTGAAGCATCAGTGGAGTGCGCGCGGCAGGATGAATCGCGGGATGCGCGCATACGAAGAGCAGTTTCAATCGTTCGTCCGGGAATTCATCGTTTGCAGACGCGAGCTCCTGGGCTTCTTCGGCGATAAGGAGGACGGCCGTTTCAGAATCCTGGCGCACCTGATGGCGTCGTACCCCGTCAATGATCCGGTTTTTTGCGACACGCAGCAGCCATGCTTCGGGCTTTTCGGGAATGCCATCCGTCGGCCAACGTGCTAGCGCAGCGGCAAAGGCGTCACTCAGGGCATCTTCCGCGCCGGCAATGTCGCCGGCGCGTGATGCGAGGTATGCAATCAGCCGACCGTAGGAGTCGCGCGCGACTGCCGCAATTGCAGCCTGCGCCGGAGTGCTCATCTACGATGCTTTGGCGGTTCCGGCTGAGAAGTGGGAGCCGAGCAAAGGCCGGACCTCAATCCTGGAGTAAGCTGCCGCGGGATGGCGAGCGGCCCACTCCAGCGCCGTGTCCAGATCGGGAACATCGATAATGCCAATTCCGGCAAGGAATTCTTTGGTCTCCGCGTATGGGCCATCCTGCACCTGCCGTTTGCCATCGCGCACGGAAACAGTGGTGGCTGATCGAGGGGACTCGAGGCCGGCGCCAGCGATAAAGATTCCCGCCGCCTGCAGAGCTTCACCATAGGCTCTGCCCGCTGCCATCGCTGCGGGATTGTCCCGATGGTCGAAGGCCTCCTGAGATTGATGAACCAGTAATGCATATTTCATAGCGTGCTGTCCTTTCGATTTATTCAGCCCGGCATTCCAGGCTTCATCACGATGACGCGCGACGAAACAACGTTTCGACATTTCAGAAAATTCGAAGGAACTTCTTTTTTTCGAAAGCAGATAAGAGTGACTAGTTGCCCAGTTCAACGAGCAATACGAAGCTGCTACTCCCACCCTCCATTGCGCTTTTCTATGGGCAGGATTCGCATGAACGCTTCGACTGCGTGGATTTTGCCGTCATACACTTTGAATGTCTCCCAGACGGTGAGCTGGTCGCCGCCGCGCTCGCGCACGCCCCAGGCCATGCGGAGCCAGACGATGCCCATGCGTTCATCGACGGCAATGATGCGGGTTTGCACATCCCCGAGTCGATTGAAGATCGCAAGCGATTGCGTCAAGATGTTCTGGCAGCCGGGCGCAAATTTGCAGTCGGGACCTGCCATGATCTGGCCGTTCTCGTAGCGATAAGCGTTCGCGGCAAAGGGCGCATTCACGTCGGCGAAAGTCTTCGCGGCGTTGAGCCCGGCCGGATAATGCATCGCCGCCTTAATGGCATCGTCGCGAGTCGAAAGCTGCTCGGGACGCGGCGCGTAGTTCATCACTTCGCTCGCCGAACCCAAGCCGTCGATGTTGAAGATAAGCCCTTCTGCGCTGCTACGCGTCGCCACCAGCTCGATTTCGGTCAATCTGTCCGCGACGACTTTGAGACGCACCACAAGCAGAACCGGCGCTCCGTTCTCCTCCACCACAACATCGGCGCCGACTACGCCAGCGCGCTCGTCGATGATGTCCTGGCGAAATCCGCGCATGCGCGTCACCGTGTTGATCAGACCGACTCTCGCCAGCGGCTTCTCGACGGCGTCTTCGGTTACTCGCACCGTAGCCGCGACGGGAAGCCCGCTCACATCGTGCTTCAGGAAGGCATGCAGTAACTGCGTCACCTTGCCGCGAAGACATTCGCGGTCACACGTGGTAGTAGTTTGCACCGCGTGCGCGCTGACGCCCCACACGCAAATTGCGAGCAGCAAGCCCGGGATGATCTTGTTCTTCATTGTCACTTCCTCAATCGGTTGAGTGTACGCTCGTTTTCCGATACATGCATCGGGCACCCCGACGCGGTGCGAGGAAAGTCGGTTATCAGCCTGGAGGAACGACCAGATTCGGGCACATCAACCTCAACACTCCGGCGGCCACAGGGGGAAGCCCGGCAATTTTCACATCGTGACCCGCACCCAGCACCTCCGTGAGGATGTCCTTGCTAATAGCAACCCATCCGCCCGGCGTCTTATAACTAACAATGAACTCCCCCTCCATCCTGCTGTGCGAGAGTTGCGTCTGGTCAAGTGGGGCAGCTCTGTGCGCGGCCAAAACCTCTACGTCTGACGATTGGATATATTGCACCGGGAGATCCGGAATCAGGGACGGGTTTGAACCGGTCTGGAGGTCATCTTCCATCACGATGAATAGGCGCCCGGATGGAACAGCAGCGGTCGCCTCACCATCGGAAACGCGTCTGCGCAGCGCATTCTCGATCCGATCGAAAATGTCCTCGGCAAACTGTTGGGGGTACTCGAACAGCTTGGCGACTTCGCGTTTAATGTGTGGTAACCTTCGCCACCCGCTCACCCAGGCCAGCTTGTCGGCTTTACCATCAGTGAAGATATCTTCCAGACTAAAGCGTGTCACTGGGTCCGGCTGTAAGGTTTTAAACGCCATATGTTCGATCAGATTGGATGAAAAACCGAAAAGCACGCCGTAGGGGGAATAGGCGCCAGGAACGGGCCTGAAGTGCCGGCAATCGTCGTACAACAAATCCGAGAAGAGACTAATCCGTGTTTTGTATTCCTGAAGCAATTGGAGGTGTCGTTTTCCCATTGCCGTATAGAAAACGTGTCCTTCGGGATCCGAAGTTATGAACAGATGCTCGATCATGCTGTAAGGAGCCAGCAAGTCGAAACGATTCACAAACAACTCCGGATCCGCGGAAATACTCTGGCAAATGGCGGATGCCAATTCCAATCTCTGTTGCCCGTCGCCACGCTGCGTAGCATGTTCATAAGCTTCGAGAAGCGGCACGAGACATTGAATCGACAACGCGAGGTCAAGGGCATTGGATTTGCGGGTGGTCAGAATCAGGCTGTGCTCGTTAACGGATGCACCCGTCTGCACGGAAACGTGACGAAGCTGTGAGCGCAAGTGACCGCCGGCCATTCGAACGCCGGCTTTGTGGACTTCAATGCGATCCGCTTCGGAAAGTGTCTCGGCGATCTTTTTCAAAACTTCAAAATATCCTGCCAGTTCATCAGTCGTGGGGCTCTGCGCCAGAGGGATCAGCCATCGAGCGTCTCGCACGAGGACCGGCTGATCCGCCGGTGTGACTTTCCACAGGTGATCGAGCACGCCTTGAACTTGCGACAGCCGTTCTTCGATTTGGTCTTGGGCGCCTGGCGATACGGCATCCCATACGCGCATAATCAGCAGGGCCAGCCGCCGGATGACATACAAGCTAAATAGAGTGTGCGCATACCGAACGCGACCATTGCGACCCGGCCACCAGGTCTGCTGCCACAGGTGAAATGCGCGGGTTATCATCTCGCCCGGATCGACCAGGTCGTTATGCAGTCCAGGACTCGCGCGAGGCTTGAATCCACTCGCCCAATGCGCTTCTTCCAGTTGACGCTTAAGGCGAGATTGATCGTCGGTGACGCCGGCGAGCGTGAAGAAGCAATCCTCAAAGTGACGAGACAGAAGTCGAGAGTCTTGCAGGTACTGGACCGGCTTTCGTTGGGCGTTCAGCAGCCCTTCTATTCGCTCGACGATTTCATCGCGATGGGCCAGAAAAAAATATAGAAGGTCGACGTGAGCGCGAAACGGCACCTGGCCGGGTTCTTCAATCATTTCAACAATCCTGACAGCCAATGAACGATATTGAGAGCGAACTGGCGATCATCATTGCCGGATGTGTTCATACCGATCTTCATGTCGCGTGGCTCAGGATCGGTGTATCGGATGATCTGCGCGGACAGCAATGCGGCTTCTCCCAGCACAACGAGCCTACCCTTACCGAAGGGCATTGCCAGACCCTGCGCACGTCCTGCCGCGCTTGTGGAATGTGAGCCATAAGACGGATCGGGATTCGGGCTTTGGACGGCGGCGTTCTCGGCATCCATGTCGGCGGGAGTAGCCGCATTGCGCGCAGTCGGACTTAGTTTCATCAGGATGATTGCGCCTGATGGGGCTGTCAGCGATTCTCCGGTGAAGGCCCGGACCGTGTTCACTCTCTCGGAGTCGTTGCGACCGCTGATGATGGAATGTTTGCCCAGCAAGCCGTTTTGCCGTGAAAAATCGAGCTGAGTCGTGATGCCGCCTGAACTCACACGATCAAAGACCCAGCCTTTGCCCATCGTTACGCCAAATCGCCTCGCAAGACTGTCCGCCGCGTTGCCGAATGGCGCATGATCGGCAATCAGCAACAATGATCCTCCCGCGCGGACCCAATCCACAAGGACATCACATTCATGGTCAGTAAATGCAGGCTTGTCGATATCGCCCGCAAGTATTGCCTTGAGGTTGCGTGCATTGGCGACAACCAGCACGCGCAGCGAAGAGAGATCTTTTCTCTCGAATGGAACGTTAGAGGCGACCACTTTATATCCGTCGGCTCGAAGCAAGGCCGCAAACGGCGCGTACTGGCCGGCCATTGTATGGAAATTGTCGTGGGCTTCGTCGATTGCGACCGTGGGACCACCATTCGGATAAGCCGGTTTTGCAACTGCCGGTCGAAAATCCGGATCCACGATTTGTTGTTGGGCGAGGGCCTGGGCTAGTAGTGACGCCATGATCAGGGTTCGTATCTTCGTGTGTATTCCACCATCTTTCATATGATGCGCTCCGGACCATCGGGCCGGGTGTGCGATGCTTATTGTCCAAGATGGATAGACTGTCTGCCAACGAACGCCGAGCCCTTGCCATTAATGCAGCACAGGTAATTGCAGAAGAGCACGGAGTGAAACGTGGCAGCCCTGTCATCCTGAAAGATACCAACCATACTATCGTTCATCTCACGCCTGAGCCTATCGTAGCCAAGGTCTCGGTACAGAAGCGTTTTCGACAGCGTTCCAGTTCCCTCGAGCGAGAAGTCATCGTGGCGCGCCTCCTTGCTGAAGCCGGTGCGCCAGTAGTTCGACCGGCCAGCACTTTTCCGCCGGGGCCACACTACGTCAACGGGGTGGAACTTACGTTCTGGGACTTTTGCCCACACGATCCTGACGCAGAGATTCCTGCAAGGGAAGCCGGTCGGTCGTTACGAATTGTGCACGAATTGTTGAAGGATCCAGGTCGAAGATTGCCGCCGCTGCCGATGTTCACGTTGCAGATCGATGAGGCCGTCAATCTTCTGGGTAATCCCGAAAACGTTCCGCTCCTGGAAGAGAATGACCGGCTGTTTCTCTGTGAACTTCATCGACGAATCAGCGCGGATATCGGATTGGCATCGCTCGAGAATCAACCTCTACATGGCGAGTGCCATCTGAACCAGGCGATTTCCACTCCTTCGGGTGTGCGTTGGCTCGATTTTGAAGCCGTTTGCCTGGGACCGAAGGAATGGGACATCGCAGCTTTGGATCAAGAGGGTGTCAGGGCCTATGGGACAGCGAATCCATCCTTGTTAGCGCTCTTAAGAACGGCCCGACTGTTTTGCATCGTTACCTGGTGCTGGACGCAACCTGATCGTGATTCGGAAGTTCGCGAAGCCGCCGAGTACCACCTCGCACATCTAAAGAAATTTGTTCAATAACGACTGAATCCGACGGCCTCGGCGCTAACGGGAGCTTTCCGGCTTGCTTGACACCGCATGGGCAAGTCAGTAGAAGGATCGTGTGCTTTAACGTGTCCGTGGCTGCTCGGCCCGTAACGGAAATGAAACTACTTTTCATCGTCTCGATTTCAGCAATCCTGTCTGGTTCTGTGGTGCTCATCCGCCCCCAGTCACTACCTGCTGTTACACCGAAGACCATCGTCGCTGACGGCATGTCATGCGACAGCTTAAAGTCGATTCCTTTGTCGAATACGACGATTACGATCTCAGAATTTGTTCCGGAACGCCAAGCGCAACCGGGCGATCGTGGAGGCCGGGGGCCTGGGGAACGAGGTCGTGGCGGCCCGGCCCCGAGTCAGGAAACACGCGGTTCATTAAACGGGCCGGCACCCGGGCCACCGCCAGGGGTTAGAGGTCCAGTGCCCGGGTCGCGCGGTCCCGGCCCCGTAGGTCCCGGAGCCCCCCGTGGCCTCGATTCCCGCGGCCGCGGTTCTGCAGGTCCGGTGGTTATTCCCGAGCATTGCCGCGTTGTTGCGGTCTTGCGGCCATCACCAGATTCTCAAATCAATATGGAACTCTGGCTGCCGCCCGCGAACCATTGGAATGGAAAATTTCAGATGACCGGGAATGGTGGATGGGGCGGATCGATCCAGGGTCTGGAATCCGCAATGCCGGAAGCTTTGCGGGCTGGCTATGCGACTGCGGGTACGGACACCGGCCACCGAGGCGGAGGCGAATTCGCACTGGGGCATCCGGAAAGGGTTGTCGACTTCGCTTACCGCGCTGTTCACGAAGTGGCTATACAGTCAAAAACGCTGTTGAAGGCGTTCTACGATCAGAGCGCCCGCTACTCGTACTTCAACTCCTGTTCGGGCGGCGGGCGTCAGGCTTTGATGGAAGCGCAGCGATACCCGGAAGATTTCGACGCGATCATTGCGGGCGCTCCGGCAAACCCGCAGATTTCCCTCCATGCCGGCAACGTAGCGCGCTCGGTGGATATCCTTAGAGACCCGGAAGGATTTGTCCCGAGAGAGAAAATCGTCAATGTTCTCGCGCCGGCCATCATGCGAGCTTGTGACGCCGTCGACGGCGTCAAAGACAATCTCATCAGCAACCCAATGGCTTGCAAGTTCGATCCCTCGGTAATGCAATGCAAATCGGGAGACCGGCCGAATTGTCTGACTCCCAGGCAGGTCGCAACGGTAAAGAGAAATTACGCGGCAGCACGTACATCGAAAGGCGAGCTTGTGTTTCCAGGTACGTCTTACGGTACCGGAGGTGCTCCTTCGGCAATGACCGGCGGCTCAGCTCCGAGCGATCTTCCGCTCGATACGTTTCGTTATCTCGGCCATCAGGATCGGAACTGGGACTGGCGAAAGTTTGACCTCGATGTCGACCTCGCTCTCGCTCGAAAGAACGCAGGATTTATCGACGCCGGTGCGGATCTCACCGCTTTCAAAGCACGCGGCGGAAAACTTCTGATGTATCACGGATGGGCGGATCCGCTGATCGAGCCGGAGGGTTCGGTTGTCTATTATGAGAGCGTTCTGGCCGCAACAGGACCGGGACAGGATAACTGGATCCGCCTCTTCATGGTTCCAGGAATGGGACACTGTACTGGAGGTAATGGGCCGACGAATGCGGACTGGATTGGAGCTATGGAGAAATGGCGTGAAGCGGGAGCAGCGCCCGATTCGATTCTGGCATCCGGGAGTCTTAGTGGAAGACCTGTTGCCCGGCCTCTTTGCCGGTATCCTCAGCTTGCTACATACAAGGGAAAGGGCGACGTCTATCGCGCCGAGAGCTTCGTCTGTAAGAAATGAGAAACCGAGTTGAGAGATGGATTGGGCCCATGTCTTGACGGCGCCGGAATTAAGTTGTCTTTCGATCTGCAGTAACGATCCGAAGGTGGCGCATCAGACGCGTCGCATGGCCGATCTCTGGCGATAGTGCACGTCCGATGGCCGGAAGATCGCGGTCCCATCGTGCACAAAATCCGTGATGGGCCAGCAGTCCCTGCATCTGGTCTGGCGTGAGTACCGTGCGAATCGGTTCGCCCAACCGGCGGACGATCACCGCAAGAAGAAGGAGCATCCACGCAGGCTGGTGGTACGCCACGATCAGCCGGCTGCCTGGAGGCGAGCGGTCTTCAACAACGCGCAGGGTTGTCTCGATCTCATGGCGCTCGAGGTACATCACAACGCCCTCCCAAATCCAGGCGGTGGGCAGGTGCGGATTGTGGCCTGCGGTTTCCAGTGCGTGCGCCAGGTCGCCGCGCCTGAAATCTACCGGCACGAAGCGAACTTCCCGAGCCGCTGGCCTTAGCGACGCGACCCGCTGGAGCTTTTGTCGTTGAGAGTCGGGGTGATCTACCTCAAACACGAGGGACGTCGCGAGCTCGCACATTCTCCAGGCCCGCCCATCCAGGCCCGCACCTAATATGACGACCTGAGGCGTTGCCGCACCGCGTAGATCTGCATCGATCGCGACGGTTCGCGCCACCATCATGTGGGATTCCGTCGTCAGATGCTCGTAGCGGAACCGCGCACGCCAGCCTTTCGGGCGCGGTCCTCGCCGGATTTGCTCGACTTCCGCTCGCTGCTCCGCGGACAGCAGAGCCATTGCTGTCGGGTCACTGAACGCCGCGGCCGTGGTCCGGCCATGCGCAATAGCGCGTGCCATGCATACGATTGCCGCGGTCTCACTCGCAGTCTCTGCCTTCACGCGGCCTAGTGTGCCTTAAGCAGTGTGGGCCGTCCAGCAGACGGCGTAGAAGGTTGATCCGCGATCCGTACGTGAATCTGTTTCCGATGTCGGTACGAGCGCGACGACGTAACGACGAGCGCGTGCCGGCGCGAGGAGCGTGGGGTCGTTACGCCGGACCTGACGTTTCCGACTCGCGAATCCGCCTTCGTCTCAAGACCAGGAGCGTGATGGCTAGTGCGAACAAGAGGAAGACGCAGGCCACAACGGCAAGCGCCCTTTCCGGATGCATGCCTGCCCGATGGAAATCTTGTAAAGCTAGAAGGGGATGTGCGAGCAAACGCGCATTCGCACGATTGATATAGGCATAACGGAAGTCTGGCTTCAATTCGATGGCGCGATCGAAGTCTGGAACTGATTTCGCTCTGCCGTAGCCGCCCTGCATGTAGGCAACTCCGCGGCTGTTGTACGCCTTCGGATAATTGGGCCGCAACTCAATTGCTCGAGTGTAGTCCGAGATCGCTCGCTCAAAGTCGCCCTTCAGGTAATAGGCAAACCCACGATCGTTGTAAGCCTCCGCATAGTCCGGCTTCAACTCGATTGCGGCGGTGTAGTCCGAGATTGCCAGGTCGTACTGTTGGTTTCCGGAAAGGGTTTCTCCTCGCATTAAGTAGGCGTCTGCGCTTGATGGCGACTTCGCAGGCGCGTCGGTTTGGGATTGGAGCTCGGTTATCCCAATCGCAACTACAGCTATCAACAGTGCCAGGCCAACAATACTGCGCCACCTGTCGCGGTACCGTGGCCATCTGCCTGTGAAGGGAGAACTCGTATTGGCGCGATAGGATAGGTCCACGCTCGATATCGCGCAGGGAATGGAGCTACCCGCCCACCGAGCAATAGCCCTGTACCCGAAGATGATTCCGAACGTCGCAGTTAAGATTAGCGTCATCCTCTTCTCCCTTGTCGATCGGAGGAAAATGATAGCGACATCGGTTCGGTGTAGCAAACGGCGCGGGATCACTGTTCATAGAGCGTGCTGTCTGGCGCCGCTTGTCGGCTGCATCGCGCAGCCGGGCGACGGTCACCGCGGGCGTACTGCCAAAACCTGGTCGGGAACTACATAGCGTTCATACCACTGCTCCACGGTAGAGCGATGGAGCGCCATCCATGCTTCGTAGACCGAAACAACATACTGGCTGCGCGTAACCGGAGTGACAACTCCCCCTCCAGGGAAGAGGTGCCGGTACGTCAACGCACGACCGAGCGGCGGAGGAGCGAGCTTGTGGAAAACGCCGCGCGTGCGAACTGCTCGACCAAGGGCCCACCCGGGCTGTGTCGTGTGACCCGTGATGATCGCGTGCAGGTCCAGTAGATGGGCTGCAACGGACTGAATCGCCTGCGGGGAGTTCTCTCCGTGATGCTGCACGCCGTAAGCATCGCCGAAGATGGCGTCAATCGATAATGCATCGCTCCGTGTTGGAGCGACCACGACGCAGTCGGGAATTCTCGACTGCGCCACCAGCCCGGTAACGGCGTCAGCCGCTCCGCTGACTACCGACCAACTGAAGAGGGCCCAGCAGCCCGCCGACGCGCCGATGTATCGATGCGTGGGTCCGTCGTGTGGTGGAAACAGAGCACCACAACCGGGACAGGGGGATAGCGCACTATGCCGCATAACGGGTTACCTTGTTAGCCAGATCAAGCTGTTGAAATTCGAGACCGCCACGAATTCAAATTCGGAGCACACGTGCAGGTTCGAATCGAAGAAGGCCGCTGGTCAGGTCTCTTCAGAGCACCTTCTCGGTTTGAAAATGAGTCGATCACGCCCATTCACCGGTCGGGGAACGTAACCGTAACTGTCGTCAAAAGTGCAATGGGCTGCCCATTAAATAATGTGGGTTCATATTTCCATTGTTTGACAGAATCCTCAGCGGCCTTGATTAGAGTTGGATCCCGCTCGATTCTCGCGTCAGCTGATGAAGCTGGGTGCACTTCCACAACGTTGCCAGTCTCGTCAATTCTGATCTGTAACAGCACGGGAACCTGCGGGTCCGGCAGTTTCGTCGTTCCCTTCGGCAACCTGGGCCGTACCCTCTTTACGAGCTTGCCGTTACTGATGGAACCACTACCCATATGAATGGTCTGAGGCACTGGAGCTGGGGGAGCGGGGAGTTCCGGAACGGTCCTATCGCACGAGCTTACGAGAACAACGATCAGCGATAGCAACCGTACCACCAACATCGAAGCCTCAAAGCTGCTTGTGCAGAATAACCCGCGGGCCGTCATCTCGAGTATTCACCGATAATCTTAAAACCACTGCCTTCCGTAGATATCACACCTTATTCCAGACAGCCTTCGTGTTCCAAATGCGGCGGCGCGACGCTTCCAGTTGAAAGCTTTGTCGTCCACAAACAGATTCACGTAAGGGCTATAGCAACTTCATAAGTCGCTTTGCATTTACGAATCGTCCCAATGATATGCACCACGATCTCCTGCAGAAATTCAGGTGGAACTCTCGGAGTCCGCTCCTCGTATTGTCCATAGCGTTTCATCTCTGAGGCAACCGCATGAGTGACATCCACAAAGTTCATTGGTCGCGGGTCGTGGCCGCCGGATTCCTGTCTGAAGCTGCCGTCATGGTGACCTTCTTTCTCCTGCTGGTTATCGCGATGCTCGCAGGGGTTCCCGGCGTTGCGAGACCCATGAGTTCCCTGGACTACGTCAATGCAATGCTGTCCTCGTTCGCGATGGTGTTCCTCTTCACGCTATGGGTGGGAAAGCGAATCGAATCTCGGTTCATCCTGCACGGCGCGCTTGTCGGAGTGGTTGGCATACTTCTGTTCACGACTATGTGGGTCGCCACAACCGGATCGCTGGGGCAACCTCCTCTGTACATCGTGGCTCATCTTCTGAAGATACTTGGCGGATTAGTGGGTGGGCTTGCAGCCGAAAAGCGAAAGCAGCGCGTCCTCGCGTAGAGAGAGTTGGCAATGGAGTGCCGCATAAGGGCTATTCCCTTATCGAGGCACGTCGAGGCTGTCGAGATGGAGCATTCCCCGGCCTATCATCAAACATGAGACCGAAGCGGCGGCATCCAAATCTTGCCCGGATGCCGCCCCTTGGTTAACGCGCAGGCGCTGGAGAAATTACTTTGATGAAGTCCAGAATCTGTCCACCAACGATTGGAAGTCCCTGGCCAGCCATGGGAAACGGGCCGTCGAGGTCGCCCGGTTTGTACTTTGCTATCATTTCCGGTTTTGCATCCCGATCCACGATGACGCCAAACCAGGGAAGCATCATTTCCTGGCCTGTCATTTCGCCCCAGCCGACTGGCTGATTCGGAGTCGGATTCAAAGCATTGTTCGCGGAATTGTCATGGTGTGCCGTGACGACCATCCGAGTGCCTTTCGGTACCTTGATGGGCGTATTCAATTCGTATCCGAGTTGCCAATGGAAGTTAAAGTTGGCGTTCAGCACGGTTTGTTCGCGCCCGTCCGGAAAGATCAGGCGATACGTCATGTCTTTGCCGCGGAGGTGCATGTGCGGCATGAACCAGGCGAGATCCGCATCCTGACGAAATGTCAGCTCACCGACGGTTTCATAATTCGATGCACCGGCAGGAATAGGTTTTCGAATGTCGACAAGATGCTCAGGTGCCATCATGACGAACTGGCGTTTTGCTGGTTCTTTTGCCAGTGTGAACCCAACCATGGTCCTGTCCGTAGTTTCATTTCCATTCGGTGTGTAATGAACCTCGATGCGAATCGGTCGCCCGCCCTTGATCAGCTTTGCGGAGTCCGTATAACGGAAATCCAGAGGCTGGCTGCCCGGCGCGTAGACCGCTTCCATCGTCATGAATACGCCTTCCCCGGTTCTGCGCTCGATGTTTCGGGCGATGATGTCGGAGTAACCGCCGCTGCCCTGCAAGGGGCTCGAGAATCGATTATCGCGTACCACGGTGTTGGCCACTGCAAGCGCCATTGTGACCTTTGCGGGCTGTGACACTTCAGGGATCTGAACGATGACGTGATGGACCACGGAAGGATCGCCGGGTCGGATCTCGATTGACGAAACCCAGGTGTCCTCTTTGAATGGATTGGGGACGAAGTATTCCATGATTTCGCCCGGGCCTTTTGCGATGACTGCCTGGTCGAACGGCATGGACGCTACGACATCAGGCTGAATCCTCCAGCCGTTCTTCCATTCCGGAGCGACCGCCAACTTGTCTGAAGCTTCACCTTCTTTTGAACCGCTATCTGCCCATGCCACCAGCGTTTTGATGTCTGCTGCAGTCATCTTGGGCGCATTGCGAAAATCGCCGACATGAGGGTCAGCAAACCAGGGTGGCATCTTGTTGGTGAGGACGGCGGTTTTAATCGCCTTCGCGAATGGACGCGTGTCTTTGTAAGTCAGCAGAGCCATCGGACCGATGCCGCCCGGCCGGTGGCAACCCTGACAGTTGTTCTCAAGTATCGGCAGGACATCCTTATTGAATGTCACCAGTGTGGTCTGATCGGATGGAACTGAAGAGATCGGGGTCCCTTCAGATCCCAATACCGTAATGGTCATCAGCAGGACGAGTACCAGGTATCGAGTCATACTGTGCTCCCAATGGAAAGTTGTTAGCTGCCTATAGTCTGAACGTTGGGAGGGGTTCTGATTTATCTCCCTTCGACTCCCACCGTCTGGAAAAGAAAGCATGACATTCCGGAACACGCGAGGATGTATTCCTGAATGGACACCGAATTGTGAAAATCGTTCCCTGCCGATATGAGTAATGCCCGCAGGATTTGCATAGATTTTCAAAGATTATCAAGTTGAGAGGCGATAGTGCTCGGCCTATTGCTTGCAATGGCCCCGGGCGTACGGGCCGACTCCGTCTCCTACTCCTTCACCCGTATCGCCACTACGGACGGTCCTTCGGTCTTCTTTCATTTTCCATCACTGAACAACGGAGGAGCAGTGGCCTTTGAAACCTGACGGCGGGCGGGGCCAACATCATTATCCTCACGGGAAGCGGCGGGGCCCTGACGACTATCGCTGACCGGAGTTCCTTGGCGGGAGTGTGATTCCAGAATTAGGCCTTGACCACTCCTCCTGTCCTACTAAACCATTCCGCATGGAGTTGCGTTCGTCGGGCCGACCTTCCGGGTGTAGGACCAGGCGCGACCGGCCACGATACTGCCTTCGTTTACCGGTACGGAGGTCTACTCGAAGGGTGTCCCCATGACCCTCCTAGAACTTCTCCTCGCGGTCTACGCTGCTGTCGGCGGACTAATCCTCATCGTTTGGCGCAGCGCTGGCCGCCGTATATGGCGATGGATCGCCGTCATCGGCGGCGTACTCACTCTCGCAGTCCTGGCAGGGGGCAGCCACCGCATGGAGGCGGTACCGATGATCGTCGTCGCCGTTATCGTTGCTTTGTTCGCATTCCGCAGGTCGCGTCGGCAAAGTTCACCGCCGAACCATCGCCGCAGAGTTCTCGCCGCTACACTGCGCTACACGGCCGCCTTGCTCGTTGTACTCATCGTTGTGCTCGATACTGCATTTATCGAAATCTTTGATCCGCTTTCGAACGCGCCGCTCCTGGACCTCTTCGGCGGGCCCCAGACGCCCGACTTCTCGCATTTCACGTGGCCGGACGCGTTCGAGAAGCTGAACGATCATCTCTCACGCGCATATGCCTTGGGAGCGTGGAAACGGATCGACTGGAAAGCGCTTCACGACATCACGGCGCCTAAAGTCGCCGATGCCGCGCGCACGGGTGATCGTGCGGCGTACTATCTTGCCTTACGGGAGTACCTCTGGTCGCTGAATGATACGCACGTCGACCTCTCCGGAGACGATGGTGGTCTTAGGTATACGGCTATCGGGGGAGGGTACGGCATCCAGTTCGTTCGGCTCGACGATGGCCGGACCATAAACCATGTGCTGATTGAAGGCGGTCCCGCGGCCAGCCAGGGAATGGAATGGGGCGCGACCATCCTCCGTTGGAACGGTATGGCTGTAGACGACGCAGCCGCGGGTACCTCGGTATTGTGGAGCGGGGGACCGGGTGCAACGCATGAAGGCAAGCGACTCTTGCGGCTGAGATTCCTTACGCGCGCACCTGTCGGAACAAGCGCGACGGTGGTCTTTCAGAATCCCGATGAAACGATTACCCGCACGGCGACGCTCATCGCCGTGGACGACAAGTTCGAGTCCTGGCGCCTCGCCGACCTTCCAGAATTCTCGAATCAGAGCAACGTCGAATGGCGTCTGCTGCCGGACGGTATCGGTTATGTGAAGATTCACGAGGAGATTCCCACTCTGCAGCAACTCCTGCCGGATCGAGCGATGCAGCATGCCGTCGCTGCCTTCGGACGGGCTGGCGCGAAGGGCGTGGTGATCGACGTGCGGGGCAATTCTGGCGGCGCGGACAAGCTTGTACCGCGGATGATGGGCTTCTTCTTCGCAACGCGTCAGTTCTACGAGCACACGACCTCCTACGACGAAGCGACATCTCGTTTCGAGCGGCAGGCCTTCGGGACTCTGTGGACTGAGCCGCGGATGCCGAACTTCACCGGACCAATCGCCGTACTTGTCGACGAGTGGTGCATAAGCTCTTGCGAGGGTTTCGCGCTCATCGCCCGCCGGCGCACCGGCGCGCACATCGTCGGCTTCTATGGCACGTACGGATCATTCGGGATGTCGGGTGCGCAGGTGCTGATGCCCTCCGGACTCACCACCGAATACCCGGCGTGCCAGTCTCTCGATGAAAACGGCGTAGTACAACTCGACGGTGACTGGCGCCTCGAAGGTGGTGTCACTCCCACCATCCGCGTACCGCTCACTAAGGACACTGTGCGCGCGCAGTTCAAAGATGGACGGGATGTCGTCCTCGAGACCGCAATCCGGACGTTAAGTGCGCCGGCGCGCGAATAGGCATCGCGAAAGTTTGTGCATTTTCTCACTTCTAACAACGATGAACGATAGCTCGTCCAGAGTAGCGAAAGGCTTACCGATCCAGACCACATGCCTGGTAAACCGCGTAACTGTAGATTGAAAACCGGGGAAGGCAGAGGAAGGCCACTTTACGATTTGCCGACACTAAGTCCAGGTGGATGAGTGCACGGACTTCCGCGCCATTTGTTACGAATGGTTTGTATCAACTACGCCGAATTGCTCAATTGTGTAGTGAACCCATGAAGCCTAAAATGCGGTGCAGGCAAAAAGCAGAACAACAAGGTAACAGACACCGTGCCGGACGGATTGACAGTTGTTCGTCTTCACGACGGGTTCCGGAGGAAACTGCGTGAATACAATCAAATTTGCAATAGTTCTTGGGGCTTTATCGCTCTGCGGACTGATTTTGCCTTCATCACTCCAGGCGCAGCAGACGATCGAAACGGGGACGATTGAAGTGGCCGGATCTATCGGTTTGGACAGCGGCGTGGATCTGACGAAGCTGGTCCCCGGACTCGATAACAAATCAGGTGAAACAGAAGGTACGAAATGGAATGTCGGTGCGACGATGGGGTACGCGATCCGGTCTAATCTGCTGGTCGTTGGGGAATTCATGCGAACGCATCTCATGAGTCCATCGATCTTCACTCTTCCACCGCCCTCCACGACCCGCCTGGAATTAAGCGCGAGCATGCTGGAATTGACGGGAGGGCTCCAATATCAATTCCCGATTAAAGACTCGAAGATCCTTCCATTTGTGGGATTTGGAGCCGGCGTGGCGCGTATCAAGAAGCCGCTCAGTGTCGTTAACTCCAGCCTATCGGACACAAGCACCGACAATGATTTTATCGGGAATCTGGGGATTGGAGCACGCATCCATTTCTCGGCCAATTGGGGCGTGAGACCGGAGTTTAAGATGGTCCTTACGAGCGGTGACACATGGGCCCGGACTTCTGTGGGAGTCTTCTACCAATTTGCAAAGTAGGGGACGTTTGTACCGAAAAGCCCACTTGTGCCGTCGTTTTGGGTGCAGATCACTTGTCCGTCATACCGCTAACTGGAGAATGGCGTCGCGCCGCTGCAGCTCCAATTCCACTATGCCGACTTCTCAATTTCAGGGAGGCATGGGGTGCGTCCCGAGTCAGTAGCCCTCACTGGAACTTGATATTTATCGTCGATTCGAAGTGGCGATGATTCTTGAAGGTCACGGTCGCGTGCCAGGTCTCTCCGTCCGGCGTAATCCAAGTCCAATCCTCCGCTATCGGCAGGAGGTGGACGGCGTCGCCGATTTTCACATTGCCCCACTTGAGAACGTAAGTGCTGCCCGCTCCCATGTCGGCTGGCATGCCGACTTCGTGGTGTTCCATTTGGATAACGTTGCCTGCATCGTCCACCAGGAAGCGGCCGGCCTTTCCCGCATTGAATAACTGGTAGTTCGTAAGCCCGGGGCCAAAGCATCCGTCCATGGGTGTGCGGAAGGCGAAGGAACGAAGCTGCACGCCTCCAGCATCCTTGCGACCCTCGAACGTGACCTCGTTCTCGCAGTCCGGGTCGAACACGGGTCGTAAATCCTCGCCGAAGCCGACGCCCCAGGTCGGGCCGCCGGGCAGCCAATGCGTCGGTTTGTTATAGGGCTTGCCATTGAATCGAACATGCTCGCGGGTTGTGAATCGTCCTGTAAACGCCACTTCCGATTCGATCGTGTCTTTTTCCTTCCATTTGTCCGAGCCCTTCGGCTTGTGGATGCGCACGGCAACTTCATCGGCGATGAAATTAGGCAGGTTCGAGAGATACTCCAGGTTCACCGGCCGAATCTGCTCAAACTCTTTCGGAACCGCGGGCGCCGGAGGCTTTGGAGCCGGTGCGACGGAGGACGGCTTTAGAAGGTTCTCTCCGGCCTTCCAGGAAAGCGACGCGTTGACTCCCGCGACTTCGTCCGGGGTCGGGGGCCGCAAGAAACGAATCTGTTTCAGCTCCAGCCAGTGACGGTAGTCGACCGTCGGATCGAGGTCGGCGGAAACGGTCTTACACGTGATCTGCACCTGATCGGCGATCTTGTATTGCCCTAGAATCGCTTCGACCGCGAGCGGACCCGTCTTTGGCAATCCCGCGTCGATCACACGCCCGTCGGCGAGCCGGACATGGATGAACGTCTTGGTAGCGAAACGTAGATTACCCGTGAAAACCAGATCTGCGGCGACGCCTTGAGACGGCAAGAGGCACCCCATAGACACCGCCAGTAATATTGATGGACTTGCCCCGAGGAGCCTCAAGATTGCTCGCATCGGCTACGAAGTTTACGGGGCGGGTCAGCCGCGCACCAGGAAAAATGCCGCGCAGCGATCAGATCGCGCAGCCTGCCGATCAGGCGAGTCAGAACGCGGACGGTGTCCCAGAGCAAGGTCGCATCGGTCGGCCAGTGAATATTGGTTTCTACAACCGTCGTATCCACGCGCAGCTTCTTCCCATCT
>Ga0207641_10001591_pt1 | contig 22178 bp, 26 predicted proteins | sample KBSSwiS62_FD_184306 | JGI IMG/M metagenome (GOLD analysis project Ga0207641, IMG submission 184306) | Switchgrass rhizosphere microbial communities from Kellogg Biological Station, Michigan, USA - KBS Switchgrass S6-2 (SPAdes) (version 2) | ecosystem: Host-associated > Plants > Roots >... | reverse complement strand
ATGCCTATGGCATATATGGCGGCGGCAGCGAGCGCGACCGGCGCGCCGCCGACCTCGCGCTCTGGCGCCACATGCGCGCGCACCGCGATCCGCTCGCGCTCGTCGTGCTGTTCTTCACCACCTTCTACGGCTGGGTCTTCTTCAACTATCATGGCCGCCCGTGGCGCGGGCAGCTGATCCGCAAGATCTTCCCGCGCTATTGATGTGCGGGATTAGATTGTTATAATAAATGTTATGACGAAACCCGTGAAGCTGATCGCCGTCGGAAATTCCACGGGCGCCATCTTTCCCAAAGACATCCTCGCGCGCTTGCGCGTTGCGCAGGGCGACCTGATCTATTTCAGCGAGGCGCCGGACGGGAGCATCCGACTGACTCCTTATGATCCCGTCTTCGAGGAGCAGATGCGCATGGCGGAGACGATCATGCGCGAAGATCGGGATATTCTGCGCATCCTCGCGAAATGAGCGGCTGGACATGGGTAGGGCTGGCGGTCGTGCAGGCATTGCATGACCGGCAACTTGCCGAACATGGCGGGCTTCCCGGGGTTCGGGACATGGGCGCGCTCGAATCCGCCCTTGCGCGTCCTCTCAATCTTGCAGCTTATGGAGAGCCCGATGCTGCCGATCTCGGCGCCGCCTATGCCTTCGGCCTGGCGCGCAATCATGGCTTTGCCGATGGAAACAAGCGCAGCGCGTGGGTCGTCGCGCGCCTGTTCCTGATGGCGAATGGGGTGAGCTTGAACTTCGACAAGGCCGAGGCGCTTCAAATGGTTTTGGCATTGGCCGCCGGCGAACTGGCGGAAGACCAGGTCGCCGCATGGTTTCGCGAGCGCATCGTTCGCGGCTGACCGGCAACCTCGACGGGACATCGAACGTTCCCCTTCAAACCCTTGAAAGGAGAACCTTCATGCGCATTGCCCACGACGCCCTGGTCCTCGTCGCCGACGGCCGCAAGTCGCTATTCTTCCGCAATGAGGGGGACGAGGACTATCCGAACCTCGTCGTCGAGGATCAGCGCGCGCAGGCGGGACTCGAGGATCGCGACATGAAGACGGGTGCTCCCGGTCGCGCCGTCGAGTCGGTCGGCGCCCGCCGCAGTGCGATGGAGGAGCCCGATTATCATCAGCTCGAAGAGGATCGCTTCGCCAGGGAGACCGCCGAGCTGCTGGCGAAGCGCGCTCAGGCCAACGGCTTCGATCAGCTCGTCGTCGTCGCGCCGCCCCGCGCGCTCGGCGAACTGCGCAAACATTATGACAAGGCGGTACAGGACAAGATCGTCGCCGAGGTCGACAAGGATCTGGTCAACCATCCGGTCGACAAGCTTGAGGCGGTGTTGAAGGCGCTTTGACCGGGGAGGACTCGGGTAGCGCTGAAGCGCGCTACTCGGTTTCGCCCTCGCCGCCGTCGGCAAGATCGTCGCCGATCGCGGCATCGTCGGGCGGAGCAATCGTGCCGGTGCCGTCGCTGAGATCGACCTCGGCCTCCTCCTCGCTTTCCTCGATTCGCGCCGCGCCCACGACATGTTCGTTGTCGGCGACGTTGAACAGGCGGACTCCGGCCGAGTTGCGGCCGATCACGCGCGTATCGCCGACCGACAGGCGGATCAGCTTGGCCTGGTCGGTGACGAGCATCAGCTGCTCGCCATTATGCGCGGGAAAGCTCGCCACGACGGGGCCGTTGCGCTCGAGATTGTCGATATTGCCTATGCCTTGGCCGCCGCGTCCGGTGCGCCGATATTCATAGGCCGAACTGCGCTTGCCATAGCCGTTCGCGCAGACGGTGAGGATGAACTCCTCCGCGACCTCGAATTCGGCCATCCGTTCCGCCGACAGCGTCGGCGGCGTGTCGTTCTCCTTCCAGGGCGCTGCGCGCAGATAGGCGTCGCGCTCCTCGGTCGACGCGTCGAAGCCGCGGAGGATGGAAAGTGAAATCACCTCGTCGCCGCCCTTCAGCGTGATGCCACGCACGCCCGTCGACGTCCGGCTCTGGAATTCGCGTATGTCGGTCGAGGCGAAGCGGATCGCCCGGCCGCCGCGCGTGGCGAGCAGCACGTCATCGTCCTCGGTGAGCAGCGCCACTCCGATCAGCCGGTCTGTTGCGTCCTCGTCGAAACGCATCGCGAACTTGCCGTTGGTCGGCACATTGGCGAAGGCATCCATCGAGTTGCGCCGGACATTGCCATGCGCGGTCGCGAAAACGACGTGCAGCGTCCCCCAGCTCTCCTCGTCCTCGGGTAGCGGCAGAACGGTCGTGATCTTCTCGCCATCGGCCAGCGGAAGCAGATTCACCATCGGCCGCCCGCGTGCCTGCGGTGCGCCCTCGGGCAGGCGCCACACCTTCTTGCGATAGACCTTGCCGTGGTTGGAAAAGAACAGCACCGGGGTGTGCGTGCTCGTCACGAACAACTCGGTGACGGCATCCTCTTCCTTGGTGCCCATGCCCGAACGGCCCTTGCCACCGCGCCGCTGGGCGCGGAACGCCTCGAGCGGGGTGCGCTTGATATAGCCGCCATGCGTGACGGTGACGACCATATCCTCGCGCTCGATGAGGTCCTCGTCGTCGATATCATCGCCGGCCGGCGCGATCTCGGTCCGGCGCGGCGTCGCGAAGTCGGCGAGGATCGCGTCGAATTCCTCGACCATCACCTGATACAGCCTTACCCGGTTACCCAGGATGTCGAGCAGCTCGGCGATCGACGAGGCGAGTTCGGCCAGTTCCTCGCCGATCTCGTCGCGGCCTAGCGCGGTAAGACGATGCAAGCGCAGATCGAGGATCGCGCGGACCTGCGTTTCGCTAAGCTGATAGGTCGGCGCATCGCCGATCGTATCGACCGCCTCGACCAGCTTGATATAGGATTCGATCTCGCTGCGCGGCCATTCGCGCGCGAGCAGCGATGCGCGCGCCACAGCAGGGCTCGCCGAGGCGCGGATGATCTTCACCACCTCATCGAGATTGGTCACCGCGATCACGAGGCCGAGCAGGATGTGCGCCCGCTCGCGCGCCTTGTTCAACTCGAACTTCGATCGGCGGGTGATGACCTCCTCGCGGAATTTCACGAAGCTTTCGATGATATCGCGCAGGTTCAGCGTCTCGGGCCGCCCGCCCCGGATCGCCAGCATGTTGGCCGGGAAGCTCGTCTGGGCCGGCGTATGCCGCCACAATTGGTTCAGCACGACGTCCGGCGTGGCGTCGCGCTTGAGGTCGAGGACGATGCGCACGCCGTGGCGGTTCGATTCGTCGCGGATGTCGGCGATGCCTTCGATCCGCTTGTCCTTCGCGGCCTCGGCGATTTTCTCGACGAGGCCGGATTTGCCGACCTGATAGGGAATTTCGGTCAGAACGATCGAGCGCCTGTCGCCGCGCCCTTCTTCCACCTCATGCCGCGACCGCATCATGATCGACCCGCGCCCGCTATGATAGGCCTGGCGCGCGCCGTGTTGGCCGAGCATCAGAGCGCCGGTCGGAAAATCGGGGCCCGGAACGATCGCGATCAGCTCGTCGACGGAGATGGCCGGATTTTCGACATAGGCTTTGCAGGCCGCGATCACCTCGCCGAGATTGTGCGGCGGGATGTTGGTGGCCATGCCGACGGCGATGCCGCCCGCGCCGTTGACGAGAATATTGGGGAACCGGGCCGGAAGGACCTGGGGTTCGTTGCGCGACCCGTCATAGTTCGGCGTGAAGTTGACCGTGTCCTTGTCGAGGTCGTCGAGCAGCGTCATCGCCACCTTGGCGAGCCGCGCCTCGGTGTAACGCATCGACGCGGGTGGGTCGGGATCCATCGAGCCGAAATTGCCCTGCCCGTCGACCAGCGGGACCCGCATCGCCCAGTCCTGGGCCAGCCGGGCCAAGGCGTCATAGATCGAGGTATCGCCGTGCGGGTGATAATTGCCCATCACGTCGCCGACGATCTTCGCCGATTTGCGATAGGGGCGGCCCGGAACGAAACCGCCTTCCTGGCACGCATAGAGAATGCGCCGGTGAACCGGCTTTAGCCCGTCGCGGACGTCGGGCAGCGCGCGCGCGACGATGACCGACATCGCATAGTCGAGATAGCTCGACTTCATCTCCTCTTCGATGGAGATCAGGCTGATATCGCTATGTTCGATGGGCGGCGGTGCGCTGGCCAAAGTCTCTTGATCCGTATCGTTGCAGCTGTCGGCCCGCCCCGGACGGGGGGCAGACAGATGCTCCTAACGGAGGACGCGCGCCATGGCTAGGGCTGTGTCCGGATTGATCGCGCTGGCCCGAAAATCGCCGCCGCCGCTCTATTCAATGGTCGAGACCTTGATTCAGGCTGTCAGCCTGAAGCCACCAAGGTCTAGGTACGCAGCATGAAATAGAGCAGAACCGCCAGAAAGGCGATGATGACCAGACCCAAGCCCCAGCCGAGAACATGCCGCGTCATATGCGGCGTTGCCCCCGCCCGCGCCTCTTCGGTGCTCAGTTGGACGCCGTCGCCGCCGGGATTGCTGCCGTCGGGATCGGTCGGTCGGGCATGCATGTTCATGATCGTCAACTCCGCAATATCTGTGCTGATGAACGGGCGGTCGGGGACGATGTTCCTGCCATCCTGCCGGATTGCTCCGGGCCCTATGCGTCGTAGCGCGGTCCGGACGGCCGTCCTGGGGCGGGTTTTGACGAGCTCAATGGCTGCTCAGCATGTGGTCTGTGCGGTTTCGAAAAACGTTACTCTGCTCTAGGCTGGCCGCATGGGACTATTGACCTTCAGCATTAACGTCACCCTGGACGGTTGCGTCGACCACCGGGAGGGCATCGCCGATGACGAGACGCACGCCTTCTTCACCCGCCTCATGGATGAGGGCGGGGCGATGCTGTGGGGCCGCGTCACCTATGAGATGATGGAGAGCTACTGGCCGGCGGTTGCCCGCGGCGAAGTGGAGGCGCCGCCGGCGATCCGCGAATGGGCGGTCAAGCTGGAGGCCAAGCCGAAATATGTGGTGTCGTCGACGCGAAAGGACTTGCCCTGGACCAACAGCCACCACCTGGACCATTTTCAAACTGAGCGTGGAGCGCTCTTCCACTCGGAAAATGGCCCAGATTCCCTGCGGGAGCGGTTTCGAACCGAAATGGTCATTCTGAAAATGCCCTGGCCGACGATCGGCGATCCCGCGTGCAAAGGCTCAAGGACGCGACTCCGGCGGGCGTGCTGCTCGGTAGCGGCAGGCTCGCAACCGAGCTGGACCGGCTGGATCTGATCGACGAGTACAAGCTCCTCGTCCACCCGAGGATCGCCGGCCACGGCCCGACCCTGTACGAGGGTGGGTTGCCCGGTACGCGACGGCTCGAGCTCGTCTCCGCGCAGCCGCTCCACAACGGCGCGGTCGCGATGCACTACCGGCGCGAACGCTGATTTGGAGCAGCGCTCGTCACCATCTCCCAAGGTTTAGCAGCGGCTTGCCCGGCCATGTCGTGGGAACTCCCAAAGCCGATCTGTATTATTAGGCCCATGGCTGCGTCGATCCTCATCGTTGAAGATGAAATGCTCATCGCTCTGGAGATACAGAATATTCTCGAGGAGCATGGCTATCGCGTCGCGGGGATCGCATCCGATCTTCAGGGAGCTCTGGCCCATGCCGATACTGGCGTGGACCTTGCGCTCGTCGACCTGAATTTGCGCGACGGCCTGACTGGCCCGCAGATCGGGTCGACCTTGGCAAGCGAGCATAGGGTCGGTGTGCTGTTCGTGACCGCCAATCCGCGGCTGCTCGGCGACGGAGTCGCGGGTACGATCGGGGTTCTGACGAAGCCGATGGACGAAGAAAGCCTCACCTCCGCGGTGGAATTCGCGTTGCGCGTGCGCGAAGGTCGGCCGGCAGAAGCGCCTCGCGCGCTCCTGCGCTTCGGTTAATTTACGGTCGGTTGAGCGCCGCAATCGGGATAATGAGTTGGACGCGCAGTCCCTCGCGCGCCCAGTGCCGCTCGAGTGTCCCACCAAGTTGCTGGACGACGCTGATCTCCGTCAGACGGGTGCCAAAGCCTGTTTCCTCCGGGTCGGCGAGGATAGGGGGGCCCCCGGCTTCCTCCCACTTCAGCCGCACATGGCCCTGTTCCGCAGTTGAAGCGATGCGGACGCGACCATGAGAGTTTGAAAGCGCGCCATATTTCGACGCGTTTGTCGCCAGCTCATGGAACACGAGGCCGATCGGCGTAGCGCCACGATCATCGACGGGCAGGTCGTCACCCTCGATTGTCAATCGGCCTTCATCAAGTGCGGGATAGGGGCTGAGCAACTCACCGAGGAGTGCGAGCAGCTTGGAAGGCCCCTCGTGGCGTGCGCTGTCCTCGCTGTGAGGACGGACATAATCATGAGCGCGGCCGAGTGCCGCTACACGGGCCTGCAGCTGACGTGCGAACGGTTTGCACCCGGAAAACTGGCGCGCCGAAATGCCGATCAAACCGCTCAAGACCGCGAAGATATTTTTGATCCGATGGCTGAGCTCGCGGCTCAGAATCGCATTCTGCTGAGCGATCTGTTTCTGTTCGTGGATGTCGGTGCAGGTTCCGACCCATCGCACGATCTCACCATCTTCATTCCGAATGGCCAGTGCGCGTCCAAGGGTCCAGCGATAGGCTCCGCTGTGATGGCGCAGCCGATACTCGATCTCATAAACTTCGCCTGTTCTCAGGCTATGGCGCCATCGAGCCCAGGCCCTCTCCTGATCGTCCGGATGGAACATGCCATTCCAACCTTCGCCATCGGTAGAACCCTCCGGCACGCCCGTAAACTCATACCATTGCGCATTGTAATAGTCGTGGAAACCGTCCGGCAATGTCGACCACACCATCTGGGGCATGGCGTTTGCCAGTTGCTGGAAGGAGATTTGCCCCGCCATGTGCTCGGGTCGCTCCGCAATAGGTGCTCTCAAAGACGTTTCCTAGCTTTCGGGCCTGCGGTTCTGCGTGCACGGCGAGCCGCCGACGTAACACCGGTTAGCGTCCGAGAAAACAAATCGCTTGGCGAATTGATCCGCGCGCCTGCCCTCGAGGCTGACGATCGTGGCTAAAGGCAGCTGGTCGGTCCGCTGCACGGCATCCCGGCGCGCCCGCGACTTTACCAGAATATATGTCGCTGGTCGGAACCAAACCTATATTAAACCGGTTCTTACCCACCATTGGTCCCTTCGTGAGCGCCAATGGCTGAGAGACACCGCGCTCCCGCTCATCGGGAGAGCTATGTCGGCAAACCTATCCGTCCTGATTGTCGAAGACGATCCTATGGTGGCGCTCGGTCTGGCCTTTGCCGCAGAGGACGCTGGCGCGATAGTCATTGGCCCCGCCGCTTCGGCCCACGAAGCGCTGTCGCTACTCACGAAAAGCATCATCGATGCCGCTATACTCGACGTCCACCTCGTAGACGGCGTCGTCACCCCGGTCGCGCTTGCGCTCCTGGATTGCGCAACGCCCTTCATCGTCCACACTGGCATCGGCCTCCCCGATGAACTGGCGACGACACGTCCCACCATCGCGGTGGTGATGAAGCCGACCCTGCCCGACCAGGTCGTGCAGCAGCTATTGGCGGAAGTGGCGCGAAAGGTTTGAGGCAAATTTCGACGCGGCTTATCTGCACGCCGCCCCGTGACCACGTTGGCCTCGACCTGCGCCCCTGACGCCCCCCCGATACGGCACCTCGTCGACATGATCGCGAAGGCGAAGAAAGGAGGCATGGTCCGGCTCCATCGCAAGGCGGCGGGAGCGCAAGAGAGTCTCGCAGTCGTCGTGGGATGCGTGCCTCTGATACGGCAGATTAGCACCCGTAGAGAAATTTAATAAATGTTCGTCACCACACAACAATATTTGGTATATTATTGCCTTGTGTCTCTGCTAATGCCCTACCGATCGCCTTTTATCTATTGAGGGTCTCGGCGACTGAGAGATTCGTGTGCTCCCGCCCGACTGGAGCATCCCGATGTCGACCTCGCAGCCACCCCTCGCCAAGCTCGTCAGGAAGCTGGCGTCCCGGCATCGGCTGGAAGAGGAAGACAGGGCAGCGATCCTCGCGCTTCCCTATGTCACCCGAACTTATGAACCGGCCGCTTACCTGGTGCGCGAAGGCGAACCGCCGAGGCGCCATTGCAGTTTCATCACTGCCGGGTTCGCCTTCCGCCAGAAATTGACGATCCAGGGTACGCGACAGATCGTCTCGATCCATATGGATGGGGACATACTCGACCTTCAGCATCTCTTTCTCAAACACGCCGACCACAATGTCCAAGCCCTTACGCGACTGGACACGGCCGAAGTGGAAAGCGACGCGTTGCAGGCGCTGGCGCTCACCCGGCCCGCTATTGGCGCGGCAATGTGGGTGGACGCGCTGATCGACGCATCGATCTCCCGGGAATGGGTACTCAACGTCGGCCGCCGCGATGCGCGCACCCGTATCGCGCACCTGCTGTGCGAGTTCGCCGTCCGGATGGGCAGGCTGGGCCTGGGAACCGAGGGACGGTACGAGCTCCCGATGACACAGGAGCAACTCGGCGATGCCACAGGGCTCACCAGCGTTCACGTCAACAGGACGCTGAAGTCACTCGCTGCCGATGGCCTTATTCATCGCGACCGGCGCTACCTCAGCTTCTCCGATTGGGAAAAGGTTCGTGCGGTTGCAGATTTCAGCGGCCTCTACCTGCATCTCGACCAGTCGCTTCCCCCGGCTGAATAGCGCCTCAAAGCCCAATGCCCATGGATGCATATGTCGGGCGCAATTCGACGATCGCGAACTTCCTCTCTGGCCGGCTAATCGCGGAAAGCGGACGGTTGGCTTCCCACCCGCAAACTCACCGCCGCGAGCGCGTGCGAAACCGGAAGCGCCGATGGTCCGCCTTCAGGCGCCTCCGACGCGCCGCCCAATGACCAGATCCGAGGCGAGACCGGCGGCCGGTTCTGTGAGCGGGGGCTCTCGATGCAATGCTCGGAAGGTCTGCATGTTCGGGCAAAGGCACTGTGCCTGCTGTCGAGAGTTATCGGCGCATGACGCATCACACATTGCCCTTCGATCCGACATCGGTCGCGATCGTGACGGGCGGGGAATCGGGCATCGGCCGTTCGGCCGCGATCAAGCTGGGCAAGGCGGGCGTGCCCGTTGCCTTTACCTATTTCGCGGATGAGAGCCGCGCGGATGCGGTTGTGGCCGAAATCACCAGCGGCGGCGGCAGGAGCGTTGCGATCCGGACCGACGTGGGCGAGGAGCAGGCGGTCGAGGCGCTGTTCGATCTGGCTGAAACCCGGTTCGGCACGGTCGACCTGCTGGTCAATTCGGCCGGCCTCAACATGACCGGCGTGATGCTGCGCGACATGGAACTGGCCCAGTTCGATCGCCTGATACGCGCCGATCTTTACGGTCCCTTCCTCACATGCCGGCGAATGGTGCGCACGCTGGATAAGGCGAACCGGGGCGGCCGGATCGTCAATATATCCTCGATCCACGAGCGCGCGCCGCGGGCCGGCGGGGTCGACTATGACGCCGCCAAGGGCGGGCTGGCGCAATTGACGGCGACGCTCGCCCTTGAGCTTGCGCCCAAGCATGTAGCGGTGAACGGGATCGCGCCCGGCATGATCCTGACCCCGATGAACCAGAGCGCGCTCGATCATCCCGACGAGCTGAGGCGCAAGGAAGCGGCGATCCCCTGGGGCCGCGCAGGGACACCCGACGAGGTGGCTGATCTGATCCTGTTCCTGCTCTCGCCTGCCGCCGATTATATCACCGGCACCGCCGTGACGATCGACGGCGCGCTGTCGCTGACCGTCGCGCTAGGGGCCTGACGCCGTGGTCGCCTATGTCGTCGAGGAGTTGCGGACCGTCACGCTCGATATTGCCGAGCCCGACGGCAGGCTCGCACATTATGATTTGATGAGCCCCTATGTGTGGATGGAGGGCGACACCTATCGACTGCTCGTCCGCGTCGTTCCCAATCCGCTGGGGCCGACCGATCCGACCGGGATCATCTGGGGCGGGGAGTCGGACGATGGCCTCGTCTTCCGGATGCGCGAGGCGCCGGCGATCCTGCCCGGTCCCAATCCCGACGATGCCGGCGGATGCGAGGATCCGACCGTAGTCCGTGGTAGGGATGGCGCCTATCTGATCTTCTACACCGGCGTCGATGCCGCCCGGTCGCAGGGGGCGCTGCTGGTGGCGAAGGGGCCGGATCTCGTCAGCTTGCGCGAGCAGCGCGTCATGCTCAAGGCGCCCGAGGGCGAAGGCAATATCAAGGAAGCGACGCTCGCGCAGGGATCGGACGGCCGGTTCCGGCTCTTCTACGAATATGCCAGAGACAATGCCTCGCGGATCGGCATGGCCGAGGGCCCGACCATGGAAGGCCCGTGGAAGGTGGTCGACGATCCGTTCACGATCCGAGAGGATGGCTGGGACAATTGGCATCTGTCGACGGGGCCGGTCGTTCAGCAGCCGGGCTGTGATCCGGTCATGTTCTATAACGGAGCGACGGTCGACGCGCGCTGGCGCATCGGGTGGATCAGCTTCGCGCCCGATTTCAGCCGCGTGACAGCGCGCGGCCTCGAACCGGTCATCATGCCGCCGCCGGCCAGGAGCCGCGACGCCACCGACATTGCTTTCGCCGCGTCATGCCTCGTGATCGGGGACGCGATCTGGCTTTATTATTCACTGGAGGACAAGATCCTGCGCCGCGCGCGGATCCGACGATATATCGGTTAACGTCGCGATCAGACTCCGGCGAACAACCTTGTCGCGGCAAGGCGCGATTTTACCGAAGTCAGAAACGCCGCTGGCCGGCGTCAACCTTTTCGCAGATTCCGGAAAAATCCTGGCCGGTACCCTTCATGCTGATCTCGCCGGTCTGGCGATCAATCCGGAGCTTCGGCTTGTTGAGGCCGTTCAGCCTGTAGCTGGCGCGTATCTCGTTTTTGCTGACAATCACATCGGTGAGCTGCCACCAATGCTGGTGATCGCCCCCGGAGTTGAGGGGAGGGATGAGCTTCTCGGGCAGGCGAATGCGACCGTCCTGGCCATCGATCTGCAGGATCACCGCGGACTCGAAGCCACGCATCTTGGTCTCGTAGCCGCTCTTAGGTCGATATTTGTGATCGTAGCGGTCCCATTCGAGCGAGCTGCTATAGTCGCTGGTCATCGTCTCGCCGCGCCCGGTGCAGATCAGGTTGATGGCAGCGCCGTCACCCGGCTCGGGCGCCGCGATGGCAGAGGCCGGGCACCATGCGATTAGGCCTAGGAGAATTTCAGCTCGATACCGCATCATCTATCTCCGTTCATCGCGACCATGATGCCCGCCTTTTCACAGGCCCAGCAACAAGCCGGCGCCCAACACGATGATCAAGCCCTCCACGATGCCGGCCAAGGCGGTCATTCCGCCCCGGAGCAGCCCGTTGCCGAATTGGAGTGCGAACCACCGCGCTTCCACCAGCAGGTAGAAGAGGATCGCCACCGCGACGATTGCGGCGCCGGCCCAACTTGCCGCATCACCATTCAGGCCGCCGATGACGGTGCCGCAGCTGAGACCTAGCGCGAAGATCGCGGCGGGATAGCATTGCGCGTAGAAGGGCAGGCGCAGCGTGTCCCTGTCGAGCTTCAGGCGCCGCCGCCAGACGAAGTGCAGCGACATCAGCAGGGGAAAGACCGAGAAGATGAGGAGGCGGAAGACGAGCGCGCTGCTATCGTCGGCTATCATGCCAGCCAGGCCGCGATGGTCGGCCACGAGCTGGTCGGTCTCGCCCAGCGCAATGCCGGCGAGATGGGCGATGAGCAGGGTTAGGCCAAGGAAAAGCGGCGGACTGAGCGCCGCTCTATATTGTTGGTCTTGTGGCAGTTCGAGCTGCCGATCGGCATACCCCATGGTCGCGATCGGCCGTAGCAGGATGCGGCCCAGCGTCAGCGGGTAAAAGATCAACCAGCTGATGACCTCGTAGAGCAGCTCGTCGAGCGAGTTGAGCCACTTCATGAAATCCATAGCCGATCATCCGCAATTTCCGACCTTCAAGCAAGCCGGCCAAATTTCGGTTTGCTTCAGGATCGGCAGCATTTGGATAACGATGGTATGTGCCGAACGTCCTGATCTGTGCCGCAAATCCGACGTCGGTATCGCGTTACGATAGGTTCGCAAAAGGCACGTCTAAACGGTTCGGACCACGCCAATATGTGTTTTCGCTCACCAGTTTGTCATCCTCGTCGAAATGCACGACGACGACCATGTTGCGGTGAAGTGGATAGTCGTCCGAATACTCGATCACGCAGTGCCGCTCGCCCCAGCTCGTGACCGATGGATCATCCAGCGCGCGCCGATATTCGTCCATGTTCTCGTCCGTCAGCTTTTCGAGCCCGGCCGCGTACATGGCGCGGATCGCTTCACGTCCTTCGAATATGCTGTTCTGGATGACATAGCGGGCCCGGTCGGACAAAGGCGCAATCATGGCGTCCAGGTCGTGCCTACGCTCGGCCTCTATGTGATCTATCAGATTCGTCAGCGCCGCTTTTGAAATCATGTTCGCCGCTCCTTGCCGCTTCGCCCTCTCCCCGGGGCGTACTTAGCGGACGCGGGTCGTGCCATCCAACTATCGCGGCGACGTTGCGATGCTACCCGCGCTGTCAGCGCTCGATCCCAACGCAGTCGTAGTGAGCCGAGCAGAACGGAGTCCCGCCCCTGATCGCCCTGACCCGTTCATTCTCTCGCAAACTGCCCCACTTCGGCTCCGAACTCGTCCCGAGCAAAAGCGCGGAGCGCAGCCATGGACTTGAAGGTTTCGGCCCGAAGTTCGGAATCCACGAGCGGGTAATTCTGGGAATTATACCTGGTTCGGCGCACCGTTAGGCGAAAATGACCATCCTCATCGGTGGTCACCAGATAGGGTTTAACGGGCACCCTCGACTTGTCGGCAGCGGATTTGCCAGTCGCCTTGACGTTGATTGGTTTGACCATTGTCGTTCTCCCATCTCAAGGATGCAGCGGCAGGCGCTCAATGCGGTCTTGGTAGCAGAGCGCCTGGGGCGCCCTGCTACCGAGCAGTATTTAAGCGGCCTGGAGATTGACGGCCGACGTCTTGCCCCGGCGATCGGTCTCGAGCTCGTACGAGACGCGCTGATCCTTATCGAGGGTGCGCATGCCCGCCCGCTCGACGGCCGAGATGTGGACGAACGCGTCGCCGCTGCCATCTTCCGGCGCGATGAAGCCATAGCCCTTGTCATTATTGAAGAATTTGACGGTTCCGGTGATCATATGGGTATCCTTGTCCCACGTATGACGGGCATGCTCCAACAGCAGAGCATCCCGGCTTCTTGAAGCTATAAGGGGACAGGTGGCGCCGCAGCGCCCATATCCGTCGAATGCGACGTCAGCCCGACCTCCATGCCATATATTCGCTGCAAAAGAAAGGGCCGTGGGCTGCCTGCTTAGCGGAACATCGCATTATCGTGCGCAGCGATGCGTTTATTTAGGCTCGATCACCATGGCGAACAACCGATCGAGATTCAGCTGAATCTCCTGCACAACGGGATTTTCCGCGTGCTGAGGCAGCCCAAGGGGCAAGCTCATGCTCTCATACATCGCAGATGTCTCGGCGTCGGTAAGAAGGCCGCGCGTCCTAAGGATGTTCGCGAGGCTGACAATCCCGTTGATTGCCGCGACGTCTGCTGCCTCGTGCGCTTCAATGAGGTGCTTGTCGATGTGGGGCCTGATGGTCATCAGGACTCCCTGGACCATCCGGTCGCATCGAGCAAGGGAACCGATCCGCTGCCCTCATCCGGACCATGGCGCACTGCTCAAGCCATGAAGCCGGATGGTAGGCTCGACGATGGTCGGCCACGCTGGTCGGCGTCACGAGCAGTTCGGTCGGCGGTCGCGAGAGCCCACGGACGTCCGCTGCGTCTCGTTCGCCGATGAGGGGACTGTCTGCTTGCCATCCCCAAGCGAACCTTAGGAAGGCGATTAGATCGATTTGGAGCAGACTGTCAGGACCCGACCCATTGCGGACGCTCGCGCCATAGTCGATCATGACGGCATGTCGCCTCGCACGATCCTCTGTGCTGTGTCTGTCGCGGCAGCAGGCGCAGCCCTTGGATGGTTCGCGTACGAATATAAGGCAACTGAACCGTGTAGATTTATGACGCGGGGCTATGAGGCAATTCGCATCGATGCAGAATCATTGCGAGAGTTGCCACTTGACAGCATTCCCGAGGGTGTATTTCCCGTCGTTCAGCGATGCTGGGCCGGTAAGCCATATATGGGACCTCTGCATACTCTAGAACTCGTTGGTGCCTTTGAGACACAAGGGCGGGACTACTACCTAGCGTATGAGCCGAGCGGAATTACCGACGTTCAAATCCTCTTCCTAATCCGGCGAGGTGATGAAAAGCCAATCGCCGCGTTTCAGCGTTCTACGCTTTAGGCGAGCGTCCGCTCTCCACCCCATCGGGGTCCAGAGGGGCGATGATCAGACCAATTTGAGTACACTATCCGGCCTCGACCTAATAGCGGCCGTTCAGCGGCCAGATGTAGTGGCCAAAAAGCTGCCAGTCGCTAAGCTGGCCCCGCTGGCTCCGGTCGTGAACCCGAAGATTGCCCATGCGAAGCACAGCCTCGGACGCTACTGCACATTCTGAAAGCCGCCTGCGCGATTTTGCGCCGCAGCAAAATTTGCGATAAATGCTGTTGGCAGACTCTCCGCGATAATGCGGCACCGCGGCGCAGTGGCGTCCTTTGGGAGCACTCCGATGCAGCGTCAAATCTTGCATTCGCACTCGCTGGCCTCGGCGGGTTCAACGCTCATGGCGCCGGTTTTCTGGCGGCCGCGCGAGACAAGGATATCGTACCTGACCTCATCACCGCTACCAGCGGCCAGATCGCCGTCCTTGCCGCCTATCTGAACAGGGAGAGCGACCTCAACAAGCATCTTATCGACCCGAAGATCGAGAGCAACCCATTCGCCCAGGTCAACATCTTGCTGTTCGGCTATCCCGATGTGTTCGCACCTGCTTGGGCGGAGGCGGTGAGGCGCCTTGTCCGGCCGCCATGGATCGGTTTCGACTTCGACTTCTACGCCGACCGCTTGTTACCCGCGCAGGTTTACAAACCAACTCGGACGGCCGAAACCATCGCCGCCCTGCGCGACACCTTCAACAAACACCCCGTCGGCGTGATTTTCAACAGCTATGATCCCGTGACGGGTGAGGGCGCTTTGTTCGGCAATGACGCTGCCCGCGCGCTAATGAATCCCAAGACCCATCTCGATGTCCCGCCAGACCAGAAGAGCGCCGACACGCGTTTCGATAGGCCAGCGGGAAAGGAGAAGCCCATCCTCCCCATCACGTCGGAGGCGATAGAGGCTGCGCTGTGGCTCACGCTCTATGGCTTTGAGGGTCACCCGAAGGAGGGAATGGACGGTGCCTATCACCGCTCATGCATCCTCTCGGAACTGCACGGGTTCGACCGCGTCTATGTATGTCGCCCGCTTGCGAACGGCTGGTGTCGAAAGGACCTCCCCAAAAGTTATTTCGACGTGCAGGACTGGAACACCGAAACGTGGTTTTCCGTCGGCTACAAGGCGGAATCTGATGCGATGAAGCGCATCAACGCCCTCGTCGCGGACGGTAAAGTCAGCGACCCTGACTATAAATATGTCGACCTCGTAGAGGTGGAGCCGGAAACTCCGGCGGGCTACTTCAATTTCTTCATAGAGCGCGACGCTGTTTACGAGACTGCCTATGCCAAATCCTGCTCCATCTTCGATTGGGTTGCGGGCGGGAAGGCTGGCCCGAGGCCTTAAAGTACGGGGACACTGAAGATAAGGGACACTACACCCATCTCTTCGCCGCCTTGGTTAGGCCCGCGAGCGATGGGCGATGCGTTCGGCTACGCTTGCCCGTCCCAGGAAAGCGGGTTACCTCACGCGCGCATCGTCCGACAGCTGATGGCCACGGATTTGCCCGGGCCTATGCGATGCGGCGTCGTCGGATGCGTGCCAGTCCAACGGGACGGCAGGCGAGGAGAGGGTCAAAGCCATGATGATCGCATCCCCCGCCTGCATGTCCGCGAACATATCTCCTCCGGAAAGGGTGCATAGACATGCGTTATGAGGCCTATGTCGAGTCGCTGAACAGCGGCCGGAACGCGGAGTTCGTCAACACATGGTTCACCGAGGACTGCGTCGTCGATGGCGGCGGAGTGCCTGTGCATGGCCGAGCCCAGTTCATCGGTTTTCTGGATATGATCCGCGATGGCGTCCGGGAGATCGCGCGGCCGCAGCGCGTCGCCTACGGGGATGACAACATATTTGCCGAGCTCGATGTCGACTTCATCTCTTCGAAGGACAGGCCCGACTTTCCGCTCTCGCCGATCCGTGCAGGTCAGACGATCACGATCCGATGCCATGTCGTCTACACGATCCGCGACGATCTTGTAGCGGTGATGCACAATATGTTCTGGCAACCCGGCTATGGGGTGACGACCACGGGCGCGCCGGGCATCGGGCGCTAGACCTTGATCGTCAGGCTGAATCAGCCTGAAGCTGGATCAAGGTCTCAACCATCTGGCTCTAGACTGGGGCGCCCCTGCTACGGCCGCGCCGGCGACGCCCGGCTCCCGATATCGAGGACCGCATAGGATCGGTCGGATCGATCGCGCGCGGAGGTCGATGGCTGCCCTTCGCTCTCGATAAGGCGAACATCGTTGAAATCATGAATAAATTCGCGGCGATCGATCGCCCAGCGCCCGTCGCGATAAGACCATCGGTCGAGATATCGGCCGCGGAGTATATTTTCTTTCAGGCCTTCGTCGTCTTCGAAACGCAACGCGGCGGTCACATAGCTTTCGCTGGCTGCGCGATCGCCATCGACTTCCACGAGCACGTTTGAAACCTGATGCGAATGCGCGATCATCGCCGCATGGGCGTTGGTGACGAAATCGATAAAGCCGTGTCCGGTGCCCCTGAAGATCGCCTCGCCATAATCGGCCTCGCCGTCGTCGTGCCAGATCGAATAGCCGAGCTCGACGTCCATCCGGTCCATCGCCCGGCAGTAGCTGTAAACCTGCTTGGTGATCGCATGGATGTCGTCCGCGAGCGACCGCTGAAGCCTGTCCACCACTTTCCCTCTCACCTGGCTGGCCCGTCGTACCGTTGCGTGCCGATGCGATCGGGGAAGGAGCAGGATATTCGGCCCGCGAGATGCTGTCAAAGCCGATGGCTCCGGGGGTCGCGGTTATCGCATAGCAAAACGTCATCCCGGACTCGATCCGGGACCCCGCTTCTTTCAAACATCTGGTCAAGCAAGGCGGGATTCCGGATCACGCCCGGCGAGGGGCGGGGGCTCGCCCGGCGGCCGCCGGCCGGCTACCTCCGGCGCATCCCGCTTTCCGCGAGCGATCGGATCAGTCGCTCGCCCGAAAAGGGCTTGGCCATGTGCGGTGTGCGGGCGAAGCGTTCGGGCAGGTCGTCCTTCTCGACGCCGGTCAGAAACAGAAAGGGAATTCCGGTCGTCTGGAGCGCTTCGGCGAGGGGGTAGGACTGCTGGCTGCCCAGCCCGATATCCAGAATTGCCCCGTCGATCGCTTTGAGGTCCGTCAGATTTTCGAGCGCGTCGATCATGCTGTCGAACGGCCCGACCACCCTTGCGCCGGCATCCTCGAGGACTGCGGCGATGTCCTGCGCGATAATGAAATCATCCTCGACGATCAGGATCCGGCATCCCTGCAGCGACATGTAACCATACCCCGTCCCAGTCTGGTGCGCTGCCATAGCAGACCGAAAGCCGTTCTGCCGAGAAATCCGCGTGCCGTTCTCCTGTGGCCCGATGGCGAGACCGGCCGCCGCACCGGTCACCGTGCGGCGATATCGGTGTCCGTGACCTGCCATCCGCCGCCGAGCGCGCGGAACAGCTCGACCTGCGCGTTGGTCACCCGGGCGTCCGACTCGGCGAGATCGGCGTCGGCGCCCGCCAGCGTCCGCTCGGCGTCGAGGACCACGAGGAAGTCGACGCGACCCTCGCGGAGCTGGGCGCGGCTGATCATCGCGGCCGATCGCGCCTGCGCGGCGGCCTGTTTGAGAGCCTCGCGCCGGTCGAGCTCATGGGCATAAGCGGAAAGCGCGGTCTCGGTTTCCTGCAGCGCGCGCAGCACGGTCCCGTCGAAGCCGGCCAGCGCAGCGCGAGCCGATGCTCTGGCCTGCGCGACCCGGGCCCGTCCGGCCTCCTGGTTCGGGAAGTTCCAGCTCAGCAGCGGCCCGAGCAGCCAGCGTAGCGGCCCGCCGCCGAACATGTCGCTCAGCGAAGGGCCGGTCGAACCGATCGAGCCGCCGAGGGTGATCCGCGGATAGAGGTCGGCGGTTGCCACCCCGATCCGGGCTGTCTCGGCCGCGAGCCGGCGTTCGGCCTCTCTTATGTCGGGCCGCCGCGCGAGCAGCCCCCGGCCATCGCCGACCGGGATCGGCCGATCGAGCCTCAGCGTGGTGGTGCGCCGGCCGACATCGGGGGGAAGGTCGGCCGGCGCTCGCCCGGTCAGGGTCGCCAGGCGAAACAGGGCGGCGTCGCGCTGGGCGCGAAGCGGGGACAGGGTGGCGCGCTGCTGCTCGCGCAGCGCCGATACGCGCGAGACATCGAGCTTCGAAGTGCGGCCGGCCGCGAAGCGCTTGGCGGTGAGATCGACCGTCTTGTCGAGCAGATCGAGCGTGCGTTCGGCGACGGCGATGCGCTCGACCGCAGAGGAGGCGTCGGCATAGGCGCGGGCGGTTTCGGCGACGATCGCGACCTTTACCGCGTCGCGTGCCGCCTCGAAGGCCTGGGCGTCGCCCCGTGCGGCCTTGATCGCATTGCCCACCCGGCCGAACAGATCGACTTCATAGGCGATGTCGAGCCCCGCGTCGAAAGTCCAGTCCTCGCGCTTCGCGCCGGCCGGGCGTTGCCCGGCGGGATCGCGGCCATAGGTGGCGCCGGCGCCTATGCTCGTCGCCGGCAGCCGGTCAGCGCGGCTTTCGCGCAGCGCCGCGCGCGCCCGATCGAGATTGGCGACGGCGATCCGCAGATCGCTATTGGCGGCGAGCGCGTCGGTGACGAGCTGGTCGAGCACCGGATCCTGGTAGAGCCGCCACCAGGCGGTTTCCGGCTCGGCGGCGGTCACCCCCGACAGCGCGCTCAGAAACGGCCGCTCGGCGCTCGGCGGGGTCTTCGGGACGTAGTCGGGGTTCGCCGCGGCGATCGTCAACAGGCTGGCGAAACCGAGCAGGAGCGTGCGAGCCCGGAAGGGGAGGGGTCCAGGAATAAGGTTCAAACGCATCTTGTCCTCCCTCATTCGGCTGGCGCAAAGGCAGCTTCATTGCCGCCGCGACCGGTGCGCCGCCGGATGCGGCCGGCCATCGTTCGTGCCGCGACGTAGAAGCTGGGGGTAAAGACCAGGCCGAAGAAAGTGACCCCGAGCATGCCCGAGAACACCGTCGTGCCCAGCGCCTGACGCAATTCGGCGCCGGGCCCCGTCGCGATCACCAGCGGCACGACACCGAGGATGAAGGCGAAGCTCGTCATCAATATCGGACGCAGCCGGGCCTGCGCCGCGCGGACCGCGGCATCGATCGGCGACAGACCTTCCTCCTCGCCCTGTTTCGCGAACTCGACGATCAGGATCGCGTTCTTGGCGGCGAGGCCGACCAGCACGACCAGACCGATCTGCGTCAGCACATTGTTGTCGAGGCCGCGCATGTTGATGCCGATCATCGCCGCCAGCAATGTCATCGGCACGATCAGGATGATCGACAACGGCAACATCAGGCTTTCGAACTGGGCCGCCAGCACGAGGAAGACGAACAGCACCGCCGCGCCGAACACCAGCATCGCGGCATTGCCCGCCAGTTTCTGCTGATAGGCGATCTCGGTCCATTCGGCGGTGACACCGGGCGGAAGCTTCTCGGCCAGCCGCTCCATCGTCGCCAGTGCCTGGCCGGTGCTGTGACCGGGAGCCGCCTCGCCCTCGATATCGATCGCCGGATAGAGATTGTAGCGAATGGCGCGATAGGCCCCTGTGCGGTTCTCGATCGTCGCCACCGCGCCGATCGGCACCATCGCTCCCGAATTGGAGCGCGTCTTGAGCTGCGCGATATCGGAGACATCGTCGCGGAACGGCATGTCGGCCTGCGCGGTCACCCGATAGGTGCGGCCCAGCAGGTTGAAGTCGTTGATATAGGCCGAGCCGAGATAGACCTGCAGCGTTTCGAATATGCGGCTGGGGGGAACGCCGAGCATGTCGGCCTTGGCGCGATCGATATCGGCATAGGCGCGCGGCACGCCATATTCGAACTTGGTGTGCATTCCGACAAGATCCGGGCTCTTGCTCGCCTCCTTGACCATGCCCCATGTGATGCCGTTGAGCTTCTCCAGGCCGATGCCGGCGCGGTCTTCGAGCATCATCTTGAAGCCGCCGCCGGTGCCGATGCCACGGATCAGCGGGGGTTTGATGACGAAGATGCGGCCCTGATCGAATCCCGCCGCGATCTTCTGCGCATCGGCCATGATCGCGGCCTCGGTCCGCCCGGTTTTTGCCCGCTCCTCGAAGCTGTCGAAGACGAGGAAGGCGGCCGCCGCGTTCGAGGCGCTGGTGCCGCTCGTCCCATGGAAGCCGGCTAGCATGACCGCCCCCTTTACGCCGTCGACCGTCATCATCTTCTTGGCCACCGCCTGCAGCAGCGCATCCGTCTTCGCGAGCGAGGTTCCTGGTGGAGTGAATATTCCGGCCAGGACATAGCCCTGGTCCTGCGAAGGGACGAAGCCGGTCGGCGTCGCGCCGAACACCACGACGGTAAGGGCAAGCAGGCCGGCATAGGAGAAGAGCACAGGCTTCGGCCGCGTCAGCAGCTTGCGGGTGACGCGTGCATAATAGGCGCTCAACCTGTCGAAACCCTTGTTGAAGCGCTTGCCGGCGCGCCACGCCATCCGCCTCCAGCGCCCCTCGGGTTCGTCCTCCTCCTTCGGCTTGAGCAGCAGCGCCGCGAGCGCGGGCGAGAGGGTGAGTGAGAGGATCAGCGAGATGATCGTGGCCGACGAGATCGTCACCGCGAACTGGCGATAGAATTCGCCGGTCAGGCCGGTCAGGAACATCGTCGGCACGAAGACCGCGCACAGCACCAGCACGATCGCGACCAGCGCCGTGCTGACCTCTTCCATAGACCGGTAGGCCGCCTGCAGCGGGGCGAGTCCCTCCTCGAGATTGCGTTCCACATTTTCGACGACCACGATCGCGTCGTCGACGACGATGCCGATCGCGAGGACCAGTCCGAACAGCGAGAGATTGTTGAGCGAATAGCCGACGGCGGCCAGGACGGCGAAGGTCCCGATCAGCGACACCGGTATCGCCACGACCGGGATGATCGCCGCCCGCCAGCTTTGCAGAAAGACGAGGATGACGATGACGACCAGAACGACCGCTTCGAGCAGCGTGTGCTGGACCGCCGTCACCGACTCGCGGATGAACTGGGTCGGATTGTAGATCACGCGATATTCGAGACCGCGCGGGAATTTGGCCGATGCGGCCTTCAATTCTGCCAGCACCGCGTCGGCGGTGGCCAGCGCGTTCGAACCGGGACGCTGGAATACGCCGATGCCGAGCGAGGGCTGTCCGCTCAGATACATGTTGATCCCATAATCCTCGGCGCCGAGCTCGACGCGCCCGACATCCTTCAGCCGGGTCAGGCGGCCCTCGGCATCGGCCTTGATGACGACGTTGGCGAACTGCTCGGGGGTGGTCAGCCGGCCCTGCGTCTCGACATTGATCTCGAAGGCGCCGCCGTTCGCCTCGGGCGGCCTGCCGAGGGCGCCGGCCGACACCTGTACGTTCTGCGCGCGCAGCGCGGCGACGATCTCGCCCGCGGTCATGTTGCGTGCGGCGGCGAGGCCGGGGTCGATCCAGATCCGCATCGCAAAGTCGCGCGCGCCGAAAATCCGCACCTCGCCGACGCCGTCGAGACGGGACAGCCGGTCGCGGATCTGGGTCAGCGCATAGTTGGAGATATAGCCACGATCGAGCGAATTGTCGGGCGAGATCAGGTTCGCGACGAGAATGAAGTCGGGCGATGTCTTGCGGGTCACGACCCCCTGGCGGCGTACATCCTCGGGCAGGCGCGGCTCGGCGAGCGCGACGCGGTTCTGGACGAGGACCTGCGCCTCGTCGAGGTCGGTGCCGAGCTTGAAGGTCACCGTGATG
>Ga0207641_10001587_pt1 | contig 22194 bp, 13 predicted proteins | sample KBSSwiS62_FD_184306 | JGI IMG/M metagenome (GOLD analysis project Ga0207641, IMG submission 184306) | Switchgrass rhizosphere microbial communities from Kellogg Biological Station, Michigan, USA - KBS Switchgrass S6-2 (SPAdes) (version 2) | ecosystem: Host-associated > Plants > Roots >... | reverse complement strand
AATAGCTATTCGCCATCCGCAGTTGGTCAATAAGATCATTGTAGCATCTACTATGTACAATAAAAGCGGAGCCCAACCATGGTTCTGGGATATGATGGCTCACACAACTTTTGAACAAATGCCACAGCAACTAAAAGATGCTTTTCTGCAAATAAACCCTGATACGAATGCACTTTATGCGATGTATAACAGAGATGTTACGAGAATGCGGACTTTTAAAGACATTAAAGAAGAAGATATAAGATCTATCAATGCTCCGGCATTTGTAATAATTGGTACAGAAGACGTCGTTCGTCCTGAGCATGCGGTTGAAATGTATCGCCTGCTGCCTCATGGACAACTTGCAATCCTTCCCGGAGCTCATGGTGAATTTATAGGGGAGATAACAACAGCGCAGGACAAAGATTTTATTGCAGGCACAGTTTCAATGATTGAAAAATTTCTTAGTGGACCTATGCCGAAAAAAAATTAAGGTATTTTATTAAGCCTGTTTAGATATCCTAAGACATTATGCTTTGCGGAGCTTCTGTTATCTTTGAACACCTATGACGAATACGCTGTTCAAAAGAATTATTAATTATTCCTTATTAATTATTAATTCAACTGCTGTTAATGCCCAGCTGAAATGGACAAATGTAGATTCACTGTATCCACCATTGCCATCTTCAGTTCATGTTTACTTTACCAACGAACCAATTGATACAGCGTCCTTCCGGGCTTATTATTTGGTCGCAGATATAAAAGACAAAAAAATAAATTTTACTGCAGATACAACGCTTGGAAGAAGATTTACTCCAACACAATTTTATCAAAAGAATGATCAACCACTGGTTGTTGTTAATTGCACTTTTTTTTCATTTGCAACAAACCAAAATCTGAACGTGGTGATTAAAGAAGGAAAGATAGTTGGTTATAACATACATACTATAACGGGGCACGGAAAAGATACATTGACTTACCGGCATCCTACCGGCAGTGCAATCGGCATTTCAAAAAACAGGAAAGCTGACATTGCCTGGTTATTTGCAGATACGACACTTAAATATCCTATAGCTTTTGAAAGAAACCCTGAACTATTAAAAGATAGTTTTTCTCGGGTATCCAAATTCTCGTTTGCCCCGGAACTTCTTCATCTGCCTAAAAGGGAAAAACGAAGAGGTATAAACGACAGATGGAAAATGAAAACGGCAGTAGGGGGAGGCCCGGTGCTTCTGCAAAACGGAGTAATAAGGATTACCAATAATGAGGAATTAAAATTTGCTGGTAAAGCAATCGAAGACAAGCATCCGCGAACCGCAATGGGCTATACAAAAGATGGTAGACTAATTATTTTAATGATTGAGGGAAGAAATACAGTTGCTCATGGAGCGACACTTAGGCAAGAAGCTCAAATACTAAAAGACCTCGGTTGCTGGGAAGCATTGAATCTTGATGGTGGTGGCAGCAGTTGTATGCTGGTAAATGGAAAGGAAACGATCAAGCCTTCTGATGCTACTGGACAAAGGCCAGTCCCTGCTGTCTTTATTATTAAGAAAAAATAAAAGCGGGAAGATATCCCGCCTTTATTACAAATTAGATTGATCCGTTACCAGATCCTGGCTCTTAAACTATCCGGACGATACATTTTATCACCGGGTTTTATGTTGAATGCAGTATAAAAGTCATCCACATCAACAAAGGGCCCATTCACCCTGTATTTGGCAGGCGAGTGAACATCAGTTAATAGGCGATTTCTTAAACTTTCTTCACGTACATGAAACTGCCAACTCAATGCATAACCGAGGAAATAACGTTGCAGCGGCGTCATTCCATTTATTAATTTACCGTCTTTATAGGTTTGTGTTTTCTTAAATGCATCTAACCCAACCAGAATGCCACCAAGGTCAGCAATGTTTTCTCCTGTAGTTGCTTTACCATTGATATGATAACCCGGCAATGGTTCGTATTCATCAAATTGTTTAATGATTGCTTCAGCTCTTTTCTTGAACTCTTCTTCATCTTTCGTTGTCCACCAGCTTACAAGATTTCCTTTTGAATCATACTGTCTACCTTCATCATCAAATCCATGAGTGATCTCGTGGCCAATAGTAGATGCTCCTGCATATCCATATACAAGTGCATCATCTAATTCTTCATCTTTAAACCCTGGAACGGTAAAAATTCCAGCAGGTAAAACAATTTCATTATTACTTGGATTGTAATATGCATTCCATGTTTGCGGTGTCATTCCCCATTCTGTTCTGTCAACAGGCTTTCCCAATTTATTGAACTCGAAATTATGTTGCCAGATATTTGCATTGACAATGTTCTGGAGGTAGCTCTCATTACTGATCGTCATTGCAGAAAAATCTTTCCATTTGTCAGGGTAACCAACTTTTTTTGTAACAGCGGCAAGTTTAGCATACGCTTTTTCTTTAGTACTGTCACTCATCCAGCTAAGGTTTTTGATTCTTTCTCTCAGCGCATCACGGATCGCTTCAACAAGATCTGTGTAACGTTTCTTCGCTGTTTCATTAAAATATTTTTTTACATACAATTGTCCGAGCAATTCACCCATTGCATTTTCTTCACTTTGCATTACACGTTTCCATCTTGGTCTTCTTTCTTTTGCTCCGCTAAAAAGTTTATTGAAATTGAATGCTGTAACTCCAAAGCGATCAGGCAATGCGCCGGCAAAATCGCTTACCAGGTTAAATCTCACATAGCTTTTCCATACGTTGATCGGGGTAGATTTTAGTATTGTTTCAAGTGCTTTAAAGAATTCTGGCTGACCTACAATTACTGAGTCAATATTTTTTACGCCTTCTGTTTTAAGAAAATTATTCCAATCAATTGACGCAGACATTTTGCCCAGATCTGTTGTTGCCATTTTATTGTAATTCGCATATGGGTCACGAAGGTCCGCAAGTTTGCGGCTGGCTTGTGCCAGTTTTGTTTCGATTGCAAGAATATCTGTCGCAGCTTTGTTAGCAGTTAGGCTATCATCTCCAGCCATGTGAAGGATAGTAGCAATATATTTTACATATTCATTGCGAATATTTTTTGTTGCAGAATCTGTTTTGAAATAATATTCTCTTTCAGGTAATCCAATGCCACCTTGCCACAATTTATATGTCATCACCTCACTATTCTTATCATCCTGGGTTACAAAGTCTGCAAAGAGTGTGTATGAACCAAGCTTTCTGAATTCTGATACCGTTGCCAGCAATGATTTAGTATCGGTGATCGCATTGATCTTATCTAGATAGGGTAGCAAATGTTTTAAACCATCATTTTCGATCTTCGCACTGTCCATACCGCTGCTCCAGAAATCACCGATCTTTTGTTCATTACTTCCTTTTGCAGCTCCCGACTTTGCAGCTTCTTCGCTTATCTCTCTTGTACGTCTTAAATTTTCTTCAAAAACAAGATTGCCAATACCCCAGGACGATTGCTCATTTGGGATCGGGTTCTTTTTGATCCAGCCACCATTGGCGTATTCAAAAAAATCATCGGATGGGCGAACTGTTGTATCAAGACTGGAAAACAAAACATCCTCTTTTGTTTCCTTCTTTTCATCTTTTGTGTTGCAGGAGATCAGTATAGTTGCAAGGGCAGAACATGCAATCAATTGTTTTATCATAAACCATATTTTTTATAAATGTAGAATTTCAATTCATTTGGAAATAAAATCTTGATGGACGGGAGTCCTTTTCATTCCTTGATATTTTTTATAATTATTCTTTTTCCCAAACTAAAGCACTTGCTCCAAGTATCGCAGCATGTGCTTCTTTTAAATGACTAATAAGTATCCTTACTTTATTTTGAAAGACCTGGATAAGATTATCTTCCATGCTATCACGGGTAGGTTTTAATATAAAATCACCGGATTTTGTAAGTCCACCAAATAAAATGATCGCTTCAGGGCTTGTAGTCATTACGGCATTAGCAAGCGCAATTCCTAAGATCTTTCCTGTATAATTGAAAATTTCTTTTGCAAGTTCATCACCTTCGATCGCCGCATCATAAACTGCTTTTGAATCCAGCATATCTACAGGAACTTTTTTTAACAAGCTTGGCTTTTTACTTTTCTCTAAAAAATCAATTGCGGTTAACCTCACACCAGTTGCAGATGCATAGCTTTCCAAAGAACCTTTTTTGCCGGTGCCTTCATGAATACGTCCATCGGGGATTACAATTGTGTGGCCGATCTCGCCGGCAAAACCATCATGTCCATAGATCAACTGGCCATTAGCCACAATACCGCTTCCAACACCAGTTCCAAGTGTGATCATAATAAAATCTTTCATTCCTTTTGCTGCGCCGTACATCATTTCTCCAATAGCAGCCGCATTGGCATCATTGGTAAGTGTAACAGGTAATTGAAATTTATCTGACAAAAGTTTTGCCAAGGGAATTATGCCTTCCCAAGGAAGATTAGGCGCATATTCAATAGTGCCTGTATAATAATTGCCATTAGGAGCACCTACACCAATGCCTTTCATTCTTCCGACCCCACCAGCTTTGTCGATCACTTCAGAAACTACCTGATGCAACTCTTCAATAAAACTATTAACGGTCTTGTGCTTCTTAGTTGACATTTCAGCTGAGAACAAAACATTACCGTCGCGATCAACAATACCATATTTTGTCCCGGTGCCACCGATATCAATCCCTATTGCAAGTGGTGTTACGTTTGGTGGAATTATATGCGCTTTTTTCTTAGCCATTGAAAATATTTTTATATCGCCTCATGTTATTGCGATATTCTTCTTTTCAAATTAGTTTTTAGTAACCTCTAAAGCTCCTTCAGGGAATGTTTCGAGTGGTGTCAGATCATCATCAGCTTTTGTTTCGTAATCAATTCCCTGTTTTTTCAAGATGCCTTTTACCACAAATCCAAAAACAGCGAGATAAGCAAAACAGAGAACCGCTACCCAATAGGATTGATGAATGCCATAACCTATAAGTTCAGGATTTTTAGATTGTACAAAGTCTGCTATTTTACCTTGTAACGGTGGAATGATGCCACCGCCAAGTATCATCATAATTAAAAAGGCAGAACCTTGTGTCGTGTATTTTCCCAAACCTAAGATCGATAGGTTGAAAATAGCTGGCCACATAATAGAACAGAATAAACCACCACTTAAGAAAGCATAAGTGGCCACCTTACCAGTTGTGAAAATTCCCAACAACATTGCAGTAACGCCAAGTATTGAAAAGATCAAAAGTGTTCTTGCTGGTTTATTCTTACTGATATAGAATGCCCCCATTTGAATAAACACACATAGGATATAATAATACAATGGAGTGACGTCATATTGTGAGATAGCGCTGACGGCAATAATAATTCCAAATGCTACCAGCGGTACCACAAACATCATGATTTGCTGGGTGGTCTTTTTTAAATTGAATACAGAGATTGCACCTGTCCATCTGCCGATCATCAAACTTCCCCAATACATTGAAATGAATGGCGCTACTTCCGATGATTGGTATCCGCCAAATTGCGGTTGTTTCAACAGCTCACTAAGATTACTTACAATGGTGACCTCAACACCGACATAAACAAAAATGCCGAGCATTCCCAACACAAGTTGAGGATAACGCATTGCTCCCCATCCCTCGGGTTTTTTTCTTGCACTTAAATTTGAAAACAAAAGTGAAACCACTACGACAGCCAATGCTCCCAACAACCATTTCATCCTGTAGGTTTCAAGGTCATGTTTTTCAAGATCTGTAAGTATGGCAGGATCATTTTTATAACTATTAAAAACAGGAACGAACATGACGATCAGCAATCCTGTCATTATTAATAAAGAATATAAAGCCTTTTTTGCATTTTCAGTTTTCTCAGTTGAAATACCTGCAGGAACTTTCTTTGAAAAAAAGAAAAGCGCTGCTGCTGCTATGAACAGAGCTCCAACACAAGTATATAAAATGATAACCTTGCTAAGACCTAATGATGCAATTTTTTCATCCGTTATAGCAGCGGTGGTTCCAAATAAAGCAAATGCAACTACAATAGGACCAATGGTAGTTCCAAAAGAATTTACACCGCCACCCAGATTTACCCTGCCCATACCGGTAGAAGGATCACCCAGTGCAATAGCGAATGGCTGAGCCGCAGTTTGCTGCAATGAAAAACCAAGTGCTACTATAAAAAGACCTGCCAGCATTCCGGCAAAAGTGTTTGCATTAACTGCAATGATCATAGCGGCAGCGCCAATAGCAGAAAACAATAAGCCATACACAATACTTCTTTTGTATCCCCACTTGGCAACAAGATCTTTTCCTCCAAATGCTCCATACATAAAAAGCACTAATGCACCAATGTAATACGCTGTATAAAAAGCAAAGTCAACTAACTGGCTTTGAAATTGATCAAGATGAAAATAGTGTTTGCAAAAAGGAATGAACACACTATTTCCGGAAGCAATAAATCCCCAGAAGAAAAATACAAGAACTAAAGTACTAAGTGCTCCATAATTGGTCGGAATAAAACCTGTAGACGATGGTGCTATAGGTTTTGAAGGTCCCATTGCTGTTGCCATAGTTGCAATCGTTTAGGTGAATAATTTGGCGATGAAAATAAACAATTTTTATTAGCGAAAAATTTTTGTGCAATATTCATGTCTTTAGTAAAAACAGCTTACTTTGAATCAATTTCCCGAAACAACTGATAGCTGCAAATGGAAATAATTCATATATCAGCGGAATGTTACCCGGTAGCCAAGGCTGGTGGTCTTGGTGACGTGGTGGGAGCATTGCCGAAATATCAGAATAAGCTTGGGCATGTGGCAAAAGTTGTGATGCCAATGTACCGTACAAAATTTTTATACAACAATGAATGGGAGCTGGTGCATGAAGGAAGCCAATATATCGGAACTAAGTGGTTTCATTACAGTGTTATAAAAGAGAAAACAAATAAGCTTGGATTTGATCTTTTTCTTGTTGACATAAATGGCTTGCTTGACCGTGAAAAGATCTATGGATATGATGATGACTCCGAAAGATTCACTGCATTTCAAATTGCGGTTTGTGATTGGTTGGGTAAATGGCAACACTGGCCCGATGTAATTCATGTGCATGATCACCATGCCGGATTGATCCCCTTCATGATCAAATTCTGTTATGCGTTCAGGCATTTAAGCCAAATACCTACAGTGCTTACAATTCATAATGGACAATACCAGGGCTGGATGGGTTGGGATAAGGGGCATTATATACCTGCTTATGATAGTTGGAAATGGGGAATGCTCGATTGGAAAAATAATATCAACCCGTTAGCATCAGCTGTACGATGTGCCTGGAAAGTAAATACAGTGAGTCAAAGTTATATGGATGAGTTGCGTCATACTGCAAATGGCCTTGAAGATCTTTTTGAATATGAGAAAGGAAAATGCAGCGGTATTTTAAATGGAATTGATAATGAGGTTTGGGATCCCGAGACAGATGAGTACCTGGCAAAAAATTTTTCCGTAGAAACCCTTATAAAAGGAAAGCAAAAAAATAAAAGAGAGATCTGTAAACAATTTGATATTGATGAAGAAAAACCGTTATTCACTTTTATAGGAAGATTAGTGGGAGAGAAGGCAGCCGATATTTTACCAGAAGCGATCAGTTCTTCTGTTTATCAACATCAGGGTAATTGTAATTTCTTAATTCTCGGCTCGGGTGATCCGGCTGTAGAAGGGCAACTGGAAAGTGTAAAGCACCAGTTAAGTGGTTATGTAAGCACTTATATTGGTTACAGTGAATCATTGAGCCATTTAATGTACGCAGGCGCAGATTTTCTTTTAATGCCAAGTCGTGTCGAGCCATGTGGATTGAATCAAATGTATGCGTTGAGATATGGTACAGTGCCAATTGTGAGAAGTACCGGCGGATTAAAAGATACGGTAGTTGATATTGGAGATTGGCAAGGCTTTGGAATAAGATTTAATGAAGCAACTGTTTGGGATGTTACTTATTCAGTAGGTCGTGCTATTGATCTTTATTATAACAGGAAAGAGCAGTTTCAGCAGATAAGAGAATTTATGATGAAGATCGATCATTCGTGGGAGTCGTCTGCACAACAATACATATCTTTATATCAATCGTTAAAATAAACTTTTCTTATGGCCATCAGAACGATAACTCACTCAAGAGAAATTCTAAGTGTAATTCTTGGTGGGGGAGCCGGCTCAAGACTATATCCATTAACTGCCAGCCGTAGTAAACCTGCTGTACCAATTGCTGGTAAATATCGCTTAGTTGATATCCCCATTTCTAATTGTTTAAATAATGGAATAGGAAGGATGTTTGTACTTACACAATTCAATTCTGCCTCACTTAACCGGCATATAAAAAATACTTATCATTTCAGTGCATTCAGTAAAGCCTTTGTTGATATACTTGCTGCAGAACAAACACCTGACAATCCAACATGGTTCCAGGGTACTGCTGATGCAGTTAGACAAGGACTTCGCCATATTGAGCCGTTTGATAGTGATTATATCCTGATCCTATCCGGTGATCAGTTGTATCAAATGGATTTTGCTGAAATGCTCGATAATCATAAAGCATTGGGTGCTTCTATTTCTGTTGCTACAATTCCTGTTACTGAAAGAGACGCTCCTGAGTTTGGAATTCTTAAATCAAAAGACGGGTTGATTGATTCTTTTATAGAAAAACCTAAAAAAGAACTTTTGCCGGATTGGACAAGTGATACCGGTGATGCGATGAAAGCTAAAGGAAGAAATTATCTCGCGTCAATGGGTATTTACATATTTAATCGTAGTTTATTATTTGATTTTTTGGAAAATGAATTCCAGGATGCAACAGATTTCGGTAAAGAAATAATTCCGCAATCCATCAAGAAATATAAAGTAGCCAGTTATCAATACACCGGATACTGGACTGATATTGGAAATATTTATTCATTCTTTGAAGCGAATATTGACCTGACAAAAGATATTCCTGATTTTAATTTATTTGACAGTGACCGCGTTATTTATACACGCAGCAGGATGTTGCCTCCCGCAAAGATCAGCGGTACTACACTTGAGAAAACTCTTGTTGCGGAAGGTTCTATTATTAATGCAAGCCGTGTTGAAAATTCTGTTATTGGTATTCGATCCCGGGTCGAACATGGTACCACTCTTGTAAATACCTATATGATGGGTAGTGATTATTATGAAACCATTGTTGAAATTGCTCATGCAAAAGAACGAGGCATTCCATTGCTGGGGATTGGCAATCGTTGTTACATAAAAAATGCGATCATTGATAAAAACGTTCGGGTTGGAGATGATGTAAGGATCAATGGAGGAACTCATCTTGAAAATAAAGACCACTCTCTTTATACAGTTAAGGATGGGATCGTTGTAGTAAAAAAAGGAGCGATCATTCCAAATGGATTTGTGATCAGTTGATAAGAAATAATTTTTTTTATAAAGGGAACTTCGTTCCCTTTTTTTGTGATCAAAATGTGTAAGGAATACATAATCTTCCTATCTTCCCTTCAATTCTTCATTTAACGATTGTATATGTCAACTGCATTCACTGGGGTAAAGCCTAGGTTAAGCCTTAGCCAGATCATTAATATGAGTGTCGGTTTCTTTGGGATCCAGTTTGGATGGGATTTGCAAAGAGCTAATATGGGACGTATCTATGAAAATCTTGGGGCACATCCAGACCAGGTTCCAATTTTATTTTTAGCAGCTCCCCTGACAGGGCTTTTAGTACAACCTGTTATTGGTTATCTGAGTGACAGGACCTGGCATCCGAAATGGGGAAGAAGAAGACCTTACTTTATGATCGGCGCTATTTTAAGTTCAATCGCCTTGGTGTTTATGCCGCATAGCAGCACATTGTTTATGGCCGCAGGCTTGCTTTGGATTATGGATGTTTTTGGAAATGTATCTATGGAACCTTTTCGTGCATTTGTAACCGATAAACTTCCAGACTCACAAGTGAATCGAGGGTTTATAATGCAAAGTTTCATGATAGGTTTGGGTGGAAGTATCGCTTCTGCATTGCCATGGATCTTTAAAAATATTTTTAATCGTGCCAATACCGCTTCTATTGGAGAAATACCAGAAAATGTAAAATGGTCATTTTATATTGGTGCGTTCTTTTTTCTTTCGGCTGTTTTATACACTGTATTCACTACTAAAGAATATCCACCGTCCGATCTTGCGTATAAGGATAAAGTAAAAGAATCGAATAAAGGTTTTGGTGGCGGTGTAAAAGAGATCTTCGGTGCATTAACAAACATGCCGAAGCGAATGAGAATTGTTTCATTAATACAATTTTTTACATGGCCGGGACTTTTCTTAATGTGGTTCTATTATACAACTGCTGTCGCTGTAAATGTTTTTCATGGCAAAGATGCTAATGATGCTGTATATGCAGAAGGAGCGGATTTTGGCAGTCTTACACTTTCTTATTACAGCGTTGTTACCTTTTTATTTGCATTAGTATTGCCATTTATTGCAGATAAACTCGGAAGAAAATTAACTCATTCGCTGTGCCTTCTTTGCGGAGCAATAGGATTGATCAGCGTAAGCTGGGTAGAAAATAAATACATGTTGTATATATCGATGACAGGCGTTGGAATTGCCTGGGCGAGTATATTATCCATGCCTTATGCCATGTTGAGCGGATCATTGCCCAAAGATAAAGTGGGTATATATATGGGAATATTTAACTTCTTTATTGTGTTACCTGAGATCATCGCATCATTGGGTTTTGGATGGCTTATGAAAAATGTTTTGAACAATGATCGCTTAGCTGCCGTTAAAGTCGGTGGTGGTCTCATGATACTGGCGGCGATTATCTGTTTTATTTTTATTAAGGAAAAGAAAAATGAGATGATCGATGAAGCAGAAGTAGCCAAATTAGAAATTCTCGAAGAACGTTCTGTATAAACTTATGAAAAAAATAATTCTTTTTTTTATCTGCTCACTCATTATTGAGCAATCATTTTCGCAAAACTCAGTTGAGGTTTATCCGTCTAATTGGTGGGTGGGGATGAAGATGAACAAAATTCAGTTGATGGTACATGCAAAAAATGCAACTGATATGATTCCCGCATTTAAACATCCTGCAGGAGGAACTAAGTTGGCCGATGGAATTATGTTAATAGGAGTTCATCATGTAGAAAATCCTAATTATGTTTTTCTTGATATTGAAATTGCTAAAACAGCAAAGCCAGGTATGCGCAAATTTGAATTTGTTATGCCAGGTACTCATACTACAATTGATTTTGAATTGAAGCCTCGACGCAACGGTAATGGAACTGCGTTTGCCCAAGGCATCGCCTCAAAGGATCTTGTTTATTTATTAATGCCTGACCGTTTTAGTAATGGCGACCCTTCAAATGATCGCATTCTCGGCATGAGAGATCAGACACTTAACCGTGATTCTATTTATCATCGCCACGGTGGTGATCTGCAGGGAGTGATCAATCATCTTGATTATTTAAAAGACCTGGGTGTTACTTCTGTTTGGATGACTCCTGTGATAGAAAACGACATGCCTAACAGAACAGAGCATGGCTATGCATTTACAAATCATTATAAGATAGAATCAAGATTTGGCGGGCCGGAAGCCTATAAAAAATTAAGTGATGAATTGCATAAGCGTGGAATGAAACTGATACAGGATGCTGTTTACAATCATGTAGGCATTTATCATTTTACAGTTCAGGATCCGCCCATGAAAGATTGGCTTCATCAATGGCCTTCATTTACTCAAACAACTTATAAAGATCAAACGGTCTTTGATCCACATGCTGCTCCATCTGAAACAAAACAATTAGAAGATGGATGGTTTACAAGACAGATGCCTGACATGAACCAAAACAATCCATATGTTGCAAATTACCTGATACAGCATGCGATCTGGTCGGTAGAAGAATTTGGAGTTGATGGATGCAGAATAGATACTTATGTTTATAACGATCTTAATTTCATGAATCGTTGCAATAAAGCATTGATGGATGAATATCCAAATATCACAATGTTCGGCGAAACATGGGTGCATGGTGTTTTGAATCAAAGCTATTTATGCCAGAATAATTTCGATATACCTTTCAAAAGCAACTTACAGGCAACAACCGATTTCCAATTGTTGTTTTATGGAATCCAACCTGCATTAAAAGAAAATTTTGGGTGGACTGAGGGAGTGAATAAACTTTATACAACGACAGCACAAGATTTTGTTTATAAAAATCCAATGCGGGAAGTGATTTTTTTGGAGAATCATGATCTTCCGCGTCTTTATTCAGTGATAGATGAGGATACCACAAAATATAAAATGGCATTGGCATGGTTGATGACCTTTAGGGGCATTCCGCAATTATATTATGGAGATGAAATTTTAATGACTGGCTTTACAAATCCAGACGGAAATGTTCGACTGGATTTTAAGGGTGGATGGGCGGAGGATGTAGAAAACAAATTCACAAAAGCAGGAAGAACTCAAAAAGAAGATAATATTTTTCAATACGTAAAAAGGCTAGCGAATTTTAGAAAAAATTCTTCAGCGATCACGACTGGTAAATTAATGCAATACGTTCCTGTTAATGGCGTATATGTTTATTTCCGCTATGATGAAAAACAAACTGTAATGTGTGTAATGAATACAAGTGATAAACCGGCCACGATCGATCTTTCTAAATATGCAGAAAGAATGAAAGGGTTTACCAAAGCATATGATGTAGCAACAGGAGTTACATTCAACCTTGAGCCAAAACTTACTCTTGGTGAAAAATATTTACTGGTAATGGAGTTAAAGAAATAGCTTATATAAAAATATTCCATATCGATTGTTGGCCCCACGTTCCCCAATCTTTAGATACTTTTTCTACCGCTTGTTTTAATTCTGCTGCTACTTTCTTTTTCCCTTTAGTAGGCGGTACAATTATATTTGTATTAACTCCGTTCACCTGCAACTTAGTAGCGATCCAGCTGGTAAACATTCTTGGGATCGTGATACCGAGGATCATTCCCGGTAAACCATGAATACCCATTGGTCCGCCACTTGCAGTTATTTCGTCAGTATAGAAAGCAAATACATAAACACTGTCAAAAATAACAGCCTGCGCTTTTCTGCAAACAAAACCTGCTATCTCACGAGTTTCATTCGGCATAATTTTCCAATCCAATTTCATTAAAGAATCAGCAAGAATATAGGTTTGGTCAAAAACGAATTTTTGGTTTACTCTTGTGTTGTTATTGAAATCATTGTACCAGACATTGTCCTCGGCATTATTAGAGCCCCAGGGCAGTTTGTCTCTTTCATTCAACCGGTCAAATTTGTAAATGGTTTTGTTATCATTAAATGTCAAATGATAATAAGTGGTCGAAAAATTGGGCATTTTATTCTTGAACATTTCACCGAAAAAACCATCACCAAACATGCGGTGGTTGTTTACTCTCACTTCATATTCTATCATACCGCTACTAATAAATTGCTGTGCATTTGCTGCAATTGCGGTTAGAATTATTATTGAAAAAAATATCTTTTTCATACGAACGATTTTAATGATTAAAACATTTTTGCCGGCTTGCCATTCTTTGAAATATTCCATGTTGCCGTCAACAGCCAGAATCTCTTAAGTGTTTCATAATAAGTTTCAGTATAGCTATAGCTGCTGAAATTCCTGTTATAACCCTTGTTCTGATTTAAAATATCATTTACCTGTATTTTTAATTCAAATTGATTCTCTTTGAAGAATCTTTTAATGAGATAACCGTTCCAGGTGGTGAAGCTATTGGCGTCCGGGAAACGTGGATCTTTTTGGCGCATTTGTAATGATACGTCAGAACCAACTTCCCATTTCTTTGCAAATGTTTTACTTCCGCTGCCATTTAAGTTGATTGACCAATATTGTGCATTGGCACTTGTATTTACTGAAGACTTGGAATCATTCCAGCTGAAACTTGTGGAGAGCCACGCATTATATTTTTCCGGTTTATAAGTATTTGTCGAAACCCTGATACTGTAGCTCTTGTTAACGCTTATATTCTTTACTCCATTAATATATTCAACGCTACGGTTTAAATTATAGCCCGGACCAATACCATTTCTCCAGCCAAATCCTTTTATTTTAAATCCATAGTCAGAATAAAATCTTACATAATAATTTCCGTCGGCATTTACGGTCGTGTAGGTTCTTTTCCCGGAACTATTATCAACGAGACTCGCTTGCACAAAAGCATTATCGGTAAATCCAAATCCGAGGTTGGTGAACATACTTCTTTCTTTCAGTACATTATAAAAATTGTAGCCAGCATCAAAGCTGTGCCTAAACGACTGCTTCAAAAAAGGGTTACCGAGATAGATATTCAATTGATCTGTATTTACACGGGTTGGCTGTAATTGTTCTAATGAAGGAGCGGTAGTAGTACCATTGTAGTTAATGCGAAGACTCTCATTTGGCTTGAATTTATAAGTATAGTTTGCTCTTGGAATAAAGTTCACAAAATTATAATGAACAACAGTGTCTCTTGTCAGGTCTTTTTTTTCATACTGGTTAAAATCAACAGAACCTCCGAACGTAAGACTGTATTTTTTCTTATTGAGCCTGAAACTCATACCTGGTGTATTTTGAGTCCTGTTAAAAATGAAAAAATTACTTAATGAATCAACCATCTCCTCATATTTGCCATTGATGCTTTTTGTATTAGTAAGACGATCGTTTTTGTTGTTGTTATATGTAAATCCATAAGTGAGCTCCATGTAAAAATCTTTTTTAAGTGGCTCTGTATAGGATATCTTGGTACCTATAGTATTATTAATATTGTCGGTTATATTTTCCTGGTCTGTTGTGTCACGAGTAAGAATTCCATTCTTATAATATTGGGTTAATGAATATAAGGGGCCGGCAGATTCAGAACGGTTCCAGTTAAAATCTGTATTAATAGAAAGTGTTCTTGCCAATTTTTTGAACTTATGTCTCCATAGCAGGGAAGATGCTACATTGTTTTTATCGGTGTTGGTTTCACTTTTCCTCCTGGCCTGGTTAATATATTTTCCTTGATCATCTAATGTTTCAGATGAATAATCAACCTGGGCAAGACTTGAGTTATTATTGAAACGGGAGGTCCACTTTACTGAATTGTTTGAATCAAGATTAAACTCCATCGTCATATTAACTGCATGCTTATTTGTTGAAGTACGATTGTCGGAGGTGCTACTACTGGTCAAGGGTGTAGAATTGGGTAAATAGGACTGTGAAAAAGTTTTTGTTATTCCCGGCGCAATGACTTTTGAATATTTATAACCGCTGTTAAAACTATTTTTTGCATTATTAAATTTATCGCTGTAATGAAAACCAGCATTCCAGTTCTGCGGAATTCCGTTTCTGCCACCATTATAATTATCATCACCACTTCCCCCAGAAGTTATGTAGATTCCTCCATCATCGCTTACTGTCATATTATCGGAACCGCCGCTATAGTTTTGCGCATCCTGCCAGTCAAGATTCGTTTGCCCGGTGTTGCTCATTATACCATAAGTAGCGATCTTTCTTTTATTCTTAAAAAAATTTGCCATTAACGAGTTGTCATATTTATCCGGCAGTCCTCCTCCTAATTCAGCTTTTCCAAAATAACCAGCCATCTTTTTCATCTTAAGGTTGATAGTTTTGTCTTTTACACCATCGTCAATGCCAGTGAACGCTGCCTGGTCACTTTTTTTATCAAACACCTGCACTTCCTGCACCGCATCGGCACGAAGACTTTTGGTTGCAATACCCGGGTCAGTGCCAAAAAATTCTTCTCCATCTACCAATACTTTTGTGACCCGTTCTCCCATCGCAGTGATCTGTCCATTTTTATCGACTGTAATACCCGGTAATCGCCGTAATAGTTCTTCCACATTTGCGCCAGGTCTTACCTTAAAACTATCCGCCGTATAAACAAGTGTATCTCCCTTGATCTTAATAGGAGAACCGCTTTTTACAATTACTTCTGAAAGTAATTTGCTTTTTGGAGTAAGATGAACATTACCAAGATCGGTAGGTGCTTCGCCTTTTATTTCTATATTATCATAATAATCTCCCATGTAGGGATGTGTTATTAAAAGAATATAGCTGCCTTCTTTTAGTCCTTGTATTTTAAAATTACCGTCCTTGTCAGCACGAACAAATTTTACAAGTACAGAATCCTTTTTAGTTAGAACTGAAATAACAGTGTTAGCTAAACTCCTGTTTTCTGAAGTGTCTTTTAATGTTCCTTTTAAAGTCTGCGATTGTGAGAATGCTGAAGAAGCTATAAATAATAGCAGTAGGCCTGAAATTATTTTTCTCATGGCGGTAACAGTGGTTTAGTTTAATTGATCAATGGGTGTTTCAAGGGAGTGGATCAAACAAGTCGCTAAATTCCTTTATCTAATTGAATTCTAATAGAAATAGACTCTAATTTTACGTTAAAGGGTCGTATATTCCATAAGCGGAAACCAGAAACTAAGATCGTATGACTCAAAAGAGTAAAAAATCCATAAACGAAAAGGAAGAAATGGGGGATCGAAAACCAATAGCGGTAAAAAAAAAGTACGAAGAAGAGAATTTCGTTAATACATCCAAAGCAGTTTGGAACTATTCAATACTTACTGACGATGATGTAACAAATTATCAAAACGGTACACATTACACTTTATATAAAAAATTTGGTTCGCATTCTATCCAGGTGAATGATGTGTGGGGTGTTTACTTCTGCGTATGGGCGCCTAATGCAAGTTCGGTTTCTGTAAAAGGGAATTTTAATGATTGGGCAAATCAAACACATGAGTTATATCCGCGTTGGGATAAGAGTGGTATTTGGGAAGGCTTTATTCCCGGATTTAAATTAGGAGAGGTTTATAAATATCATATAATTGGTTATAAAAAAAGAGCGATCGATAAAGGTGATCCATTTGCAAATTTTTGGGAGAAACGACCATTGACCGCATCCATTTCATGGGATATGTATTATGATTGGCAGGATAAGGAATGGATGAAGAAAAGAAAAAAACATAATTCATTAGAAGCGCCATGGAGTGTTTATGAAGTTCACTTAGCTAGTTGGCAGCGTCCTGATAAAAATGATGAAGAATCTTATAATACATATGACCAGATAACAGAAAGATTAGTTCCTTATGTAAAAGAGATGGGATTTACCCATGTAGAGCTGATGCCGGTAATGGAACATCCTTTTGATGGAAGCTGGGGTTATCAATGCACAGGTTTTTTTGCATCAACTTCACGGTTTGGCGATCCGCAGGGATTAATGCGAATGGTGGATGCGTTTCATAAAGAAGAAATTGGTGTTGTGCTCGATTGGGTTCCGTCACATTTTCCTTATGATGCACATGGTTTGTTTATGTTTGATGGCACTCATACTTATGAGTATGCGGATATGCGCAAAGGATTTCATCCGGATTGGAACAGTTATATTTTTAATTATAAAAGGGGAGAAGTAAAATCATTTTTAATAAGCAGTGCAAGATATTGGTTTGATATGTTCCATATTGATGGGATTAGGGTTGATGCTGTTTCATCGATGCTGAAATTAAATTATTCAAGGACGCATGGTCAATGGGAGCCAAATGAATATGGTGGTGACGGGAACCTCGAAGCAATTGCATTTATAAAAGATCTTAACGAAACAATCTTCCGTGATTTTCCCGATGTTCAAACAATAGCTGAAGAAGCAACCGATTGGCCGGGTGTTTCAAAACCAACATGGAACGGAGGACTTGGCTTTGGAATGAAATGGATGATGGGTTGGATGCACGATACACTTGATTATTTTAAAATTGATCCCATTCATCGGCAACATCACCAGGATAAATTTGCTTTCAGTATGATGTACTATTATGATGAAAATTTTATGTTGCCATTGAGTCATGATGAAATTGTTCACGGCAAAAGCCCGATGCTTTATAAAATGCCAGGAGATGAGTGGCAAAAATTTGCGAACCTTCGTTTGCTTTATTCATATATGTGGACTCATCCGGGTGGAAAACTTTTGTTTATGGGCGATGAGTTTGGACAAACAAGTGAATGGAATTATAAATCAGAATTGGATTGGTTTTTGTTACAACACGACGGTCATCGGTTACTAAAAGATTGTGTGGCCGATTTGAATAAAATATTGGTTGCTGAACCGGCGCTTTTCCAAAATCAGTTTAACATTGAAGGGTTTGAGTGGGTTGATTTGAATCATCGGGCAGAGTCAGTTATTTGCTACAAACGGAAAGGAAAGAAAAAGACAGATGATCTATTGATCATCCTTAATCTAACGCCAGTCGTTAGAAATGATTGGGATATTTACATTCAGAACAAGGAATTTACCAAGGAGATTTTCAATTCAGACTCGACAAAATATTGGGGAACAGGAAACGTTTTTAATCCTGATATAAGATCCGAACTCATTGATAAAGATGAGAAACGCTATAAGTTAACACTGAATCTTCCGCCTTTAGCCGCCATTGTTTTGAAATGATTTATTTAGGCGACTTGATATACTAAAATATTGAGGTTAAAGGCTATGATTTACCAACTTAAGAAATTACTTTTACTGGGAAGACCGTTTTTTAAAATCCTAATATACACCCTATGAGATCTATTTTACTCACCATCTTGAGCTTTGGAGTTGCAATAGCAACTTACTCGCAGGCAGACAGTGCCAATTTTTTCTATCAAAAAGCTTTAGCAGAAAAACAAGCAGGACGTAAACTTGAGGTTTGGAAAAACCTTGACAAAGCCTATAAGTATAATCCTAATGATAAAGCGATCGTTACGGAACTTGCTGATGTCTTAATGAGCCTGAACAAATATGCACAGGCAAGAGAAATGTACCAGAAGCTCGAGCAGATGGGAGATAACTCACCCACTTTATACAAGCAATTATTAAATCTTTCTTTTAATACAAAACATTTTGATGATGCGATACTTTATGCTGATAAATTAAAGAAAGCTGATCCTAATGAAAAGGTGGGTTACTTCCTTGGAAAAATTTATTATGATAAGGATGATTATGGCGAAGCAATAAAATATTTGCAGACTGCGGAAAAAGAAGATCCGAAAAATGCGGAGGTCCCTTACCTGATTGCACGCAGTTATGCGGACATGATGAATTACAAACTTTCAGTTCCTTATTTTGATAAAGCGATAGCATTGGCTCCTGATAAAAGCAATTGGATATATGAGCTTGGTCTTATTTACTATGCAATGAATGCCGATAAAGAATCTTTGAAGTATATTTTGCTGGCAGGTGAAAAGGGATATAAGAAAGACAATGATTACATGGAAAATCTTGGCGTAGCTTATTTGAATGCAGGCAAACTTGATGACGCCATGGCGATCTTGAAAGATATCCTTGCAAAGAAACCAAGCGATCTGAATATTCTTAATATGGTTGCAGAGGCTTATTATTATTCAGGTAAGTACCAGGATGCGATCGATTATTGGGATAAAGTGCTTATGTACGATAAAACAAATGCACAATCACTTTATATGATCGGTATGAGTTACCAGAAAAAAGGGGAGAAGGAGAAAGGAGTTGCCCTTTGTGATAAAGCAATTGAAATGGATCCAGATCTTGCAAAGTACAAACAGAAAAAATCAATGCCAGGAATGTAAAATGATATTTATAAAAATTTGAAACCTCCGTTATGCGGAGGTTTTTTATTATGTAGTCAGCTTATGAATTACTATTAAACTTTTGTTGCGTCGCACTCTTGTACGTTCTGTTCGCTATTCAGCTAATAATTGTATTACCCTTTTTATTTCAGTCGCTATAATGCCTTAGTTTATATTAGTAACTTAGTGATAAGTTATGAAATATAGTATACTATTTATCATCCTGTTTTCATGGAGTTGTGCCCATAAACCTATTTCAAAGGAGATCAAGAGGGAATTCACAAACCGATTTGAGGGTAAGAACACCGGCATTCGCGAAAAATTGAATATGGATGGGTATTACCAATATTGGAGACAGGAGGACATTGAATTCAATCCTCAGACCAAACAAAGGGATACATTTTTTTATAACCTTATTTTTTATGAGGATGGCACGTATCTATATAATTTTTCTAGTTTTCATGATTACCCGCAAAATCCGGATGAATATTTAAAACAGGTGGCTAAAAATGGGAAGACAGATCGATTTTATGTCAGTTTTTATTGGGGAATCTATAAAATAGCGCATGATACAATTGTGGCACAATTCATCGATAACGTATCGGGAGCCTATTTGGCTCCTTGGAGTGGTGGTGAAGCTTGGTTCAAGATAATTGATCGAAATACGCTGCAATATTTATATTATAGAAATTTTAAAAAAAGGAATCACGATGAAATTATAGCCGCAGAAAAATCTGTTGCCAATTCAAGTTTAGCTATATATCACTCGTCAGAGATATTACCACCTCCTTATGCCTGGTTAAAAAAAGAAAAATGGCTTTGGGCTAATGAAGAGGACTGGAAAAGATATATGGAGCTTATTAAACAATAGTTCGGCAGAGAGAGTTTCTTTAATAAAAATTATTTAATTATTACATTCTCTCAGGTACTTTAATCCCCAACAATCCCATTGCAGATGCAATTACATTAGCTGTCATTTCAGAAAGCTTCAATCTTAATTGTTTCTTTTCAACTGACTCAGCATTCATAACTGAATGTTCAGTATAAAATGTATTAAATGCTTTTGCCAGCTCAAAAGCGTAAATCCCAAGTACAGATGGATTATGTTCGGTTGCAGCTTGCTCAACGATAGTTGAATATTGCTCAAGCTTCACTATAAGAGCTTTTTCCAATTTTAAAAGACTCCCGACTCCTGACTCCTGACTTCTGACTCCTGACTCCTTTCTCAAAATTGATTTGATCCTTGCATGTGTGTACTGAACAAATGGTCCTGTAAATCCATGAAAATCGATGGATTCTTCAGGATTAAAGATCATCTTTTTTTTAGGATCAACACGAAGCAGAAAAAACTTTAATGCACCAATACCTAAAGTGTCATATAATTCTTTCAGCTCTGTTTCTGTAAAGTCTTTCACTTTGCCTAATTCTTCTGTGTGCCTGCCGGCGATTGCTACCATTTCATCAACCATGTCATCGGCATCAACAACAGTTCCTTCACGACTTTTCATTCTTCCTGTTGGCAGTTCCACCATTCCATAACTCAAATGATAAATTCCTTCTGCGCCAGGGAGTTTTAATTTTTCTGCGATCAATTTTAAAACTTTCAAATGATAATTCTGTTCGTCGCCTATCACATAGATACTTTCATTGGGTTTATATTCATTGAACTTCTGTTCAGCTAATCCAATATCCGAGGTTATATAAACTGAAGTGCCATCTTTTCTCATCACTAATTTTTCATCCAATCCATCCGCAGTCAGATCGATCCAAACACTGCCATCTTCTTTTTTATAGAAAACACCTTTTTCTAATCCTTCTTTCACAGTATCCTTTCCAAGAAGATAGGTATTGCTTTCGTAATAGATTTTTTGAAAATCACTTCCTATACGTTTATAAGTAATATCAAAACCATCATAAACCCAACTATTCATTTTTTTCCAAAGCGCAATGATATCGGGTTTGCCTGCTTCCCAGTCAAATAACATTTGCTGGGCAGCTTTCATGATCGGCGCTTCTTTTTCCGCTTCATCTTTAGTCTTACCGCTTGCTATCAATTCATCTATTTGTTTTTTGTATTCATCATTGAATTTTACATAATAGTCGCCAACAAAATGATCGCCTTTTTTTCCGGTGCTTTCAGGTGTTTCTCCATTTGCAAAAAGTTGCCAGGCTATCATGCTTTTGCAAATATGAATTCCCCTGTCATTTACTATACATGTCTTGGTTATATCAGCGCCATTTGCTTTTAAAATTTCCGCCACACTCCACCCCAAAAAATTATTTCTTAAATGACCTAGATGAAGGGGCTTATTAGTATTGGGTGAAGAATATTCAACCATAACTTTTTTGTTAACAGTACTCTTCTTTCCAAAGTTTGTGTCTGAATAATTCTTTTGTAGAAAGTCAACCCAGTAATTGTTTTGTACAGTCAGGTTTAAAAACCCTTTTATGACATTATATCCTGAAAAAAGATCACTATTACTTTTCACAAGGTGATCGCCGATCTCTTTACCAAGTTGTTCGGGTGATTTTTTTAGTTGTTTAATAAATGAAAACAAGACCAATGTATAGTCGCCTTCAAATTCTGGTTTGGTCTCATT
>Ga0207641_10001580_pt1 | contig 22205 bp, 15 predicted proteins | sample KBSSwiS62_FD_184306 | JGI IMG/M metagenome (GOLD analysis project Ga0207641, IMG submission 184306) | Switchgrass rhizosphere microbial communities from Kellogg Biological Station, Michigan, USA - KBS Switchgrass S6-2 (SPAdes) (version 2) | ecosystem: Host-associated > Plants > Roots >... | reverse complement strand
ATAACTGTGATATATCCGGGCACAAGTCCTAAAGACATGGAAGAGCAGGTGGTAAAACCAATTGAAAATAAAATTTATGGCCTGGAGAACATTGACAAAATGCTTACTACAATTCAGGATGGTGTAGCGGCAATCCAGGTGAAATTCAAATATGGCGTTGATATAAACAATAAATATCAGGAGATATCAACAGAAATAAACGCTTTAAAAAATAGTGAGCTTCCTAAGGATATCTATCTTATCAAAACAGAAAAGATTTCTTCTTCCGATGTAAAGATTTTACAGGTTGCATTGGTTTCGGATAATGCGTCTGATAAATTGTTGAGAGACGAAGCTGATAAACTAAAAACACGCCTCGAGAAAATAACAAACCTTAAGGAAGTAAAATATTCCGGCATGCCGGAACAGGAAATCCGTGTTGATGTGCAATTGGATAAGCTGGCGCAAATGAAAATTCCGCTCAATGTAGTTGTAGGCAGTTTACAAAGTGAAGCGGCGGATATTCCCGGTGGCAGCGTCAACCTTGAGAGTAAAGTTTTTAATGTAAAGACCAGCGGCAAGTTTAAGAACATTGAGGATGTTGCTAATACCGTTATTTACAACGCCAATGGAAAGATTGTTTATTTGAAGGATGTGGCTGATGTAAGTTTTAAAAGCGAAATGGTCAACCATATTACACGGGTGAATGGACATCGTTGTGTACTGGTTACGGCAGCAATGAAAGACAATGTCAATATAGCCCAGGTGCAAAAAGAGTTCCATCCGATACTGGAGGAATTTTCTAAAGTATCACCTCCTAATATCCGGCTTATAAAAACTTTTGACCAGGCTACCATGGTCTCACAACGTTTGGGGCATCTCGGATTTGATTTTGGTTTAGCAATTCTTTTAGTAGTCATTACCTTATTGCCTTTAGGATTTAGAGCATCACTCATCGTAATGATTTCTATTCCGCTTTCATTGGCATTAGGGCTTATAGCATTGAATTTATTTGGGTTTTCGTTGAACCAACTAAGTATTGTTGGGCTCGTTGTGGCTTTGGGATTATTGGTGGATGACAGTATAGTAGTGGTGGAAAATATAGAGCGATGGCTTAGGGAAGGGCATTCACGAATGGATGCTGTTCTGAAAGGCACTAAACAAATAGGTGTGGCAGTTGTAGGATGTACAGCCACCCTGGTAATTGCATTTTTGCCCCTTGCCTTCCTGCCGGATTCAGCCGGTGAATTTATGCGCAGCCTGCCTATGGCCGTTATCACCAGTGTGCTGGCATCAATGATTGTAGCTTTAACGCTTGTTCCTTTCATGGGAAGCCGGATGTTGAAAACACACACACATGGGGAAGGCAATTTTTTTCTGAAGCAATTGCAAAGATTTCTCACCTACAGTTATCGCGGTATTATGCCACGAGCTTTAAAATATCCTAAAACAACCATTGGAATATCATTAATACTTAGTGCTTTCGCCTTTTTCTTATTTACAAAAGCAGGATTCAAACTTTTTCCCACTTCTGAAAAGCCAATGTTGCTTATCAATATCAAAATGCCGTTGCAGACCGATATTCCTGAAAGTGATCATGTGACTAAACTTGTAGAAAATGAATTAAAGCAACATAAAGAGATTGTGTATTATACCAGCAATGTTGGTAAAGGAAACCCTCAGATATACTACAACGTACACCAACAGGATGTTAAGCCCGACTTTGCCCAGGTTTTTGTACAGCTGGATGATGAGGCAAGTCCCCACTCTAAAATAGAGTTGATTAAGCAGCTAAGAGAAAAGTTTAAAGATTTTCCTTATGCCAAAATTGAAGTGAAAGATTTTGAACAGGGACCCCCGATAGAAGCCAACATAGTTGTAAGGGTGTTTGGTGAAGACCCGGACACACTGCGCAAGCTTTCCTTTAAAGTGGAGGATATTTTACGAAACAACCCAGGAACTGTTTACATCAATAACGAATTAAACACCTATAAGTCCGACGTTAAAATAGAAATAAACAAAGACAAAGCCCGCACATTGGGTGTGCTTACAGGCGATCTTGATAAGGTAATTCGAATGGCGGTAGCAGGATTAACTGTTGGTGATTATATAGATGACAGAGGAGATGCCCGCAATGTTGTCCTGACACTTCCCAAAGATAAATTTTCAAATTTAGATGCATTCAAAAATCTGTACGTAAACAACATGCAAGGTGTTCCTGTATTGGTTAATCAGATTGCAACCATTTCTTTTGAAACATCGCCTACGGCCATCAATCATTTCAATAAATCGCGTTTCGCAAAGGTTACCTCTCTAAACAAAGAAGGTGTATATGCAAACGATGTACTAAAGGATATTGTTCCGCAACTGGACAAACTTAAAATGCCGCCTGGTTACTATTACAAGCTATCCGGTGAAGCGGAATCGGAAGGTGATACACTGGGTGGAAATTTTTTGTCAGTTATACTGCTAAGTACATTCCTTTTTATTGGAGTTCTGTTGCTGCAATTTAAAACGTTTAAAGGTATCATCATTGTACTATCTATTATTCCATTAGGAATTCTCGGAGGTGTGGTAATGCTATTGATCACCGGCCATCCGATGTCAATAGTTTCTATTATTGGTTTCATTGGTTTGTCCGGTATACAAGTCAAGAATTCGCTGTTACTCGTTGATTTTACCAGCCAGTTGCGGGCCGAAGGATATAGCATAGACGATGCAATTAAAAAGGCAGGAGAAACCCGTTTTTTACCGGTTGTGCTTACGTCCATAACAGCCATCTGCGGATTAATTCCTCTTGCCTTGAATCCCAATCCACTTATCGCTCCATTAGCGATTGTGTTGATTGGTGGATTAATCAGTTCAACCATTCTTTCAAGAATTGTAACGCCGGTAATGTATAAGCTTATACCACCTTCCATTGAAAGTATTTAATCATTCATAAAATGAAAACAACATGAAACAATACATCTTGATAACCGGGGCATCATCCGGAATTGGTTACGAAATGGCTCAACAGCTTGCGGCTTTAAAATACAATCTAATACTCACTGCCCGCAGTGAAGATAAATTGGCAGCCATGCAGGAGGAATTATCTTCCAAATATGGAATTGTCGTGCATTACATAGCTAAAGACCTAAGCAAAGCAGAGCAAGCGGCTCAGCTATTTGATGATATCAAGAGAGCCAACTATCAGGTATCTCATTTGGTTAATAATGCTGGATTTGGCGACTATGGCAGTTTTTTGGAAACCTCGCTGGAAAAGGAGTTGAACATGATTGATCTCAATATCAGCAGCCTGGTTATCCTTACCAAATTATTTGCTAAAGATATGGTAGCCCGAAAGTCGGGTAGAATCATGAACGTGTCTTCAGTGATTGCATATTTGCCTTTCCCTTTCCAGTCGGTGTATTCAGCCACCAAGTCTTTTGTCTTAGCCTTTTCGCAAACCCTCGCTGCTGAACTGGAAGGAACTGGCGTAGTGGTTACCACGCTTGCCCCTGGGGTTACAGAAACAGCATTTATTTCACCGGAAATGCGGGAAACCAATCTGCTGAAATCCAATAAGCCTACTCCCGTAAAAACGGTGGCTGCAGAAGGAGTAAAACTCTTGCTACACGGAAAAGGAAAGAAAATTATAGGCTTCCAAAACAGGTTCAATTCCATTTTAGCAGGAATGTTGCCTGACCAGGTGATGATGAAAATTAAGATGAAGCTGGCAAGTGTCCAATAATGCGTTTGGCCACTTCGATTTCGTTCAGGGCAAGTTCGGATGGAAACCTAAGCCCCTCGCTTTTTGCCCGTTATATACAACTTTAAGAAACGACACACGTCTAAAAAACAAACGACTGAAACGAAAAAAATATCAAGACGAGAACTGATAAAACAAGGTGGACTTGCTTTATCAGTTTTAGCTTTACCTTTTCCACTAACAATATTTTTAAATTTTAATGCAATGACAGATAACAAAACTTTTGACGTAATCATAGTTGGCGGAAGCTATGCAGGACTTTCGGCAGCAATGGCCTTGGGACGGGCATTAAGAAATGTTTTAATCATCGACAGCGGTTTGCCTTGTAACCGGCAAACACCTCATTCACATAACTTCATTACGCAAGACGGAGAAAAACCTGGCGCTATTGCAGAAAAAGCAAAAAAGGAAGTGTTGAAATACGACACAGTAAAATTCTTAACTGACCTTGCCGTTAATGGAACAAAAACCGATAAAGGATTTGAGATTTCGACTCAATCAGGAAAAATATTTACAGCTAAAAAACTCGTTTTTGCAACAGGCTTAAAAGACACAATGCTAAACATTAAAGGATTTTCTGAATGTTGGGGAACTACAGTAATTCATTGTCCATATTGCCACGGATATGAAATAAAGAATCAAAAGACAGGGATTTTGGCAAATGGATATGCTGCATTCCATCTTGCCAGACTCATTCGTAACTGGACAAAGGACTTAACCATATTTACCAACGGAAAAGCGGAATTGACACAAGAGCAAACCGATAAAATCAAGGGACACAATATTTCAATAGTTGAAAAGGAAATTAGCTCATTGAAACATAAAAACGGAGTAATTGAAGAAATGGTTTTTTCAGACAATTCAACTTTTGAATTGAAAGCTATCTATTCAAGACCTTCTTTTGAACAGCACTGTAAAATCCCCGAATTATTGGGCTGTGAATTGACAGAACAGGGACTTATCAAAGTAGATGGATTTCAGAAAACGACGGTGGATGATATATTCGCTTGTGGAGACAGTACCAATTCTATTCGTGCTGTATCATATTCTGTATCGACAGGGAATAATACAGGAGTATTTTTAAATAACGCAATGACAGAAGAAGAATTTTTAAAATGACAATAAAAGCTGCATAGAATATGCTTGGCGTTAACCGAACTAAAAAAACGAGTAAAAAATTCCAAAATAGTTGTTTACAAAGATGCTAACACAAGCTGAATTAAATGTTTTTTGCGATAAAAACTCAAAAAATGAAACAAACAATCTTAGTAACCGGGGTTTCTTCTGGCTTCGGGTTTTTAATTGCCACTAAGCTTTACGAAAGTGGCCATACAGTAATTGGTACAAGCCGCAATCCGCAACAATATCAAACCCGGTTTCCGTTTAAATTATTAGCCCTGGATATTGCTGACGATAAATCTGTTGAATCTTTTGTCAGGGAGTTATTTAGTCAAATCTCCCAATTGGATGTGTTGATAAATAATGCAGGTTATTTACTCACCGGGCTTGCCGAGGAAACACCAGTTGATTTAGGCAAGCGGCAGTTTGACACAAATTTTTGGGGAACCGTACAACTCACAAAGGAACTATTGCCGCATTTCAGAAAACAAAAGCACGGAAAAATAATTACTACGGGTTCTTTTTTGGGCTTAATCGGCCATCCGAATGTTTCTTATTATTCAGCCTCAAAACATGCGTTGGAAGGATATTTCAAATCGCTAAGGTTTGAATTAAACCAATTCAATATTAAGATTAGTATAATAGAGCCTGTATATTTTAAAACAAATCTTGGTGAAAATGCAACAGTATCACATGAAGAAATCCCAGAGTACGATTCGTTCCGTCAAAAGTTAGATGTTTATACAAATAATGAAATTACAAATGCACCGGAGCCCGGCCGGGTATTAGATACAGTGCTCAAAATTGTAAATGAAAAAACGCCCGGATTCAGCTATCCAATTGGCAAAGGCACGTCGCTTATCCTGATGTTGCAACGGTTTGCATACAAGACGTTTGAAGGTTCGATTCTGAAAAATGTGAACAAAACGAAAATATAAGTATGATAAACCAAAGGATGCGTATTAACCAGTTGCTTATTAACAGTTCCAGATTTAAGCTGAAATAAAACTGTCCGGAGAAGCCTGACTGGAATTTTAGGCTGAGCATGACGGGATGAAAACAAAGTTGGTACAGACCGCTATGTTCGGCCCACTTGGTATTGCGGGCCGCCTTTTCCAGTTAAGCAGAATGGTAGTAGGTAGTATTGCACCGCTAACTGGTAAATTGTTGTGCCATTATTTTATAACCACAATTTTTTCATTGAAGTTTTCATTCAATCCCAGCGCATTTGGTATGGTAATAACATAGGTGCCTGCGCTAAGGCCGCTTACGTTTATTTGCTGGCTGCCTGTTATTATTATGCGCCTGATCACTTTACCCTGCAAATCCGTAACCACGATTTCTTTATCGCCGGTATTGCCATTTATTTTAACGCTAAACTGGCCTCTGCCTGGATTTGGCCATACGAGCACACTGACAGCATTTTCGTTTGCACCACTCACTGCTTTAATCAATGAGTAATAACTTTTATCATCAAGATCTGTTTGTTTAATGCGATAATACATTACGCCGGCATAACCATTATTATCCGTAAAACGATAATTAAGGGTTACAGCGCTGTTACCATTCAGTGCTTTGCTGTTTATAAAGCCGGCAGCAGTAAATGAAGGAGCATTTGCAGGCCTTCGCTCAATGCCAAAACCTTTATTGTTGGATTCACCCAGCGTTTGCCAGTCAAGCCGCACCTGTAAATTGGTTATACGTTTAGCGCTGAAATTGGCTAAGGTCACAGGCAACGCAGCGGATGTTTGCCCGATGCCGAATTGCCCAAAGACAGCTACGTTGTTGCGCAATGCATAGCCATCCGCAGTCATTCTCCCTGGGCCACCTGGCGGGTTGATACTGCTGCCTGCAGGGACAGCCCAATCTGCAGGACTGGAAGATTGCTCCGCTCTTTGCAGTATCGCAAATTGATTATTGAGCAGCCCGGTGAACCCATCAGTAGATACTTGAATGCTGAACATACCACTGGCTGGGGCGCTCTTGGGTACAAAATGCCAGACACCGCCGGAGTTTATAGTAACATACTGCGTACCATCTTCCGTTACCGCAAGGCCTGCATCTGTTCCAGGGTTGGCGGTAAAAGTTGCATCTATATACCCCACGCCTGTAATGGGCGATGTACGCATATTTCCCAGGAAAGCAAGGTGCCTGCTGTCGTTGCCCACCGCAAATGGGTAGCTGTCATAGGTTGCAGGGTCAATATATCTGCGCAGGTTGCCGTTTATCCAGCTATTGGCAAAATTCGTATTACCGGTTCCTGCTTCCAGGTCGGTATCTGCGATACCTGATACTACGACCGCATAAGGGCCGGTAATCACCTGGCCCGCCTGCAGGTACCAGTGATTGGCTGTAAGGTTACTGCGGAGTGATACAAACGGCGTATTTACGTCAACGCGCGAAAAAATATTATTGCTGTAAATCGTATGGCCGCCCGGACTGTTAAACAGCACTTTCCCGGACCCGTAACTGTAAGGCGTCAGGGTACTATCATGAAAATCCGATATAACAGCCATTCCGGATGTTGTGAATGTAAGCGTGCCATTGTTGGAAAGCCTGCTGCCGTTGGCCAGTGCAGTATTTCCCAGAACGGTTAATTGTGCGCCATCTTCTATGGTAATGGAAGCGCCATTCTGCACTTTCAGCACTTCCTGCGCAAAGGCAGTGGTGCCAAACAGTAAGGGAAGAAAGCGTAAAATCTTTTTAAACATAATAATATTGTTTTGTCTTAATCATCATTTAGTGTCCTATGATAAGGTGGTTGCCGGCAGTCACGGTAAGCTGCGCAGACGGGTTCAATTGAAGAGACCTGATGGTCACATCGGATTGAATAACAATGGTACCGCTATTGATAACAACATCGGTATTGGCATCAGGGAGGTGGCCACAGCTCCAGTTACCAGGGTTTTCCCAACTGTTATTGGCTGCGCCCGTCCATTTATTGACAAACTGAAGCGTGTAAGTGTCGCCGGTTCCAAAATTAGTGACGCATTTATAGGTATAGCCATACCAGGCGGTAGGAATGTTTTTGATGTGTAAAGGCGATCCATGGGTGCCGGAATATGTACTGTCGTCTTTAATATCCACAAAGCCGGAACCGTCGTTGCGCTGCCATTGATAGGAAGTGCCAAACTGGCTACTGTAAAGCAGCGTGCTGTCACCCGGGCAAAGCAAGCGCTGCTTATTCAAAGAAAAAGGGATGGCAGGGCTTGTTTCCGAACAACCGTATTTACTTTGGACAATCACACTATACGATCCGGACAACGTTGGCACAAATCGCCTGGCGTTTCCTCCCTGGGCGGCAAGTATATATCCACCATTCCTTAGCCACTGGTAGGACAAGCCTTCTGTCGCAATGAGTATTGAATCTTGCGTAGTGATGAGCGGCGCAAATACCACAGCGGTGCTTGTGAATGTCCGGGTCGCGCTGGTCCCACAGGCGTTACTGACAGAAAGTGAGAGCGCATAAGTGCCGGGAGTATTGAAGTAAACACTGTCGGTATTCGTACTGGGCTTGCTTACTCCACCACCCGACAATGACCAGTTATAGCTGACACCCGACATAGGACCTGTTGTAAAAAGGTTGCTCCTGTTGACGCAGGCACTGTCGAGCCCGTAAATATATCCGGGAAGTACCGGGCGTTGGTTTTTACCAGATTTCAGTACCATTCCATTGCCACCCGACATATACAAAGTTGAAAAACCAGTGATGTGTGAAAGGTCTTCTGATTCCGTACGCACATAACGCCAGCTCAGCCCCCCATCGGACGTTTGATATATCCATGAAATCCCGTCGTTACTATTGCAAACCATGAAACCTGCTAAAGGGTCTGTAAAATGCAGGGCGCTTATCTGGAGAGGGATACCGGTATTGATTTGCTCCCAATAATTTCCACCATCGGTTGTCTTAAACAAGGTGGTGTCGGCGGTGCCGATAAAACCAATATTATCATCATAAAAATAAGCGCTTGTCAGGAATTTGTTGGTAGTGAGATTCGCCGGGCTCCAGGTGCTTCCGCGATCAGCAGATATGCGTGCATAACCCCCATAGCCAACAGCTAAGGCCCGCCCCCCGGGACTGGCCGCGAAATCCATTAAAAAATTGGACTGTGATGGCGATACAACGAGCTGCCAGCTGGCACCACCGTTTACGGTTTTATAGACGCTGCCAGGGTTCAGGACAAGGCCGGTCTGTTCGTCGAAAAAATGCAGTTGGCGGGGAATATATTGTGTCACGCCGCCAGGCGATGTTGTTTTTGTCCACGACTGGCCACCATCTGCGGTCTTAAAGATATTATCGCTGCCAGCGTAGCCATGCAGGGCGTCCGTAAAAAAAATCCGATTAGCCATGTTACCATTAATAACCGCAGGAATATTTTTGAGAGGCTGCCAGGATTCGCCGTAGTCGGAAGTTTTTAAGGCAGTACCATACTCACCAACCATGTACCCGGTAGAATCATTTAAAAAAAAGATATCTCTGTATCTGAGCCTGGCATTTCGGCTTTGCACAGTAAAAGTAGCGCCCCCGTCAGTTGATGATAGGATATTGCGGCCATTGTATCCCAGGAATTCGCTGGAAGCGCCGCCTCCCGCCATCATCAGGCGTTTGCCGGCCTTATCAGTTCCAACACAATATAATGAGGGTCCGTAGTCATTGAGCGAAAAACTCCAGGTGCTGCCGCCATCGCTGGTTACAAGGACCAGTCCACCAGCGTTGTTGCCAACAATAAAGCCATTGGACGGGCTAATAAAACAGACATCATTGTATGTGTAACCGGAAGGCAAAGTGACAGGTGTCCAGGTAATACCACCATCAGTGGTCCTGAAAGAAGAACTTCCCGAGCCGAGGATAAAACCAGTGGTCGCATTGAAAAAGGTTATTTTTTTTAATGCGTAATAATTGCTGGCGGCTCCAATGGAAATCTTTTGCCAGCTACTGCCTGCATTGGTTGTTTTGTATAACGACTGGTAAGACCCGCAAATAAATCCGGTGCTGTCGTTAAGAAAAGCAACACCAGTTAAGCGGTCCGACATGTCCAACGAGCTGTCTTTCCAGCTCATGCCACCATTTTTGGTAGAAAGCAATAATCCATTGTCTCCAACAATAAAACCCCTGTCCTTGTCAATAAAATAAGCGTCTAGTAATGCAGCATTGTTGTAAAGGTTCTTTTCTCTTAGGCCACTGTTTAAAGCGAACCAGGTCTCTCCCTGGTCTTCCGTTTTTATGATGGTTTGATTTCCCCCAATCGCATATCCCGTACTGGCGGTTGGCATTTTGATGATACCCAGCCCCGCAGGGGCAAAGGTTGGCAGGCTTCTCCACTGCTTACCCCCGTCAACTGACTTTATCACGTAACCGTTGTCACCAGCCGCCAGGATAGTATTGCTGTCAACAAGGCTGAGGCTGTTGATAAGGGTGCCGGTATACCTGAAAAATAAGGAGTCGCATTGCGCAAATGTTCTTCCGGTCAGTGCGACACATAACAAAACTAGTAGTGGAAGTTTCCAAAGACCAGTAAATACACAAAAAAGATGGTTGCGGGCTGGTGCACTGGACGGTGATTGGGGCAAAGGAAGTTTGGGCATCGGGTTAAAAGAGTATATAGTTGCCCTAAATATAGCAGATCAGTTTTGTCCAAAAAAATAATTTACAAATGCAGGAACTGCCATTATAACGGATGAAAAGTCATATGCGTATTACTGTCAGGCAAGATATTAGAAAGGTGTTAATCCCTGTAATACCCGGAGTGGTTTTCTTTTCAATTAGAAAAAAATGCCAATAAAATATCGGGAGCCAGGATGATTTTTCATTTTAATGTATAGTTCCTGTGATATTTAGCCCATAAATCTGTCAGACTCTTAATATTTTGTCCAGCATTAGTTTTTCATTTACCGTCGTAACTTAAAAAAAAGGAACGAGTGATGAAAGATTTAGTGAACAGGCGGAATTCTTTATAACGTATTTACAACAAAAAGGAAATGGCGCCATCAAAATGAGAAGTCAAGCCGGATCAGGGAATTATCCCACAGATAGGGGTTAAGCTGGTACCGGTGGAAATTGCTGAGAAACTGCAACGTATAGCTGGCATTGAAGGGCTAACCTTTAATGAGATATACAACCTGGCTTTTGTAAAGCTGATAGAGTCGTACGAGGCTAAGAACGGGAAGCTAAAACCTAGAACAAAGGGAAAAGGATTGGAAGGTATTTAAGGTAACATGCGTCTGAATGGGGTTTATTTTTGTTTATTATAAAAGTATCTGCTTTGTCAGGACTATAAACGACTGTCAGAACGGTTATTTCGGAACTGGTCAGGGAGTCGCGCAAATAAATAGAATATGCACTATATTTTCTTAATAATTTATTACCAGTAGTTTGAAAACCATTATTGGTAATCCGAGAAGTGGTATATCGATGCGGGAAGAAATCATCTTTAAAAAATCCAACGCAATAAGAAATTATTCCTGAAGCTCCGAAACAAATTAAAAAAATACCAGCAGTTTTGCCATATCGCTTTGCAGCATATATAGATATTTTGAATGCTATTGTTAGATTGGCAATCCCGTGTCTTTCGCCAGTTATTTCCCCTGCATCTGCTTTGAAAAGTAGGAGGATAATACTTCCAAGTACTAAAATTGCAAGGTTGGTACCAATCCGGACATACGGCGAAAAAAGCAGTGTAATACTTCCCAGAAGAAACGATAAGAAAACGATTAAAATTAAATAAGGTCTTTTATTAAATTGTTTGTATAAACAATTTGACAACGCGGATATTATTAAGTCAAAAAATAAAAAAACGAAAGTTGAAGCCGCAAGTATTGGCGACAAGAAAGACAACGAATTGAATATATCCACTTGTATAAATTCCGGCGGTATAAACAGGTTTCTAAAGGAGCCAAGTTCATAGTTATAGGTTGTATTATAAATTATAACAGTGACAAACGGTATAACTATGCCAAGCGATAAAAGATCATGATTACGGGATTCTGTTTCAATTTTTGTCGATTTTCTTTCGGATTGACTACTTAAATATTTAATTAAGGCTCGTTCTAATGCGCGTCCCATGATTCAGGTTTTAGGTTCCTGAAAATATAGAAATTCTACAATCCGAGCAAATGCCGCCCCATCTCCGGTTGAATTTCTTCTTTAAAATATTTAAGGCACTCGCCAGCGAGCAATCAATAAAACACTCGTCCTAGTTAAATGCCAAAAGGAACCTTTTTGGCTTTTGTATTATGTAGATTATTATGTTCCCATTCTGCTGTTATCTTAATAAATTGCTGTACACGGTTGTATAGGACATGGTTATCGAAAGACATCGGATTGTCCTCTTCAACGGCAATCTCCCTTTCAGATTCTAAATAATACGGACTTTCAAAACGTGTTTCTATATTATAATAATCATTCATTCTAACTCTCATTTTAGCAGGCTGTTTTTTCTTGCAAATAGTCTTTATTTCGTCATTGTCATCACTTCTTACATCAAACAAAAAGAATTCATTTTCTTGAGATATTATCAGACCGGCATCTTTTAAACTACCGTATTCCAACCCTTCAAAATATTCAAAAAAGTCTTCACTACTTTGTTTTACAAACCGCAATAGCGGAAGAATTTTTTCAAAAGCCTTTTTGCATGAATCTTGTTTTTCTTTTCTGCTATTATTTGTCTTTTTGTAAGTTAGCATTGATGGTTCAAATTTATTGGCTAGTTCTTGTGGTGTTAATGCGGAATTTGACATATTGTAAGGTTTAGTTTATATGGTGATTTGGCTAAATTGCGTTTCTGCCAATGAATTCTCTTACTCCCTGAAGCATACCAACAACCTGGCTTATGTTGAATGCTGCGTGATTGCCATGCGCCGCATCGTTTCTAATTTTTTGGTATGCTTCAACAAGGCTCCAGTCCACTTTATTATATATATTGGCTTTATACAAATCTGCGTTTAGCTCAGATCCCATTTTAATATGAACTTTTAACTTGGTGTCGGTTGTAGTTAGTGGGATGGAATTTTTGGTACATAAATTTCTTAAGTGCTCTTCCAGGGTACTACCAATCAATACGGCCGCAGGTATGTACCAATTTTCATCAAGTAAGTATTGAGACATATCTAAATAATCACTGAAAATTTCAGCCGAAACAAGCCCCCGTAAACTTGTAACGTAGTAATCGTTGTCAACCTCATCTTTTATTCCTTCAAGGATGCTTTTCGCCTCCGTAACGGCCGAAAGGTAATTTGATCTTGTTGCTCTTTCAAATTCGCTATAATTTGGATGGCCCGTACCATTCAATGAAATGATAAAACTTAAGCCCTGACTTCTTACACGGGAGCTTAAATCGTGAAAATTGTCCTTTCCATGTTGAGAAATGGTGGTATTTGCAAGTGCGATAAGATCATCAACCCGTTTTACTAGAAGTTGCTTTGCATTCATAAGAATTAATTGCCCCCTTTTTTGCCCCCTTTAAACGAAAAAAGCCTTACAACCGTTGCTGGGTAAGGCTTTCATGGTACAGTGTTGCGGAGAGAGAGGGATAGGTTTTCCTCTCTCTCCAATATGATAATCACTTTTTTAGACCCTGCTATATTTACTACTCTATTTGTTACTCAATGCCATTAATTAAGAACATGAAATCATAATGCGGTATAAAGATAATAAATGTTTTGTAAACATATATTCTTGGTGATAGAACTATTTACTTTTATCAAATAAGGGAAGGATATGTAAAGGCAATTAAATAGGTAAATTTTCACAGAGTATTGACTCATCAAAAAAGAAATTCAATAAAGAATAAATTTTACAAAGTTGTACCTGTTTAAATGGAACTGACCACCACCATTTTCCGTTCAGCGATAAAGTTAATAATATCCAATCTTACTCATCGTGGGTCAGAAAATAGTAATTTTATAAAAAAGGTAAAGTGATGAAAGACTCGGTGAAAAAGGCGGAATCCTTTATAACATTCCGCATGCCCCTGCAGGCGGAATATATCAGCATCCAATTTGCATGCACCCACGATCAATATCAAAAAGAATTTGCAAAGTGGAGCACCAAATCAACCAGGCAGAAATTAATCGGGTTTTATTGGTGTAAGTATGTTTTAAGACATTTTTTAATGCTTTTTACTGTTTCAGCCGTAATTGTAATGATCTTCAATCCCAGGCTCTTGGAGGTTTCTTTGCCGGGATTTTTTCTTGGTGGATTGATTGTTCTGCCAGTGCTATTATTAGGCCACTATTGGCCAAGCTATTATTTTGATTTTCTGCCTAAACTTGAGATGGTAAAGGAAAGTTTTGAAGAATTAGAAAATGATAATATGAAAAAATGCCGGCAGGCACAATTATCAAATTTTGCCTTAGCCCTGGTGTTTTATGTTATTGACAAAACAAGTGAAATAAATACGTTGCAATGTAACGATCACTCGGCAAGTTTGTTGATGAAATTATATGGGGTAGACAATGGAAGCTTAAAGAAAAACCTGGAATTAATATTTGGTAAGAAGCGTAATTTAGCACCCAGAAAGTATACTGAAATCCATAATCGGTTTGATGAAGCATCGATATTTTTTGAAAATCTGCAATTCACCAAAGGAATACAAATTCTGAGAGAACTGGAGGTCAAGTTTCAGCAATGACAATTTGAGAAAGGCAGGCGCAGGGTTTCCTTAAAAGATATCGGGGAGATGAAGGTAAAGGGTTTACGGCAACGGTATTCGCCTCAAAGGTGTTGTGGACATGTATATCTATTTGCAGGAGTACCCTTTGAGGGAACTGTTGCAAGCAAGTGAAACAAAGTATCCAGAAAATAATATCTGAATGGTGCAACAGTCTTTTTTACAACAGGTGATTTCGACTTTACGGTTCCCATTGAGTATATTGGAAAGGAAATGAAATGGCCAATCCTTGTGCAAGTTTACAACCGGCTATTCAAAACCCCCATTAAATCATCAAGAAAATTCCACCATTGAAGCAACATTTGGTGGAGAGAAAACAAGACCACTGGCGAAAGCCCCAAGGCCCCGGCTTTAAATTTCAAATCATACAAAACCCGGCAGGAAATTTATTTTTCCTTCAGATTTAAGTATACTTAACTTCTTTTATTTTTCATTTTGAACCAGATTTACACTCTAAAACGAAAAGTGATGAAAGAATTTGTGACCAATGGTAGCCCTGTTACCCCCATGCTGTTTCCGTACCAGCCGGAACAGTATTGGCAATCTATCCGCCAGATTATCCGCGAAGAAGTCAATAATGCCGAAAAGCAAAAGCCAGTGCTGCCTTCGCACGAATCACCCGGCCTTACGTACAAGCCATTGTATAAAATTGCTGAGGTTTGTACAATGTTCCATATTACGAAGCCCACCATTTACGACTGGGTAAAGCACGGTAAGCTGAAACCTCTCAAAATCCGCTCGAGGGTTTATTTTCTGTGGCAAGATATCCAACAACTTTTACAGCCTCAAGAAGCCAGTTAAGAGAAGAGTGACTATCTTTTCGCCCGCGGCATTCTTGGCAAATTGAGTATCCAGAATCAAAATGGAAGTCAAGTCCGCTAGGGACCTCAGAAGACGGGATTACGGAAACGTAATCCTTTTTTATTTTTACTCCATTTTACTTTTAATTGGTTGGTTTTAAAAGTTTTATAACGAGACCCAGCTAAAGTTTGGCTGTACCTTTATACCAGCTTACAATTCTTAATTGAAGCATTTAATCGACTAAAAATCGACTAAAAATCGACTAACTAATCGAGTAATTGTTTTTTAAAGTGAACTGTAATGCGATTTCCTCTCAAACTAATTTGTAAAAAACGGGTTGTCCGCAAAGACGGACTTTGTACCATCTATATCCAGTATTGTTATTCAGCAAAAAAACGAATCCTGCTTAATTCCGGATTAGCCATCCCACCAGATTTCTGGGATTCTAAAAAATCAAAAGTCTCACAGTACATCCCGGCAGAATTTGGGAAGGCTTCGGAAATGAATGATTCTCTTTTTAGCATGTTCAGAAAAGTGGAGGACCTTTTAATTTACGCCAAAAGGGAGCAAGTGGAGGACCCTCTGGCATTTTTAAAAGAAAATTTCAAACCTGACTTTGATACCGAAAGTTTATTCTCAATTAAATTAAAAAACGAGGGGAATAATCCCAAGTTAAGCAAAGATTTTTTCTTCCAGGTCGATAATTATATCAATAGTAAGCTTAGACGAGTGTCAAAAGACATGGCCAGGATATACAGAAACATGAAAGACCACCTCAAAGCTTTCGAATTATTTCGAAAAAGGTCAATCAGTTTTGAGAATCTTGATCTGACATTTTATGAAGACCTGGTTGATTTCCTTTCATACAATTATATCCAGACAAGAAGAAGAAATAATAAAATTGGCTTAAAATATAATACCGTTGGCAAGACGATCAAGCACCTGAGGGTGTTTCTGAATGACCGTGCAAAGAAAAAAATAATTACTCCTGTTGATATGGACGGATGGAAAGTATTGGAAGTAGAAACAGATGCAGTATATTGTTCGCAGGAAGAAATTACTAAATTGTCTGAATTGGATTTATCCCATCATCCGCATCTGATAAACTACCGTGATGAGTTTGTTCTTGGCTGTTTAACTGGCCTGCGGTTTTCTGATTTTTCTTTGATAAATCGACATGACTTGCGCGGTGAAATGTTGTACAAGAAACAAAAAAAATCAAACCATTGGGTAGTGATTCCACTAAGACCGGCAGCCCTGAAAATTTTGAGAGAACGTTTTACAAAAGATATTCCGCCGACTAATAACTCAAAATTCAACAAGCACATAAAAACGATTGCTGCACTTGCTGGCATCAATACTGTAATCACTTTTTCTTATAAAAAAGGCAATCAGCAAATCAATGAAACCAAGGCCAAATACGAGTGGATTTGTTCCCACACCTGCAGACGTTCGTTTTGTACGAATGAATTTCTTGCGGGCACTCCAGTAGAATTGATAATGAAAATTAGCGGGCATAAAAGCCTCACAGATTTTTACAGATACATCAGAATTTCCCCGGAAGAAGCGGCCCATAAAATAAAGTTGCTTTGGAGTCAAAGAGAATTGAGAACAAATAATGAATAAATTTTAGCTCAAATAAATGCTGCAAAACTCTTTGCAGATTTTGGAGGAAACAATATAAAACGCGTCCGAGGTTCAGGGCTTGGGCAAAAGCGTAAGCTCAAACATGGTTGGATTCGTTACAGTGTTAATCAAGGACAGTAACAAATTCTTCAAAAAGGTTTTTCCTTTTGTGCTTTACTGAAACATTTGTTAGTTTGCGGCTAACGATTTCAGCAATTGCCAATTATTTGTTCCATTGTCAAGGGTGGATGAGCCGGCGACGGTGACCTCGCTAGTACGTTCCGGATAGATCGCCAATATCTTTGGTTAATCATGGGAATTGCAAAATTGTAATCGAATTACCTGAATTTTAGGGAAAGGCAATTGCAAAGCCATCTTGTAAGGTTGCGCTATGACAACGATACTACGGTAGACTTTGACAGTTATTGACAGGAAATTAGCTTTATTTTTATTGCTTTATCAGTGCCTTGTCGTTATATTTAATAATTGCCTTGTGACTGAGGGAGGCGAAGCCGTGCCTTAAAGTCTGGTTACAGTCGTTTGTAAGCGTTTACAAACGGTTATTATAAAAATGGATTGTACTAATAGAAATACAAAATGTTGGTCATTAAAAACCTGGTTATCAAACAATTTTTTTTCAGTTCGTACGTCTAATAGCATAAATCGACGTGTTGGCAGCTATAGTATAGAGGCAATCCTCAATAAAATGCGACTATGATCTTCATAAACAGCTTAATCCCTATAATCTTATTGACAGTAACGCTTTCAGCAAGTGGACAACATTATCTATTGCCCAACGAAGTCAATATTTTTTCATTTACCACACAAACTGGAAAGCAAGTCGCGCTAAATAGGGACAAGGAAAATAAGTATATAATTTACCGATACGGCACAAAAGACAAAATTGAATTTGAATTCCCCCACAAATCAAAAAGTAGTTGGAGCAATTTTAAATATTCATTTTTATTACGTGGTGGTGAGACACAAAACGAAGGACTCGACTTGAATTATTTATACTTTACTAATAAAGGCTTCAAATATGTTATTTACGACACTTACTTTTCTGTTGGACAAATGAAAAACGTAGGTATTAAAATATTTGACCTCAAGTCGGATAAGACAACCAACATAAAGGGAAATAATAAGACACGTAAAGGAACTTTGGTTGACTTTCGCGACAATGGACTTGTAGAAATCGGCGAAGAGACGTTCGACTAACTACAGCTGCCAACATTCGGTTTGCTGCCAGGCTGGCTGGACGTTGTTGCAATCGGCAGTAGTTCATTAATCAGCAGTAGTCAGGGGGCGACCGATCATTAAGATGTTTTTATTATAAATTAAGTTCAGTTTTATTAACCAGGCTTAGTGGCCGGGCGGACGGAACACAGAAGCCAGCCCGGCAGCAAGCCGTCTACGTTGGCCGCCATTATAAAGAGACCTTATGTGTAGATATGCTTTCAAGACATATAAATCACATTTCGCTTGTTTTAACTGTCGCAAGACATTTAAGCAAGCGCCCTATTCTGATCTGTTGCAACGTATTGGGAGAGCAGCCTATTACGAGAAACTAAAACGTAAACCAATTAAGCAGTTAAACGACGGGGAAATCGTTATGCTCACAAACTTTGATAAAAATTATAAAGACAGAGAAATAAAGTGTCCTCAATGCGGTAGTTATATGGCAGACTTAGGGCTTGACTTCAAGTCGCCGAAAAAAACTGCTTTAAAGGAATGGAAGATCATTGAAGGACTCTACACTATTGGTAGAAGTTTTTATAGTTGCGGTTGCAATGGAATAGGTTACATTCCTAAAAAGCCTCAGGACTATCATATTTATTTAAAGACCCTTCTTCGTGACTATGAAAATTCAATAGCTTATTACCAAAACAAGACAATAGAAGAATATAAGGACAAAGCAGAACGCATTAAATACTGGAGCGACCAAGTTCAGGTAGTAAAAGCAGAATTATCACGACAACAGCTTTCAGTTTGACAATAACGGCGGCCAACATTCGGTTTGCTGCCAGGCTGGCGGGACGTTGTTGCAATCGGCAGTAGTTCATTAATCAGCAGCAGTCATGGGGCGACCGATCATTAAGATGTTTTTATTATAAATTAAGTTCAGTTTTATTAACCAGGTTTAACGGCCGGGCGGACGTAACACAGAAGCCAGCCCGGCAGCAAGCCGTCTACGTTGGGTGGCATATTCGAAAACCCGCTAATCTAAGTTCACAACTAAGCATAACTTTCATTGCAGGACAAAAGCATCGACTTGACAAATTTTTATTAAACACTAGCTGCATCTCGGGACAGTTCCGCAATCAGTTGCATGACGTTCTATTCAAATGTCAAAATGGACAAAAAAAAAGATAAAAAGCTTTTGACGACTTGCGACGAATGTAACAGTGAGTATTATTCAAAGACATCCAAGATGGCAACCCTCTGTCCAGAATGCTCTCATATAATATATGGTTACGACAATTGCGACCATAAATTTGAAAATGGAAGATGCCTCAAGTGTTTTTGGGATGGAAGCAGGTCTGACTATGTAAAAGGCCTACTAGAAAAATAATGTAAATATCTAGATGATTTTGAGACATGCTCGACAAAAACAGCCACAGTTGTAGCGGGACTTGACCAATTTGTAACCACAGCTGGACAACAAACATTTTACGTTCTTAAAAAATGGCTACGACTTGCGTTTACTTCGCTTACGCCACCCAACATTCGGTTTGCTGCCAGGCTGGCGGGACGTTGTTGCAATCGGCAATAGTTCATTAATCAGCAGCAGTCATGGGGCGACCGATCCTTAAAATATTTTTGTTATAAATTTAAGTTCAGTTTTATTAACCAAGTTCCGTGGCTGGGCGGACGGAACACAGAAGCCAGCCCGGCAGCAAGCCGTCTACGTTAGTGGCAATTGCCAAAAAGCGGCCCTTTACCAACATGGACATCAAATATCCTTTCATACCAAAATCAAATTCTAAACTTAAACCAGGACATTTTTGGCCAATCCGACTTTCAGATGGCAATTTTGCATGTGGACTGGTGTTAGATGTACCATGTGACAAAAAAAAATCTAATAGCCGCATGTTCTATGCAGCCTTACTTAGTTGGACAAGTGCATTAAAGCCAACATCTCAAAGTTTAGAATCATCAGTAATGAAAATATTAGACCAAGGACACGCTCACATAAAAACTATAACGATTCAAGGTGAGGCAATAGAAGGCCTGATCGACTTGAAAAAAGCCAAATTAAAAATAGCCTTTTTAGTGGACAGTGACGATTATTCACCCAATTCTTATGTTTATAAAGGATTTCAAATAATTCGCAAATCTACTCGACAAGACCACAAAAACTTAAATACGCAGTCGACTTGGGGTTATAATGTAATAATAAGTTCAGCAAACCAGTTCTTGACATGACGACAACTGCCACTAACATTCGGTTTGCTGCCAGGCTGGCGGACGAGTAAATTTTTTGATCATTGGTTCGCTAATCAGCATTTGTTGGTGCGACGTTTCATTAAGATGTTTTGTGTAAAAATAATGTTTAGTTTTATTAACCAAGCTTAGTGGCCGGGCGGACGGAACACAGAAGTCAGCCCGGCAGCAAGCCGTGTACGTTAGGCACAAACCTTATTTGTGTTGGCACGCTCATCAGTTCGACATTTCAAAATTATTAAGTCTTGCCTTTGCCGGGTTTGGACACAAACATTACAATATGACACTTCGCAATGGGGTAAGTTCGGCAGACATGCTTTGTGTGCAAGAGAAAGGCTGTGCCTAACATTGGGCTTTGTGCTACTGGGGCTGACTCAATTGCAATCAGCATTTGTGCATAGCCGGTCAGCGGTCTGGTGCGACGGCTTCAATTTATGATCTGAGTTAAAAAGAAAGATTAGTATTCAAAATGGGGTTCAGTAGCTGGGCGGACGAAATTCTAATCCCCAGCAGCACAAAGCCCCGACGTTATGCGATATATTATGAAGTACTCCCTAATATTTTTTAGCTTTTTTGTACTGTTTCAATCTTGCAAATCTCAACCATCGGCCCAAAAGCTGACTGAAGCTTCTATGCTTAGGACTAGTCAAAGGGCAATGGAGCTTATTAAGAGTAAGGACTATGAAAACTTTATGTTTTTGATTCCAAAGGAGCTCAAAAACTCCTTCCCCGACGATAAATTGAGACCCGCAATAGACATAGCGAGCGATATAATAAATAAAGAGGGCATTTCAACTGGGGATAATGTACAATCAAGAATCGAGTATAGAAAAAACGGTACGGATACAATTGCCATTAATACGATTGCCTTCTTATATAAAGGGTCCAAAGAAAGTCAAAACCCATTTAGTCACGAGATCACATTTAGCTTCATCGAAAAATACGGTGATAAAAGGATAGTTAGTTTCAATATAAATGCAGATCCACAAAATGCCGGAAATTCTGGTTTAAAAATTCAGCCAATAGATAAATTGAAATTGAACAGCGATAATGTAGGCAATTATAGAGTCTACTATTCTGAAGGACTTCCGGCAAAGACTGTGTATGGCAAAAACAAAGGTGTGTTTGCATTAGAGGGAGATTCAAAGACATTTAAATCTTCTGGCCTTAAGGACATATTCGCTCCAATCTTTAAAGAACTTGAAAATTGTAATCTTAAAAATCCAGAAAAATTTACGACAATGTTAGACTATAGCGATGCAGAATATATTCAAGCTGAATTGCTGTTTAATAATTTGGAATACGGCATTTTTATTTACTTACCAATAAAAGTCAAAGCGGCTCAAAATAACAAAATTATTATACGACAGTTGCAAATGGCAAACTTGGGTTATCAATATTACCTTGACAAAAGTGATAACAAAAAGTTGTCCGACTTATTAGAAAATATCAAAACAAAGAATTGGAGTACAAACTATGTCGACAACCCCTAAAATACATCGCATAACATTCGGTTTGCTGCCAGGCTGGCGGGACGTTGTTGCAATCGGCAGTAGTTCATAAATCAGCAGTAGTCAGGGGGCGACCGATCATTAAGATGTTTTTGTTATAAATTAAGTTCAGTTTTATTAACCAGGTTCTGTAGCCGGGCGGACGGAACACAGAACCCAGCCCGGCAGCAAGCCGTCTACGTTAGGCACAATGCATTGAAGACCCTAATTATCATATCAGTTCTTTTATTTTGTCTTGTTACCTATGGCCAAAAAGGCTCGACAGATGTTGTTAAAGGTAAAACTTCGGTCGACTCAATCTATATT